>Ga0210086_1001450_pt1 | contig 12114 bp, 8 predicted proteins | sample China_Galinas_PW_3_FD_184867 | JGI IMG/M metagenome (GOLD analysis project Ga0210086, IMG submission 184867) | Wetland microbial communities from San Francisco Bay, California, USA, that impact long-term carbon sequestration - China_Galinas_PWB_D2... | ecosystem: Environmental > Aquatic > Marine... | reverse complement strand
CCGAGGCTCACTGGGAACGGTATTCGACACGAAATCTCCGTCCGAGCTCGACCACGAGCCTCTTCTCCTCCGGGGTCCGCTCGCCTGCCCGAAGCAGCAGGACGCGCGCTGCACCTGCGCGCGGCGTGTAAAGTCGGAACCGGCCGTCTTCGTCGACCTCGGTGCGGATGAGCTCGGGCGCGCTGCCGCCCCGGACGATCGTGCGCAGCCCCTGCCCCGGCGATGCACCGAGTGGCGCGAGTCCGAGGGTCTGGACGAGCGTCACGACCCCCGAAGTGTCGCTCGTGCCCTCGATGATGCTGATCAGGCCAAGCCTCCTTTGCGCCTCGCGATCGCTCGGAATCAGGAAGAAGACCGTCGGCAGCGCCTGCCCGGCAGCCGTCGAGACCTCCTCGACGTAGTCGAGGTAGCCTGGCTTCGCGATCGTGACGCGGTTGCTCTCACCGGAGTAGAACTCGATCTGCGCCCGGCCGTCACGCCCGGTCCGCGAAGTCGACTTGGCGATCGTCGTGATCTCTGCGCCGGCAATCGGACGATTGCTGCCGCGCTCGATGACCTGCACGCCGACCTGCATGCGCGCGAGCGGCGTGACCCGCGCACGGATGACACGCTCGGCCCGGTTGACGTCTCGTTCGTAGCGCTGGAAGCCGTGCGCGGCGACGGTGAGCCGCGCGATCTCGTCCCGATTCAGCCCCGCGAACGTCGCGCGTCCGTCGCTGTCGGTCGTGCGCTCGCTTTCCTCGAAGAAGTCGTACTCGGCGTCGCCGGCGAGCGAGACAACGGCTCCCGTGACCGGCGCACCATCGGTCGACGTGACCGTGACGTGCACGGTCTCACCTGCCTTGAACTCGAGCGTCAGACGGTTTCGGGCTCCGGACTGCACGTCGACTAAGGAACGAGCGATGTCGCCATGATCGTCGCGGGCCCGAACCTCGTAGCGCCCGGGGCGGGCAAACCGGATCGTGCCGCCGGTCGCAGGCAGTACGTGCGGCGCGAACTGCCTGCCGGCGTGCAAGACGATCCCCAGTTCCGGGAGCTGGCCAACGAGCAGGCAGTGCTGCGCGAAGATCTGCTTCAACTTGGCCGGCAGGCGTGAGCCGACAAAGCGCTCGGCCCAGATCGTCAGGTTCTCCGGACCTCCGTCGGCGCGTCGGAACACGAGCTGCATCCGCCCGTCGCGAGCCCCTGAGGGCCAGGCCCCGAACACTTCGAGCGGCACCGTGAACTCGTCGCGTCGCATCGGCACGGTGGTCTCGTCCACCTCATGACGATCGGAGAGCGCGGGTGCCAGCTGGACGAGCATTCCTTTTCGGTACAAGGCGACCAGCTCGTGACGGAACCTGCTGAGCTCGATCCGACCGTCGGCGCTGCTCTCGCCGATGACGGGGTGGCGGGCGCCGTCCAACGCGATGGCCGTAACACCCGCGAGCGGCGCACCGGTCGCGGCATCGACACAGACCAGGGTCGAATCCACCGAGGCGACTCCCGGCGCATCCATCGAATCACGATGGTCGGCGCGCTCGGGGATCGGCTCGCGTTCTTGACTACTCGGAGCTTCCGAATCCGCGGTCCCCTGACGGAGGCTCGCAGTTTCGTTTCGATCTCGGGCCGGACCGGCGTCGTCGACGTCGGTGCCGAAGCTGCCCTGGACCGCGAGGTACGCCCCGACGACGAGGACGGCGCCGACGATCATCGCGACGAGCGGGCGCTCGCGCGGTGAAGGAGCATGATCTGTCGAGGGGTTTGGCATCGGTTTGCAGCCCCGATCCGGGGAACCCCAAGTGTAGCATCAGGGGCACGATGGACCGACCTGACAGCCCCGAGTCCGAACTGTTCCGCGAGTCCGACGACGGGCTCGTCCACGTGCTCCCCGTTCCGTTCGACGCGACCTGCTCGTACGGCCGTGGCACGGCCCGCGCGTGGCAAGCGATCCGCGCGGCCAGCGGGCAGCTCGACCTCGAAGATCCCGATTTCGGTCCGGTGCACGCGAGCGGAATCCACGTCGCGCCGGCCAGCCCCGACGTCCTTGCGTGGAACGACGAAGCCGGCGAGCTCGCCCGCGCCGTCGTCGCCGATCCCGAGGGCCCCGAAGCCGCGGCTCGGCGCAAGCGAGTCGACGAGCTGTCGGCCATGCGGACCCGTTTCGTCGCGGACTGGACACGGGAGACGCTGTCGCGTTCACGCGTCCCGGCGATCCTCGGCGGCGACCACTCGTGTCCGCTCGGCGCGATCGGTGTGATCGCGCAATCGGGTCCGGTCTCGATCCTGCACGTCGATGCCCACCTCGACATGCGCGACAGCTATCAGGGGTTTCGCGAGAGCCACGCTTCGATCATGTGCAACGTTCTGCGCGACTTCCCGAACGTGACGAGGCTCGTCTCGATCGGCGTGCGTGACTACGCGACCCACGAGCTCGAGCGCGCGCGCAGCTACGGCGCGCGTGTGCGCGTGATCCCGATGTCCGAATGGGACCGCCAGCTGTTCGCCGGCACTCCGTTCGCCGACCTCGTCCGAGGATCGCTGGCCGGGCTGTCCGACCAGGTGTACGTGTCATTCGACATCGACGGGCTCGAGCCTCACCTGTGCCCGGGCACCGGGACGCCGGTTCCGGGTGGTCTCGACTTCCATCAGGCGGCGTTCCTGCTCGCCGAGCTCACGCACTCCGGTCGCAGCGTCGTCGGCTTCGATCTCTGTGAGGTCGGCGGCACCGAACCCGACAGGAGCTCGCCCGACGCCGAGCTCGGCGCCAACGTCGCTGCCCGAGTCCTCTACAAGCTGTGCGGCGCAGCGATCCGGACACGCGGCTGAGATGGAGCTTCTGATCTTCCGCCATGGCGAAGCGACGCCGTTCGGCCCCGGCGGCTCGGACGCGGAGCGACCGCTCACGTCCCGCGGACGCGCTCTGTTCAGCGATGCTGCACGGGCGTGGGCCAGGATCGGTCCAATCCCCGAGTGCATCGTCTCGAGTCCGTACTTGCGGGCTCGGCAGACGGCCGATCTGTTCGAAGCAGCGCTGCCCGACAGACCCGTTCGCGAAATCGACGGCCGGCTCCTGCCGAATTCGGACCCGCAGGCGCTCCTCTGCGATCTCCCGGCGCTCGCGGCCCAGTGGGACCGACTCTGCCTTGTGAGCCACATGCCGTTCGTCGGGGATCTCGTTCCGTTGATCCTGGCCGAACACGGCCACGTGTCCCTTGCACCAGGACAAGGGATGTGGATCAATCTGCCGAGACCGCCTTCGATCGGCGGCGCGAAACTGACGGCGTCGTTGACTACGCAGGCCGCAAGCCGACTCACCCCCTAGACACCATGGCAAACGACGATTCCGCAAAGCTAGAGTGGTACTGCGAGCACGACTTCTGTGTCGACACCCGCCAGTGCATCAAGGGCAGGCTCCTGCACGCAGAGAACACCGGGTTCCAAGACCTCAAGATCTTCGACCACGTGTTCCTCGGCCGGGTGCTCGTGCTCGACGACATCATCCAGACCACCACGAAGGACGAGTTCGTCTATCACGAGATGATGACCCATGTCCCTCTGGCCGGTCTGACCGGGCCCGAACAACGACAGAAGTCGGTGTTGATCATCGGCGGCGGCGACGGAGGCATCCTGCGCGAGGTGCTCGTGCACGACTTCGTCACGAAGGTCGTCATGGTCGAGATCGACGAAGCGGTGATCCGCACGACCCGCGAATACCTCGGGTTCAACGGTGACTACGAAGACCCGCGCGTCGAGCTGTTGGTCACCGAGGGCGCGACGTACATGAAGTCGGACGCCGCGAGGCAGATCGGCTTCGATCTGATCATCGTCGACGCTCCCGACCCCATCGGCCCGGCCGAGATGCTCTACAGCGACGAGTTCACGGCCGACATGAAGGCGTGTCTCAACGACACCGGCGCGATCGTCCGCCACATCGGACTGCCGTTCCCGATGCTCGACATGCTGCACGATTGCACGAAGCAGCTGGAGCAGCACTTCTCGCTCGTCGAGGTCTACATGGCCGACGTGCCGTCTTACATCGGCGGCAACATCGCGTTCGCCGTCGCCAACAAGGACGGGCGCTCGGCCAAGACACCGCGGTTCGACTTCGTGGGGAAGTACTACAACCCCGAGCTGCACCGTGCGTGCTTCGCGTTGCCGACCTGGTGGAAACGAGCGTTGGGCGGGGAGCGGGAGCCCATCTAGGCTCGGGCACGGGCACGGGCACGGGCACGGGCAGGGGAGGCTCGATCGACAAACCGCCTCCGGCGGTTTGTCGATAGGAGCCTAGCGCACCACGCCACCGGGTTCGCCCTCCGAGGTGATCGGCCGCAACGTCCCGTCGCGGTCCTCGGCCATCAGCAGCATGCCTTGGCTCATCAAGCCGCGAAGCTTGCGCGGCTTGAGGTTGGCGACCGCGACCACGCGCTTGCCGACGAGCTGCTCGGGCTTCATCTGCTCGGCGACGCCGGCGAGGATCTGGCGAGTCTCGAAACCGAGGTCGACTTGCAGGCACAACAGCTTGTCGGCCTTCGGGACCGGGGCCGCGCCCGTGACGACGCCCATGCGCAGGTCGAGCTTGGCGAAATCGTCGTACTCGATCTCGGGACCGAGCGGAGCGAAGGGCTCGGCCTTCTCCGCCGACACCCCGCCCGCGGCGGCCTCGAGCTTGGCGATCTGGGCCTCGATCAGCTCGTCGTCGATCTTGTGGAACAGGATCGCGGCTTCGCCGAGCTCGTGCCCTGCGGCGAGCAGAGGCTCGCCGGCGTCGTCCCACGCGACCGTTCCCGCCGAGCGCCCGGGCATGCTCGACCGCACGCCGTCGAGTCGGAGCATCTCGCGCAGCTCGGTCGCGGCGTGTGGCATCACCGGGTCGATGAGCACGGCGAGCGATGCACACAGCTGCGCGCACACGTGAATCGTCGTGCCACACTTCTCGAGATCGATCTTGCGCGTCGCCCACGGCTCCGCGTCGTTGAAGTACTTGTTGCCCAGCCGCGCGAGCGCCATCGTCAGCGCGACGCCGTCGCGGAACTTGTAGTGCTCGTAGCAGTCGCTGATCCTGCCCGGATACTCGGCGAGCTCCTTGAGCACGTCGGCTTCCATCGCGCCGGGATTCGCGAGCGGCGGAACCTTGTTGTCGAAGTAGCGGGCAGCGAACGTCAGCGTGCGATTGACGAAGTTGCCGAGCGTGTCGGCGAGCTCGAAGTTGACCTTGCTCTGGAAGTCCTCCCAGCTGAAGTCGGCGTCGCGTGTCTCGGGGAGGATCGTCGCCAGCGCGTATCGCAAGAGGTCGGGCTTGAACACCTCGAGGTACTCGTCGATCCACACGGCGAGGTTCTTGCTCGTCGACAGCTTCTGGCCCTTGAGGTTCAGGAACTCGTTGGCCGGCACGTTGTCGGGCAGCACGTAGTCCCCGTGCGCCATCAGCATCGCCGGGAAGATCAGGCAGTGGAACACGATGTTGTCCTTGCCGAGGAAGTGGACGAGCTTCGTGTTCTCGTTCTGCCAGTACTCACGCCAGAGCTCGGGTTCGCCCTGCTTCTCGGCCCATTCGCGGGTCGACGAGATGTAGCCGATCGGCGCGTCGAACCAGACGTAGAGCACCTTGCTCGACGCGTCTACCCCGGCCGCCTCGGCCACGTCTTCGGGCACGCGGACACCCCAGGGAAGATCACGCGTCACCGCACGTGCGGTCAGACCTTCTTTGAGCCAGCTCCGAACCTGCCCGAGCACGTTGGGCTTCCAGTCCCCGTGCGTCGCGATCCACGCCTCGAGCTTGGGCTGCATCTTGTCGAGCGGCAGGTACCAATGCGTCGTCTCGCGGTAGATCGGCACGGCGTCGGTGATCGCGCTCCGAGGGTCGATCAGCTCGCTCGGACTCAGCGAACGCCCGCAGCTCTCGCACTGATCACCGTAGGCTTCCTCGTATCCGCAGTGCGGACACGTGCCACGCACGAAGCGGTCGGCGAGGAACATCTCGGCCTCGGGATCGTACAGCAGCGACTCGGTGCGCAGCACGAACACGCCCTTGCGCGCCAGCGTGCGGAAGAACTCGCGACTCGTCTCGTGATGCAACGGCCTCGACGTCCGACCGTAGTGGTCGAAGCTCATGCCGAGCCCCTCGAAGCTCGACTTGATCAGTTCGTGGTAGCGGTCGACGACCTCCTGCGGCGGCAGGCCCTCGCGCCGCGCACGCAGCATGATCGCCACCCCATGCTCGTCCGAACCGCAGATGAAGATCAGCTTCCTGCCCTTGAGCCGCTGGTAGCGGCAGTAGATATCGGCGGGCAGGTAGCAGCCGGCGATGTGACCGGTGTGGATCGGGCCGTTCGTGTACGGCAGCGCTGCGGTAATCAGGAGCGTGTCACGGTCTGTCATGTCGGCGACCGATCTTACGAGCCGGCTCCACGAGCGCAGCCCATCGATCCGGATTTCCCGCGCGCGGCTATTTGCCGCTGTCCGACTTCTTCCAGTGGAACTCGTACTGATGCCGCTCGACCTGCTTGACCTCCGGTTTGCCGATCGGCTTGATCGTCGTGACGTGCTCGGTGAGGACGCGCAGCGGTTGCAGCGTGTCGGGGCGGATCAAAGCTCGCGCGTGCTGCACGAGCGACGCGGATTCCAACAGCACCTTCGGCATCTGCGCTCGGACGGCAGGGGGCATGGCCTGGCGCGCCTGCTCGGTCAGCCACGCGATCACGGCCTCGCCCCCGTACTTGGTTTCCATCGTGAGATCGATGTGGCCCGGGAACCCCTTCGCATCGCCGTTGTTCTTGATCTGCTTGTTTCCGACAATCCGCTTCGGACCCGCCCAGGAGAGCTCCGAGGGCCCCTCGACCGTCTTACCGGCTGCGGTTCTTGCGACTCCGACCCAGTCGCCTACCCAGGAACTCCATTCCTGCTTGGTACTCGCCTCCATCGCCCTGCGCATGCTCGGCGACTTCAGCAACTGGCGCAGCTGCGCGATCGGAAGCCCCCCCTTTGTCTCCGCCCCCAGTTTCTCGAAGACCGCGATGCCCGCCTCGATCGTGCGGTTGATGTCCATGACCGCAACCGCCTTTCCCTTGGCATCTACGCGCACATCCGGCCGGGTACGGGCGAGTACTTCGACGACGCCGACAGGCATCGCGTCGGCCTTCTTGCCGTTGATCGTCAGGAACTTGAAGTCGGCGTGGCTCATCCGGATCTCGCCCTCGTGATCGGGGTCCTTCCGCAGCTGGATCGTGTAGGACATGGTCGCAACGTTGCCGCGCTTGGTCGCCTTCTCGACGACGGCAACGTCGCACGGCACCGGCCACCCGAACCGGGTAAGGCTCTCGGCCTTCGCGACCGGCTTGATCGGCTCCTGGGCCAGGGACGGAACGGCAAGACAGAAAACAGCCAGGCAGAGCTCGTGCATGCGATGATCCTCTCGGCCAGATCATAGGCCCCGGCGCCGCGCGCCGCATCTCGAACCGCGAATCTCCGTGCGTCACCGCAGCCAGCGTTCGCGGTTGCGCCGCCACAGATCGACGACCATGCGCGATTCGACTTCGTCGTCCGTCAGCGCCGCGAGCGCCCGCGCGATGTCGCCACCGGTCGAGCTCAACTCCGCTCCCAGCAGCGCTGCGACCTCACGATCGCTTCGTGGCTGCTCGCGGTAGCCCTCCAGCACGATCGCGGCCAGCAACGCGTCGACCGGGACCCCGGCCGTGGCCGCGACTGCGCGAACCGAGTCGATCCGGGCCTCCGCCGCGACCTGATGGCTTCGCCCATGCGTGAAGCACACGACGCCGACGATCACCAGCAACGAGACTACGGCGAGCCGGATCGCGAAGTCCGCACCCGCAGGTCTCGATCCGGTGTTCGGCTCGCTACTTTCCGTCACGACTGACGGCCGAGCGGGCGCGGGCCCAGGCGCGGTAGTTCTCGGCCAGCGCCGAGATCGCACCGTGGCTCGTCTGCTTGTTCACCGTGCCGTAGTCCTGACCGGTGATCTCGCGCAGGCTGTACGCCGCGAGCGCCCGAATCGGCCACGTCTTGCCCTCCTCGACGATCCGGCACAGCTCGTCGATGACCCGCGCCGGCGCCCCGGGAAGCATGTCCTCGTAGCGCAGGGTCGTTTGTATCTCGGCCGCCGCGAGTGCCTGCAACAGCCAACGCTCGGGGCTCTCGCCGCGGTGGGCTTGCCACCACGCCGCGTACTTGGCGACGTAGTCCGCGTCGTCGCAGTAGTCGAAACCCGAGATGCTCGCGAGAATCTCGCACGACTGCTTGACCCGGATTCCGCGGCTGGCGAACTCGAGGATCTTCGTGAACGTCGCCGGATCCTGCATCTCACCGAGCAGGTACATGTATTCCCGCTTCAGCTTCTCGTCTTCGGCGAGCCGGTAGGCCTGCCGCACTTCGGCGCGAAGCTCGGGTCCGCCGCGCTCGCGCAAGCCGTCGAGCGCGAGCAAGCCGATCGGGCCCGGGAAGTGCGTGCTCGTCAGCCGCACGAGCGCCTTCGCGGCCTTGATGTCACGCAGGAGGCTCAGGCCGCGCACGGCGGCCATCCGCTCGCCGATCTCCGCCGACGCCGTCGCCGCGTGCAGGATCTTGTAGACGTTGGGCCCGCCGAGTGCGCCGAGCGAGAACAGCGCCGCGCGCCGCACACCGCCGTCGGGATCCTTGCACAGGGCCTCGACCTTGGCCGTAGCCTCGGCGAGGCGCAGCCGTCCGCAGCTCGACGCAGCCGCTGCGCGAACGTCTGCGACCTTGTCGTCGAGCAGCTTGATGACGGCCGGGTAGCTCTCCGCGTACTTGAGACGACCCGACTGAGCTGCCGCGACCTCCCGGATCACGTCGTTGTCACTCGCGAGCGCCGTGAGGATCTTGTCGCGGCCGGCGAGTTGCACGACGCGGGGGAGCATTCGCCGGATCTCGAACTCGCCGATCTTCGCCAGCGCATCGAGGACCCGCTCGAAGACACCGGGGGCCTTGATCATCGACGCGACCTCGAGCACCGCCCGAGCGTCGTCCTTGGCCAGCTTCGGGGTCTCCAGAAGCGCAAACAGCTTGTCGGCGTGGCGCCGGGTCAGTTGGCTGTCGCGCCGCCGGGCCTCGGCCATCAAGACGCCGATCGCCCGCTTGCGCGCAGCGTCGTCGAGGTCGGTGATCGCGGCCGTGCACAGCTCGAGCACGTACGAGTGGCGTTCCCTCTGGGTCTTCAGCGCTTCGAGCGCGGTATTCTGCTTGGCCCACCATGCGCGGCGCTCGCTCGGACCGAGCTGGGTCGGCACGAACTCCTGCCACTCCTCATGCTCGAGCACGCGATCGAGGCTCACGAGCAGGCTGCGCAGCCGTGGCTCCTTGTCGGACGTGAACGCGTCGCGCGATTGCCCGTCGCGACTCGTGAGGATCAGCGAACGGTCCTCGGGCAACAGCGTATCGCGAGTCATCCGCGCCTCGACGTTGAGCAACCCGCGGGTCTTCAGGTCGTTGACGCACTCGAGCATCGCCTCCGAAGTCAGCCGGACACGGACCCCGTGCTCGTCGGCTTTCGGCCCGTCGGCGTCGGGTCCGAGAACGGCGAATTGCAGCTTGCCGTGAATCCGGTATTCGAGGCGCATGCGCTGAATCGCGATCACGCTGAGCGGCAGGCCGCGGCGGTAGACCGTCAGGTGGTCGGCGTTCTCCTTCCACCACGTCGCCCACATCGTCTCGTCGGTCCCGAAGTCGCGACCGGACAAGAGCCGCAGCATCGTCATCGCCCCCTCGTGGCAAATCGCGAACTCGGGGTAGAAACGCTTGACGTCGATGATTCGCAGCAGCTCCTCGAACACGACCTTGGGGTCGAGGATGCCGAGCGCACCGTTCTTGGTCCGGAACAACTTCGTGTCCGCGAAGTAGCGAACGGCCGCGACCAGCGTCGCGACGTTGCGCTCGAGCGGTTCGCCGGCCTGGAACGTACGCGCCAGCGTAGAGAGGCACGAGCTCGGAAGCAGCTCCTTGCCCTGCAACAGCTCCTGGCGCGCGAGCAGCCATGCGGCAAGGTAGAAGCCCTCTCGCGTCGACCCGCTCTTGACGAGCGGGAGCAGCGCCTGGACCGCCCGCGGGCCCTCGTCGGCCAGGAACCGGGCAGCCTGTGTACGGACGATTCCGTCGCGGTGCCAGAGGCAATCGACGAGCGCCTGGACGCTCGCCGCCGGATGCACGCGGGTCCACTCGCCGAGCACCTTGATGGCAGCGACGCGGGTCCCCTGCTGGTGGGAGTCGAGCATCGTCTGGATCGCCCCGAGGTCTTGCTCGGTGAGCCGCTCCCGGAGCACGTCCTGTGCGGACGTGCGGATCGCCTTGAACCGGTTGTTGAGCAGCTCGAGCGCGAGCTTGGTGCCTCGCTTGCCGGCGAGATCGATGACGCACGCAACGACCGTAGGCCCGAAGCGTCCGACCTTGCCGGTACGCAGGCGCGCGAGCAGCAGCGGTAATGCGCGTAGCTCATTGAGCTCGCGGTACACCAGCGCGAGCCGGCCGAGCGACCCGGCTTCCAGCTTCCTGACCTGCCGCCGCAGCAAGTCCTTGTCGGCATCGGAGAGCAGCGTGTACTCGGCGATCAGCTCTTCGGTTCCGAGCCGTTCCTTGCTCGCGAGCGAGGCCATGAAGTTGGACAGCGGCTCCGAGAACGGACTCTTCTTGGACTTTTGGCTCGGCTTGCCCGGTTGCGGGGACTGTCGCTGTTTGGCCTTCGGCAGTACGAGGTTCCGGTCCTTGCCCTGTGCGACCTCGCGTTTGGTTTTGGGCAGCTGCAGAGACTTGCCATTCTGGGCCGCTGCACCCTGGGCGCAGAAGAGCGTAAGCGTGGCCGCGACTGCAACGCAGCCGGCCGAGTTGAAACGTCGCATAGTGGACTCTGTCTCGACTTCGGAAGCCCCGGGAAGCTTCGCGGGCTGAAGCACGGCCGCCGTCGAGGCGGGACCAGACGGTCGGGATCGGTGAAGATACCGCAGTCGCGGCCGCCAGTCAGCCTGCGCTCTCCCGTGAGCTTCCTGAAAAACCGATTTCTAGCGCTTGCCGCGTTCGAGCTGAGCGAGGCTCGCGGCCACGACCTCGTCCGGCTGGATCTTGGTCATGCACCGGTGATCGAGCGGGCAGGTCTTGAGATGGCAGGGGCCACAGTCGACCTCGTGGCGCAAAACTACGGCGTCATCGAGGTTTCGCGCCGTGTAGCCGGGGTGGGTCGGCCCCATCAGCACCACGTGCGGCGTGCGCATCGCGACGGCGATGTGACGCGGGCCCGAATCGGTCGTGACCATCAGGCTCGCCGCGGACACGACCGCCTTCATCTCGTCGAGCGGAACGACCGGGTCGATCGCGAGCTTGACGTCGCTGCTCGCTGCCGCGCGAATCGCCTTCGCAAGGGCTTCCTCACCGGGCCCGACGAGAACGACGACGGCAACCGGGCCCGGAACCGACTCGGACAGCTCGTCGGCGACCCGCGCCCACCGCTCGGGTGCCCAGAGCTTGCTCGAACCGAAGCTCGCCCCGGGGTTGAGCAGCAACAGCCGCGTGCCTGCGACGACACCGAGGCTGCGCAGCCGTTCGCTCGCGGCCTGCCTCTCGGGCTCCGACACGGCCAAGATCGGCTCCGGGCCGATCTTGGGCATTCCGAGCGCATCGAGCATGCCACCGTAGTAGTCGGGCATCGGCACGGGCTCGCGACGAGGTCCGTAGCGCTTCCGGTCCTTGCGTGCCAAGAGCTGCGCGCGCACGCCGTGGGTCATCAGGAACCGCCGGCCGTTGACGTAGCCGAAGCGATAGCGGATCCCGGCAAGCAGACACACGAGCGCGGACGACAACGAGTTCGGGAACAGGATCGCGAGGTCGAAGCGGTGCTGTCGCAGAAGTCGCGCCTGCCGCCACAGCTCGCCGAGCCCTCGCGGCTTGTCGACCGCGATCAAGCGATCGAACGATCGCGTCCCCGACAGGATGGCGTGGTGTCCCCGCTTCATTCCGCAGACGATCTCGGCATCGATCAGGAACGCGCGGATCCGGGCAAACGACGGCGTCGCCATGATGACGTCGCCGAGCCAGTTCGGGGCGCGCACGAAGACTCGCTGGATCTTGGCTGGGTCGATCTTCACGATTCCCGGATCCGACCTCGAAACGGCGGGT
>Ga0210086_1001449_pt1 | contig 12135 bp, 6 predicted proteins | sample China_Galinas_PW_3_FD_184867 | JGI IMG/M metagenome (GOLD analysis project Ga0210086, IMG submission 184867) | Wetland microbial communities from San Francisco Bay, California, USA, that impact long-term carbon sequestration - China_Galinas_PWB_D2... | ecosystem: Environmental > Aquatic > Marine... | reverse complement strand
GACTTCGGCGATGTCACGTTCGGACACGAACACGGCGCCGTTCTCGTCGAGAACGATCGCGTCGCTGCCGTCCACGAATCTGCCATTCTCGTTGACGAGACCCGATTCGAGGAACACCGCAATCGCCGCGACGAGCCCCGAGCCGCAGATCCCGATCGCGGGTCCACCGCCGAGGGCGTCGCATTCGAACCCGCCACGGGCACCGAACCGGACGTCGGCGATCGCGCCGTCGAACGCCGGCATGCCGCACGCGATCCCGCCGCCCTCGAAGGCCGGCCCCGCCGGGCATGACGCTGCGAGGATGCGATCCCCGTGCGCAACGAGCAGCTCGGTGTTGGTGCCGATGTCGAGCAGCGCGCGCGGTCGGTCGCATCCAGCGAGGTTCGCGACGAGCAGGCTCGCCGCAGCATCGCTGCCGACGTGACCGCCGAGGAGCGGAGGCGAGAACACCCGCACGCCGGCTGGGAGGTCGAGGCCGAGCGCCTGTGCGCTCGTCTCGAGCTCTGTCGATTCGCGCGCGGCGGTGAGCGATCGATAGGGACGCTGGCCGAGCCCGCTGACGTCGAGGCCGAAGAAGAGGTCGCGCATCGTCGGGTTCCCGACGACGACGACCTTGCGAATCCCCGTCATTGGTGCGGCGAGCTCGCGGACCTCGCGATCGACGAAGGCGAGGAGCGTCTGGCGAAGGAAACCGCTGCGGTCACGACCGTCGAACGCGATTCGCGACATCACGTCGGCGCCCGCGACACACTGCGGATTCTCGAACGCGCGGGCATCGACGATCTCCCCGGTAGCGAGCCTCACGAGTCGCAGCACGACGGTCGTCGTTCCGATGTCGATCGCCAGGCCCAGCCCGCTGGCAGTGGGATCGCCCGAGCGCGAGTGCACGTCACCGGAGGTCTCGATGTGCAGCCGGTGGCGGCGCAGCGTCCGACAGCGCACCGCCATCTCTGGATCGGTGACGCGAGCCCGGCACGCGAGTCGGAACGGACTCGGGACTCGATCTTCCTCGACGGTCCTCGGTGACAGGGCCGGCTCCCCGCTGTCGATCTCGACGAGGCACTCGCGGCACTGGCCGCTCTCCTGACACGAGCTCGTGATCGAGACACCCGCCTGCCGCGCCAGCTCGAACAGCGTCGCGCCGGCCGCAAGCGGCACGCGCCTCCCATCGACGACGAGCTCGGCCTCTTTCCGTTCGGCGGACAGCGTCAGTCTCCACTCGGTTCGGGATAGATCCGCTCGAACAGCTCGACCGCGCGCGAGGCATCGGCGGCATAGCCGGCGGCTCCGATTCGTTCGGCATACTCGGCGCTGACAGCTGCGCCCCCGACGCAGACGCGCACGTGACCCATCCCTTCGGCCGCGAACGCGTCCACGATCGTCTTCATGTACGGCATCGTAGTCGTCAACAGCGCGCTCGCCCCGACGATGCCCGCGTCATGCTCCTTGGCCGCGGCAACGAAGCGGTCGGCCGATTGATCGACGCCGATGTCGACCACCGCGAAGCCGGCCCCTTCGGACAGCATGCACACGAGGCTCTTGCCGATGTCGTGGAGGTCGCCCCTGACGGTGCCCATGACGATCGTGCCCCGCCGCGTCGCGGCGGTCGTTCCTGCGAGCAAGGGCTCGAGGACGGCCATGCCCGCCTTCATCGATCGGGCTGCGATCAGGACCTGTGGCACATAGATCGTGTTGTTCTTGAAGTCCTCGCCGACGACCTTGATCCCGCGCACGAGGCCCTCTTCGAGCACCTCCTCCGCAGAGAAGCCATCGGCGAGCGCCTGCTTCGTGAGCGTGACGACTTCCTCGCTCTTGCCTTCGTAGAGGGCTCGGCTCAGCCGCGCGAAATCCGACATGCGACCAGTCTACGTCCTGTTCGCCACGCGCGAACCCTCGTTCAGTTGCCGAGAGTCAACAGGACGCCGTTGGTCAGTTCGAAGCCGAGCGGCGCCGCCGTGGGCCCCATCAGCGCCTGCAGGTCCGCGCGCACGCCGTGTAGGCTCGCGTCGTTGGGGAGGAAGAACGGGAGCGTCCAGTCGGGCTTGGCCACAAGGAACCCCGCCGCGAGCGCGATGGACGCCGGGTCGACGTAGATGCGGCAGCCGGCACCGAGGGCAAGCGACGCCGTCGTCGGGGCGCTCAACAGCAGCACGCCAGCCGTCTTCGGCGGCGCGTTTCCACCCGAGACCAGCATCGTCCCGCCGAGAACCGGGTCGCTGGCGTGCAGCGCCGGCGGCGGCGTGGACGCTCCACAGCCGCGACCGAACGACTGCGCCGTCGCGCCCGGGTCGAGGACCCAGAGCTCGGTGCCGGCGATCGGGTCCATGGCCCCGAACAGGATGAACGCGGCCGGCAGGTGTTCGGACCTCGGCTTGCACGATCGCGCCATCGAGCACGCGGGTGATGCCCTCGACGTCGCGACGCGACTCGAGTGGACCGAACGGATCGTCGACTCGAGTGCCTGCTCGCGCTCGGACGCACGCGCGAGGCGCGTCGGGCGTTCGCCCGCGCCTACGAGCTGTTGTCACGCGATCCCTGGTTTCCGCCGACCGAGACCGCGCGCCTCGAGCGGATCCGCAGGCTCGCCGGGGAGAAGCCCGGCCCCTACACTGGCATCTCGCCGCATGAGAACCGCGAAACTCCAGCCTAAAGGGAGACCGTGGCACATTCGGTCAACACGACGTGCTGCCCGGGTTCTATCCTGTCGGAGCTCTTTCTCTCTCGATCTCGGAGGCTGCCGTGCATGCGTTCCTCGTCTTGTCGTCGCTGCTGTTGAGCTCGACCGTAGCCCTCGCCCAGCAGTCACAGCACTTCGTCTACACGTCGCAGAGCAACACGAACGGGGACCAATTCGGGTTCGCGCTGTGTGCGGCCGGAGACGTCGACCGCGACGGACACACCGACATCTGCGTCGGTGCTTATGCAGACAACAACAACACGGGCTACATCGAGCTCCTGTCCGGGAGCTCGGGCAAAGTCGTGCGCCGGATCAGCGGCGCCGCCGCCGGTGACCGATTCGGATTCTCGGTTGCCGCGGCCGGCGACGTCAACGGCGACTCGTTCCCCGACGTGCTCGTCGGCGCTCCCGGCGTGCAGACGACCGGCCTCGGCTATGCGCACGTCGTGTCCGGGCTGTGGCTGTGGCGCGGCGCGGGCACTCAGTATCTCTACACGTTCAAGGGCGCGGCCGCTGGTGACATGTACGGTTTCGCGGTTGCGGGCGCCGGGGACGTCGACCAGGACGGGGTCGGCGACCTGTTGATCGGCGCGCGCCAACAGAAAGTCGGACTGGGCTACGCGCAGCTCATCTCGGGCAAGACCGGGAAGTTGATCCGCACATACACCGGCAGCACGTCCGGCCAGAATTTCGGACAGTCGCTCGCGAACGCCGGTGACATCAACAAGGACGGGGTCCCCGACGCGGCGATCGGCGGGGGCTACCTGTGGCGCGTGATGTCGGGCAAGGACGGAAAGCTGCTACACGAGTTCACGAACCTGGGCGGTCGGGTGGTCGCTGCCGCCGGTGACGTCAACAAGGACGGTTACCCCGACATCATCGTCTACCACGCAAACAGTGGTGTCCCCAAGAAGGTGTACGTCGTGTCCGGCAAGGACTGGACCGTGATCCACACACTCCAGGGCGGTGCGGGATCGCCGACGTTCCTCTCGGTCGCCGGTGCCGGCGACGTCAACGGCGACGGCTACGACGACCTGCTGACCAACAGCGGCAACGCGACGACATACCCGGTCAGGATCTACTCGGGCAAGGACGCAACCGTCCTGCTGAGCATGAATGGCGCCACCACGTTCGGGATCTCGGTGAGCGCGGGCGGAGACGTCAACGGCGACGGCCACCTCGACGTGCTCGTCGGCGAGCCCGGCACGGCGACGAGCGCCGGCGCCGTGCACGTCTACTCGGGCTCGCTGCTCGCGCTGGCCACCGATATCCGCGAGGTCTCACTCGCGAATGCCGGCGTCCAGACGATGAGCCTCGCGGCGGGGACACAGAACGCCGGCAAGATCTACCTGCTCCTCGGCTCTCTCAGCGGCACGACGCCGGGCCTGATGCTCGGCAGCCTCCGCCTGCCGCTCAATGTCGATGCGTACTTCTCGCTCCTGCTCACGGCCCCGAACACGCCACTCCTGTTCCCGTCGTTGGGCCAGCTCGACGCGTCCGGAAACGCTACCGCGAAGTTCACGGCGGTCCCGCAGATCCCGCCGTCACTCGTCGGCTCGACGTTCCAACACGCATACGTCGTGCTGTCGCAGACACCGTTCGATCTCGTCAGCAACCCGGCGCCGGTCACGCTCGAGAAGTAGGCGACGGCGGGCAGGGGTCAGGCGAGACTCACTCCCGGCTCGTTCATCGGCCCGGCTGGCGAGTCACGCGCGATCGTGACTCTCCCCGTACCCTCGTCAGGGATCGATCACCGTGGAGGTCGGTGTCGAGAGCTCGAGCCCCGACCCGGGGGCGAGCGTCAGCGACTGAAACGCGACGGGCTGGCCGCGGCGGAGATACGCCGGAAACGGCACGACGGTCGTGCGCTTGCCAGCGGCGTCGACGCTGCCGACGTCGAGCAAGAGCCACGGCTGGTTCGGATCGACCCACAAGACACCGAGCGGCACGACGGGCAACGGCCTCGCGGGCAGCCCGACGAGCAGCCCGGCGACCGCGCCGGGCTTCGTGAACAGGTCGAGCTGGACACGGCGGCCGGACAACGTCGACGACAAGAGCGCGGGCACGGCGCGCGTCGTAACCGTGCCGCCGGAGATCTTGGTCGTCGTGTTCGTCGGTACGACCGCGACGACCGGATCGATCGTCAGGCGCGACGACGACAAGGTGATCGCGGGAGTGCTGTTCGTGTTGCCCGGCGCGACGCCGCCGGCCGCGACATGTGTCCCGGGATCGCCGGTCAGCACGATGTCGCTGAGTCGCGCCTTGATTCCGGGAGCGGGCTGCGTCGGAACCATCACCGTGATCGCCCCGTAGCCTCCCGTGCAGCTGCCGCCGCTGATCACGACCCGACCCTCCTGGGCGCTCAGCGCCGGTGCCGCCTGTACGCACAGCGCGAACGAGCAGTAGCCCTGTGTTCCGACGAGCGTGGCGTTCGTGAAGTAGGCCACGCTCTTCAACACGAGCGCGCCACGGAAGCCATCGAACCGGCCACCGGTAACCGTGACCAGGTCACAGCTATCGATCAGGAGAGCCGGCTGCGGCACCCAGCTGAGGTATGTCGTCGAGGCGTCGATGTCGACGAGGTGAACGAGGCCGCGATTGTTGCGCAGCACGATGCCGGTTCCGAACAGCGAGCTCGTGAAGCCCTTGACAACCGTGGTCTTGTCGGCGGCGAGGTTCGTGATCTGCATGCCACTGACGGTGACCTTGCCCTCGGCGAACAGGTAGAGCCCCTTCGAGACCGACGGGACCTCCTGGTAGTCCGCGGCACGAACGACGACCGTGTCGCCGTGTTTCGCCGCATCGACTGCACCCTGGATCTTGCGGAAGTCGCCCTTGCCGGACGGGTCGACGATCCAGGTTCGCTGCGCCGACAGAGCTCCTGCGATCACGACGGTGGCGAGGGTGAGACGGGAGACGAGCTGCATCCGGGGCCTCCTTGCCGAAGCTGGCTTGCTGACTCCAGCTAACCCCCACGAGCAAGGTTGCGCAACCCGCGCGCGGGCAGTGTGGCTCGATCGCGGCGAGGCTCACTTGCCGGTGACCGGGATCAGGCGAACCGTGCGCAGGTCGATGAGCGCACCGCGCAGCGCGCCGACCGAACGAATCACGACGTCTTCGACGTCACCGTGGAGCTGGATCTCACCGACCGTCGTCCGCTTGTAGACGTCCCAAGTCCCGGTGCTCGCGACCCGGCCGGTCAGTCTCGAGCTGCCGACGACGACCTGGAACGCGTTGCCGGCGTCTCCCTTGGCACAGGCAAAGTCGAGCTCGACCCGGTAGCGCCCGGGCTCGAACGTCTCGATCGTCCACACGCCGCGGTCGTCCGCGTTCTGCCAGTAACCGAGGTTGCGATACCTCTGCTCGAAGACGATGCGAGGGCCGAAGATCGCGGCCTTCGCGGCGGGGAGCGTCAGGACGTCGGAGTCGTCCGGCAGGATCAGCTCGGGATGGTTGTTCGGAAACGACTTCGGCTTCGGTCCGAGTGTCCGCAGATAGTGGATCAGGTCGGCCATCCGATGCGGGTCGATGGCAGCGTCGAGACCTTCGGGCATCAACGAGCGGCCGGTCCCGGTCAGCTTCTTCAGGTCGCGTCGCAGGATCGTGGTCGCGGTCCCGTCGATTCCATGAAGCGTCACGCTCGTCCCGGTCTCGTCACCGATGACACCGGCGAGCGTGCGACCGTCCTTCAGCTCGGCGATGTAGTTGAGGTACTTGGACTCGACCGCGCGGTTGGGATCGAGCACCGCGACCAGCAGGGCGCGAGGAGAACGATCGGTGAGCGTCGCGATGTCGGGTCCGATCGCGTTGCCGATGCCGAGAAGTCGATGACACACCGCGCAGTTCTTGGCGAACACGGCCCGGCCCTTGGCGGAGTCGACGGACACGATCTTCTTCGTTGTCGCGAGATAGCGCTCGACGACCGCCTCGCGCGAGGACGTGGTCGCGTCACGCCAGAGCTGCTTGGCGCGGGTGGCGACAGCGGGGCTCGCGTGGGTCATCAGTCCCGCGCGCCGGGCCGGGTCGATCGAGCGCGCGAGCTCCGGCTTCCTGGCGATCGTGTCGAGCAGGCGCGACGCCCACGAAGCCCGTTGCGTGAGTGCGTCGAGGATCGCGTGCCGGACCCTCGGACTGTGACCCGACCACCCGGCCAACAGAAGCGCGGGACCATCGTCGGGCCCGATCCGGGCGATCGCGGTGATCGCCGCCAGCTGCAGCGAGATCGGCGTGGCCGGCCGCAGCAGGCTCGTGAGTCGACGTAGATCCGCGTCTGCACGGGAAGCCTCGCGTCCGAGCAGCGAGGCCGCTGCCACACGTTCGGTGATCGCGACGTCGTTCGCCGCGATTGCCGCGCGAGCGCTGGCGAACACGTCGGTGAACGCGCCCATGAGGTCGGCGGCCGGACCTTGGACCGCATCGAGGATCTGGCTGGCGGCCTCGAGTCGCCACTGCCGCGAACGATCCGAGCGGGTCACCGCGGCCGCGACGCGGCGGAGCAACACCGGATCGCGCGACGCCGCTGCGGTCGCGAGAAGACCTCCGATCATCGGATTGTCCGCCGTCGCCCCATCACCGAGCAGCACGAGCAACATCCGGTCACAGTGGGGCACGGCCGAGCTCATGATCGCGGCCCGCATGTAGGGATCCTTGCCGTCTCGCGCGGCGAGCTGTGCCAACGCCGTACCAGCCGCCGGTCCCTTCCACTGTCCCAGCGTGTAGGCCAACTGCATGCGGACGTGGGGATCGTCATCGGCCGTGAGCGCGACGAGCGCGTCGAGCAACGGCGCCGAGTCGACGAACCGCTCGCTCAGCACGATCGCGTGCCGGCGCACGCCGGGATGCGGATCGTGAAGCGCCGTGATGCCCTGCTCGGGCGTCAATGCGTCGAGCCCGGCGAGCGTGTACAGGGCGTGGAGCCGGGCGAGAGGATGCAACGAGGACCGCGCGAGCGCTTGCAGCGGCGCGACCGCAGCCCGGTCGTTGCGCCACACGAGCATCTCTTGGGCCATGTCCCGCAGCCAGCCGTTGCTGCTCTCGAGCACGGCGACGAGCTCCCTCGTCGTCAGGCGGTCGAGCCTCGGCAGCGGATGTCGTCCGATCGCCGGCGGACGAACCCGGTAGATGCGACCGCGGTCGTCGCCCGCGCGAATGTCGAGGATCTTCTGCCACCGCGGCGGGATCCACCTCGGGTGCTCGATGACGAACCGGTACATGTCCGCGATCCAGATCGCCCCGTCGGGCCCGGTTCGGACCATCGCCGGGCGAAACCAGTTGTCGCTCGATGTCAGGAACTCTCGCTCGCGCGCGAGCCGAGACGATTCGAACGTCACGCCCTTCGGCACGAGAGCCTGTCGGAGCACGAGGTTGTGGACAGGCTCACACACGAACCACGAAACCTCCGGACCGAGGCCTTCGTCACGGTAGAGCATCGGGCTGCACGCCGACGTGACCCGGTTGCGCATTCCGGGATCGTTGAACCGTTCGAGCGTTCGGCTCGTCGGAAACACGGCGATCGTGCCTGCGAGCACGTTGCGCGGAGACGGCGCGCGCACGTGGGGATTCCTGCGCAGGTAGTGGTCGGACAGGACGTAGTGCCAGATCGCGATCGAGTTGTTGCCGCCGAACCAGTTGCCCCAGTCGTCCCGCGCGGTGCCGTATTGGGTCTGACCCGACTGCGGGTCGAGCCGGCCGGTATCGACTTCGATGCGCAGATCACGCCCGCGAACATCGGCCGAGTCGCCGGTCGTCAGCGAACGGATCCGACCACCGCTGTCGCCGTTGGCGACCTGCAGCCAGTTGTCGAGCCGCGGGCGCAAGCCGTTGACGCGGTGTTGCTGGTTGCCCTCGCCAAAACCCGTGTAGAGCTTCCGCTGGATGTCGGCCCTGCCGTCACCGTCGCTGTCCTCCGCGTAGAGGATGTCGGGAGCCGCCGCGATCAACACGCCGTTCTTCCAGACCTTGATGCCGGTCGGATACGGAAGCCCGTCGGCGAACACGGTCGCCGAGTCGTAGTCGCCATCGCCATCGTCGTCGACGAGCACCTTGACCCGCCCGCCCGGCTTGCCCTTGCCGTCGATGCCCGACGGGTAGTCGCGCATCTCGACAACCCAGAGCCTGCCGTCCGGTCCCCAATCGAAGGCCACGGGATCGACGATCAACGGCTCGCTCGCGACGAGGTCGACCTTGAACCCGCGCGGCAACGTCATCGCGGCCAGCGACTGCTCCGGAGATCGCGGCGACGGAGTGTCGGCGCGACGGTTGTTCGAAAGGAACGACGCAGGCGCCGTGTCCTCGACCGCGTCCAGCAGGATCGTCTCGACCGCGTCGGCGAACCGCGTCGGGCGATCGTAGTAGACCATCGACGAGTCGGCCTCGTAGCCACCCTCGGCGAGGATGCGCCGCGACGGGATGTAGCACGGCACGTCGTTGGAATAGCTCGTGATCCACAGCCGGCGACTGTCGAACCGCCGTTGGAGCTCGAGCGCGTAGTCGACGACGACTTCGCCGCCGAGGAACACGAACAACAGGTCGTCTCCGAACGACCAGGTCGCGACCGGGTAGTCGAGGTGAGTCGGGAGCGGGCCGTGCTCGAGCCGAGCGAGGTTCGTGCGCGCGTGGTAGCCGAACGAGTCCTTGCGACCCGCGAGCGCCAGCCAGTGCGCGCGGTCGGGCGGCTTGGCGAACGGGAGCTCGATCCAGCGCAGCTTCGTCGTGATGCTCGGGTCCAACGGCATCGCGTTGCCGTCGAGCAGCCGTTCGACCTCGTCCGCGAGCCACCGGCCGTTGGCCCGGGCCGCCGCGAGCGTTCCGCGGGGTTGTGGATTGGCGTCGCCGCCGCAGCCGATCGTGATCATCGCGACAGCGCCGGGGTGACGCTCCTCGACGTACTGTTGGCCATACCCGGCCCAGTCCCCACACACTCCGTCGTCGAGTCCGGCCGTCGTGCAGTGGCACGCGTAGTTCGCGACGACGGCGACGAGTCGACCGTCGGCGTCCGTCGCGCGCAACACCGGCAGGTCGTGATCGACGGGCGCACCGGCTTGAACCGTGAACCCGGTCCACTTGCCGTTCTTGATCCCGCGGCGATTCGCCGCGAACCGGACCTGGCCCTGCGCCCAAGCCAGCCGCCCCAGCCGGCGACCGCGCATCGCGGTCTCGACGACCTCGACGAGCTTCTCGATCAGCCCGTCCGTGTAGTCGTCGACGTGCTGCTTCTGTTTCGCCGGAAGCGGACCGTCGAACAGCATCGGCGCATACCCGCGCAGCGCGGGCGCGGAGTGCGTGTGCGACGACGACACGACGAGCCGGTCGCGGGGCAGTCCGATCGCCCGGGTCAGACGCCGCGCCACCTCGTCGACGACGGGCTTCGGCACACCGCAGCTGTCGACCGTGACGAGCACGACCGGCTTGCTCCCAGCGTCGTCACCTCCGATGACGAGCGCCTTGGCGAACAGTCGTTGCGCGATCTTCGCCGTCTCGGACTTGCGAGCCGCGTAGCCAGCCAGGCGAATCGGCGTCGACGGTGTGATGTCGACGCGTGCCGCCCCGAGCATCACGGGGCGACCACCGCCCGGGTAGCGACGAATCCCGACCGAGCCGGTCTGGGACAGCAGAGCAGCGGCGAGCAGGAACGACAGCATGATCGGCATCCTCGTGAGCCCGAGATGTGCAGTAGATCCTACCGGGGCACACCCCATCCCGCCGAGATCTCGAGTGAGTCACCGCGATCGTGGGATCCGTGCCCGTGCGTGCCGGTGTCCGTGCCCGTCTCGTGCTCGTCCAACGGCCACAGCCTCTCGTTGCAAGCGCGGGCACGCGGCGGGCACCGGCACGGGCACGGGCACGGGCATCACACGGGAACGGGAGCCGTTGTTGAGAAACGGATCGGGGTAGTTGTCCCGCCCTCCCGTTCTTCCACAGTCCGGTTCGCACGCGCGGGTATCATCGGCCTCGCCCCGGTCGTCAGCGGAGACTCAGCTTGTCACCCTCGATCACCGTGCTGGTCGTTCTCCTTGGTTTCCTCGCCGCGGCGTGCGCGAGCAGCATGCCGGAGGACACTCGCATTCTCGAAACCGTTTCCGCACGCACGGAGATCCTCGTCGGGTTCCAGGATTGGGACTCGATGGTGCTCTACGATCCGCGGGTCATCGATCCGAACGACACGAGCGAGCTGCCGCCCGCGCGCTCGCTCGATCGAGATCAACTGGCTCGCGTGCTCGACCACGTCAACCTGACCGCGCGGGAGCTCGTGACCGTCGATCTTCTCAAGACCGACGACACGCCGGCACAGCGCGAGGAGATCGAGACGTACTTCAAGCGACTCGGGTTCGCGCGCGTCGAGATCGAGCCGGCCGGGAACCCGAGCATCGGGCGCGACAACAACGGTGACGGGCCGGGCGACTTCTACAAGTAGACCCGCAGCTCTACGACAACGCTGTCAGGTCACGCTCGGGCCGATCACGCTCCGGTAGATTCCGGAACGCGAACTCTAGCCTCTCGGAACGTACCGTTCTTCGTCTGCAGCCCGACATCGTGTATCCTCGGGCCCGCAGCTCGGGGCTCTCGGCGGTGGACGCGATCGTGCCGGCTGTGAACGCCGTCCTGGCGCGCGGCCCGGTGAACCGAAGCGGGTCGGGTTGGTGGGACAACTCCTCGGGCTGTTACCAAACCGGCTTCACCGTGACGAAGAACGACATCCTCGCGGCCGCCGTCGTCGGCATCTCGCTCCCTCGACCGGGACGGTCCGGCACCGCCACGGGCTCTCCGAGGAGTGGCGATGACTCCTAGCGAAGGCCAAAGCCCGATGCGGAGCAGGCAGCACGTCTTGCTCCTCGATACGATCCTCCTCGGCGTCGTCGGCGCGCTCGCAGCCCAACTGTTCGTCTGGCTGCTGCATCTGTCGGAGGATCTGTTTCTCACCCACCTCGCCGGATACGTGCCTCCCGATCTCCCCTCCGCCGGGGGCGTGTTGCGGCAAGCCATCGGCGCCCATGGGCTCTGGCTCGTGCCGGTCGCGACGACGCTGGGCGGACTGATCTCCGGAATCCTGGTCTACAGCATTGCGCCGGAGGCCGAGGGGCACGGCACCGATACGGCGGTCCGGGCCTTCCACCACAAGAACGGCTACATCCGGCCGCGCGTGACGCCGCTCAAGATCTTCGCGTCCGCGATCACGATCGGGTCCGGCGGCTCAGCCGGACGCGAGGGACCGACCGCCTTGTTCAGCGCCGGTGTGGGCTCGATCTACTCGACGCTGACCCACCGGACCGAAGCAGAGAAGCGGCACCTCGTGCTGATCGGGATGGCGGCGGGCCTGTCGGCGATCTTCCGGTCGCCGATCGGCACGGCGATCTTCGCCGTGGAAGTGCTCTACAGCGAGATGCAGTTCGAGGCGGGCGCGCTGATCTACACGATGATCGGCTCGATCATCGCCTATGCCGTCAATGGGCTGTTCGTCG
>Ga0210086_1001447_pt1 | contig 12150 bp, 12 predicted proteins | sample China_Galinas_PW_3_FD_184867 | JGI IMG/M metagenome (GOLD analysis project Ga0210086, IMG submission 184867) | Wetland microbial communities from San Francisco Bay, California, USA, that impact long-term carbon sequestration - China_Galinas_PWB_D2... | ecosystem: Environmental > Aquatic > Marine... | reverse complement strand
GCGCTACTTGCCGCAGCGGTAGACGTCGGCCTTGATGTCGATCAGCCCGTGGGGGCCGATGTACTGCGAGGTCACCACGTAGGCGTTGCCGCCGGCTTTCGCCACCTTGGCGCGAAGCCGCAGCTGCGCCGCCGGCATGCCGCCCACCACCCGCTGCTTGTACAGCTCGACCTTTCCCAGCCGCTCGCACTCCGCCTGGGCCCGCTCGGCGCTGAGCAGCCGAACCCGCGTCGGCGCCTCGGGGGAGGGCGGCTGGGCGGCGCAGCCGGCGAGCGCGACCGCGGCGAGTACTGCGCGACGGATCATTTAGGCCTCCGCTATGATTGCCGCGAAACCGATAAACTTCCGGCTGCCGAAGCAATCAGAGATGGCGCCCCGGATACGAATCGAACGTACGACCTGCCCCTTAGGAGGGGGCCGCTCTATCCACTGAGCTACCGGGGCGCGAGCCGCGATTTTACGCCAACCGATCACATGAGCCGAATTTTCGCCATCGCCGTGCTCGCCTCGCTGCTCGCCGCGCCGCTCGCGCGGGCGCAGGACTACGCGCGCGAGAAGCGCTGGGCGAACGAGGTGGTGCCGAATATCGTGGTGGGGGATGCGGTCTGGCTGCAAGTCTGGCTGCCGGCGGCAGCGTGGGTGGTGTGCGCCGTCTGGGCGCTGGCGATCGCCCTGAACCGCCGCCCCTTCCCGGCGGCATCCTCCCGGATCCCCCCCGCCCCACCCCGACCGCGCGAGCACCCGGCCTCGACCGATGCCGCGCCCCCCAGGCGGGACGACATGCCGGTGGCCCGGGCCGCCCAGGGAACGGCCCTGATCATGCTGTGCGTGCTCCTGCTCGGCTCGGGCGTCACGGCGTGGTGCCGGGCCTGGGGCGACCGCCAGGACCGTGACAGCCGACTTCTGGCGGAGACCGCGGTGCGCCGGGCGGCTGCGGCGTGGGACCCGGAGGCGCTGGCGGCGATCGCCAACGCCAACCTGCAGGCCGCCCTGCGGCGTCCCGCCGGACGCGAGGCGTTCGCCCGCTACGCCCGCCTGGGGGCCCTGAGCCGCATGGACCCGCCCGAAGGGGAGGCCGTCGTCCGCCTCTCGCCCGATGGCCCGGACCTCTCGGCCGACTACCAGGCGGACGTCGTGTTCGCGAACGGTACCGCGCACATCGGGGTGGCCCTGCTGCGAGACCACGAGGGGCGCTGGACGGTGGCGGGGCTCCAGGTCCGCTCCCCGCTCGTCGAGCCCCGCCGCTGACCTCTCCCCACCCGGATCCGGCCGGCCCCGGCGTCCGATTGTGCCGGGGCGGCAGCTGCCCCATAATGGCCCCGCGTACCGACCTGCCACCCTTCTCGGCCGTGCCGGACCCACTGATCCCACCCCTCCAGCGCCTGCTCGGCACCGCCGACGTCCCCGCCCTCGTGCCCCTGGCGGGCGACGCCAGCAACCGGCGCTACTTCCGCGTCACCGTCGGGCGCCACAGCTACGTCCTGATGCAGATGGCCGACCCCGAGGGGTTCAAGGCCAGCGAGGAGGCCGTCACCGGCAGGGTGGCGATCGACGAGCCCCCCTTCCTGAACCTCCAGCGCTACCTGAAGGCCGGCGGCGCCCCGGTGCCGGAGGTGCTGGGGGTGGACCTGGAGCGGGGCCTCATCCTGCTGGAGGACCTGGGGGACGTGAGCCTGATGGCGGCCATTCACGGCCGCCCCGAAGGCGAGGTGGAGGCCCTCTACGGCAAGGCCGTGGACACCCTGCTGAAGCTCCAGCGGGACACCCCGGTGGACCCGGGGTGCGTGGCCGCGCACCGGACCTTCGACGCCGAGCTGCTCGGGTGGGAGTGCGACCACTTCGTGGAGTACGGCCTGGAGGCCCGCCGGGGCGCGCCCCTGGCGGCGGCGCCCCGCAAGACCCTGGCGGAGGGCTTCGGGCGCCTCGCGCGGGGCATCGCCGCCCTCCCCGCGGTGCTGGTGCACCGGGACTACCACAGCCGCAACCTGATGGTCCGCCCCGGCGGCGCCCTGGGGCTGATCGACTTCCAGGACGCCCTCCTCGGCCCCGTGACCTACGACCTGGCGTCGCTCTTGTGGGACCCCTACGTGACCCTGCCGGAGGGGCTCTCCGGCCGCCTGACGGCGCGCTACCGGGCGGACGCCCCGGTGGCCCTGCCCCCGGACTTCCCGGCCCTGCTGGCGCGCACCGCCCTGCAGCGGCTGCTCAAGGCGGCGGGGCGCTTCGTCTACATCGACCGGGTGAAGGGCAACCCCGCCTTCCTGCCCGACGTGCCCGCCTGCCTGGCGCGGGCCGGGGCGATCCTGGCGGCGGACCCGGAGCTGGCGGACCTGCGGGCCGTACTGGCCGAGCTCGAGCCCGCCCTGGGGGTGGCATGAGCGGCGGCCTCACCCGGGCCATGCTCCTGGCCGCGGGGCGGGGCGAGCGCCTCAGGCCCCTCACCGACCGGGTCCCGAAGCCCCTGGTGCCGGTGGGGGGGCGGCCCATGATCTTCTACGTCCTGGATCTGCTGGCGGCGGCGGGCATCCGGGAGGTGCGCGTCAACACCCACCACCTGGGGGCGCGGGTGCCCGAGGCGGTGGGGAGTGGAGAGGCGTGGGGCCTGTCCCTGTGCTACCACCCGGAGCCCGCGATCCTGGGCACGGGCGGGGGGCTGGCCGCCACCTGCCGGGCCTGCCCGGCCCTGGCCCAGGGCGATTTCGTGATGATCAACGCCGACGTGCTCACCGACGTGGACCTCGCCGCCGTGATCGCCGCCCACCGGGCCCGCAGCGCCCTGGCCACCCTGGTGCTGCGGGACGACCCGGAGGCGGCCCGCTTCGGCCTGATCGGCCACGACGGGGACGGCCGCATCCGGCGTTTCCTGGAGGTGGACCTGGGAGGCGCGGTGCACGACCGCATGTTCACCGGCGTCCAGGTGCTCTCCCCCGGCATCCTGGCCTACCTGCGCGGCGACGGGGCCTATCCCGTCACCGACGCCTACAAGGCCGCCCTCCAGGCCGGGGAGCCGCTCGTCGCCCACGTCCACGGGGGCTACTGGGCCGACCTGGGCACGCCCGAGCGGCTCGCCGCCGCCGAGGCGGACCTGGCGGCCGGCCGGGCGGGGCGGCTGCCGCCCCCCCGCCGGTGAGCGACACCCTCACGGGGCTGGCCCTGGGGGCCCTGGCCTCCCTGTGCTGGGGCGTGGCGGACTTCATCGCCCGGGGGGCCGTGCGGCGCGCCGGCGACGCCTACACCCTGTTCGCGGTGCTGGCGGTGGGGGGGGTGGGGGTCGCGGTCTGGGCCCTGCCCCGGGGCGCCGCGATGCCCCACGGGCCGGGGCTGGCCCTGGTGACGGTGACGGCCCTGCTGGCCCTGGCGGGCTACCTGGCCCTGTACCGGGCCTTCAAGGTGGGGATGCTCTCGGTGGTCTCGCCCATCGCCGCCGCCAACGCGGCCATCCCCGTGGTCCTGGCCCTGGTGGTGCTGGGGGAGCGGCCCCTGCCGTGGCAGTACGCGGGCATCGTCCTGGTGCTGGCGGGGGTGGTGCTGCTGGGGGTGCGGGCGGGGCTGCCCCTGCCGGCGGACACCCGGCACCTGGGGCTGGCGCCGGCCCTGGTGTGCATGGTGCTGTTCGGCCTGGCCCTGTTCGGCATGAAGCTGTCCGTGGACCGGGTGGAGCCGGCCACGGTGGCCCTGACGGTGCGGGTGATCGGGGCGGTGGTGCTGGGGGCGGTGCTGCTGGCCACCGGGCGGCTGAAGGCGCCCCCGCCCGGGGTGCGGGGGGCGCTGCTGGCGGCGGGGCTGTTGGACGCGGCGGCCTTCGTGGCGTTCTGCGAGGCCCTCACCCACACCCTGCTGTCCCTGGTGGCCCCCATCTCCAGCACGATCCCGGTGGTGACGGTGGCCCTGGCCTGGCTGTTCCTCCACGAGCGCCTGTCCCGCCCCCAGAAGGCGGGCCTCGTGCTGGCCCTGACGGGCCTGGTGCTGGTGGCGGTCACGTGAGGGGCCACGGGCCCTGCCCGCGCTCGGCGCCTGCCGTATACTGGCGCCTTCGCCCCTGGAGGGGAGGGCCGTGACCGAGCGCCTCGTCAACGCCTTCGTGGTCTTCTTCGTGGTGCTGGACCCGCTGGGGATGGTGCCCGTGTTCTGGGCCCTCGCCCACCGGGGCGACGCCGCCTACCGGCGCCGCATGGCCCTGTGGGGCGTGGGGCTGGCGGCGGCCATCCTGCTGGTGTTCGCCGTGGCCGGGCGGGTGCTGCTGGACGCCCTGGGGATCGGGGTGCCGGCGTTCCGCATCGCGGGGGGCATCCTGCTGTTCCTCTTGTCCATCGACATGATCTTCGCCCGCCAGTCGGGCCTGAGGTCCACCACCGAGCGGGAGCAGGCCGAGGCCGCCCACCGGGCCGACATCTCGGTGTTCCCCCTGGCCTTCCCCCTGATCGCCGGGCCCGGGGCCATGACCACCGTGCTGCTGTTCGCCGAGCGCCCCGGCGGCGTCGCGTTTTTGGCCAACCTGGGCGTGATGCTGCTCGTGCTGGGGCTCCTGCTGCTGGCCCTGCTGGCCTCGGAGGTGCTGATGCGGCGCCTGGGGGAGACCGGCGCCAACGTGTTCTCGCGCCTGCTGGGGCTGGTGCTGGCGGCCCTGTCAGTGCAGTACGTGCTGGACGGCATCCAGGCCACCTTCCCGTAGGGGCCTCGGGCGCCGCCGGAAGGCCCGCTGCCGTCCCGTGCTATTTTTGGGGCGGACCCGCACCCGAGAAGCCCCGTGACCCAGCCGCCCCAGACCATCCTGATCGCCGAGGACGACCCCAACATCGCCGCCCTGGTGGCCCGATACCTGGAGCGGGAGGGGTTCCGCCCCCTGGTCGCGGCCGACGGCGAGGAGGCCCTGGCCCTGGCCAAGCGCGCCCCGGCCCTGGTGGTGCTGGACCTGATGCTGCCCAAGCTGGACGGCTGGGAGGTGTGCCGGCGCCTGCGGCGCGAGTCGGACGTGCCGGTGGTGATGCTCACCGCCCGGGAGGACGAGGTGGACCGGGTGGCGGGCCTCGCCATGGGGGCCGACGACTACGTGGTCAAGCCGTTCTCGCCCCGGGAGCTGGTGGAGCGCATCAAGGCCGTGCTGCGCCGGGCCCGCCCCGGGGGCGGCGCCCCCGCCGCCGGGGTGATGCGGCACGGCGACCTGGCGCTGGACCCGGAGCGGCACCGGGTCACGGTGGCGGGCCGGGAGGCGGCCCTCACCCCCTCGGAGTTCACCCTGCTGGCCGCCATGATGCGGGCCCCCGGGCGGGTGTTCACCCGGCGCGAGCTGCTCGACCGGCTGCACGGCATGGACGGCGTGGTGGTGGACCGGGTGGTGGACGTGCACGTGGGCAAGCTGCGCCGCAAGATCGAGGCCGACCCGGCCCGGCCCCGCTACGTGCTCACCGTGCGCGGCGTGGGCTACCGCTTCGTCGCGCCCGACGAGGACTAAGGGGGCCCCTTGCGCCTGCGCCTGATCCACAAGCTGCTGCTGGTCAACATCCCGTTGATTGCGGCCCTGCCGATCGTCGTCTGGGTGGCGATCGACTACCTGGCGGCGGACTACTTCTCCACCCTGATGACCCGCTACCACGTCTCCCCCACCGAGACCCACCACATGTTCCTGCACGCGGTGCACCGCTACATCCTGTGGGCCACGGCGGCGGGGCTGACAGCGGCGGTGGCGTTGAGCTTCGTGCTGACGGGCCGGGTGCTGCGTCCCCTGCACGAGATGGCGGCGGGGGCCGACCGCATCGCCCGCGGCGACTACGGGGCGCGGGTGCGGGTGGCGGGCTCGGACGAGGTGGCGGGCCTGGGCACGGCCTTCAACGCCATGGCCGACAACCTGGAGCGGATCGAGACCCTGCGCAAGACCATGGTCGCCGACGTGGCCCACGAGCTGCGCACCCCCCTGACCAACGTGCGCGGCTACCTGGAGGCCCTGCGGGACGGGGTGGTGGAGCCCGCCCCCGAGACCTTCGCCCTGCTCCAGGAGGAGGTGCTCCGGCTGGTGCGGCTGGTGGAGGACCTGGGCCAGCTCACCCGCGCCGACGCCGCCCGGGTGCTGCTGCAGCGGGCCCCGGTGGACGTGGCGGCCCTGGCGGCGGAGGCGTGCGACCTGTTCGCCCCGCCCCTGGCGGCCAAGGGGGTGGCCCTGGAGCGGCGCCTGGCGGCCGGGCTGGCGCCGGTGCACGCCGACCGGGCGCGCCTGCTCCAGGTGCTGCGCAACCTGCTGGACAACGCCCTGCACCACACCCCGGCGGGGGGCACCGTCACCGTCACCGCGGAGCCGCAGGGGGCCCTGGTGCGCCTGGCGGTGGCCAACACGGGCTCGGAGATCCCGGAGGCCGACCTGCCGTTCATCTTCGAGCGCTTCTACCGGGCCGACAAGTCCCGCTCCCGGGCCAGCGGCGGCTCGGGCATCGGCCTGGCCATCGTGCGCCAGCTGGTGGAGGCCCACGGCGGCTCGGTGGGGGCCGAGAGCGGTGGCGGCACCACCCGGGTCTGGTTCGCCCTGCCCGCCTGACCCCCGCGTCTTTATCCATTCGTTACCGAGCCGTTGTCGGGCCGTTACGACGGGCCGGTAGGGTCTTGTCCACCCCCCGAAGCCCGGGGCCGGAAGTGGCGCGGGCGGGGCGGGGGCAACCCGACCGGAGGAGTCACGCCATGAAGATCCGTTCCCTCGCCCTCGCGGCGGCCCTGACCCTGGCCGTCGCCGCCCCCGCCGCCGCCGGCGGCGGTGCCATGCGGGTCCAGAACGCCATCTGGAACGACGGCCACCTGTACGGCACCGTCGCCACCCCCACCAGCTTCGTCGCCCCGCCGGAGCATTCCACCGACGTGATCTACAGCTTCAGCATGAGCGGCCTGACGGGGCAGCGCTCCATCGCCGAGGCCGCCCCCGGCGACACGGACTTCAACGGCGGCCGGTGGTCGGTGGTGATGGCCGTGTTCACCCCGGAGGGGATCGCCGCCCTGGGGGACGGGGACGGCGGCATCGCCACCGAGCTGACCAGCGACGCGGACCTGTTCGACCAGGTGGACCTGGGCTACGTGGAGCTGATCCCCACCGGCTTCTACTTCGAATGCCCGATGCTGCCGTGAGGCTTCCGGCGGGCCGTCCCCGGCCGGACGGCCCGCCCACCCTGGCAGAGGCGCCCCGGTTGGCGGATAATGGAGTTTCCGCCAGCCGGGAGCGCCCATGTCCGAAACCGCCGACTCCTCCACAGTCCGGGTCACGGTCTTCTCCGACTACGTCTGCCCGTTCTGCTACGTGGCCGACCGCCGCATCCGGCGCCTGGCGGAGCAGGTGGACCTGGAGGTCCACTGGCGCCCGGTGGAGATCCACCCCCACACGCCCCCCGAGGGGATGCCCCTGGACCAGCTCGGCTACCCGCCCGACCTGTGGGAGCGGATGATGATGCACCTGGGCAACCTGGCCGCCGAGGAGGGCATCCGGCTGGTGGAGCGCCGCTTCACCACCAACTCCCACAAGGCCCTGCTGGTGGCCGAGGCGGCCCGGGACTGCGGGCCGGAGGTGTTCGACCGGGTCCACCAGGCGCTGTTCTTCGCCTTCTTCACCCGGAGCCGCAACATCGGCCAGGTGGACGTGCTGCGGGAGGTGGCGGCGGAGGCGGGGATGGGGGAGGAGGCCTTCGAGCGGGCCCTCATCGAGCCGGCGTACGAGGACCGGCTGCGGGAGAACTTCGTCGCCGCCCGCCGCCTCGGGATCACCGGCGTCCCCAGCTTCGTGTTCGGCGATCACGTGGTCGCCGGGGCGGTCCCGCTGCCCCACCTGCTCCAGGCCGCCCGCGAGGCCGCCGGGGCCGCCTAGGCCCGTTTCAAGAACGCACCCGGTTCACGGCCGCCGCCGCCTCGAACAGCCTCGGCAGTGCCAGGTCCCCCATCGGCCAGGGGGTGAGCACGTCCAGGCCCTCTTCGGCCACCTCGTCCAGGACGGCCTGGAGGCCCTCCACCAGGGGGCGGCCTCCCTGCGCGTGGCGCTCGGCCCAGCGCCGGATCAGCCAGCCGATGGCCCGGGTCTGGGCGGCGTCGGCGAGCTGCTCGACGCGGGACAGGTCGATCGTGTGCTCGCCGTAGCGCAGGGTGCCCCGGCCGCGCACGTCGATCCTGGCCTCGCGCCGCCCCCGGGCCGCCGACAGGGCCCCGAAGCGGCCGGGGGGCTCGGCCAGGGCCAGGGCCTTGAGCGCCCCGATGGCGCCGTCGAGCTGGTGGGGCAGGGCCAGGCGGCGGGCCTCGGCGGTGACGTCGCGGGGCACGTAGGCGTCCAGCATGAGCACCGTGTCGGCCACCTCGAAGTAGTCCCCCGAGCCCCCCATGACGATCACGGAGGAGACCCCCTCCCGCTCGTACAGCTCCCGCACCCGGAACAGGAACGGGGTGATGGGCTCCTGCTCGGCCGTGACCAGGCGCTGCATGCGGGCGTCGCGGATCATGAAGTTGGTGGCCGAGGTGTCCTCGTCGATCAGCAGCACCCGGGCCCCGGCGTAGAGCGCCTCCACGATGCCCGCCGCCTGGCTGGTGGAGCCGGAGGCGTTGGGGGTGGAGAAGGCCCTCGTACCCTTGCCGAACGGCAGGTGGTCGATGAACGGGCTGATGTCCACCCGCGTCACCTGGCGGCCGTCCTCGGCCCGCACCTTCACGGCCGTCGGGTCGGTCGCCACCCGCTCGCGGCCGTCGCCGGGGACGTGGTCGTAGACGCCCATCTCGAGGGCGTTCAGGAGGGTGCTCTTGCCGTGGAAGCCGCCCCCCACGATCAGGGTCACGCCCCGGGGAATGCCCAGGCCCCGCACCGGCCCGGCGTGGGGCAGGTCCACCGTGGCCGCCAGGGAATCGGGGGCGCGGAACGGCAGCGCCCCCTCCCGCAAAGGCCGCTCGTCGATGCCGCTGGCCCGGGGCAGCACAGCGCCGTCGGACACGAAGGCCACGCACCCGGCGCCGTCCAGCCAGGCCCTCAAGGCCCGCTGATCCTCGACGGACTCCACGTGGGCGCGCACGGCGGCCGCATCCAGGCGGGCGTGCAGCAGGGACGCCGCCACGATGCGGGGCAGGTCGTCCAGCAGCATGGCCTCGGCCTCCCGCCCCAGGACGGTGCGGCCCCGGGCGGGCAGCCCCACGGTCAGGCGGGCCTCGATGCCGTCCGGCCCGGTGGCGACGGCGCTGCGCTCGATCACCTGCTGGGTGGCGGGGCAGATGCCGATCTCACCGGAATGTCCCATGCCGCGCCGGCCTTGGGGACGGGCCCGGATGGCGTGGGCCACGGCCCGGGCCAGGAAGTCCGCCAGGGCCACCCGCCGGGTGCGGTCCGCCGTCAGGTCGGAAGGGAAGCCCGCCTCGGCCGCCGCCACCCGCACCCGCACCCGGGAGGGGGCGGCGAAGGGGTCGCCCTGCACGTGGTCCACGTGGAGGGCAAAGCCCGGCAGCGCGTAGCTCCCCTTGAGGTCCTTGTAGGCCCCGTAGCCCCGGCCGTCGATGCGCCGGAGTGTGGTTCTGAGCCGTTCCATGGGTCCGCCCGGGTGTACCGCCGTCGGGGGGTTCGGGGGCAATGGTATAGTTGATCCTTGTGCGGTATCGACCCCTTCTGGCGCTGGCGCCCGCGCTGCTGCTCCTTGCGGGGTGCGGCAAGGCCGGGCAGGTGACGCTCTGCGGCGGCGACGAGACGCCCCAGGCCACGCCCCCGGCCCCCCTCGTGGGGGCCTTCCCCCGCACCACCACCCTGGCGAGCCTGCCCATCGCGGGCTGGCGCTTCCCCGACACCTCCCTGGAGATCGACGGCACCGAGGCGGTGCCCGCGGGCTGCGACCGGCTCTGGACCGCCACCGTGGCCTTGCCCGCCGAGGGCACGTACAACCTCTCCCTGGTCTCCAGGAGCCGTACCGACAACCCCTCGGCCGCCACGACCCTGACGATCGTGCGGGACGCGACGCCTCCGGCCGCCCCCACGGCCACTCCCGCCGCCGCCTCCACCCCGGACGGCACGGTGAGCGTGACCGGCAGCCGCGAGGCCGGGGCCGCCGTGTGGCTGAATGGCCGGCCCCTGGTGCCGCCGGACGGCGCGACCGCCTTCACCGTGGAGGTGGCCCTGGCCGCGGGCACGAACAACCTGTCCTTCACCGCCGTGGACGCGGCCGGCAACGAGAGTGCCGCCACGGTGGTGGCGGTGGACCGCACCGGCGCCGACCTGACGCCGCCCCGGGCCGTCTATCCCCTGGACCGCCAGCCGGTGCCGAGCGCCACCCTCACCCTCTACTGGGCCGCCGGGGCGGGGGCGGGCCTGGACCACTACCAAATGGAGCTGGGGGACGAGGCGGGCTTCTCCGGCGCCTACACGGCCACCGTGGCGACCGCCGGCACCACCAGCCTGTCCAAGGCCGTGACCCTGCCCGGCCCGGGGCGCTACTTCTGGCGCGCGGGCAGCGCCGACGCCGGGGGCAACGTGACCTACGGGCGCACCCGTTCCTTCACCGTGGGGCCGGTGCCGGCGGACGTGGACGGCGACGGCTACTCGGACGTGCTGGCCAACCTGCCCGGCTGGGACGGGGGCGCCAACCCGGTGGTGCAGGACAACCGGGGCAAGGTGCGGCTCTACCTGGGGGGCGCGGCCTTCGGCTCCGGCGGCACCGCCCCCACCGAGACCGCCGACCTCGAGTACCTCGGCACCCGGAGCCGGGGCGAGTTCGGCATCTCGGTGAGCGCCGGCGACCTGAACGGCGACGGCTACGCCGACGTGATCGTGGGGGCCCACCGGGAGCGGGGCACCGCCACCTATTCGGGGCGGGCCCACGTCTTCCTGGGGGGCGCCGCCCCCGACGCCGCCGTCGACCTGACCCTGGACGGCCAGAACTACCAGGACGGCTTCGGCCAGCAGGTGGCCTCGGGCTTCGACCTGAACGCGGACGGCTACGACGACCTGGCCGTGTCCGCCTGGCTCCACGACGGCGACACGGGCACCACGGGCGACGACAGGGGCCGGGTGTTCGTCTACTTCGGCGGCGCCACCCTCGACGCGGTGCCGGACCTGATCCTCACCGGGGGCCAGGCCCGGGAGAACTTCGGCGCCGCCCTGGGCGGCGGCTTCGACCTGAACGGCGACGGCTACGACGACCTGGCCGTGGGCGGCCCCCTGGCGGACGCCGCCGGGGGCACGGTGACGGGAGCCGGGCGCGTGGTGGTGGTCTACGGCGGGCCGTGGGTGGACGCGGTGCCCGACCTGACCCTGGAAGGCACCGTGGCGGACGAGCACTTCGGCTCCACCGTGTCCCGGGCCGGCGACATGGACGGAGACGGCTTCGAGGACCTGGCCGTGGGCGCCCCCGCCTACGCCGTGGGGGGCACCGCCAGCAAGGGGCGGGTGCGGGTGTTCAAGGGGGCCCTGGCCCCGGCCACGGCGGCGGCCCTCACCCTGGAGGGGGCGGGGGGCTGCGAGGGGTTCGGCACCCGGGTCAGCGGTGGCGGCGACCTGAACGGCGACGGCTACGCGGACCTCGCTGTGGGCATCCCTTACTCCGACCTGGCCGGCGGCGGCCTGCCGGACTGCACGAGCACCACCGGGGATTACGGCGCCGTGGAGATCCACCTGGGGGCCGCCACCCTGGACGCCTCCGCCGACGCGCGCTTCACCGGCCAGGCCGACAACGACTGGCTCGGCCTGGGCCTGCACATGACCGCCGACGTCAACGGCGACACCCTGGACGACCTGGTGTTCGGCGCCCCCAACAACGACCTGGGGAGCAGCATCTACGGCGACGTGGGGCGGGCCTACGTCCTGTTCGGCCGCGCCGCCGGCTGGAGCCCGCTGCAGCAGAGCGCCGGCGCCATCCGCGACACCACGGGCACCTTCACCCCCGTGCCCGGGGCGATCCTCCCCAATGACGGGGGCAAGGACGGGCTCGGCAGCGCGGTCTGGTAAAGCGCCGCCCGTTTCCGCCCGTGCCCGCCCGGGGGGCGGTGGCGTAGAATGGGCCCCTCCATGCACCCCGCCGTCGCATCCCTCCTGGCGCGCCTGGGGAGCGGCGACCCGGCCCCGGTCACGGGCCTGCCCGGCGCCGCCGGGGCCTGGCTGCTGGCCCGCCTGGCGGCCCGGCACCCCGCCCCCACCCTGGTGGTGACCCCCTCCCCCGAGTCGGCCCG
>Ga0210086_1001446_pt1 | contig 12151 bp, 13 predicted proteins | sample China_Galinas_PW_3_FD_184867 | JGI IMG/M metagenome (GOLD analysis project Ga0210086, IMG submission 184867) | Wetland microbial communities from San Francisco Bay, California, USA, that impact long-term carbon sequestration - China_Galinas_PWB_D2... | ecosystem: Environmental > Aquatic > Marine... | reverse complement strand
CGAGCCGGAGAGGGCTCCAATTGCGCCCGAAGACGATCACGCGATGGAGGTTGGGGGCAAGGATCTGATTGCGCGGGCGCAAACCGTGCGCGTCTCCGTCGATACGCTGGAGCACCTGATGACGACGGTGAGCGAGCTCGTGCTCACGCGCAATCAGTTGCTCGACCTCGTGCGGCGCACCGATGAAAGCGAGTTCAAGTCTCCCTTGCAGCGGCTCTCCAACGTCACCATGGAGCTGCAGGAAGGGATCATGAAGGCCCGCATGCAGCCCATCGCCAATGCATGGCAGAAGCTGCCGCGGCTGGTGCGCGAGCTGTCGCTCGAACTCGGTAAGAAGATCGAGCTTGACATGACTGGCGGCGAGACGGAACTCGACCGGCAGGTGCTTGAGATGATCAAGGACCCGCTCACCCACATGATCCGCAACTCTGCCGATCACGGCCTGGAGATGCCGGATCAGCGGGAGAGGGCCGGCAAGCCCCAAACCGGGAAGATCGAGCTCAGCGCCTATCAGCAAGGCGGTTACATCGTCATCGAGGTGACCGACGACGGGCGCGGCCTCGACGTGCAGAAGGTCCGCACCACGGCGCTGGAGAATGGGCTCACCACCTTGGCGGAGCTCGACCGCATGAGCGACGCCGATATCTTGAAGTTCATCTTCAAGCCGGGCTTCTCGACCGCTAGCACCGTCAGCGCGGTCTCGGGCCGCGGCGTCGGCATGGATGTGGTCCGCAGCAATATCGAGCTGATCGGGGGGACGGTCGACCTTGAGTCCACGTCGCTGGCAGGGACGACCTTCGTCATCAAGATTCCGCTGACTCTCGCGATCATGGCGGCGCTCATCGTCGATGTCGCCGGTACGCGCTTTGCCATCCCGCAATTCAGCGTGGTCGAGCTCGTCCGTTGCGGCGCGGCCGCGGGCCATCCGGTCGAACTGATCAACGACACTCCTGTGCTGCGCTTGCGTGACAAGCTGCTGCCGCTGCTCGACTTTGGGGCCTTGCTCGGCCTCAAGGAGGGTGGTGCGAGCTCCGGACCGGTGAAAGACACGAGCCTCACCGCTGTGGTGATCCAGGTTGGCGCAAACTATTTCGGCCTTTTGGTCGACAAGGTGTTCCGCACCGAGGAGATCGTGGTCAAGCCAATGTCGAGCGTGCTGCGCCACGTCGCCATGTTCTCCGGCAACACTATCCTCGGCGATGGCAGCGTCATCATGATCATCGACCCCAATGCGCTCGGGTCGGCCGTGGGGTCGATTGATACGCAAGTGGCGCTCGCGCACGTCGAGTCGATGAAGAAGAAGGAGGCCGAGGAAGACCGGACGGCGCTCCTTCTGTTCCGCGCAGGCTCCAAGACCTTGAAGGCCGTGCCCCTGTCCCTGATCACGCGGTTGGAGGAGATCTCGGTCGATGCGATCGAGCGCTGTAACGACCAGGACGTCGTGCAGTACCGGGGCGCGTTGATGCCCCTCGTTTACATGCAAGCTGGCCACCGGCCGCCCGAGAGTGGGGTTCAGCCGGTCCTGGTGTTCACCGAGGAGGGGCATCCCGCAGGGCTCGCCATCGACGAGATCGTCGACATTGTCGAAGAACCTTTGACCATCAATCTCCAAGCGGAGGAGCCGGGCGTGGTCGGCGCCGCCATCATTCGGGACAAGGCGGTCGAGGTCGTCGATGTCTCCCATTATCTCGGATCTGTATTCGGCTCCCATCGCATGGGCGGGTTCGAGGAGTCCGAGCGTGCGTTGCGGCTCCTGCTGATCGATGACAGCCAGTTCTTCCGCAACATGCTGGCGCCGCTTCTCAGGGCGAGCGGCTATGAGGTCGCGCTCGCCGCTTCCGCCGAGGAAGCCCTCGCGCTCAAGGACAAGGGCGAACGCTTCGATCTGATCATCAGCGACATCGATATGCCGGGCATGGACGGGCTGGCTTTGGCCAAGCGCATCAAGGCCGATGCAGACTGGGGCAAGATTCCGCTGATTGCGCTGTCTTCGCATGCGAGCCCGCGGCTCGTAGAGAAGAGCCGCGCGGCGGGCTTCGAGAGCTATGTCGGCAAATTCGATCGGCAGACGCTGATGCATACGCTTCAGGATTGCTTCAAGGGTTGGGGTGCCGCGGCATGAACGGCGAGAGAAATGGCGAACAAGCGACCGAGGGTTTCGTCACGGTGGTGACGGCTGGCCAAATCTTTGGGCTGAGGCTCGATCGCGTACGCGACGTGTTCGTGCCGCAAGGCCTGTCTGCCGTGCCGCTCGCGCCGCCGGAGGTCGCCGGGCTGCTCAACTTGCGCGGCCGCATCGTTACGGCGCTCGATCTTCGCCGGCGACTTGGTCTGCCGCCCCGCGAGGCGGGAATGCCGACGGTGGCGGTCGGCATCGAGGATCGCGGCGAACTCTACGGGGTGATCGCCGACAAGATCGGTGACGTGTTGTGGCTCAAACCGTCGGCCTACGAAGCCAATCCCGCAAATCTCGACCCGCGCTGGGCGCAAGTATGTTCCGGCGTGTATCGGCTCGATGGTGATCTCATGGTGGTGCTCGATGTCGACAAGGTGCTGGACTTTGGCCAATTCGCTGCTGCTTGAGGAAAGCTCTAGCGGCGATCCCGCGGAGGAGGATGCATGAAACATTGTTTGGTCGTGGATGACAGCGCTGTCATCCGCAAAGTTGCGCGGCGCATTCTCGAGGAGCTGAGCTTCTCCTCGTCGGAAGCGGAGAACGGGCGCGAGGCGCTCGATCAATGCCGCATGTCGATGCCAGACGCGGTGCTGCTCGATTGGAACATGCCGGTGATGGATGGCATCGCCTTTCTCGTGGCGTTGCGCAAGGAGCAGGGTGGCGATGAGCCCAAGGTGATCTTCTGCACGACGGAGAATGACGTCGAGCACATCACGCGCGCCATCACGGCTGGTGCCAACGAGTACATCATGAAGCCGTTCGACCGCGATATCGTCGAGGCGAAGTTTCACGAGGTCGGGCTGATCTAGCCCCAACAATAATGTCCAGTTTCGGCCAGAGCGCCATCATGCAAGACGCGGCAGCCGCTCCGGCTGAGCAATCCCCCGCAAAACGGCCGATTAGGGTGATGATCGTCGACGATTCGGCGGTCGTGCGTGGCCTTGTTGCGCGCTGGATCGAAGAGGAGCCAGGGCTCGAGGTCGCGGCGCGCCATGCCAACGGCAAATATGCCGTCGAAGACGTGGCACGCAGCGCGCCGGACATCATCCTTCTCGATGTCGAGATGCCGGTCATGGACGGGCTCGAAGCGCTGCCGCTTCTGCTCCGCGAGCGGCCGGACGTTCGGGTGTTGATGGTCTCCACGCTCACCAAGCGCAATGCGGAGATCAGCTTCAAGGCCCTGGCGCTCGGCGCGCTGGACTACGTGCCCAAGCCCGAGACCAATCGCGAGATCACCACGCTCCCGGACTTCCGCGAGGAGGTGATCCGCAAGGTCAAGGCACTCGGTGCGCCGTGCCGCGGCGCTGCGCCGCTCGCCGAGGCCGGAAGGGCGGTGGTTCCGTCCAAGCAGCGGGCCTTCTCTCTGGTGCCGCCGCGGGTGATTGCCATCGGCAGCTCCACCGGCGGGCCGCAGGCGCTGACGAGCCTGTTCGAAACGCTTTCGCCTTCGCTCGACCGTGTCCCCGTCCTGATCGCGCAGCATATGCCGCCGATGTTCACCACCATCCTTGCCGAGCGGTTGGCGCGCGCCACGGGCCGTGAAACCAAGGAGGGTGTGGACGGCGAGCCGGTCTGCCCCGGCACGATCTATGTGGCGCCGGGGAATCACCATATGACGGTCCGCCGGTCGATTCCGCCGCAATTGTCCATCACCAAAGGGCCGCCGGTGAATTTCTGCCGCCCTGCGGTCGATCCGATGTTCACGAGTGTTGCCGAGGCTTTCGGTCCGGCCGCCCTTGGCATTGTGCTCACCGGTATGGGGCAGGATGGCGCTGCCGGCGTTCGGGCCATTGCCGATGCCGGTGGCAGTGTGATCGCTCAGGATGAAGGGTCGAGCGTGGTGTGGGGCATGCCGGGGGCGGCAGGTGCCACCGGCGCGTGCGCTGCATTTCTGCCGCCGCGCGAGATCGGCAACACCGCAGCGAAGCTCATCGGGGGGCAGCGGCCATGATGGTGCACGAGTTCAATCTGCTGCGCCGCATCCTGAAGGAGCACTCTGGCATCAATCTCGGCGCGGACAAGATGGACCTCGTCGAGGCGAGGCTTAGGCCGCTGTTCAAGGAGTTCGACTTTCCTTCGTTTGCGCATCTGACGCTCGCATTGATCAAGCCGGGTGCAGATGGTCTGCGGTCGCGCGTGGCGCAGAGTCTCGCGGTACTCGAATCGTATTTCTTCCGAGACAAGGCGCCGTTCAGGTATTTCACCGAGGTCATGCTGCCGAAGCTGATGGAGCGGCGGCGCGGCTCGCGCCGTATCAAAATCTGGTGTGCAGCATCCGCGACGGGGCAAGAGGCCTATTCGCTCGCCATGCTGCTGGCCGAGGCCGGGTCGCATGTCGACGGCTGGAGCATCGAGATCGTGGCGACGGATTTCTCGGAAGAGGCGTTGCGCAAGGCCCGCACCGGGCTTTACAGCCAGTTTGAGGTGCAGCGTGGCCTGCCGGTGTCGCTGCTCGTCAAATACTTTCAGAAGACGGGCAAAGGCTGGCTTGTCAGACCGGAGTTGCGGAAGAGGATCACGTTCCGCGAGCACAATCTTCTCAACGATTGCCGGGACCTCGGCGTGTTCGACATCATTTTCTGCCGGAACGTGCTGATCTATTTTGACGAGCCCTTGAAGAGCGCCGTGCTTGGACGCCTCTCGCGGCAGCTCGCCAGCGACGGCTTCCTCGTGCTCGGCGCGGCGGAGACCACGACCGGGTTCTCACCCGACTTCATGCCGGTGCCGGAGGGCCATCACGGGATCTTCTGCTTGACGCCGGCGGCGCTCGCCGCGCGCTCGCACAGGGTTGCAGGACAACCCCGCGAGCCTAAGACGGAAGACCAGGCATCCCTCTCCATCGCGGGCGGTGTCCATCAGCCAGACGGCCACCCCGCCAGTGTCCCACCCCGGGACGACAAGGTTCGGGCGGTGGAGCTGGACCGGGCGACCGTCGACCTGCTGGAAGCGCGCGCCAGGGCGCGCGGCATAAGCGTGGCGGAGCTCTTGGCCGAGTACGCCGCCTCGGGCATTTCGGACCCCGAGGACTGGCCGGGTTTGCAGCTCAAGAGCTAGCCGGCGCCGGCACGAAATCCCCAAAAGAAAGTGGCCGGGGCAAGCCCGGCCACAGCATGCGTCTCGATGGTGGCGCGAAGGTGCCTCAGGCGGCGGCTTCGCCGGTGTCCGACTCGTCATCGGGGTTGCGTAGCACGTAGCCGCGGCCCCAGACCGTCTCGATATAGTGCTTGCCGCCGGTCGCCGCGGCGAGCTTCTTGCGCAGCTTGCAGATGAAGACGTCGATGATCTTGAGCTCCGGCTCGTCCATGCCGCCGTAGAGATGGTTTAGGAACATCTCCTTGGTCAGGGTCGTGCCTTTGCGCAAGGAGAGCAGCTCGAGCATCTGATATTCCTTGCCGGTCAGATGCACGCGCTGGCCGTTCACGTCGACCGTCTTGGTGTCGAGATTAACTTTCAGCCCGCCGGTCTGGATGACGGACTGGGCATGGCCCTTCGAGCGGCGCACGATCGCATGGATGCGGGCGACGAGCTCGTCCTTGTGGAATGGCTTGGTCATGTAGTCGTCGGCGCCGAAGCCGAGACCCCGGACCTTATCCTCGATACCGGCCAGTCCGGAGAGGATCAGGATCGGGGTCTGCACCTTGCTCACGCGCAAAGTCTTCAAGACCTCGTAACCGCTCATATCCGGAAGGTTCAGGTCGAGGAGGATGATGTCGTAGTCGTAGATCTTGCCGAGATCGACACCCTCTTCACCCAGATCGGTCTTGTAGACGTTAAAGCCTTCCGACTGGAGCATCAGCTCGATGCTCTGGGCGGTGGCGCTATCGTCCTCGATCAGAAGAACCCGCATTTCTCAAATCCCCCGTCTTCTCAAAGTCCTGGTTATCCCCTGACCCATTACATCGGACGCAGATTGGTTAATTCGAATCAACAAATTAACGGCCAATAGTTAACAAAAGCTAACCTCCTGGCGAGTGCTAACCACACCCGCTAACCATCCCTACAGCAAGGGAGTCGGCCCATCCCTTAAATGCAACCCATATGGTTTACCGGGCCTTAAGGCCTGTCAGCGATGATCGCTGCTGAGGGGCAGGGGGTCCGGTCCTGAAAAAAAGGCCTTGGTTCGCTTTGGGGGGGTATTGCTTTTGGCAATGGCTCGGCCGGAGCACGCCGCTGGCATGGTACTTGAATTCTCCGTAAGCGGGGTCCAGTAGGCTGAGGGTATCTAGTCATGAAGTCACGCGACGCAGTCATCCGCTTGAAGCGCTTCGAAGTCGAAGAGAAGCGACGCAAGGTTGCCGAGATTGAATCCATGATCGGCGAGTTCAATAATATGGCCGCCGATCTCGACCGCCAGATCGCCATAGAGCAGGATCGGGCCGGCGTTTCAGACGTCAATCACTACGCCTATCCGACCTTCGCCAAGGCGGCCATCCAAAGACGGGACAACCTGGCGACGTCGGTGGCCGGTCTCGAGGCCAAGCTTGAGGCCGCGCGCGGCGAGTTGGACGAAGCGTGCGAGGACCTGAAGAAGATCGAGCTCCTACAAGAGCGCGACGCGGAGCGGCTGCGGGTCGAGCCTGCGGCGGCAGAGCTTGTCGCCGTCGGGGCGCACCGCGCAGCCAGCTAAGCACAGCAACGGGGTCTTGGAGCGGCGGCCGGCTCTGGCCGCCCACCGAGTCCTGAGCTAAGCCTGGGCGAGACCTGCGCCCAGGCTCGATGCTAGTATCCCAGACCTCGCTGAAAGCGCACGGGAAGGGCCATGCCCTCTTTCGATATCGTCTCCAAGACCGATTTGGCTGAGGTCGACAACGCGCTCGCCAACATGACGCGCGAGATGGGCCAGCGCTACGACTTCAAGAACTCGCAAGCCAAGATCGAGCGGAAAGAGGCGGAGATCACCATCAATGCCGATGACGATCTGAAGCTCAAGCAGATGCATGAGCTTCTGCAAGGTCATCTGGCGCGCCGCAAAATCGACGCAGGGGTCATCGACTATAAGCCAGTGGAAAGGGCCGCCGGCCAGGCCGTGCGGCAGAAGGCGGTAATCCGCCAAGGCATCGACAAGGACTTGGCCAAGCGGCTCGTGAAAGAAGTCAAGGACGGGAAGTTCAAGGTTCAAGTCGCCATCCAGGGGGATGAGCTCAGGGTCACCGGCAAGAAGCGCGACGACTTGCAAGCGGTGATCGAGTACGTCAAGGGGCTTTCGGTCGAGCAGCCGCTCCAATACGTGAACTTTCGCGATTGAGCGGCGATGCTGTTACGGGGACATGTTTTGGCGAGGCCGATAGCATTCACCATAGCGCTTGCGGTGACGGCCCTGTGGCTTGCCGGGTGTGGCGGCGGCCGGTCGACAGGGAGCGCGAGTGTGGCCGCGGCCGATGCGACCGGCGCGCTGCCGGCCTATCGCGAGCTCAATATGTCGATCGCGAACGCGAAGCCTGTCGATGCGTATGTGCTGCTTGGCGGCCGGATCAAGACCTGCTGGTTCAATCCGAGCGATCCGCTGTTTCCCAAACACGTCTACCGGGCCGATGTCGCCCCTGACGGCAGCAAGGTGAAGATCACCATCCACGACCGGCGGAATCTCGGCCGGGCCGGCAAGCTCGCCTACACCATCAATTTCCATCAGAAGGGCAATCATACGGCCGTCACGACGCAGAACGTCTCGATGACGCCGGAGCAGGCCGCGAAGATGCAGTTCGACATCAACCGCTGGAAGAGCGGCCAGACGAATTGCAGCAAGGATATGCCGAAGGTCGTCGCCCAGCCCGCGAGCCAGTAGCGGACGCAGAAACGCAAATGGCCGGGTCAAGCCCGGCCATGACGTCAATCAGGCTTTTCGAGACAGCTAGCCGCCGCGATAATCCTGGATGCGGGTCGCCCGCAGGCCGGGGAGGCCGTGCTTGTCGATCGACCGCTGCCAGCTCAGAAACTCGTCTACGGTCAGGGTGTAGCGCTCGCAGGCCTCTTCGAGGCTGATCAAGCCGCCACGCACGGCGGCCACGACCTCGGCCTTACGGCGGATCACCCACCGCTTGGTGTCCTTCGGGGGAAGGTCGGCGACGGTCAGGGGGCTGCCGTCGGGTCCGATTACATATCTGACGCGCGGCCTGTAATGTTCGGTCATCGTACTCAATACTCACACTCGATGAGCTACAATCTAAGAGGAAGCTAGCAGAGGCCCATTTAAGAATTGCCTAAGCTGTCAGGTAAAATAACCCGCAAGGAAATAGCCAAAACTTGCTGAAATCACTGGGCTATCCCGCGCTTTTCAATAAGGCTGGGCGGGCCGCTCCTAGCCTTGCTTCCCAAGGACCTGGTGCCTATGTTCAGGCCGGGCCGAGGGTGCCTAAGAAATTGGCGCGGGCCAGTCTGGGACCGTCTATACTGGGCGGCATCCGAGACCATTGCGGCACATCCTTTCAGCTAAATTCGAGCTCCTGATTTCGTCATTGAAGCCGAGAATGCTTAACAGTCTGCACCTGCCGGGGCGTCCGGCCGATACCAGGGTCGTCGTGGCCATGTCGGGTGGGGTCGACTCCTCCGTGGTCGCGGCCCTGCTCAAGGCTGAAGGCTATGACGTGGTCGGTATCACGCTGCAGCTCTATGACCACGGCCAGGCGATTGCGCGCAAAGGTGCATGCTGCGCCGGCCAGGACATCCAGGACGCGCGCCGCGTGGCGGAGGCGCTTGGGATCCCTCATTACGTGCTCGACTACGAGGCGCGGTTCAAGCAGGCGGTGATGGGCGAATTCGCCGACAGCTATGTCAACGGCGAGACGCCGGTGCCTTGCGTCGCCTGCAATCAGAAGATCAAGTTTCGCGATCTGCTGGAGACGGCCGCAGGGCTCGGCGCCCAGGCTCTGGCCACGGGCCATTACGTCAAGAGCCTGCCCGGCGAGAGCGGCTTCGAGCTGCACCGCGCCGAAGACAAGGAGCGCGACCAGAGCTATTTCCTGTTCGCCACCACGAAGGAGCAGCTCGCGTTCTTGCGCTTCCCGCTTGGCGACCGGCCCAAGGAAGAGACGCGGAAGCTTGCGCGCGAATTCGGGCTCGCCGTCGCCGACAAGTCGGACAGCCAGGACATATGCTTCGTGCCGACGGGACGCTACACGCAAGTGATCGAGCGCTTAAGGCCAGGGGCGGCGGAGCCCGGTAATATCGTGCATGTGGACGGCCGCGTGCTCGGCCGTCACGGCGGCATCATCAATTACACGATCGGCCAGCGCAAAGGCATCGGCGTCGCCGCGCCAGAGCCGCTTTACGTGGTGAAGCTCGACGCGGCCCGCCGCGAGGTGGTGGTCGGCCCGCGCGAGGCCTTGCGCGCCCGCACGCTTATCTTGCGTGACGTGAATTGGCTCGGCGATGAGCCGTTCGAGGACGCGGGCTCACGTGGCGTCGAGGTGCTGGCGCGGATCCGGTCGACCGGCCCCTTGCAGCCGGCAACCGTGAGTCTCGACAAAGACGGCGTGATCGTAGACCTTGCCGATGGCGAGGAGGGCGTGTCCCCGGGACAGGCTTGCGTATTTTATGCCGCGACGGGCGGCGGGGAGCGGCTTCTCGGCGGTGGATGGATCAAGTCCGTCGCAGGAGGAGCCTGGTTGGCCAGAGACGGTTTTGCGGCGCCTGCATCGCGCGGGCCCGCGGAAGCGTTTGCGGCCGGGTCGCGTTAGGGCCGCAAAGCGAACAAGCGGTCTGATAAGCCGGGGAGGTAGCGTTGCCAGCAAAAGCACCCGTGATGGACACGGCATCGGTGCGCCATGCGTATCGCCGCTGGGCGCCAGTCTATGATTATACTTTCGGCCAGGTCGCCGAGGCGGGCCGCAAGCATGCGGTCGAGATCATCAACAAGCGCAAGGGCCGTGTGCTCGAGGTCGGCGTCGGCACCGGGCTGTCACTCCCTTGCTATGGGGCGCATCTGACCGTCACCGGCATCGACCTGTCACCGGAGATGCTGGACAAGGCGCGGGACAAGGTGGCGCGCAAGAAGCTCGACAATGTCGACGGCTTGCACGAGATGGACGCGAGCGCGCTCGCCTTCCCGGACGAGGGCTTCGACACGGTGGTCGCCATGTATGTGATGACCGTGGTGCCGGATCCGGACAAGGTGATGAAGGAGCTGGAGCGGGTGTGCGCCCCCGGCGGCGAGGTGATTTTGGTGAATCATTTCAGCCAGGAAGAGGGCATTCGCGGGTTCCTCGAGCGGAAACTTGCGCCCTTCTGCGACCTGATCGGCTGGCATTCGGTGTTCGAGATCGACCGGGTGCTGATCTGCGACGATCTTCGCCTGGCGGACCGCCGGGCGCTCAGGCCCTTCGGCCTCTTCACCATGCTGCGCTTCGTCAAGGAGCCGGGCTTCGGCGTGGCGCCGCAGGCGGCGCGCGAGATGCTCGCCAAGAGGCGGGCGCCGGCGCGGGCGCGCTTGGCCGAGCCGGTGCGGGTCCGCCTCAAGTGGGCGGTCGGCCGGGGGCTCGTCCATGCCAGGCGTTTGCTTGACAGTAATTACTGGCGGTCTCTATATCGCCGGCTCCAGAGCCAATTGGCCGAATAGCGCCGCGCCTGCCGCCGTCTTATATAGAAGGCAGGCGTCTCGCAGGCTTGGGGCGGAGTAGCTCAGCTGGTTAGAGCAGCGGAATCATAATCCGCGTGTCGGGGGTTCGAGTCCCTCCTCCGCTACCACTTAGAATCAATAAGTTAGATCGTAACTGGCCTATTTTTCATGTTCCCCACGCTTGCGATCGCCTCGTCCATCAGTCTATCGATGGCACCATTCGCCTGAAAGGTCTCGATCGCCTCGTTCAAGAGGCCGACCAAAGCAGGGCTGCCCTTCTTGACAGCGATGCCGAAAGGCTTTGGCTCGAATTTGTCCCCGATGTCGATCAGCTCGTACTGATCCGGATGTTCCGACCCACTGCGCAAGAACGTCAGATCGACCAAATCGTTGGAGGCCGCATCCGCCTCGCCCTTTGCCACCGCCTCAACATTTCCGCTACCCAACGTGGTAATCACCAGCGTTGCGCCGGGTAGTGAGGAGAGCGCTGTGCGCATCCGCCGAAGCGAGATCGAGCCGGCGGTCACAGCGATCCGCTTGCCCGCAAGGTCTTCGAAAGATCGTATGCTGCTTCCTGCCAGGACAAGAATGCCTTCTCGCGTGACGTAGTAAGGAATGGAGAAGTCCACTTGCTCCGCTCGATCTGGTGTGATCGTCAATTGAGATACCACCATATCTGCGAGACCCTCTTGGAGGGCCTTAATTCGATTTTCGTCGGTGATCGGAAAAAGCTCAGCGGAGCCGAGCGCGTCGAGCAACTTTTCCGATATTGCTCTGGCTAGGTTCGCTTCAAAACCCTCGATCACACCCGTTCGCGGGTTCTTGTAGCCCATGCCGGGGATATCGAAAGAGACGCCGGCAATAAGCCGTCCTCTCGATTGAAACTGCTCCATGCTTCCCCTCCCGGCCTGCCGACTGAGCTGCACGCTCTCGCTAGGCCCCGTCCAACCTTCACGAAATCGGCTTCTCTTCTCCGACAAAGCGGACGGCCTTCTCGTAGATCAACAGTGCCACGCAGCCGCCGTGGCTCCCGGGCGAATGACGGGTGCCGGGTGGGTTGATGACGAAACTGCCCGCCGGGTAGGTGCCGTGCTCATCATATTCATCGCCTTCGATGACGAGCATGTGCTCGTGGCCGACATGCTCGTGCTCGGCGACGCGAGCGCCGGGCTCATAGCGCAACAGTACGGCGCGGGCCCCGTCGCCCGGTTCCTGGTAGAACCAGTGGGCCGTGACGCCGGGCCGGAATGGCTGCCAGTCGCTCTCGCGCAGGCCGCGCACATAGTCCTGAAGATTGGGAAGTGAAAGTGATGTGGGCAGCGCAAGCATGTCTCAGCCTCCGTTAATTGCCGGTATGCCCGTGTGCGGGCCGTGCCGATGTGTGGGATTTGGCGGCGGGTATCGGCTTGGGCGCCGGCGCCGTC
>Ga0210086_1001443_pt1 | contig 12178 bp, 7 predicted proteins | sample China_Galinas_PW_3_FD_184867 | JGI IMG/M metagenome (GOLD analysis project Ga0210086, IMG submission 184867) | Wetland microbial communities from San Francisco Bay, California, USA, that impact long-term carbon sequestration - China_Galinas_PWB_D2... | ecosystem: Environmental > Aquatic > Marine... | reverse complement strand
GAACCCGCCGACGAAGTCGGCGAGCTCACCGTTCCCGCCAGCCATCCCCGTGCGCAACCGCCACGGCAGATAGGTCGCGACCGGGACGCGCGTCTCGAGCGTGTGCACGCCGGAGATCTCGTTGCCGAGAGGATCGACCTGGGGCACGAGCGTCGGAAACGCGGGGCCGAGCAGCGGCGGCTGGTTCGTGACGATTCCGCGCCCCCACTCCGGCCCGTAGTCGGCGCGGTAGGCGACGTGCGCGACCTTGGGCCACGTCACTCCCGGGATCCCGGGATCGCGAACCGCCGCGGGCTCGACCGCGGTCGCGTCCGCGCGGCGCGGATACCGGGATGCAGGCGGGGCCTTGTCCAGCTTCACCCAATCGAGCATCGCGACCATCAACGGGCGATAGGCGAGATACAGATCGATCGGATTGCCGTTGCCGGGGCTCCCGCGGTAGTGCTGTGCGCACGCGATGTGGTAGATCCGTTCGCGATCGCAGGGCCGCACGTCGCGCTCGCCGTCGACGCTCGTGTGGATCAGCGATGCGGCGCGACCCCAGTACTCGTAGCCCGTGTTGACGAAGAACACCCTCGGCACGTGATCCGGATCGTGCTGGCGGGCGAGCAGGCCGTCGAGCCTGCCCGTGACCGGGTCCTCCTGCAGGGTCGTCGTGAACGGGAACAGGTCGGTCGGAAAGAAGAACGCCGAGTAGCGATGCGCGTCGCGACTCGGCTGCGCGAACCGATGATTGAAGCTGCCGCGCCCCGCCCCGGCCGCGATGATCATCATCCCGTCGAAGACCTTGCGCCCCTCGGTGTCGGTGTTGAACCCCTGGTAGAGAAAGTGGCGCAGGAATCGCCCGGTCTGCGAGATCCCGACCGCGACTCCGCGCCCGACCCGGAACACGCAGTCCTTGCCGTGCTTCGCGTAGGCCATCGTGTCGCGGATCGCGGCCAGCCCGAGCCCGACCACCGCCGGCTCCTTGCCCTCGTAGACGAGCTCGTAGATGCGCCCGGGGGTGAACCCCTTGGCCATGACGATCTTCGTCCCGTCGTCGCTGAACTTCCAATCACCGCGCGGAACCAGTGTGCGCTCTCCCTCGCGGCTGTCGCGCACCGTCAGCCGGTGCTTGTCGGACCCGGGATCGTGGATCGCGTACGGACGATGGTTCCTACGGTGCGCGAGCGGCAGCTCGGTCTTGGCCGAATCGACGGTCCAGTCGGCGCGGACGAGCCCGGTGATCCGCTGGCCGCGCCGCCCCCTGGCGACCGGCACGTCGATGCTCATGCGCGTCGGTCCGGGGATGATGTCGAACTGCCAGCCGACCCAGATCAACGTCACTCCGCGGTTCAGCAGCAGGCCGTCCCCGTAGGGTCGGTCGCGGCTCGCGAGATTGAAGTAGCGAAGCGCCGCCCGTCCGCCGCGGTTGCTGACTTCGAGCAGTCCGACGCCGCTGCGTCGGGCCGGGTCGATCGGCTGCAACACGATCAGGTTCGCGGTCGCGATGACGTCGCCCTTGTTGTCGCGTGCGGCGCGGTGGAGGTCCACGATCCGGGCGTTCATGCGGTTGCGCGGCTCGAACGCGAACGTGATCCGGCCGTCGATGCGTTCGTACTTGCCGGCCGCCCCGAATTCCAAGCCGCCGGCGATGGGTTCTCGTTTCGAGACTTCGACGCTCGCAACCTGCGCGAAGCCATCGCACGCGAGCAGCACCGAGCCCAAGATCGTCAAGCCAACGGGGGTTCGCAGCAGGTGTGGCATCAACTCGACTTCTCGATTCGGGACACAGGCTACCAGAGACCACACCCGACGTCGCGCCCCGTACCACCCCCGAGTAATGCGCTCAGGATGGCCAGAGGCGATGCCGATTGAGTCCCCATGCACCGTCCCGCCTGGCAACTCGTGATGACCGGCCTGCTCGTCGTTGCCGCCTGCAATGACGAGGAAGCTGTCGCGCCCCTGCCGGCTCCTGGTGGAGTCGCCAACACGCTCGAGGTCCAGGTCGTCGACGCAACGGGAACCCCGGTCGAAGGCGCCGAGATCTACTACCTCGGCGACATCGACTGGCGCAAGCCGACCGAAGAGCAGTTGGCCGCGCTGAAGGAACACGGCTCCGACCAGGAGGAGCTCGTCAAGCACCTCGGCAGCCGGATCCCGGCCACCGGCTCGACCTGCTTCCTGCCGGTGCCGAAGGACTGGGGGGTCGCCACGGCCAGGAAGGGCAGCCTCTACGGCGAGCTCAACCTCGCCCCGGGCGCGATCGGGCGCACGATCCTCGAGGTCACGCCGGCCGAACAGCTCTGGCTCGAGCTCGTCGACCCTGCCGGCAGCGCACTCGACAACAGGCCGGTGCAGCTGGAGATCCGGCTCGCAAGCAACAAGAGCGTGATCTACCCGCTCGGCAAGACCAACGAGCTCGGCCGCATCGATTTGTCGAGCATGCACAAGAAGCTGCGTCGCTTCCGCTCCGACGGCGAGCAGGTCGATGGGCTGTCGTTGTTCGTCGTCGAGAACGGCGAAGAACGCCTCGTCAAGATGTTCGACCCCGAGGCCCTGCCACAAGGGCTCGTCAAGGTCGAGCATCGCCAGTGATACACTGCGCGGGTGATCCCGCTCGTAAGGTCCGTATCGATCCAGCCGGGAGTGTTTCGCCTGGCGCGCGACACCCGGTTCGAGGTCGCTGACGAGCATCTTCCGATCGCCCGGCGGCTCGCGAGCAAGCTGGAGACGCCCTGCTCCCTCGATCGATCGGCCGCCGCACCCGCGATCCGATTCGAGCTCGACGCCGAGCTCGCGCAGGCACAGTACCGGGTGCAGGTCTCGCGATCCGGTGTCCAGCTGGCGGCCGGCGGACACGAGGGCCTCGTCCATGCGGCGACGACGCTCGCGCAGCTGGCCGTCGACCGGCGGATCCCGTGCGTCACGATCCACGATTGGCCGCGCTTCGCGTGGCGCGGCATGCACCTCGACGTCAGTCGCCACTTCTTCGCGAAGCCGTTCGTGCTCCGCTTTCTCGAGTGGATGGCCGACTACAAGCTCAACGTCTTTCACTGGCACTTGACCGACGACCAGGGCTGGCGACTCGAGGTTCCGAAACGCCCTCTGCTGACCGAGGTCGGCGCGTGGCGTGACGACGGCGCCGGACGCTACGGCGGCTACTACACCAAAGCCGATGTGCGCGAGGTCGTCACCCGCGCCCGAGAGCTCGGCATCCGCGTCGTGCCCGAGATCGAGATGCCCGGCCATGTGTCGGCGGTCCTCGCCGCGTACCCCGAGCTGTCGTGCAGCGGGGCGCCGGTCGCAGTCGCGACGACTTGGGGCGTGCACGAGCACGCGTTGTGCATCGGCAACGACGAGACCCTCGCGTTCCTCCGTGACGTCCTCGACGTCGTCGTCGAGCTGTTCCCAGATCCCGTCGTCCACGTCGGCGGCGACGAGTGCCCGACCGACGCCTGGGCCGCGTGTCCGCGCTGCCGGTCGGCCATGAACCGGCACGGGTCGACCGACGTCGCCGACCTCCACGGGTTGTTGCTGCGCGACGTCGCCGGGCACCTCCGGCGACACGGCCGGCGCATCGCGGGCTGGGGCGAGATCCAGGAGCACGTCCCCGATCGCGACGCGATCGTGCTGTCGTGGCAGGGACTCGCGGCCGCGCAACGAGCGGCGCTCGCAGGCAATGACGTCGTCGCGTGTCCACAGGAGCATTGCTTCTTCGACTTCAGGAACAGCGCAGACGACGTGGGCCGCGACGAGGTGCTGACGCTCGAGCAGGTCTATGCCTTCGACCCTTCCGCGTTCGAAGGCCCGAGCGAACGAGTGCTCGGCGGTCAGGCCAACGTGTGGACGGAGTACCTTACGCAGCCGAGCGACGTCGCGCGGCACGTGTTTCCGCGCATCGCGGCCTTGGCCGAGGTGCTATGGTCTGATCCGGAAGCTCGTGACTTCTTTGATTTCGAACGCCGACTCGCCGAGCACAGGTCCCCGATCTCATGACCCGATCGTCCGCCCGACTCGCAGCCTTGCTCCTGCTCGCCGCCTGCGCGGCTCCCCCCGGCCGGAGACCGGAGCCGGAACCCGTGCGTGGCGCGCGCCCGAACGCGCCGGTGATGACCGGACTCGACGTGCTCGTCGCGTCGGGCTTCGAACAGCTGCGTGGAGCCAAGGTCGGACTGATCACGAACCAAACCGGCATCGACCGCGCTGGCGTCTCGAACGTAACCCTCTTCGCCAAGGCTCCGGGTGTCGAGCTCGTCACGCTGTTCAGCCCCGAGCACGGTTTCCAGGGCAAGCTCGAGGGCAAGGTCGCCAACGGCACGCATCCGGCTGGTTTCGCGATCCAAAGCCTCTATGGCGACACGCGGAAGCCGACGCCCGAGATGCTCGCAGGCATCGACTGCCTCGTGTTCGACATCCAGGACATCGGCACTCGCTTCTACACCTACATCTCGACGATGGGGCTCGCGATGCAGGCGGCGGCCGAAGCCGGAATCCGCTTCGTCGTCCTCGACAGGCCCAATCCGATCGGGGCGACCAAGGTCGCGGGCCCGGTGCTCGACGCCGGCACCGAGTCGTTCGTCGGGTTCCACACGATCCCCGTCCGGCACGGCATGACGATCGGCGAACTCGCCACGATGTTCGCGGCCGAGCTGCCGGCGCTGCGCGGCAAGCAGCTGCGGCTCCAGGTCATCGGGTTGCGCAACTACTCGCGCGACATGCGGTTCGACGAAACCGGCCTCACGTGGATCAACCCGTCCCCCAACATGCGCAACCTCAACGAAGCGCTGCTCTACCCGGGCATCGGGTTGCTGGAGACGACGAACATCTCGGTCGGTCGCGGCACCGACACGCCATTCGAGCGCATCGGGGCGCCATGGATCGACGGCCCGAGACTGGCCGCCCACGTCAACTCGCTCGGACTCCCCGGCTTCCGCTGCTATCCGATCGACTTCACGCCGACCGCGAGCAAGTTCGAGGGCGTGCGCTGCGAAGGCCTGTTCCTGATCGTCGACGACCGCGACGTGTTCGAACCGGTACGAACGGGACTGCACATCGCGTGTGCGCTGCGTGACCTGTTCCCGGGCAAGTGGCAGATCGATCGCTTCACGCGGCTTCTGCGCAATGCCGATATCTTCGAGGGTCTCGAGGCCGGAAAGTCTGCCGAGGACCTGATCGCGATGTGGCAGCCGAAGCTACGCGAGTTCGAACGCAGGCGAAAGGCCGTGCTGCTCTATCCCTGAGGTCCGATCGATGCTGCCGGGCTCCGCTAGGTAGCGATGGGTCAGGTTTCCAAGCGACGGCTCCCGTTCTCGTGCGTGCCGGTGCCGGTGCCGGTGCCCGCCGCGTGTCCCGTTTGCAACGAGAGGCCACGTGTGACCCTTGGACGAGCACGAGGCGGGCACGGGCACCGGCACGGGCACGGGCACGCACGGGCACGCACCGATCGCACGATCCCAGTGATTCACCCGAGATCTGGGCTGGATGGGTGCGACCGCTACCGCTTGCCACCGGCATCGCCCAGCTCCAACAGTACCTGCAGACGCAGAAAATCGACGTCCTGGATCCGGATCCGGATCTTGTAGCCCTCGGTGAACGAGAACAGCCGCTTGCCGGCGCGCAGCTGCAACGTCGGGCCCTTGAGCTCCGGCCGTTCGCCGATCGTTCGCGCCGGCAGGAAACCGGTGATGTTGAACTCGGGAACGTGCACCTCGATCCCGTAGCGCGACACGCGCAGCACGGTCGCCTCGTGCCGCTCGCCGATGTGCGGCCAGATGTATTGGCAGACCTTGAGGTCGCCGACGGCCTGCGCTCCCATCTCGGCGACCTCGGCCTGCAGCGAGGCGTGGTTGGCCATGTCGTTCATGTCCGCGATCAACTCCTCGGCACGGAGCTCCTCCTCGGCCTCGTCGCCGCGTGACTCGATCGCGTACAGCCAACGGTGCACGAAGAGGTCGGGATAGCGCCGGATCGGTGACGTGAAGTGAAGGTAGGCCTTGCGCGCCAGGCCCCAGTGCTCCGCGACGTCTTCGTGGTCCTTGACCGCGTAACTCGCGCGCTCGACGAGCCCCATGATCCGCTGGATCAGGGCCTCGGCGTTGGGCCGGCGGCGGGCGATGCGGATCAGTCGGCCGATGTCGCGCCCGGTCAGGTGGTCCTTGTCGGGCACGCGAATGTTGTGCTCGGCGAGCATCTCGACGATCGAGGCCAGCTCTTCGGGGTCCTTCTCGGGGTGGACGCGGTAGATCGTCGGCAAACCGCGCTCGCGGAACATGTCACCGACGGCCTGATTGGCAGCCAGCGCGGTCTCTTCGATCAGGGTCATCGAGAAGTACTTCTCGGCATCGATGATCGCGCTGACCTCATGGTCGTCGTCGAACACGAACTTGCGCTCGCGCGACTGGATGCGCAGCGAGCCCTTCGCGTCACGGATCTCCTGCTGGCGCAGAGTCCACTTGCGAAACAGCTCGAGCGGCGCTCGCAGCCACTCGATCGCTTTCGCGGCCTTCGTCGGCTTGTTGTCGAGCAGCTCCTGCACGGTCTTGTAGTTGTTGCGCTTGACGCTTCGGATCACGCTCTTGTGCACGCGTGACGCAACGCGCCGCCCATCTCGATCGAACTCCATGATCACCGAGTAGGCGAGCCGGTCGCGGTCGGGGACGAGTGAGCAGAGGCCGTTCGACAGCTTCTCGGGCAGCATCGGCACGACCTGATCCGGGAGGTAGACGCTCGTCGCCCGCGCCAGGGCTTCGGCATCGAGCGCGGTGCCCGGCCTCACGTAGTGGCCGACGTCGGCGATGTGGACACCAATCTCGAGGTTGCCACCGTCGAGCTCGCGGATGCCGACCGCGTCGTCGTAGTCCTTCGCGTCCTCGCCGTCGATCGTGAAGATCGTCTCCCCGCGCAGATCGACGCGCCCCTCGTAGTCGGCCTTGCGCGGATCGTCGGGCAGCGCCTCGACCTCGGCGAGCACGTCGTCGGGAAACACAGTGCGGATCCGGAACGAGCCAAGCAGCCGCATCTCCTCGGAGTCGACGTCGTGGTAGACGGCAGGCCCGTGCGTCATCGGGCCGAACGCGGGCGGACGGCTCGCGATTCGCGCAAACGACGACTCGTAGTCGCCGAGCTCGCCGGTGTCGACCTGTGCACCGTCGACGGTCTCGAGCGTCCAACCGCGGTCGTCCGCATCGCCGGCGTCCGCGTCCGGAGTCTGGCCACGCGAGCGCGCGAGGTCCTGCAAGCTGTGAAGCGAGCCCTCCTGCTTCTTCTTCGAACGCTTGCGTTTTGCCATCGCCGGCGAGGATAGCGCCTCGTCCGACGCAGCGCTTGCTCTAAAACCCGGTACGGATCCGCAACCCGTTCGACAGCGCGGCGAAGTTGAAGAACTTGCCGTTCGGGTCGACCACGACCCACTGGTAGTAGAGGTTGATCGCAGCAAGCTGCGGCAGGTTCGGAACCGGAAGTCCGAGCGCACCTTGCCCGAACGCGTCCGTCAAGGTCGCGGCCGTATACACGATGTTCTGCGTCATCGGGAGGCACGGCCCGAGAGCCGCGGCCGGCTGGGGCGCAAGCAGGAGGACCGCGATCGCTTGCGGCTTGGCGGTTCCGAGTCCGATCGCGAACGACAGGTTGCCGAGCTCGGGGATCGGCGGAATACCGAGCGTCTTGATCTCGGGGATCTTGAGGTCGGTCCCGGGACAACCCGCGCCGTAGACCTGCGACAGCGCGAGCGGCTTCGCGAGGCTGACCGTGACCTTGTCGTCACCGGCGTTGCTGACCAACATGTCCGGCAGGCCGTCACCCGTCAGATCACCGAACGCGAACTGCGACGGCGTCAGTCCCGTGGCGCAGCCGGCGGCATCCTCGAACCCGCTGTCGCTGTAGCCCATCAGCGTCGTCACGCGGTCCACGCTCGGGTGCAGGACCGCAAGGTCCCACCGGAACGTGTCGGGATCGTGATCGCCCTGAAGATCCAGCATCGCGACGCGCGTCGCTCCGGCGGGCACGCGTACCGGCGACGGCGGAGCCGCCTTGAACGTGCCGTTCTTGTTGCCGAGGAACAGATACACTTCGCCGAACTCGGTACCGGCGTCGGTGACCGCGACGTCGAGCACGAAGTCGCTGTCGAGGAAGCCGACTGCGATTCCCGTGCCGGTCTTGCCGATCGGGTAGCTCGTCGGCTTCTGGAACACACCGTTCGTCGTCGACTGCAAGTAGACTTGCAGCTTGTCGCTCGTGCCGAGGGCCGTCGAACGATCGACGACGCCGAAATCGAACCGACCGTTTTGGTCGAAGTCACCGATCGCGATGCCGCGGGCGCTGCGAACCGTGCCAGGCAGCGCCGTCCCCGCGGTGATCTTGCTCGAGTTGACGAGGAGCAGTCGCACGCCCCCGCCGACCGACATTCCGTTGCCGGACCAGCCGACGAGGAGGTCGTCCTCGCCCTGAGCATCGAGCTGGGCCGCGGCGAGCGCGGTCGGCGACGAGTTGTTGGCGCTTCCGTCGATGTCGAACGGCGTGCCGCGGGTGAACGCACCACGACCGTTGTTCGTCATGATGTAGACGTTGCCATCGCGGCAGAGCACCGCCAGATCGATGCCGGTGGTCCCCGAGAACTCGCCGATCGCGATGTGCGACGGCCCGCCCGGGACCACGAACACGAACGGGAACAAGAGACCGAACTGGGTCCCACCCGACCCGAACCTGACCGAGACGGTGTTGTTGTTCGGGTTCGCCGTCGCGAAGTCGTTCTTGCCGTCGCCGTTGAAGTCGGCAACGACCATGTCGGCCGGCCGAGTGCCGACGACGAGATTCGTGTCGACGCCCTTCTCCCAGCCGTGGCACGACGTATCCGGCTGCGTGTCCTGAATCAGCGAGTTGCCGTCGGCGACGTACTTGGTCGGGTATCCGGCGTTGGCCCGGAAGTCGCTGTAGCTGTTGCCGGACATCGGGAACGAGCTGACCGACGAGTTGACCCAGATGCCGAACTCGCTGTCGAACACGTTGTTGGTCGCGGAACCACCGTCGCTCCACACGTTGGCACCCCAGCCGCAGTTCGCGGTCCGGTTGTTCGCAAAGCGCGTCTTCCCGCCCGAAGGCGTGTAGTGGTAGTACGCGGCCTCGCAGGTCATGAACCGGTTGTCGGCGATCGTGTTCGTCCGCGGGCCCTTCGTGTCGTAGACGACGACGCCACCGGCAGTCCAGCTCGACGGCGTATACCAGATGTCTCGGATCACGTTGTTGCGGACGGTGAAGCCATCTCCGCCGGTCCCCAGTTGGATTCCGACCTGCGCCGCCTGCCCCTGACCGACCGCGCCGGAGCCCCGGATCCGACAGCCCGTAATGCTGCCTGTCATGCCGTCGCCACCCAGCACGATGCCGGCCTTGTTCCATCCGTGGACGTCGCAGTCGTTGACGCGCAAGGACGTCGGATTCGTGGTCGACTTGCCGATCGCGATGAGGCCGACACGCCCCTGGACCAGGTTGGGGGTCAAAGCACCCGCGTTGCGCATCTCCACGCGCTCGACCGTACCACCGGCGCCGTCGCTGTAGAGCGCGGTTGTCAGCATCGAGACTCCCGTCTCCAGGTGCATCGCATCCAAGGTCATGTCGATGAGGTTGACCGTGGTCCCGACACCGTGAATCAGAAACACGGCCCACCAGCGACGAGTCGACGCGCGATACGGAACGACGCGGTTGAACGCTGCGTTGGCTTGGATCACGGTCAATCCCTTGCCGCATCCAACGAACGTCAGCTTCTTGCCGCCGTTGATCTCGATGCCTTCGACGAACCCAGTCGTGCCGAAGGTGCCGCAACCGATGTGAATCGTCGCGCCCGACGGTGATGCGGCGGCGGCGTGGGTCACAGTGCGCCAGGGCTTGCTCTGTGAACCGTCGTTGGCATCGCTCCCCGTCAGCTCGACGAAGCGGTCCTGGGCGGAGAGCGATCCAAGCGCGAGACAAACAGCCCCCAAGACGAGGGCGAGACGAGAACGTGACGTCATGGTCGGAGATGCAATCGAGGGACGGAAGAACGGCACCGAACTGGCGAGAGACAGGACTCCAGGCAACAGAGTCCAGAACGCGAGTATAGCCGAGAAGCGCGTGGTGTTGCCCGCATACTGTTCAGTAGGTACGAATGGGCGCAAAGCCTCGCTGACACCGGTCATTCAGTCCGGTTGAACAGCTCCGCCGTCGACGCCCGGCAAAGCCTGAGCGCGTTTCTCTCTCGCTGCGAGCTCGAGATCGTGCTCGATCATCATCCGGGCGAGCTGCTCGAAGCTGGTCGCCGGCTGCCATCCGAGCTCTGCTCGTGCCTTGCTCGCGTCGCCTTGCAACACGTCGACCTCCGCGGGGCGCAGATACGCGGGATCGAACTCGACGCGACCCTCGAGGTCGACGTCGGCGTACTTGGCGGCTAGCTCGAGGAACTCGCGCACGCTGTGCGTCTCGCCCGTCGCGATCACGTAGTCGTCGGGCTGATCCACCTGCAACATGCGCCACATCGCGTCGACGTAGTCGCCGGCGAATCCCCAGTCGCGCCGAGCATCGAGGTTGCCGAGATAGACCTTGTCCTGCAGCCCGTGCTTGATACGCCCGAGCGCGCGCGTGATCTTGCGGGTCACGAACGTCTCGCCGCGGCGCGGGCTCTCGTGGTTGAACAGGATCCCATTGGCAGCAAACAGCCCGTACGCCTCGCGGTAGTTCTGGGTCATGTAGAAGCTGTAGGCCTTGGCTGCCGCGTACGGGCTGCGCGGGTGGAACGGCGTCGTCTCCGTCTGCGGCGTCTCCGCGACCTTGCCGTAGAGCTCCGACGAGGACGCCTGATAGAACCGCGGCGAGATCCCGATCTCTCGGATCGCCTCGAGCAGGCGGGTCGTGCCGAGCCCGGTGACGTCTCCGGTGTACTCGGCCGTGTCGAAGCTGACCCGAACGTGGCTCTGCGCACCCAGGTTGTAGACCTCGTCGGGCTCGATGCGGCGCAGCAACGAGGCCAGCCCGGACGCATCGCTCAGGTCACCGTAGTGCAGGCGCAAGCGTGCGTCCTCCTCGTGCCGGTCCTGATACAGATGGTCGATCCGGGCCGTGTTGAAGCTCGAAGACCGGCGAATGATACCGTGCACCACGTAGCCCTTGCCGAGCAACAGCTCGGTCAGATAGCTGCCGTCCTGGCCGGTGATCCCAGTAACAAACGCTGTCTTCGTCATCGCCGGTCCGCCTCGTGGTTGACATACCAATCGATCGTGCGCGCGAGACCTTCGTCGAGCCCGACCTCGGCCGTGAACCCGAACAGCCGCTCGGCTCGCGAGGTATCGAGCATGCGCCGCGGCTGACCGTTCGGGCGATCCGTGTTCCAGACGATCTCGCCCTCGAACCCGGTCAGCGCGACGATCTTGTCGGCGAGCTCGCGCATCGAGATCTCGAATCCTGCTCCGATATTGACCGGGTCCGATGCGTCATAGTGTTCGGCGGCCAGGACCAGCGCTCGCGCGCAGTCTTCGACGTAGAGGAACTCCCGCGTGGGCGTGCCGTCGCCCCAGAGCTCGATCCGCCGGCGCCCGTCGCGCTTGGCGTCGAGACACTTGCGGATCATCGCGGGGATCACGTGGCTGGTCTCGAGATCGAAGTTGTCGCGCGGCCCGTAGAGGTTGACCGGGAACACCACGACGCTGTTGAATCCGTACTGCGCACGGTAGGCCCCGGACATGACGAGCAACGCCTTCTTCGCGATTCCATACGGCGCGTTGGTCTCCTCGGGATAGCCGTTCCACAGGTCGTCCTCGCGAAACGGCACGGGCGCATGCTTGGGGTAGGCACAGATCGTGCCGGCGACGACGACCTTGGCGACACTGGCTCGCCGCGCCTGCTCGATGACGTGCACGCCCATCTGCAGGTTGTCGTAGAAGTACTTGCCGGGGTTCTTCTGATTGGCGCCGATGCCGCCGACCCGGGCCGCGAGGTGGAACACGAGGTCGGGCTCGGCGTCGGCGTACAGCCGCCGCACATCGTCCTCGTGGACGAGGTCGTAGTCGGCGTGCCGGGCAACGAAGACCTCGCAGCCGAGCGGTGTGAGCCGCTCGACGACGTGGCTGCCGAGGAACCCGCTGCCTCCGGTCACGACCACACGTTTGCCGGCGAGATCCATCGCGCTACTTCTGATACCGGAACAACAAGTCCTTGGCCCTCGGAATCGCCCGCC
>Ga0210086_1001442_pt1 | contig 12178 bp, 5 predicted proteins | sample China_Galinas_PW_3_FD_184867 | JGI IMG/M metagenome (GOLD analysis project Ga0210086, IMG submission 184867) | Wetland microbial communities from San Francisco Bay, California, USA, that impact long-term carbon sequestration - China_Galinas_PWB_D2... | ecosystem: Environmental > Aquatic > Marine... | reverse complement strand
GTCGACGTCGCCAGCAGCTGCGACCGAGAGGCCGAGTAACTCTCCGGCAGCGTAGCTGAACGAGTAGAGCAGCGTCTTGTCCTTGCCCGAGAACACCTGGACGAGCCCGGAGCCGGTTCCCTTGGTCGTGGCGTTCGGGCTACCGACCGCGAAGTCGGGATAGTGGTCGGCGTTGATCCTGCCGACGCAGGCCACCGACCAACCGAAGTTGTCGGTGTTGGTCGCGCCGCGCAGCTCGTGGAGGACCGCATGCGTCCGGCCCGAGATGACGCGCACCACGCCCTTGATCGAGGAGTTGCCGGGTGCGCCGACGAGCACGTCGTCGTAGCCGTCCTGGTCGACGTCGCCAGCGGTCGCGACGGATTGGCCGGCTCTTTCTTGTGCGGCCCACGCCATCGTCCACAGCGGATCGGACGTCTTGCCGGAGAACACGCGGACCATTCCGGAGTCGGTCCCCTTGTAGTCTGCGGATGGTGCCCCGACGATGACGTCCGGGTAGCCGTCGCCGTTGAAGTCCCCGGCCCCTGCGACCGCGCTGCCGAAGCCGCTCGATCCTGTGTCGCCGAACCACGTGTGCTTGACGGTTCGGGTCCTGCCCGAGTAGAGCCGGGCATAGCCGCGGCTACCGTTCCAGAACGGTGCGCCGACGACCACGTCGGCATAGCCGTCCTGGTCGAAGTCACCGGCTTTGGACACCGAAAAACCGAGCAGCTCGCTGGCGGCGACGCTGTCGGAGATCAGCGTCGCGCCGTCCTTGCCCGAGAGGACATAGACATGCCCGCTGTCAGGGCCCTTGGTCGTGGAGAACGGTGCGCCGATCACGAAGTCTTCGTAACCGTCGCGATCGACGTCGCCCGCGCCGCTGACCGAGAAGCCGAAGTACGAGCCCCCGGTTCCGGTGTAGCGACGGACACGGCAGGTCGACAGGACGGCGAGCGTGACCTTGCGCGTGGTCGTCGAGGCGCACGAGTTCGAGACCACGCACTCGTAGGTTCCCGCTGACGCCGCAGTCACGTTCGTCAGCGACAACGACGATCGCGTTTGCCCGGGTATCGGCTGGCCGTCGTGCTTCCACTGGAACGACTCGGCGCCGAGCGCCGAGACGCTCATGATGTCGGGCTGGTAGCCCTGGCAGATCGTTCGACTCGAAGGCTGCTGCGTGATGATCGGGGCCTTGTCGGTGCGGTTGACGATCCGGCTCCAGTTGGCCACCCACTGGCGGGTGTTCTCGATCACGCGCCGGTTGTCGTGCGCGGCCGTGCCGACCGGCCAAAGCCCGAGGTGCTTGACCAGCGGAGTCGACCAGAAGCCGTACCGGGTCTCGAGCACGCCGGGGTAGGCCATGACCGACACGCCATAGAACGGCCAGAGCCCCCATTTGTGGCCGAGGGCATAGGCGTAGATGCTCGGTGGCTGGGCGTTGGCGGAGTCGTGGTCGCAGCCGAAGTTGTGCCCCATCTCGTGGGTCATCGTGTACTGGCTGATGGTGTTCCACTCGATGACGCTGAACCCCCAGCCTCCATATGGAAGGACCGTGGGGTCGAAGATGAAGTGACTCGAGGCGTTCGGTTTCCACGCGGTACCCGCGACGTTGCCGTGGGACGAATGGTCACCGACCGTCAGCGTGACGAGGTCGGCCTTGTCGGAGACCCGCCAGCCGTGGACCTCGTCCATGTAGCCGTTCGGATCGGACGTGCTCTTGGTGTAGGTCAGACGGTCCAGGTCGTCGGTCATGGTGCCGGTCGTGTAGTTGACCGGGCGAATGGACGTCAACGTGAACGTCAGCGTGAGGCCGCTGTTGTTGTTGATGGCGTTCGAGATCGCGATGCCGTTCTGGATCGCTGCCTCGATCTTGGCCGTCCCACCGGCTTGGCTCAGGGCCAGCTGGTCGTAGACGGCGAGCACGCGGATGTCGTACTGGTTGTCGTTGCAGCTGCCGAGCGGTCCGGGCTCGGGTTGCCTCGGTGGAATGGGCGGCGCGAGCACGCGGCAACCGAGGTCCTTCTGCGACAGCTCGCGGACGACGTGCATGCCGGGAGCGCCCTGGATTGCGAGAGCCGTGGTTCGACCGTCGTTGGGGACGAACGTCGCGGCGACACCGCCATTGACGACGGAGATCACGAACCACGAGCCAGGGTGGTTCACGAGCGTGCCGTACCAGTCGAAGCGTCCCGGGCCGAAGTCCTTGCGGCGTTCGAACCGCGCCTGCAGGACGAGATTCTCGAACATCTCGACCCGCACGACTTCGCGGTGGCTTGCATCGAGTCGCTTCAGGAGATCTACGTCCACCGTGACGGGGCGTGTGCGTTGGATCGACGTGATCGTCCGGATCAACGGGTCGGAGACCCCAGGCATCCTCTCGAGAAGATCACGCTGCTGGGCAGTCGCGGAGCTTACGAGGAGAAACACGCCGGCTACGAGCGAGAGCCGCAGCGACGAAGGAACAGTCATGTCGCACCTCCTGTCTTCGCTCTTGCCGACCCCGTTGGGGGCGATCGATGGGAGGGCCGACAAACTGGTGGGGCGAGGTTGCTGCTCTTTTGGAGCCGAGCATGCTAGCGATTCGTCGGCGCGACACCGATAAGCGAAAGTGCTGGTGTTACCTGGGCTTACGAGCGCAGAAACACGGGCATTCGGGGCTACGGGATTGGCCATCGAGCGCGTGCGCGGCGCGCTGAGACGAGTGTCCTGTTCGTGGACGACCGTCGCCGATCTGGACGCGTCGGATCCGAAATCGCGACGCGCGTCCGGATCACGAACTCTCCCCAAGAAGCCGCAAGCCACGGGCGCGAGATTCCGATGCAATGGGGTCGGCGGCAACCGCGCGCGATCGCCGGTCCCGGGGTTGTTTCGCGTGCGAAAGTGCGGCCGTATCGTCTCCAAGCACAGCTCTTCTGAGAGGCCGGGAACACAACTTGCTCCACCTTGCTTCCTGCGCCGTCGTGACCGCGAACACCAGCTCCATCCGAACCAGTGCACGGGGCGCTATCGAACACTGACCGATGCTCTGGATCGTCCTCTATCTCGTCGTCTTATCGCTCGGGCTCTCGGCTTGGGGGCTCCGGCTCCGACGCCGGCAGCTCGCGAAGCTGTCCGACGTGCTCGCCGCGCGGCGCGAGGCGATGTCGCGGCGGACCCACGAAGCGCGGCTGCAGTACCCGCAGATCGACCTGAGCCTGTGCATCGGGTGCGGCGGATGCGTGCGCGCGTGTCCCGAGGAAGGGGTCTTGGACCTCGCCCACGGCCAGGCCGTCGTGATCCACGGCGCTCGCTGCGTCGGCCATGGGCTGTGCGCGCAGGCGTGTCCGACCGGCGGCATTCAGGTCGAGATCGGCAACATCGACACGCGCGACGACATTCCGGTGCTCGAGAGCACGTTCGAGGTCTTCGGCGTGCCGGGCCTGTATCTCGCCGGCGAGGTCACGGGCTACGCGCTCGTGCGGACGGCGATCACGCAGGGGGCCGCCGTCGCGCGGCACGTCGCGGCCCGCGCTCGCCAGCCCCAGCGTGCGCGAACGAAGAGCTCGGGTGGCGTCGCCGTGGCCGAGCGCGCGTGCGACCTGTTGATCATCGGTGCCGGACCGGCCGGCATCGCGTGCGCGCTGGCCGCGAAGGAGGCCGGGATCGAAGCTCTCGTGCTCGAGCAGGACTCGCTCGGCGGCACGGTCGCCAAGTACCCGCGCCGGAAGCTCGTGATGACCCAGCCGGTCGAGTTGCCGCTCTACGGGCGGCTGAAGAAGAGCAGCTATCTCAAAGAAGAGCTGATCGAGCTCTGGCACGAGATCGCGGCGACCCACGAGCTCGCGGTCGAGACCGGGGTCCGGTTCGAAGGTCTGCGTCGCGTTGCCGGCGGCGGCTTCGAGGTGTCGACGAGCAACGGCGACTACCGCGCCGACCACGTGTGCCTGTGTCTCGGCCGACGCGGAACGCCGCGCAAGCTCGGCGTTCCCGGCGAGGAGCTGCCGAAGGTCGTCTACGAGCTCGTCGACGCGGCCGCATACACCAACCGCAACATCCTCATCGTCGGCGGCGGTGACAGCGCGATCGAAGCCGCGCTCGCGCTCGCCGAGCAGAGCGGCAACCACGTGACGCTGTCGTACCGCAAGTCGGGCTTCACTCGCCTCAAGGCCAAGAACGAGCAACGCATCGAGAAAGCGGTCGCGTCCCGGCGCGTGCGCGTGATTTTCGACAGCGAGGTCACCGAGATCGGGCCCGACTACGTTCACCTCTTGCGAAGCACGGACCATCGCGCCGGCCGGCTCACCAACGACGACGTGTTCATCTTCGCCGGCGGCGTGCCGCCGTTCGGCCTGCTGCGCGACTCGGGCGTGTCGTTCGACCCGTCCCTGCGCGAGCCGATCACGGGCGGGGGCGAGGCCGGAACCGGCTTGCTGCAGGCGCTCGGCTTCGGGTTCGGGCTGTCGTTGCTGGCGTTGGGCTGGTTCTGGTTCCTGAGCGGCTACTACGAGCTTTCGACGACCGACCGACCGGACCACCCCTGGCACCAGTTCCTGCGCCCCACGAGCTCGATCGGGTTGATCTGCGGTGTCGTCGCGCTCGCGCTGATCGTGACGAACTTGAGCTACCTGATCCGCAAGTCGCGGCTCGGCAAGTGGATCGCCGGCTCTTTGCAGAACTGGCTCAGCGTTCACATGGTCACCGGCGTGCTCGCGCTGTTGTTGCTGTTCGTCCACGCGGGCATGACGACCCGTCTGACCGCAGGCGGGATCGCGTTCGTCAGCGTGATCATCCTCGTCGTGTCCGGGGCGGTCGGGCGGTACCTGTACTCGTGGCTTCCGAAGGCCGCCAACGGCCGCGAGCTCGAGGTCGAAGGTGCGCGCTCGCAGCTCGCCGCGCTGCGCGGCAAGTGGGACCAGGTCGTGCGCCCGCTCCACTCGCCGGGCAACAGCCTCGGGCAGATGCTCGACCAGATGCTCGAGGAGAACGCGTGGGAGACATCGTTCTCGCGCCGCGTCGAGTCGCTGCTCAGTGCGCGCTGGCGCCGGCGGAAGATGCTGCGCCGGCTCGCGAGCGTCGCGCGGCGCGAAGGCCTCGCGCAGGCACAGATCGACGAGCTCGTCGGCGTCGCCCGGCAGCTGCACGCGGCGTCGATCGCGGCCAACAACCTCGAAGGAGTCCGCGGCGTGCTCGCGTCGTGGCGCTTCGTTCACCTGTGGGTCGCGGCCGTGATGGTCGTGTTCGCGATCATCCACGTCTACACCGCATGGCGGTTCTCGGCGATCGGGTGAGGCCATGAAGAAGGCGATCTCGATCGTTATCGTGCTCGCGGTCATCGTTGGCGGCTTCATCGCCACGATCGGCATCTCGGACCTCGGTCCGGGCCCGCTGTCGGCCGCCCACGCGGACGAGCCCGAGCTCCAAGGTACTGACTCGTGTGTCAAGTGCCACGGGGCCGGGGGCCAGGACTTCGGGCTCGCCTGCAGCAAGTGCCACGCGGAGGTCGGCGAGCAGATCGCGAAGCGAACCGGATTCCACGGCACGATCGCCGCCGACAAGGCGAAGGCGTGCGAGAAGTGCCACCTCGAGCACCTCGGACGCGACGCTCCGCTCGTCGGCGACCGCGCGTTCGTCCGCTCGGGCATTCCCAAAATGCGCGCGTTCAAGCACGAGGGTCTGGCGTTCGGGCTCGTCGGGCGCCACCTGGAGCTCGAGTGCGACGCGTGCCACAAGCTCGCGTTCGCTCCGCACTTGCAGAAGGGCCAGCATCGGTTCCTGGGGCTTTCGACGAGCTGCACGGCGTGCCACGAAGACCCGCACGAGGGCAAGCTCAACGACTGCAACGCGTGCCATGGCCAGGTCGACCCGTTCCCGACCGCGGCCTCGTTCGTGCACGACAAGCGGTTCCCGCTGACCGGCGGGCATGCGCGCGTCGCGTGCCAGAAGTGTCACGACGCCGAGCTGCTCGCGGGAGCGCTCGCCGGCGGCGCACGGCCTGCGTCACGGCCCGTCCGTGCGTGCGTTGCCTGTCACGAATCGCCGCACTCGCGCGGCTACATCGACGCGGTCGCGCGGACCACGGGCCGGGCACCGGACTCGTCGTGCACGCTGTGCCACGCCGTCGCGCACGAGTCGTTCGCCGCGGCCGACAAGGCCCGGACGCGCGCGCTCCACGATGCGTCGGGCTTCCGGCTCGTCCCACCGCACAACGACGTCGCGTGCGACCGCTGTCACTCGGGGGCTGAGAAGCCCGCGGACAAGCCCGCCAAGAAGCCCGCGCAGAAACAGCGCGCCACGTTCGCCCAACGCTACCCGGGCGGACGCTCGCAGTCCGAGTGCGCGACCTGCCACCGAGATCCCCATGGCGGGCAGTTCCGTGGCCCCGGCGGCGAGCCCGAGCGCTGCACCGACTGTCACGACGAGCTCCACTTCGCCCCAAACGAGTTCGACGCGAAACGACACGCGAAGACCGCGTTCCCGTTGCTCGGAGCTCACGAGCGCGTCGAGTGCAACAAGTGCCACGTGCTTGATGCCGCGCAGGTGCGCAAGTTCCGCGGCACCGCCACGAAGTGTGTCGCGTGCCACGAGAGTCCCCACACCGGTCAGCTGTCCGGGAAGGTCGCGCCGGAGAACGACTGCACGGCGTGCCACGGCTCGGACCATTTCCTGCCGTCGAAGTTCAGCATCGCCCAGCACGACGCGGTCTTTCCGCTCGCCGGGGCCCATCTCGCGGTCGGCTGCAACACGTGTCACAAGCCGCGACGCGGTGCCCGCCCGGACGCGAACGGACGGTTCCCCGTGTCGGCGCTCGTATTCGAAGGCACGCCGAACCAGTGCGAGCAGTGTCACGTCGACGTGCACGACAAGGCGTTCCATCGCGCGGGGCTGCCGCGGATCGTCGACGGCAAGACCGGCTGCGCGAGGTGCCACACGGCCGACCACTTCGATCTCGACCGGCCCAGCGAGTTCCGTCACGGCTTCTGGACGGGCTTCGAGCTCGTCGGGGCGCACGCGAGCGCACGTTGCGATGCGTGTCACCCCGCGGGCAAGCCTACCTACGGTGGAACGCGCGTGATGGCCAAGGCAAGCGGCACCGGGTGCACGAGCTGCCACGACGATCCGCATGCCGGCCAGTTCGAGAGCGGTGGGAGGACGGATTGCCGCCGGTGCCATGACACGCAGCCGGGGTGGAAGCCGAGCCAGTTCGATCACGAGAAGGACTCCCGGTTCAAGCTCGGAAAGCAACACACGGGGCTCGCGTGCAGCAAGTGCCACCAGGACTACAAGCTCGCCGGCGGCGGGCACGTCGTCCGCTACAAGCCGCTCGCGACGACCTGCCGCAGCTGCCACCTCGGAATGGGACGGAAGTAACGATGCGTCGTGGATTCGTTGCTTACGCCGGGATGGTCCTGGCCCTGGTCCTCGCGTCGAGCGTCCGCGCGCAAGCCACGACAGACGTCGAGGTCAAGGTGACGTCGAGCTCCGAGACCCACGTCTATCTCGACAAGGGTCGCGCCGCCGGGTTGCGCGAAGGCGACATCGTCGTGCTCGAGCCGCGCGGAGCCGCGCCGGTCAGGGCGACGATCACCGACGTGTCGCGAACCCACTGTCGGGCCCGGCTCGAGGACCGCCGTGCGATGGTCGCGCTCGGCGTCACTGGTCGCGTTCGCGTGCCGAAGTCGCGGTTGGCGAAGCCGGCCGAGACGCAAGAGCGGCCCGGGCGGCGGACTCCCGAGCATCCGCCGTGGACCGGAAAGCTCCCGCGTGAGGGAGACGACATCCCGCTGCTCGCGCCGATCCGCACGCGCGGTCCGGCCGACCGGCCGATGCGTGTATTCGGGCGCGCGTGGCTGCGCGCGACCGGACGGGACAACCGGTTCGCGAGCGACAACCGCTATCTCCTGGCCGGGGCCGGGACCGAGTCGGTAGTCCAGAACCCGTTCGCGTACGGCGGCGAGGTCCGGTTCCGCGGCGACCTGAGCTATCGCAAGTCCCAGTTGGAGTTCGTCCCGGACGAGTCGACGACGCGGTTCCGCGTCGACCGCCTGTCGTACCGCGCAGGCCACGCGTCCGACGACACGGTCCGCTTCCAGGTCGGGCGCTTCCTGCAGACGCTCGCGCCGGAGCTCGGGCTCGTCGACGGCGCCGAGGTCGACGTGCGGGTCGCCGACGGTTCGCGCGTGGGGGTCTCGTTCGGCGGGTTCCCCGAGCCCCAGGTCGACCGCAACAGCTTCGATGACACCCAGGCCACCGTGTTCTACCGGTATCGCGCCGACGTCGAGCACGCATTCGAGGTCGGGGCCGGCTTCCAGAAGACCTGGCACCGCGGCCAGGCCGATCGCGACCTTGCGCTGTTCGATCTGTTCTGGCAGCCCGCATCGCGCATGTCGGTGTATGCCAACCTGTGGGTCGACTACTACGGCGCGAGCGCGGTCAACAAGTCGCAGGGTTTCGAGGTCACGGAGTTCCGAGGCGGCGGCAACTGGGCGATCAACGACTCGAACGGCCTCGGCGTCTCGGTCGACTACTTCGTTTGGCCTGAGCTCCTGCGCGAGGAGTTCCGGCCCGTGGAACCTACCTCGCTCCGAAACGATCATGTTCTGCGCAGCGTGCTCAGCACGTGGCACGTGCTCAGCGACCACGTACGCTTCGACTTCCGGATCGCGCCGTGGGAAGATCAGTCCGGCAGCGGTCTCGCCGGTGACGCGCGCATGACGCTCAGCAACGTGTTGTTCGAGCAGGGCTACGTCGAGTTCGACGTGTTCAAGAGCGACGGAACGTACGAGGACGCTGTTGGCGGGCGCGTGACGGTCGGGCACTATGACACGGTGTATTCGCAGACGCTGGCTCTCGAGTTGTCTCAGCACGACTACGAGCGCGAACCACCCCTCTCGACCGCGTTCAACCAGGCGGTTACGGCCAGCTTCGACTGGCACGCGCTGTCGGCCACCGACCTGTCGCTCAACCTCGACTATCGATTCGGCGACACGCAGGACACGCTGGGCCTCGGCCTGTACCTCCAGACACGGTTCTGATCATGAAGGTCTGTTCCCTCCGCCCCGGGCTCGCCTACTCGTGCCTCGCGTACGTCCTGCTGGCGTTCGCGTGCACGATGGTCGCATCGCCGATGGTCTACGGTCCGGTCCAGGGCTGGCAACATCAGCGGGGACCGGTCGTTCCGCACGACAAGTTCCCCGACGACTGCTCGCTCTGCCACGTCGGCGCGGGCTGGCACAAGATCCGCGCGGACTTCGAGTTCGATCACAAGGCCAAGACCGGTGTCGAGCTGAAGGGTGCGCACAAGAAGGCCGAGTGCCTGCGCTGTCACAACGACCGGGGACCCGTCAAGAAGTTCGCCGACCGCGGCTGCCGCGGCTGTCACGAGGACTGGCACCAGGGCACGCTCGGGCCCAGGTGCGAGGACTGCCACGAAGAACGGGATTGGCAGCCCAAGGCGATGATCGCGAAGCACGCCCTGACCCGGTTCCCACTCACGGGGGCGCATGCCGGCACCGCATGCTGGCGCTGCCACGAGGGCGCCCAGGTCGGCAACTTCAAACGCGCGAGCACCGAGTGCGTCGTCTGCCACCGGGACGCACTCACTCGCGCGCTGAACCCCAACCACGTCGCCAACGGCTGGACGACACGATGCCAGCGCTGCCACAGCCCGGTCGGCTGGCAAGGCGCGTCGTTCGCACACCCATTCGTCCTGACCGGCCCGCACCGCACGACCTGCAGCAACTGCCACACGACGCCGGGCAACTACGGGCTGTACTCGTGCTTCACCTGTCACGCTCACGACAAGACGCAGATGGACGACACGCACAAGGACGTGACCGGCTACGTCTACACGAGCACGGCGTGCTATACGTGTCATCCAGGGGCGCGGAAGTAGGGAGCTAGTGTCCTGTATCAGAAGTTCGAGACATTTCGCCGGCCCTTTGCACCGCTGGCAGCGTTCTGCTCCCTCGACAGATCGCCCAATCTGACTGCGTCCGCGCGCCTCGCCAGCGGCACAAATGACTTGACGCTATGCACACGAACTTCTGATACAGGACACTAGCGCACGACGATCGTCACGTCCTTGGCCGAGTCGACACGGGCCGCGCTGGCACCAGAGAGCGCCCTACCGTTGCGGACGCCGCTGACGGTCATCGAGACCGAGGCCGCGTGCGAAGACACCCGGACCTCGAACCTGCCCGCGTCGTCGGTCACGACGCGCCGGCTCGAGAAGCCGAGCACGGTCGAGATCAAGGCGAACGGACGAGCTCCGGCCTCGCACTTCACGCGCACCGAGACCTTTGCCAGCGGCTTGCCATCCCTGGAGACGACGCGACCCGTGATCGCCCGAAACCGGTCGAGCACCACCTTGCAGGCGCCGCGTTCTCCCGGCTTCACTTCGAACGCGGCGCCGCCGTCGCCGCGGCGGGCATTCCATGCGAGCAGCTTGTAGGCTCCGGGCGGTAGCTCTAGCTCGCACTGGCCGCGGCGGTCCACGGCGAAGCGCGGCCCGCCATGGGCCGACTGGTCGCTCGCCGAATGAAGCTCGACGAAGCCGCCGTTGACGGTGCTGCCGCCTTGCGACTCGACGGTTACCGACACCTTCGTGAGCTGCGACAGGTCGATCTCGAGTTTTGCCGGCACGGGCGTGCTGCCGTCCAAGTACAGCGGTATCGCACGACCGCCGCGCAACAAGCTCAGGATCCAGCTCGTGCTTGCGGGCGTTCGTCGCAGCATGTCGGGCGGCGGCGAAGGCAAAGCGAGCTTGCCGGTATCGTCCCAGGCGACCGGAAACGTCCTGCCGAACGTCGTAAGGACCAAGTCGCCGGGTCGAAGCCCGGCGGGGTCCTTCAACTTCCAGTCGAGCTTCGTCGACCTCACCAACGGCAACACGGGAATGTCGGTGCGGGACCGGCTGACCGCGAACGGCCTCGGCACGAAGCCCGGAACGACGGCCAACGCGGTTCCGCTCTGCCAGTCGCGACGAGCCGGCATCACGATCTCGGCCGTGCCGGACTCGTCCGTCCGATACTCTCGCACGAGGTCGAGCCGGCGCCGGGACGGCGTGAAGATCAAACGCGCGTGGGCCAAACCGTTTCCCTCGGGCCCGATGAGCCGCACCTTTCGCGTCTGCGGAACACCCGCCGGGACGTGCTTGATGAGTCGGGCGCGGTCATAGCTCCCGGGATCGGGCGGCTGCGTCGAGAACTCCTGCATCATCCAACACCCGTCGAGGAAGCCACCGTTCCTGTCGATTAACGCCGGATAGAAGAAGCCGAGCGGTAGCGGCGGCAGGCGCACGACGGTCTCGTCGCTCGCGGGCAGCGGGCGGCGGAACAGCGGCGCGACGAAGCCGGCCGCTTGCGGGCCGTAGGCCGGACGCGGCCCTTCGTATTTGGCATACCCGTCGGCGAACCCGAGCCAGTTGTCCAGCGGGTCCGGGAGGAACGCGATGGCGAGGCCCTTGCCGAACTTCTTCCGCCAGGCCGCGAGCCCGAGCCAGCTCACGTTCGGCACGCCCCAAGGCAGCAGCTCGATTCGAAGCGGCCGGCCCGGAACGATGCCGACGTGCTGGACACTCGCCAACCGCTTGTTTCCCACATCGTGAACGGCCCACGCACACCAGTGCAAGCCCGGCTCGAGTTCCTGACGCAGACGGCCGTGCTCGTTCGTGCGGCCTTCGACGATCCTCGTCCGAAGCAATGGCGCCAACGAGGGCAAGGGAGCGGTGACGAACAGGACGCGCGCGCCTGAAACCGCTTTCCCGGCCCCGTCGACGACGCGGACGAGCGTCGTAGCGTGTTTCTCGCCATCCTGCTGGACGTGGGTTGGGGCGAGCAGGAGCGCTGCAGCGACAATGGGTGTCATGGTTCGACCGGTTTTCGCGACCCGAAGCTCTCAGCATACGGGCTCTCCACTGTCGCGTGGGGCGCGCCGATCCGGAAGGTTTCTACACTGCGAGCACATCCACTTCGTCGTCGAGCGCGCGGGGCAGTAGCATTCCGATCACGTTCCGCACGCCTACGCGGCAGGACGAATCGCAGGGGGAGGAGAGCAATGCGCGATCGCTCGATGTTCGTCTTCGTGGCCCTCGGGTGCGTCGTCGGTGGCGCCGCGCAGGAACCGAAGCCGAAGCCGGACCTGCTGTTCGGTGGATGTGGCGGCGTGTATCTGCTCGCCGAGCCGGGCGAGCTTCGGATCGATGTGTTCAAGCGCGACA
>Ga0210086_1001436_pt1 | contig 12205 bp, 14 predicted proteins | sample China_Galinas_PW_3_FD_184867 | JGI IMG/M metagenome (GOLD analysis project Ga0210086, IMG submission 184867) | Wetland microbial communities from San Francisco Bay, California, USA, that impact long-term carbon sequestration - China_Galinas_PWB_D2... | ecosystem: Environmental > Aquatic > Marine... | reverse complement strand
CCGCTCGGCGGGCAATGCGACGCACTCGTCGAGTTGCATGTGGATGTCGGAATCGAGCAGCGCCTGGATCTCCAGCGATCGCTCCGGGGTCAGACGGTGCACCGACCCGTCGAGATGCGAGCGGAAGGTGACCCCGTCCTCGTCGATCTTTCTGAGCGCCGCCAGCGACATCACCTGGAAGCCGCCCGAGTCCGTCAGGATCGGCCACGGCCAATTGACGAACACATGCAGCCCGCCAAGCGCCGCCACCCGTTCGGCCCCCGGTCTCAGCATCAGGTGGTAGGTGTTGCCGAGGATGATGTCGGAGCCGAGCGCATGCACCTGATCCGGGTACATCGCCTTGACGGTCCCCGCAGTGCCGACGGGCATGAAGACAGGGGTGCGGACGTCGCCGCGCGGCGTCGCCAGGATGCCGGTGCGGGCGCGTCCGTCGACGGCCGTGACCGCGAGATCGATGCCGCTCACGCGTACTCCCGATCGTCCACGATATTGTCGTCCATCGCCATCACGCCTCCCTCCCCGGTCCAGGAAAGAGCAGACAGGCATCGCCATAGGAGTAGAACCGATAGCCTGTCTCGATGGCATGCCGGTATGCCTCGATCATCGTCTGCCGTCCCGAGAATGCCGAAACCAGCATGAAGAGAGTCGAGCGCGGAAGGTGGAAATTGGTCATCAGCACGTCAACCGCCCTGAAGCGGTAGCCGGGCGTGATGAACAGGGATGTTTCGCCGGCAAAGGACTTGATCTTCCCGTCGGTGTCAGCTGCGCTTTCGAGCAGACGGAGCGAGGTCGTGCCGACCGCGACGATGCGACCGCCGCGGGCGCGGACATGATTCAGCGCCGACGCAGTGTCGGCGCTGATCGTCCCCCATTCGGCATGCATCCGGTGATCGGCGGTATCGTGCCCCTTGACCGGCAGAAAGGTGCCCGGTCCCACATGCAGCGTCACCCGATGCAGGGCGATGCCCGCCGCGTCGAGCCGCTCGATCAGGCCTTCGGTGAAGTGGAGCCCCGCCGTCGGCGCCGCCACCGCCCCCTCCTCCTGCGCATAGACGGTCTGGTAGTCGGCGCGATCGCGGGCATCTTCCGCCCGGCGGCCGGCAATATAGGGCGGCAGCGGCATGTGGCCGATCGCGTGAATCGCCTCGTCGAGCACCGGCGTCGAAAGGTCGAAGCGAAGCAGGACGTCTCCCGCCTCACCCTTTTCCTCGACGGTCGCGTCGAGCCCGGCGACCAGGCAGGCATTGTCGGCCGTCGTCCCGAAGCGGATCCGGTCCCCTGCTGCCAGCCGCCGCGCCGGCCGGGCGAAGGCGCGCCAGCGGGTGGCGCCGATCCGCTTGTAGAGGGTCACCGAGACCGGCGTGACATGCGCATCGCGGAACCGCTCGCCGCGAAGTTCGGCCGGAATCACCTTGGTATCGTTGATGACAAGGGCATCCCCGGCGCGCAAAAGCTCCGGCAGGTCGCGAACGCGCCGATCGGCAAAGCCCTGCCCCGGCCTCACCACCAGCATCCGCGCGGCATCGCGTGGATGGACGGGGCGAAGCGCAATGCTTGCCTCGGGCAGTTCGAAATCGAAGAGATCGACGCGCACCGATCCCGATTCAGCGCCGCGAATAGGCGCGTCCGAGCGCCAGCGCCCCGATGATGATCAGCACCGCCGGCCAGATAACGTCCCAATCCACGTCGAGGTTGAAGAGGAACAAGAGGGTCAGCGCCACCAGTACGATGCCGGTGATCAGCGGGCCGATCACCCCCGAGCCGACCTGCCGACCGGCCCCCTCATAGGCGCGCCAGGCACTGGCAAATGCAAATGCGGCGGGGATCAGGATGAACAACGCCCACCAGTTTCCCGGTATCGCGTAGCCCATGTTCTGCAGGAGGAAGATGACGCCCACCGCGATGAGGATCAGCGCCGCGATCCAGGCGCCCGGGCCCCGCGGATCGTCCTCTTGGGTCTGTCGGTCGGTCATGGGCTCAGCTCCCCGTTTCCGGAGCCAATCGTAGCACGATCCGGTGTCTTTTGGGTCTAGCGGTGGCGTTCCAGGCCCGGCTGCAATGGGCCTCCAACCACGACAGCTGAAGCTGATCAACCTACGCCGCGTCGGCCGCCACCTTCATCGACACGATCCGGTCCGGATCCGTGACCGGCTCGCCCCGCTTGATCTGGTCGATGTTCTCCATGCCTTCGACGACCTGGCCCCAAACCGTGTATTCGCGGTCGAGCCACGGCGATTCGGCGAAGCAGATGAAGAACTGGCTGTCCGCCGAATCCGGGTTGGCCGAGCGGGCCATGGAGCAGGTGCCGCGAACATGCTTCTCGCCGCTGAACTCCGACTTGAGGTTGACCCCCGACCCGCCGCGTCCGGTGCCCGTCGGGTCGCCGGTCTGGGCCATGAAGCCGTCGATCACGCGGTGGAAGACGATTCCGTCATAGAAGCCTTCGCGCGTCAGTTCCTTGATCCGCGCCACGTGGTTCGGCGCAAGGTCGGGTCGGAGCTCGATTACCGTGGTCCCCTGAGATGTTTCCATCACCAGGGTGTTTTCCGGGTCGCGTCCTTCAGCCATTCGGCCCTCCTCTGTCTGCTCGCTTCGTCATCTCAGTTGGTGTCGGCGACCACCACCATCCACCTGATCATTCAGAATCACCGAAATCGCAGACAATGGGATGGAGGGAATCTCCGAGGATATGCACGTATCCGACACGCAAGACCTGTTTGCCTTCCTCGGCGATGAGGATGCGGATGGAGATCGCCATCGATTCGACGTTCTCATCCGCCAGATCGATCGACAGCGACCGGCCGTCGTCGAAGGACTGATAAAGCGACACCGGCGTTGCCCGGTCGATTTCCAGCGTGCTCCACATGCCGCGGGGCGTGACCACGCGCACCCAGTTCGGCCGGTCGGCGGGCAAACCCTGCCCCAGGTTCATTTCGACAACGACCTGCGGATCGTCGGTGCCGAGGCAGGATACGGTTTCCGTGGCAAGCGCACGACCTGGCAGGGCAGCCGCTGCGACGGCGAGCCCCAGTGCCGGAAGCATGATCTTCGACAGCGGCATGGACCTTTGTTTCGCGCTTAGTCGTTCCGACGCCCGGCCGTGTCCTTCAGCCTCCGCATGATGACGGGCGGCACGAATGGCGAAACGTCGCCACCCATGCCGACGATCTGCCGGACAAGCGTGGCGGTGATGTGACGCGAGCCGGGCGAGGCCGGCACGAATACAGTTTTGACCTGGGGCGCAAGCACCGCATTGGTTGCCGCCATCTGCATCTCGTAGTCGAAGTCGGCGGCGTTGCGAAGGCCGCGGACGATGAGCGTCGCCCCGACGTCCGTCGCGGCGGCAACGGTAAGGCCGTCGAAAGACGTGACCCTCACGTGGGCCGCTTGCTCGCCGGGAAGCGCGGCGATCGCGTCGCCGATCATTGCCTTCCGCTCGTCCAGCGAGAACATCGTCGACTTGGTCGGATGCACGCCGATCGCCACCACCAGCTCGTCAGCCAGCGCCAGTGCTGTGGTCAGGATGTCCAGGTGGCCGTTGGTGAACGGATCGAAGGTGCCTGGATAGATGGCGATTCGCGTCATGACGCCCGCGGGTAGCCGATAGACTGCGGTGGCGCTGTCTAACCGGTCGCCGGGATATCGGCAAGCCGCGACAAACCTTGCCGAAACGGCCCAAGGTTTCACCATGTAATCGGCACAACGTCAGGGATTTCGACTGCGTGATCCGCATCACACACGTTTTGTGACCGAGGTCACTGTGGAGGTCGATAGGCGGAACTATCTTCTGACCATGGTCGTTGGTTCGACGAGGCCGGAACAAAAGGCCGGCCAGGATGGAGGTAGGGAAGATGAACACCAGGATCCGCCAGACGCTCGTCGCCGTCGCCTTTGCCGCGACCGCCGCAGCCGGCATCACGGGTGCCACCCTCCGCGGCGAAACGAAGGAAACCGATCTGGCCGCCACCTGCCAGCAGGCGGCGTGGCCGATGATCCCCGCCGACTGCCTCGAGGGCGGTCCCTATCACAATGTCCGGTACGTGTCGGCGAACAACCCGGGACCGGGTGCCGAGCTGAAGCTCACGGTGGCCGACGCCGGGCTGGCCGAACGCTTCGCCACCGCCTTCCAGTAATCGACCGCAGGCCAACCTGAACACCAAATGAACGGAGCTATCGGCACCTGTTCAGCCGGGAAAAGAGACAATCCGACGGACAAACGGGCCAGGTTCCGGCAGGAGATGACAATGAACATCTGGATCCACACGACAGTCGCAGCGACCGCTCTTGCAGCAACCATCGTCGTCGCTGTCGCCAGCGTCGCCACCTACGAGGCGGCCACGCCAAGCGCCGCCAAGGCCGACCGGCTGCCGATCGCCAGCAGCGTCGCGACCGGAAACCAGCGCTATGTGACGATCGAGCACCGCGGCGACCACCTCTCGGTCCTGACGCGCGTCCCCGTCACCTCGCTCGCGAGCAACTGAGCAATCTGGGGCAATCGCCCCGGAAGAGTCCCCCAAGACCACTGAGCCGCCGGTTCGCCCCGACGGCTCCTTTTTCGGGATCGGCCCTCCCGCCCTGCGGCGCGGGCCGATTTCTCGTCTGGGTGTGAAACGGCCGGACGATGAAATGACGCCTATTCCGACGGCGCCTCGCCCTCGCCGCCCGCAGCGTCTTCCTCCTCCTCGCCGAGATGCTCGACCGAGACCACCTTCTCGTCCTCGGCGGTCGAGAAGACGATCACCCCTTGCGTGCCGCGCCCGACAATCCGGATGTCATCGATCGGCATGCGGATGATCTGGCCGCCGTCGGAGACCATCATGATCTGGTCATTGGCCTCCACCGGGAAGGAGGCGACCAGCGGCCCGTTCCGCTCGTTGACGACCATGGCGACGATGCCCTTGCCGCCGCGGCCGGTGGTCCGGTACTCGAAGGACGAGGTGCGCTTGCCGTAGCCGTTTTCGGATACGGTGAGAATGAACTGCTCGGCGGCGCTCATTGCCGCATAGCGGTCCGGCGGCAGTTCGCCGCCACCCGCTTCCTCGCCCTCCGCCTCTATCGGCTCCTCCTCCGGCTCGCCCTCGCCGCGTACCGCCCGGCTCATCTTGAGATAGGCGGAGCGCTCGGCTGCATCGGCCTCGAAATGGAGGAGGATCGCCATGGAGATGACCTTGTCGCCATCCCCGAGCGCGATGCCGCGCACCCCTGTCGAGTCACGCCCCTTGAACACCCGCACATCGGTAACGGGGAAGCGGATGCACTGGCCGAGCGCCGTGGTGAGCAGCACGTCCTGCGCCTCGGTGCACAGCTGAACCCCGACGATGCCGTCGCCCTCGTCGAGCTTCATGGCGATCTTGCCGTTGCGGTTCACCTGCACGAAGTCGGACAGCTTGTTGCGCCGCACGCGGCCGCTGGTCGTGGCGAACATGACGTCCAGCGCGTCCCAGCTTTCCTCATCCTCGGGCAGCGGCAGGATCGAGGTGATCCACTCGCCCGGCTGCAGCGGCAACAGGTTGACCAGCGCCTTGCCCCGCGCGTTCGGCGCCGCAAGCGGCAATCGCCACACCTTCTCCTTGTAGACGATGCCGCGCGAGGAGAAGTAGAGCACCGGCGTATGGGTATTGGCGACGAAGACGCGGTTGACGAAGTCCTCCTCCTTCATTGCCATGCCGGTGCGGCCCTTGCCGCCGCGCCGCTGGGCCCGGTAGGTGTCGAGCGTCACCCGCTTGATCCAGCCGCCATGGGTGACGGTCACCACCATGTCCTCGCGCTGGATGAGATCCTCGTCCTCGAGCTCGGCGCCGGCGTCGACAATCTCGGTCCGCCGCGGGGTGGCGAACTCGTCGCGGATCGCCGTCAATTCGTCCTTGATGATGGTCTGGACGCGCTGGCGCGAACGCAGGATGTCGAGATAGTCGGTAATCTCGGCGGCAATCTTCTCCAGCTCCTCGCCGATCTCCTCACGGCCGAGTGCCGTCAGCCGGGCGAGCCGCAATTCGAGGATCGCCCGCGCCTGCGCGTCGGAGAGCCGGTAGGTGCCGTCCTCGGCGATGCGGTGGCGGGGATCGTCGATCAGCGCAATCAGCGGCGCCACCTGCTCCGCCGGCCAGGCGCGGCCCATCAGTTCCTCGCGCGCCGCGGCGGCGTCCCGCGACGAGCGGATGATGCGGATCACCTCGTCGATATGGGCGACGGCGATGGCAAGACCGACCAGGGTATGGGCGCGCTCGCGTGCCTTCATGAGCAGGTAGCGCGTCCGCCGGCTGATAACGTCCTCGCGGAAGGCGACGAACGCCTGCAGCATGTCCTTGAGGGTCATCGGCTCCGGCCGGCCGCCGTTCAGCGCCACCATGTTGCAGCCGAAGGAGGTCTGCAGCGGCGAGAAGCGGTAGAGCTGGTTGAGCACGACGTCGGCCATCGCGTCGCGCCGGAGCTCGATGACGACGCGCATCCCCTGGCGGTCGGATTCGTCGCGGATGTCGGAAATCCCTTCGATCCGCTTGTCGCGCACCAGCTCGGCGATCTTCTCGATCATCGTCGCCTTGTTCACCTGGTACGGGATCTCGGTGACGATCAGCGCCTCGCGCTCCTTGCGGACGGTCTCGGTGGACACCCGCCCGCGCATCAGCACCGAGCCACGCGCCGTGGCGTAGGCCGAGCGGATGCCGGCCCGGCCAAGGATCAAGCCGCCGGTCGGGAAATCCGGGCCGGGGATAATCTCCAACAGCTGCTCGAGATCGATGCCGGGGTCGTCGATCAGCGCGATGGTCGCGTCGATCACCTCGCCGAGATTGTGCGGCGGAATGTTGGTCGCCATGCCGACGGCGATGCCGCCGGCGCCGTTGACCAGGAGGTTGGGGAAGCGCGCCGGCAGGACGACCGGCTCCTGCTCGGAGCCGTCGTAGTTCTCCTTGAAGTCGACGGTGTCCTTGTCGATGTCCTCGAGCAGTGAATGGGCCACCTTGGCGAGCCGGACCTCGGTGTAGCGCATCGCCGCCGGCGGATCGCCGTCGACCGAACCGAAGTTCCCCTGCCCGTCGATCAGCGGCAGGCGCATGGAAAAGTCCTGCGCCATCCTGACGAGCGCGTCGTAGATCGCCTGGTCGCCGTGCGGATGGTATTTGCCCATCACGTCGCCGACGGCGCGCGACGATTTCTTGTAGGGCTTGTTCCAGTCGTAGCCGGCTTCGTGCATCGAATAGAGGATGCGGCGGTGGACCGGCTTCAGCCCGTCGCGGGCGTCGGGCAGCGCGCGCGACACGATCACACTCATCGCGTAATCGAGATAGCTGCGCCGCATCTCGTCGGTGATCGAGACGGACTCGATGCCGGGCGTCATGCCCTCGCCGGGTTCGTCCGGCCCGCGGGGCGGTGTTTCGTCAGCCAACTGGGATACCGGGAATCGGTTGAATCTGAGCAGTGAATCTAGGGTTTCCGGACCCCGGATACAAGCTTCGGCGCGGTTTTTCTACTGGCAAAAAGATCATATTCTTCAAGGCCTTACCGAAAGCGGTGGTTGGCATTCTTCCGCACGCCGTGGGGCAGACGCGATGGGTGTCCGAAATATCAAGGCGATTTCAAAGCGATCCATCGGATCGGACGTGTGTATTTTTGCCATTCAAACTTGCCATTGGGTTGCATATCGGCGTTTTTCAATTCGCTAAAGATTGGCCCTTGCAATACGTTATTCGGATACTACTTATAATCAGATCGCAAATCTTTGCGATTGAATAGAAGTCGGGCGAGGCCGCCCACGAGGTCGTAGACGAACCCATCGGGGCGGAGCGTCTTCCGCTCTTCCTAGAACCGTCGTAGGTCGGCGGAAATGACCCTCAGCTTCCCGAACCAGAGCCGCAGTTACGACCCGGAGTCGGGCCGCATCCGTTTCTGGGGGTACGACAGGACTATCGAAGTCTCATTCCTCCTGGAACAGGACGCGCTCTTCCGGCTCTATCCGCGAACAGAAGCGACCGAGACCGCGATCCTTGCCGCTTTCGACAGGGCCCGGGACCGTATTGTTGAGGTTGCCGCCCGACTCTACAAGCCTGGTCGGAGAAGCTTCTACGTCCTGTCGGCGGTGGAATTTTGATCACCCCTTCCTTGACCGCCGCAGCATCGCCCGGCGGGGATTTGGAATTCCCATGACAATGAGAACAACCCGGAAAACCATCACGTTTACCCGGCCCTTTCATCTCGATGGAATCGACGGTCTCCAGCCCGCTGGCGCTTACGACGTCGATACGGACGAGGAACTGATTGAGGATCTGTCGTTCGCTGCCTGGCGCCGTGTCGCCACAATGATCCATCTGCGGAGGGCCGGCGTCACGCAGGTCTACCGCATCGATCCCGTGAACCTCGACGCGAGCCTTCTCCGCGACGCGGGAATGACGGTCCTCCCCCCAGGCGAGAATTCGCAGGCCGCAGAAAGCGGTCGCCGAGCCTGAAATCTGGCGATCCGTCGGCGGTTCCTTTAAGGTGCCCCTTCCGGTCCCCGCGATCGGCACGTCGTCCGAAGCAACGATGGCGGCTGAGCGAAAGTCGGGCGTATGAACGACATGGCAGAAAGCACGAAAACTGGATCTTCGCCTGCCCCCGTGGGGACGTTCGCGCGCTCCATGCTTGGCCGGTTTGCGCGTCAGTTTGACGATTCGCCGATCTCGTTCCGGGTGACCCTCCCCGACGGCTCGGTGCAGCAGTTCGGCAAGAGCGCGCCGCGCTTCGAGGTCACGCTGAAGACCAATAACGGGCTGCGTGCGCTCGCGAGCCTCGACGAGGGCCGCATCGGCGACGCCTATCTCTCCGGCGATCTCGACATCGACGGCGACATGCTCGCCCCCTTCGCGCTCCGCGGCGAGATGAAGGACTTCCACCTTGTCACAACCGTCTGGCGTTTCCTGCAGCCGCTTCTCTTCGGCCAGATCCATACCAACAAGCAGGCGATCGCCGCCCACTACGACATCGACCCGGAATTCTTCCTGAATTTTCTCGATCCGCAGACGCCCTGCTACACCCAGGGCGTCTTTGAGGACGCAGACGAGAGTCTTGATGTCGCGACGCTGCGCAAGTTCGACTACTGCTTCGAGAAGTGCGGCCTGAAGGCCGGCGACCACATTCTCGAGATCGGCCCTGGCTGGGGCGCCTGGTTCGAATATGCCTCGCGCCGCGGGGTCAAATGCACCGGCATCACCATCTCCCAGGTCTCGATCGACTATCTCGAGTCGCGCGCCAAGCTGCTCGGCTACGACTGGGAGCTGATCAACGTCGATCTCCTCGCCTACCAGACCGACCGGACCTATGACGCTATCGTCATCATGGGGGTGATCGAGCACCTGCCCAACTACAAGAAGGTGCTCGACAAGTTTCAGGCGCTGGTCAAGCCGGGCGGCAGAATCTTCCTCGACGGCAGCGCCGACACCAAGAAGTACGAGCTGTCGTCCTACATGGTGAAGTACATCTACGGCGGCAATCACTCCTTCATGGTGCTCCACGAATTCCTGGAGAAGCTGGCGCAGACGCCGCTCGAGGTGCTGGAGGTCTTCAACGACCGCATCAGCTACTTCCTCACCTTCCGCCAGTGGGCGCGAAACTTTGACAAGAATCGCGACGCGACGATCGCCCGCTTCGGCGAGTTCGACTATCGGCGCTTCCGCCTCTATCTGTGGGGCGCCGGCTACGAGTTCCTGTCGCGCCGCTTGTCCTGCTACCGCATGATCATCCAGGCTCCCGCGGCAGACGGCGCGGCATGAGGCCGCCTGGCGGCACCGCGGAGTGGGAAGCCGAGCCATAGCACTGAGTACGGCGGGCGCCGCACCTCAATCGCCTGGCACCGGGGGCGTCGGCTTCGCCGCGCGAGCCGGTGGCGGGCTATTTCGACCGCCAGCGGAAGAGCGCGAAGTGGCCGTTGTTCGTGCCGCCGTCGTCGTCCCGGTCGATGCCGAAGGCGTGGAGGTGGCTGTGTCGCCCTGCCGAGCGCCAGCCGAAAATTGGCCGGATGCGCGACATTGTCGATGACGATCGGCTCCACCGGGTCGGCCATGCTCGGCATACCCTCCATCCCCTCCTCCAGCGCGTCGGCCAGCGAGACTCTGTATTTCAGCCGGTCCTTTTCAAAGCGGATGGGTCTCGTCTCGACGCCCGCAAACATGCCGACAAGCGGCGTCATCGCCGCCATCGGCCCCCGGCGCTCCCCGACGCGATGGCGGTGAACGCCTCGGCTGCGACAATGCGGCTGTCGTCCGGGCCACGCTGCGCTTAAGCTGGCCAGGAAACCGGGAAGCGTCGATGAAAGATGTCGATGAAAGATCTTGTCGTCGGGGCCGGAGAGCGAACCAGGATCCTCCACATCGTCTCCGACAGCATTCCGCAGGATGTGACGTTCACGGTGAGCCCCGTCGGCGGCAGCGGTGCGCCGTCCGGAACCGTGGAGATCGTCCGCTCGCCATGGTTCCTCAAGAAACGCAGCGAGCACCACCCGATCCAGCCCCGGCAGACCTTCCGCAAGCGATTTGCTGATGTGGACTATGCCGTCTACCTGACGCCGGGAGAGGAGGTCCGGGTCGCGTTCGAATCCCGCCATATCGAGCGGCGAACCCTCTTCTGGATCCTCGGCACCGTGGTAGCGCTCGCTATCCTCGCCGCGGTGGCCGTCCCGCTCGTCCTGTCAGGCGTCTGAAAGGGCGCTCCGGCGCAAAAGACGCACGGCGATCCCTCGCCGGGTGGCCGCTTTTGCCTGTAGATTGGTCTCATGCCCCGCGACCTGATCATCCCCGAGGCGACCAGCGACGAAGCCGAGTTCCGGCGCGCCGTCCGCGTTCTGCGCGACCACCTGCTCGGCGCCGTCGACGTCGACATGGAGATCACCCTTGCCGGCCGCCCGTTTCACATCGCCTGGGCCGACCGGCAGCCGACCGGCGCCGAGCCCGACGTCGCGATGACCGCCGGCATGCGGGTCGTCGAGGGGCGCGACGGCGCACCGCCGGAAGTGCTGCCGACCGGCGAGCAGCAGCTCAGCCTCGTCATCGACGGCGAGCGCCTCGTCTTCCACCTGATCACCATTCGCGACGACGAAGAGTCCGACGCTCCGCCCGCGCGGCTGCGGTAAGACAAGACCTGGCCCTTGGGGGAATTTCTGCCGTCGGAATCGCCGGCGCCGTCAAGGTCCCGCGAGCCCGCTCCGCAAGGTTGGAGTGTGAGACGCCGAGCGCTTCGGCGATCCGCCTCATCGGGATCGGGCATTTGCAGATGCTGATTGATACATCGCATGTGGCCAGTCGACCAACGGGGGAATGTAGAGAAAATGACGATCAACGCTACACAAACGGGTGAAGTGAAGCGGGGACCGGATGGACGCATTCTCCCAGGATCGGGAGGGCTTCTGCGGGTCAAGGCAAAGAAGTGCGGTGCTCAGTTGCGGGGCAAGCCAGGACGATATTGTCGCCGCCGCTGCTTTTTTAAACGCCTTCGAAATCTCGAATTCAGGGAAGAGATTTCTTTGAGTGATGGGCCATCGTCTCAGGCATTCCCCATTTGGAACGCCCATCGGCATGGTAAGAGCATCCAAAGCGGTTCTCCAAGCCTTTTGTTGGAGTGCCAAGGCCGACTTCGAGATTGCCGTGCCGGGCGCCTCCAACCTCGCCCACGGCGACTTCATCCCTTAGGTGCCTGACGGGCCAATCACACCCTGGCTGCCCTTCGGCGGAGCGCGCTCATCAGGCGTCATCTGCAGGGGCAAACCCTTTCAAGTGGATCGCTGCACGTCGAACCAGGGTGGTGTCCCGCCGCCCGGCGTCCTGGCGAACCGAGGCTGCTGACCCTAACTGGGGAGCATGTCCCGCACGTTGATCATCATCGGCCTGGCGATCGTGGCGGTCGGGCTCTCGTGGCCGTGGCTCGGACGCCTCGGCCTCGGACGGCTTCCCGGCGACATCTTCATCGAGCGCGACAACTTCAGCCTCTATCTCCCGATCACCACCGGCCTTCTCATCAGCCTCGTCCTGTCGCTGATCCTGTGGTTCTTCAGTCGTTGAGAACCAGAGGATTTCCCGTCGGCTGGCGCCCGCCTGTCCGGCCTCGCGCCGAGACGGTCCCGTGTCGCACTCTCACGGCGCCTCTTGCTGGCGCGGGGCCGCCGGCGTACCAGTTAGTCCCTACCGCGTCAGGGGCAGGAGGAGCGCATCCGCAGGTTCATCGTCGCGACGACGATCTATCC
>Ga0210086_1001434_pt1 | contig 12212 bp, 8 predicted proteins | sample China_Galinas_PW_3_FD_184867 | JGI IMG/M metagenome (GOLD analysis project Ga0210086, IMG submission 184867) | Wetland microbial communities from San Francisco Bay, California, USA, that impact long-term carbon sequestration - China_Galinas_PWB_D2... | ecosystem: Environmental > Aquatic > Marine... | reverse complement strand
AATCAACAAACCCGCAAGTAACCACAGCCAGGCAAATCGCTTTTTAAGTGACAGTGCAACCGATTTTGATAATGTGTTAACGAGCAACTTAAGCTCATTGACAGAGATTTCAACATTTGAGGGGTCGCTATTCATTTTTATTTTCGCCCTTTTTGTTAGTGATCAAAAAAAGGTGAATATATCTTGGATCGAGATCGTTGAGGGATACTTCCCCGTATTCGTTTTCGATTTCTTTGAAAAGGTTTTCAAAGGATTGCCCCAGCCTCTGGGAAATTTCGTAATACACCAGGCCTGTCTTGGTTGATACCCAGTCTAAAAACGATTCTTTTTTCGACGGACTCGTTTTACGCGGTTGTTCTTTACCGGCCCAAAGATCATCGAAAAAGCTTTGAAACTCATCGAGATCTAAAGGGATAAGCTTCTCCGACAGCCCTAAGGAATGTCTGGCCCAGAGGGTCAATATAAAACTTTTGTATGTCAGATAATCCTTGGTTGCTGAATCGGGATCTATTGAAATTAAGGAAAAAAGCTCATCAAAAGAAATAATTTCGTTGAGTATATTTTCTGTTTTTTTGATGTCATCAACGGAAATAAATTCTCTGTAAAGTTCTCCTGTTTTAAAGTTGTCGTAATACAACGGCTTTTTAATCAGAAGTCCTCCCAGCACACCCATGCATTCTTCCCCCCAGAAGCCCAGTAGCAACCCCTGGCTGCTAAACCAGCTCTTTTTCAGCCATCTTTCGGCCCGCCATTTCAGCTCTAAAGCAAGTCCGAACCCCAATCTGAAAATATTCGAAAGCGGATGGTTTTGTATTAGTGCAATGAAATGTTCCATATCACCTTTATCGTCATTTTCGGTAAGTTTCTCAAGTCCGATATTTAAATAACCACAGGCCTTTTTTACCATAATTTTAAGTTCGGCTTTTTCCCGGATGGTTTTCTGATCCGCGGAAATAATCTGATTGCACAGGCCGGCAAATTCGATTTGAATCTGCTCCAAAACAACATCCGATTTAATATTTTTCAAAGCGATTGTGAAATGATTTTCTTCTTCAATAAGCCCGGTATGATAAATCGGAACGGGAAAAAAGAGTTTTTGATCCGGGTCTTGAGTGATGAATTTATTGTCTTGTATTTTAAAATCGCGAATTTTCATCGGCTGGTAAATGCCAATGGCTTTTTCATACGGTAGAAATCCTTTTTCAGCCAGTCTTACATTTCGTAACCTGTAGGCTTCCTCTTCAGACTCGGCGGGTATGACGCCGATAGATTCCAGCAATACTTTTTGATATGCAATGTAATCATTGTTTACGAGCGTTTTGAGATATTTTAAAAGAAAAGCATCGCGAAGTTTTTTATCGGTTTCATAAGATTCATTTTCATCTGTTTCGACATCTGTCGGTTTGTCGAGAAACCTTATATAAAACATATCGTCAACGGTCACAAATGCATCACCAAGTTCGGAAGGGTCCTGATCGTGTTCCCTGATTTTAACTTCAATATTTTTGGATAAATAGAATTCCATAAATTCGGCATTTTGATCCAGGGACCATTTTATGAAGCGATTCGGATCGACATTAAATAAAAGGTCAAACCATCTTGTTATTGATGCAAGTTCAATTCGATCTTTTTCCCAAGCTTCAAGATCGATAATATATCCCCACTGCTTGTCGGATGCCAGGTATAAAAGTGGATGGGAATCTTCAATTCCGATGTTGTGAATTAAAAAATAAAAATCCTCTTCCGAAAACGAATGAACAAGGGCCGTGGATTGCGTCGAGTTTAAAATGGAATTAAGCATCTCTTCAGGAGGCAGAGATAGAAGTTTTTTTCTTTGCCGGACCAGATTTTCAATTCGAGCAACAATCTTTTTATTTTCTATTTTTTCGTCCATTGGTCTCTTAGCCCATGTAAAAATTCAATTTCACTGCTTTTGGGTGGCAGAAGAGTTTTTCTATAAACTCAACTATACGTGTCCACGCGGTGTGCTCTACCGTTTCACTCTGGTGTCTACGTGTCTGGTCATTTCAAAGACTTAGCAGCGGTGGCATTCCTTCCCCCTACGCGTTCTCCCGCAAAAAACATGCGGGAGCCGCGGTTTCCCCCACTGCTAAGTCACTGAAATGACGAAGTCACTCCAACCGTATCGTTACACGGAAAAGCACACCGCGTAAACGCGAACAACACAAGTTTATCAGCCTCCAGTTTGGAGAGCGGAATGGATCATCTTTTTTTACGATCCTTTAGTCACGAGTTTACACGTTTTGAAAAAAAGCATTATCCATGGAGCGAGTTGACAAACAAAACACACCCTACCCCCTCATTTATTTGTTGAATAAACCGTCAAAGACCAACCCCTTTTCGATATTGAACCGGATATCTTATGCCTGCTGACTCCAGGGCGCAAATTTTGGAAGAAGTAGTAAGCCGGGAACCGCAATTAACGTACAGCCGATAAAGAAGGTTTCCCAGCCCAGATGTTTAACAAGAAAGCCGGTGGGTGCCGAAGCAATCACCCTCGGAACGCCCATGAGACTAGTGAGCAGTGCATATTGAGTGGCGGTAAACCTTTTATCGGTAATACTCGCCATAAATGCCACAAAAGCTGCAGTTCCCATTCCGCTGCTGAAGTTCTCAAATGTAATGACTGTCGATAGTGCAAAAAGGCTGTTGCCGATTCGGGCCAGTATCGCGAAGCCTGCAGTGGAAATCGCCTGAAGAAAACCGAAAACCCATAGGCTGCGATTGATTTTAAGCCGAAGCATTATCACGCCGCCAATGATAGTACCTCCCACGGTGGCCCAGAATCCGAACAGTTTTACCACGGTGCCTATTTGAGTCTTTGAAAAACCAATATCGAGGTAAAACGGTATCGTTATGGCACTGGCCATGGTGTCGCCAATCTTATATAAAAGAATAAACGCCAGTATCCACAAGGCACCCTGCCGGTTGAAATATTCAATCAAGGGCAGCACGACGGCTTCCTTTATGGTTTTTGGAGCGCTATCATGAATGTCGGGTTCCGGTGCCAGAAGGGTGGTCAGAACGCCCGGCAGCATACAGGCTGCCATAATCTGATAGACCATGGAAAACGGCATGTGATCGGCCATGATCAGACCGCCGCCGGAAGCCAGCAGCATCCCCACCCGGTATCCATTGACATACAGTGAAGCGCCCAGCCCGAGCTCTTCATCCGGAAGATCTTCTCTTCGGTATGCATCAACAACAATATCCTGTGAAGCACTGAAGAAGGTTACCAGAAAAGCGATAAAGGCCATCATCCAAGGGCTTTTCCCCGGATTTGTAAATCCCAATCCTGAGATGGATAACATCAAAGCCACTTGAGCGACAAAAAGCCATCCTCTTCTTCTACCCAAAAACGGCAATGTAAACCGGTCCAGAACAGGGGCCCAGAGGAACTTTAGCGTATAAGGCAAACCCACAAGAGCCATCAAGCCGATAACGGTCAGATCCACGCCTTCTTCTTTCATCCATGCCTGAAGTACGGTAATGGTCAGAAGAAGCGGCAGACCGCAGGAAAAACCCATCAAGAGGGCGACCAGCATGCGGCCGCTGCAAATAACGTTGAGTATGGATCTAATATTAAAGTTCCTCAAGTTGAGACGGCGTTACAACCGAACCATAGGTTTTTTTCAGTGCTAACAGACCTTCCTTTTGTTCTTTTAAAATATCTAACAGTTTGCCGGAAATACCGGATTCTTTACCATAGGCTTCTTTCTGCATGTTTATTCTGGCAACAATATTGTCAACATATAAAGAAAACTGTTTGATATACAGCTCTTTCGTATAATCCTTGTCGATGATCGATCGAAACAGCTTTTGAAGGTCGTCATATTTCGGGAGATACCCTATGGGGGTTTCAATGGCACTTACTTCTTTGTTGGCCAGTCTTTCCAGCCAGGCCAGCCAGACCTTGACATCCCTTTTTTCTCCGATAAGTTTTTTTGAAGTCCCGCCTCTGGCTTCGTGAGTCAAAAAATAATTCAATCCAGCAATCACGGGCTTTTTGTCTTCTGCAATATTATTGTTCCCGAAAAATTCAAATTGGGCATCCAGGTAATCGATCAGAGAGCCGGGGATGAAGGGGGCATTGGCCCAGGGAGACCGTTTAACCCCGGTGGCGCCGACTTCCGTTGCTGTTGCTGCGGATACGATGCAGGCGCCGATGGCAACGCCCTCATCCGAATTTTTCGCCACCCAGACAGGAGGCATGGTATCACTGTCTCGGCCGCTGTAAGTGACCACTCTTGTTTCAACACCGTTTGGGTCTTCGGATACTTCCGAATAATTGGCCAGAGCGGAAGAGGTCAATGTGCATCTAGAGTTGGGGTGTGACATCGGTATTTCTTTTCCATTTTTGTCGGTCATCCCTTTTTCCCAGTGTCCCTGAAAGTTCTTCCCTTTAAGTGGAGGATCTTCACCGTTTCCGGTCCATTGAGGAACACCGTTTTCATCAATGAGAACATTGGACCATATCACTTCCGTACCCGGTTCTCTGAGAAGTTTCATCAGAAAAGGGTCACCTTCCCAGTTAACATCTTCGACAATACCGAAGATACCGCATTCGGGATTGATCGAACGGATGCTCCCGTTTTCGTCGATCCACATCTGAGCAAGGTCGTCGCCCACGAAATGGTTGCCTGCCATAGCTGTTGTGGTTTTGCCGCAACCGCTGGGTGCGGCGCCGGTACACCAAGTGATACGACCTCCGGTTCCGTCTATACCGGTAATAAACATATGTTCCGACAGTTCATTGCCTCTGTTTCCATAGACGGCTTTATCAACGGAAAATCGATGATTTCCTTTTTTCAAAAGCAACGTATTTCCCGCATAAGTGCAATTAAAGGCATATGTGGTTTGAAAACTACGATCCATATATACACGCGCATTAGGCAGATCTTCAGGTCTGTTTCGTCCTTGGCTGTGGATGTTTGTATAAAAGTGGCCCAACCGATCTACCTCATTATCGAAATCAGAGAATGCATTTCTATAAAGAATTTCGGCACTATGTGATACATATGCCGAACTTGTAATCTCAAGAGCCGGGTTTGATGCCGGTGAACCGACAGGACCCCGAGAATAGAACCCCACAATCATGGTTTTGCCCTGCATAATACCTGTCATTTTATCCCTGATATCTATCAGTGCTTCTGGCCGATCTGTTTTATTGGCAAGAGAACTGATATGTTCTCCTTCGTTTGCGATATAAAACGTACGATCGATAATCCGTCCCTGTTCGTCTTTGAGATCAAAATGGATGGTATGGTTTTCCATTGGAAGTTTGGCTTCCTCTCCATTTTGTAATGCCATTTCCCTGATATGGTTTATATCTGACTCGGAGCCGGTATTAATAAAAACTGCATCGGGTTTACACATGGCGATTGAGTTTGCGATTTTAATGACCACTTCCGGATGGGTAATTTTTTGTATTCTCGATAGATTTGTTGAATCCAAATTGTTTTCAAAAAGTTGCATGGCTTCTTTTAAAGTTGTAATGCCTCCAATTTCAACGACAATATCTATCCCCTTCTTTTTTTCGAACATTCGTATTCTCCTTATTTTGGTCTATTTTTTTTGAGAGTCTTTCAGAATAATTTTAGTTAGTATGAATCAACGATAATATCCTTTAAATTTCTCTTGGGTACATGGTGGACGTCTGCGCTGTCCCGCCAATACCGAATGCTGTTATCACTGCCGACGGTTTCAATCACAACTTCTTCTTTAGGTTCTCCGATTGCGATGACAAGAAGTATTTTAAACCGAACGTCAATGTTGAGCAAGCTTCGAAGCTGTTGGCGCTTTATGGATGCGATCATGCACCCGGCAAGTCCTTGTTCTCTCGCGCCCAAGAGAATACTCTGGCTGGCGATACCACAGTCGTATCCCACAAAATCATTGGCTTTTTCAGAATCACTGAGAATAATAATATATCCCGAAGGTCTTTCCCCTTCCTTCGGACCATTCCAGTCCTTAAGATATGCTGCCCAGCCGAGACATGAAAAAATATCGAGATTTTTTTTGGAATCAACGGAGAGGATGTATCTTAATGGTTGTAAATTTGCCGCCGAAGCCGACAATCTTGCAAGATCAACCAGACCTGCCAAGGTTTCCAGGTCTAAGGCGTGGTCCTGGTAAAATCTTCGGAAACTTCTATTTTTTTTGATCAAGTCTGCGATCATAAAATGTTTCTCCCTGGCTAAGCAAATTACGTTATAAGTAACACCATTGTCTGTTTGAAATATTACCGCTTCAGGTATGATTAAATTTTGCTGAAATATCAAAGGCGTTTTTCTTGAACCGGCATGTGCTGAACGATCCAGATCAAGGCTTTATCGAATTCCGATTTGAGTTCAGCAAGGGCTTTCCCTCGGTGGCTGACGCGGTTTTTTTCTTCTCTGGTTATTTGTGCAAAGGTTTTATTTAAGGGCGTATAAAAGAAAACCGGATCGTAACCGAATCCATTTGATCCGGCAGGTTCTGTGGCAATGAGGCCTTCGCATCGGGCTTCGTAAGTCAGGGCAGGGCCTGTTGGAACAGCGATGGAGATGACGCATTCAAAGGATGCCTTTCGGTTTGATTTCCCCTTCATATGGTCGAGCAATTTTAAATATCTTTGTTCATCTGTTGCATTTTCGCCGGCATAGCGTGCGGAATGGATTCCAGGTGCACCGTCCAGAGCTTCAACTATCAGTCCTGAATCATCAGCCAGTGCCGGTAGCCCCAGAATCCTGGCTGCAAAACTTGCTTTTTTGTATGCATTTTCATCAAAAGTATCCCCATCCTCTTCCAAATGGGGGATTGGGCCAAAATCATCAAGATTTTTAATTTCAACAGGAAAGCCTTTTAACAGTTCCTTGATCTCCAGTGTTTTTCCTTTATTACGTGTTGCAATAACCAGAATTATCGGGTGTCGCATCCAGACCTCACATTTATATGAACAAAAATTCAATAAAAATGATACTATAAATCATGGTAGAATATTTGTAAAGTTTTTTCAATTGCTTGTCGGCGTCCAAAAAAATCTTTACACGACGGGAGATGCTGGTATATTACCTGAATCTTGCACATGACAGCCTCAGGCTCGTGCAAGATTCAGGTTTTACCTTGATTTTGCATGCCAAAGATTAAAAGGAGACTATTATGGTTCGGAGCTGTTTTAAAACCTATCGTTTACGAAGAGACAAAGGTCAAGGAAAAGACAATGCATAAACTGCTAACCAGACAACCCGGTTTAAAGATGCTGCTTTTAGGCAACGAAGCCATCGCTCGCGGCGGCCTTGAAGCCGGAGTGGCGGTGGCCACCACGTATCCCGGGACCCCGTCTTCGGAAATTTCGTTAAACTTTTTCCAAATATCTCAAGAAAGCGAGCTTTATTTTGAATACAGTACCAATGAAAAAGTCGCTCTTGAAGTGGCTGCTGCTGCTGCGAATTCCGGTGTTCGCAGCATGTGCGTGATGAAACATGTTGGAATGAATGTTGCTGCTGATGCCCTGTTGACGCTGGCATATATTGGGGTTAGGGGAGGCTTGGTGATTGTTACTGCCGACGACCCGTTTATGTTTTCCAGCCAGAACGAACAGGATAACCGTTATTACAGCAAAATGTCCGGTCTCCCCATGTTGGAGCCGTCTTCGGCTCAGGAAGCAAAAGACATGATGGTTGATGCGTTCGAACTTTCCGAACAGCTTCAGTTACCTGTTATTTTTAGAACGACCACGAGGATCAACCATTCCACCGAAATCGTGTCCTTGGGAGATCTACGGGAACCGAAAACAAATGGCGATTTTACAAAAGATCCGTTCAACTATGTGACTGTACCCGCGGTTTCAAGAAATTTGCATGCCAAACTTCTTGAAAAGCTCGATAAGGCTGAAAAAATATCTGAAAATTCAGAATACAATATAATGGCCGGAGAAGGTAACTGGGGAATTATCTGCAATGGTGTGAGTTACAACTATGTTTTTGATGCCGTAAAGGATCTGGATATCGAAAAGAGCGTTAAAATATTGCGCATCGGATTTTCACACCCATTGCCTCGGGTTCTGATCCAAAATTTTTTAAAGACATGTCAAAAAGTGCTCATCGTAGAAGAAGGTGAACCCTTTATGGAAGAAACGGTCAAAGCATTTGCCCAGGAAAAGGGACTGCCTCTTTCTATCAAGGGAAAGGATGATGATCTTTTTTCTCGCCTTTATGAATACCATCCAGCACTTGTCAGAAAATGTGTCGCCGAATATTTCGGTGTGGCTTATACACCTCGGACCGGTGTCGATCTTTCTGATATTCCTGAAATTCCACAACGCCCCCCAAGTTTGTGTGCAGGATGTTCCCACAGGGCCACGTTTTATGCGGTTCAAAAAGCGGCAAAAGGGATGGAAACGATTTGTCCCACAGACATCGGCTGCTATACACTGGGGTTTATGCCGCCGCTCTCCGCAGGAGATTTTTTGATATGCATGGGATCTTCCGTGGGCACATCATGCGGGTTTTCAAAGGTTACAAACAAAAAAATTATCTCTTTTATCGGGGATTCCACTTTTTTTCATACCGGAATACCCGGTTTGATCAATGCGGTCTTTAACAATCACAATTTTACACTGGTGATTCTTGACAATGGCATCACGGCCATGACCGGCCATCAACCCCATCCAGGGGTTGACATGAAAGCGCTGAATTTTGAAGGATATGCCAGAGTATCCATTGAAGACATTGTTAAGGCTGTCGGTGTAAAACATGTTTCTACCATCCGGCCGTACCGGGTTAAAAAGAGCATCGATACCATTAAAGAAGCCCTTATGTATAAAGGGATTTCGGTGATTATTTCCCAAGAACCATGTACATTGTTCGCCAAAGCCCTGAAAAAACCACGAGGAAAACCCTTTTTTGTCAGTGAAAAATGTAAAGGACACAGAGATTGCATCAACGATCTGGCATGTACCGCCTTTTATATCAAAAAAGACAGGGTTAACATCGATCCGGTCCTTTGTTCGGGCTGTAGTGTCTGTGCTCAGATTTGTCCGGAACATGCGATATTACCTTTAAGGGATAAAGCCGGATAATTGAAACGGATTAAAAAGATGGTAAAATTTTGGACTTTTGAAAACATTTCCGCTTCAGGTATGATTAAATTTTTACTGAAAGATCACGCCCGGGGCGGATAAAACTTGAACCAAATAGGAAACAGTTAACAGTAAATAGTAAATAGTAAAAAAGGGTTTTCGATTAAGCATTAAATATTCCCCGATAAATAGGGATCTACGATAATCTTCAATCGTCAATCGTTTAGGCCTGAGGCTCCTTTAAATCGATTTGTTTCAATAGGCGAAGAACGGATGGAAATACAATGAAACCAACAAGACTCATTTTAGTAGCTGTAGGAGGGCAGGGGAATCTTCTATCTTCAAAGGTTGTCGGGGAATCCGCACTGCTTGCAGATGTTCCGGTTCGTATGAGTGAAATACACGGCATGGCCCAAAGAGGGGGTGTCGTTGAATCCAGCATCGTGTTCGGAGATGCTAAAAGTACCATTATTTCAGATGGAGAAGCCGATGTACTGGTCGGATTTGAGCCTTCGGAAACGCTTCGAGCCCTTAACAAGTGTAATTCCAGTACTGTCGTCATTTCCAATTTGGCACCTCTGTCGCCGTTTACGGTTACTGTTGGAAGTGGGGTTTATCCAAACCTGAAAAACTTGCAGTCATTGATTCGTGCCAAGACGGCGAACCTCATCGCCTTTAATGCAGAGGTTCTCGCACGGGAAGCCGGGAATGTCCTGTCCGTTAATATGGTACTATTGGGCGCCTTGATTCAGACAGGCAAGATCCCCTTGAGCAAAGAAACAGTCCAAGAAGCCATCAAGACAAAAACAAAAAAAGCTTTTGTGGAATATAACTTAAAGGCTTTCGAACTCGGTTTTTCCAAAGCAAACTCGCTGGTGTGAAAAAAATATTACTCAAGATTCTCCCGCTTTTTCTGATAAAGCCAAATTTTATCTCACTTAGATCGGTCTTGTTCAATAAAAGTTCCATGAAGACAACCCATCACCGTATATTTCCAGTAAATGTGATATGAACCTTGATATCGCATCGCACCTCAATATTTTACAATTTGTGAACAATTTGAAATTGTCTCTAAAACGTTGCAGAACACCCAACTTTTGGTATCTGATTTTTAATTTCTCGCATTCTGAACAAAATTGTCAATGCATACCAGATAATCGAATAAATGGTCATTTGTCTAAACACATTACATTATGTAAATTTTTCTTTTATTCCACTCGTAAAAAGGATTTCTTACCAAAATTATAAACTAAAAATAGCCTTGATTCGCTTTCTTTTATCATATAATAAACTTTTCTGGGAATTACATTTAAATGAAAAAACTTCTGTTAATAAATCCTGTGGGTCGTAGAAGTGGCTATCTGAAGAGCAGGTTTTCCACATTTTCTCCTTTAGGACTAGCCTATGTAGCTGCGGTCACACCTTCTCACTGGAAAGTAAAGATCATTGATGAAAATTTTGAAACATTTAAATTTGAAGATGCTGATTTGGTCGGAATAACGGCTTTCACAAGCAATATTAACAGGGGCTATGAAATCGCGCAGTTATATCGGAAACGGAAAATAAAGGTCATCATGGGAGGGATTCATGCGTCCATGATACCCGACGAAGTAATGAGATACACCGATTCGGTAATTGTGGGAGAGGTGGAAGGTGTATGGCAAAAAGCAATCAAAGATTTTGAGAATGATAAGCTCTCTTCAAAATACATAGGGCCTAAAATTGATCTGGAGCATTTTAAAATTATTCCTCGCAGAGATCTTTTACACCCAAATTACTTGTGGCAGTCGGTTCAGACCTCCCGGGGTTGTCCCTTCAACTGCGAATTCTGTTCGGTTTCGAGGTACCTTGGTAAGACATACCGCTGCCGTAAAGCTGAGGATGTACTGGAAGAACTCAAAGGCATTGATTCAAAATATATCTTTTTTACAGATGACAATCTCGTCGGCTATAACACTGTTAGTATTGCCAGAGCCAAACAGCTTTTTAAAGGTATGATAAAATACAATCTTAATAAAAAATGGTGGATGCAGACGTCTATTAATTCAGCTGATGATGAGGAGGTTGTCGAACTGGCTGCCAAAGCAGGGTGCATGTTTGTGTTTATAGGATTTGAAACGACAAGCTTGGACACTTTGAAGGGAATGAAAAAAGGCGTCAATATAAAAACCGGGGTGAATAATTACCGTCGTGTGGTTGATACATTTCATAAATACGGAATCGGCGTTTTGGGTGCATTTATTATCGGAAATGATTATGAAACACCTGAATACTATAAAGAACTTGCGAATTTTATAATTCAATCCAACATAGACATGATGCAGCTAAGCATACTTACTCCGTTGCCTGGTACTAACTTAATGGAGCAATTACAGAAAGAGGACCGATTGGTGTACAGGAACTTTCCGCAAGATTGGGACAAATACCGCTTTTCGTATGTCGTTCATCTTCCCCATGAAATTGAAGAAAGGACGATATATATCGGTGATAATTATATTAAAAAACAATTATACTCTTTCCCAGCGTTTCCTATTCGTTTGTTTAAATCCTTGTTTTTCTTGAAAAGTTTTGAAAAATTCTATGCTGTGTATAAATTTAACCAGGCCCTGAAAACAAGTTGGCAGAATGCTCAATACTACGATAGCTATCCAAAAATGTTTGAATAATATAGCTTGTTGGTGGGGTCGGCAAGAAGGGAGGTATATTTATCTGTTACAAACATATCAAAATTGACTGATTTAATAATATCAAGTTTTTGATAAAACACAACAACGTTTAACTCTCTGAGATTTCTTAAATCAGAGGACTGAGTCAATATATCTTATCGGGTCCGATACCCCTGCTTCTTTGAAGCCTTTTCTTCTTAAAAAACAGCTGTCACATTTGCCGCATGCAAGACCTTTAGAAGAAGGGTCATAGCAGCTGTGGGTTAGAGCAAAGTCAACCCCCAGATCTATCCCTTTTTGGATAATTTTTGCTTTGGTCAAGCGAATAAGCGGTGTCCTTATCCTGATTTTTGTGGTGCCTTCCACACCCGCCTTTGTCGCAAGATTGGCCATTCGTTCAAATGCGTCGATATATTCGGGCCGGCAATCCGGATATCCGCTATAGTCAATGGCGTTTACACCGA
>Ga0210086_1001433_pt1 | contig 12214 bp, 13 predicted proteins | sample China_Galinas_PW_3_FD_184867 | JGI IMG/M metagenome (GOLD analysis project Ga0210086, IMG submission 184867) | Wetland microbial communities from San Francisco Bay, California, USA, that impact long-term carbon sequestration - China_Galinas_PWB_D2... | ecosystem: Environmental > Aquatic > Marine... | reverse complement strand
GAATACTTTAAAACTTGCAAATAAAATGATCTGCTTAGCTGAAGAAGGTAATGAAGATATAGTGGACAATGGTTGTGGTATTCTTTATGGGGTTCTGCTCGACTCGGCATATAAAATAAGAAAAATTGCAGAAATTGAAAAGAAAACGCATCTAAAAAAGGGATGGTGGAAATAGACTGAAATTGGGTTTTAGGAAATGTGTGGATTCCTTCTATCGTGTATTTAAGGTATCTCTAAATGCTTGCAATTTCCATTAGAAATCAACACATCTTCTGCATAATCAAATGGTTAGCAATCAAAAGGAGAAAACTATGGAACCATGCTATGAGTACTTAGGTTGTGACAAAAAAGACTGCATCATGCATGGGCGGAAGGATACTAATCGTTGTTGGAAAGTCGAAGGGACATTATGCAACCATCCTGGCATTCAAATCGTGATGGAAAAACTCGCAGGAAAGAAAGAAGATGCATGTAATCGTTCTGGTAGCATCTACTATAAAGCCGCAAAGGATAGGAATATTGTATAGAGGGTAGGGATCGGAGATCCATTGCAACCTATAAGGATTGACACGACCTGCAAGGTCGTATTCAATCTATAACCTATAAGGATTGACACGACCTGAAAGGTCGTATTCAATCTATTGTTCAAGAAGCCCGGTTTGGTGAGGTATTTGTATAAGGGTATTGCTTCGATGACCTGAGTGAGGGAATCACCCCGGAATCGATAGGATTCGGGGTACCGGAGATGAACAGCGGTTTTCTATCGATAAAAAGACATTGTTTTGAAGAAAAGGTTATCTTTATTTGGAGCCAAAATCCGGGTCAAGGCGTAGCTGTTCTGTGCCGCTTCGACCGGACATCGGCGGCCTGTTAAGTTTGAGTAAAAATAGTATTTACAGGTTCTCAGCTACCCAGAATCCACAGATACTATTTTGCACGGCAACAGTGAAGCCCGGAACACCAGACTTTTGCCGCAATTGGTGCAGATCATCGGCTCAGGAGGTTCGAGCACTGTTTTTGGTGTCACGATTTCAAAACCGAACGCCAGTTCAATCAGAGCCGCGATCTTTTCCAACGGGACAGAGGATCCCGGGTGCAGGAATCCATAATAGCGAACTTTCATGAACCCGGTTGGCAGCACGTGCTGAAGAAAACGGCGGATAAATTCCATGACATCCAGGGCCATGGTGCGCCAGCGATTGCTTTTATTTTTACGGTATCTGAAAAAGACCCTTCGATCTTCGACTTTTGCGATGCGGGTGTTTGAAATGGCCACTTTAAAAACATAGGGGGCGAGGTACTTGATACTCTGCTCGCCGGCCCCGATGGCCTGACAGTTAACGACCCATTTCTGGTTCCAGACATTGTCTGGAATTTGGTTATAAAGACCGCTCTTTTTCATAATGTCGCGGAACTTAGCCTTGAAGATTTTTGACATGGCCTTGACGGGCAGAAAAAAATCGATTCGGGAGCAGTACCATTTGCCGTCGGTTCTCGATAATTCACCACCCGGGACGATATAATGGATGTGCGGATGATAGGGCATTTGACGGCCCCAGGTGTGCAGCACTCCGAAGAAGCCGGGCATGTCTGCGCCGATGTATTTTTGATCGGCTGCCAGTTTTTTAATGGTCTGTGAAGAAGCGGCAAACATGGCCGAATAGCACAGTCGCTGGTGACTGCGGATGAAGCGTCTGAGGTTTTGCGGCACGGTAAAGGTAATCATGAAATGATGCCCGGGTAATTGGCGATCCAATTGCGTTTGCAGCCATTTTCGGGTTTTATGGTGCTGACAATTGGGGCAATGCCGGTTGCCGCAGCAGCGATATACCATGTGTTTTTCACCGCATTCGGTGCATTGATAGATGGAAGCGCCATAATGATCCGTACGGCAATTAATGATGGCATCGATGACCTTACGATGCTCAGAAGGGATGGCCTCCCCAAACCTATGGATATACTCAGGCGCGTAGGTCTGGAAAATGTCTTTAATCGTTGTCATGGTCATCTCCTTTCATCAGATCGTTGATGATGCCATAAGCGTGCTCATGGCCTTGGGTTGTAAGATGGAGATAGATCATGGTAGAGTTGAGACTGCTATGACCCAAGTATTGCTGGATTCGTCGGATATTGACCCCGGCCTCCAGCAGATGTGTTGCATAAGAATGGCGCAGGGTATGGACGGAGATGCGTTTTTTGAATTTAAGTTGTTTTAATACCCGGCGCAAGGCACCCTGCACGGAGGATTTATTCATCGGGATAGTGGCCGTGGGACCTTCTTTGCCGCTTCGGCCCAGCCGGGGAAAAATCCAGCTTGGATTACGGTGCAGCTTCCAGTAATCTCTTAATAAATGGAGTGTCGATTCGGGGAGGGGAACATAGCGGTCTTTGGCTCCTTTGCCGCGATGGACGTGAATGCGCATCCTGTCACTGTCGATATCACTGACCTGGAGATGCAAAGCTTCGTGCAATCTGAGTCCACAGGAATAAACCGCCGTAAGGTATGCTTTATTTTGAGGGGTGCGAACAGTACCGAGTATGGATCGCACTTCATCAAGGCTCAGTACGGTGGGCAACCGCCGTTCACTTTTTGCCCGTATCAGTTCCAGTGTGTGCCATTCACGTTTGAGCACATTGATAAAAAAGAACTTGATGCCGCTGTAGCAAATCCGCATTGTGGCGGGTGACCATTTATCTTTGTTTTTGCGATGCAGGAAATAATCTTGAAGTTGCACTTCGGTGATTTGATCGGGGGTTTTGTTGTAAAAATCGACGAGCATGCGAACAGAGCGTGTGTAGCATTGCTGAGTGCGTTTGCTCATCCCGGCAAGTTGCAGGGCTCTCATGGATTGATCGTAGTAATTCTTCATCATAACCTCTCTCCTTTCGTTTAAAGGGTTTATTGGATGGGGATCCAATAGAGGTATGACAGAGAATTAATAGCTTTTGCAACCTGCCGTGGATGGGCTTTATTTGAGGATATTTAACGGAACATCTTATCTGCCGCGAAGCGGCTTACTTGAACATAGGGGTGAAGCGGACGTGGAGAACCGCGCCGCTTACCCCGCCCGTTATCTACATTTTGATACCTACAATCTATCTTGATTTTTGGAGTTTGTTCACAATTTGTGATATTAACCTCTCCACGGATTCCAAATAAAGGAGAATCATTGAAATGGTCTCAAAAAAACAAAATTGTTGGGAGTATATGAAATGCGGGAGAGAACCAGAGGGTGAAAAGGTTGCTAAACTTGGAATTTGCCGTGCGGCAGCTGATGGGTTTTTTAATGGAATGAATAATGGAAAAAACGGCGGTAGAATCTGTTTTGCTGTTGCAGGAACATTTTCCAATGATGTAGTCCAATGCTCATGTTTGGAAAAGTTAGCCTCATGTAAAGATTGTAGTTTTTTTGAAATTTTGTGATCCTTCAAAATGGTTATATCTTTTCTTTGTAATCCTATCTATTGCCTTTGTTTGAATGTGTGATTCCGGTGTTATGGTTCTCTGTATTCAGCATCAAAATTTGAAGGCCAAATTTTTGAGGATTTCGACATGAAATCATCAACTCCAAACCGTTGATACCTGGTACCTTTCCGAGAGGTAGATGTTGAAGGGGCGAGCGAGCCTTTTAGGTAAGCTCGCGGAGCCTCCCCAACTCTGCCGCTCGGGGATTTGAAGTCTTATGAGTATCACACTTGAATGAATCCTCATTTTCCTGGCTGGATGGAGGCGGGAAAAATCAACATATTGTGGTCTGAGTTTTAACCGGTTTGCCGGGTATTATGAGTCTGCCTCGTTGATGAATGAGGGTGATCCTAAAAATCGTGAGCATTGGGTTCAAATCATTACTACGATTCCTGAAATATCTTCCACAGATCACAGCCGCAACCGAACCACCGATAAGAGAATAATATCCCATAAAAATCCTTTATTTTTTGAGATCCGAGCTAACAGGCCACGGTTCGGAAATTCATTAAACTAACAGATATTAAATTTGAACTGTCAATATCAAGAAACGGGAGGTTTTCAAATATCGTTTTCTGATCTCAAATCCGTCGAGCAATATCATATTTAGGTCTTTAGTACGGAACGCTCATGCAGAACGTGCTGGATGTTGAGTGTTAAATATGAGAGTTAAAAAATATGCCAAGATTAGCCAGATTAGATGCCCTCGGCGTGTTGCACCATGCCATGGGCCGGGGCATTGAGGGAAGAAAAATATTTCTGAACGATGCTGTATTCCTGCGGTTAAAATTTTCGTCTTTCTTGATCTGAACGAAAAATCCTAGTTTTCGTTCGGGCATTAAATAAGTCCTTTATCCGACATACGAGCCTTCAATACCCGGATCAAAAACCGGGCATACACTTCCCACACCTCGTCGCCGTAACCTCCGGCCATGAAATAGGCCGACGGTATATCCAATTTCTGCAAAAAGCGGTAGATCAGCCGGTCCCGGTCCAGCATCTGATCCAGTGAAAGTTTCAATTTTGCGGTGGAAGGCAATTCATCCTTTTCATACGGGTCGGCGCCGGAGACCACAATGGCGAGGTCCGGTTCGCCCAAACGTTGCAGCTGCATTAGTCCCTGTTCAAGACGCGCCACGTAATGCGCCTCTTCTCCCGAATCCACGGGGATATCGATGTCGCTGGACGTAAAGCAAGGGTTGGCCCTGCCGTCTGGCAGTTTCGGCAATCCGTCCAGGGGCCAGCCGTGAGCCATGTGAATACTCAGGGTCATTATGGTCGAATCATCGGCGGTCAGCGCGGCGGTGCCGTCGCCTTTGTGCACATCCACATCGATAATCCAGACCTTGCGGATTACTTTTTCGGCTTGGAGTTTTCGGGCTGCAATGACAATGTCGTTGATCAGGCAGAACCCGCTGCCGTGATCATGGTGAGCATGATGCATCCCGCCCGAAAAATAGAAGCAGAAGCCGTGAGTCAGCGCCAAACGGGCGCACTGGACGCTGCCGGCAGCTTTGACTCGAATCCTCCCGAACAGTTCCTCAAAGGGGCGGGTGGCCTGATCGGGTGAATAGCGGTGGTATTGACCGTTGGTGTCGATCAGTTCGTAGGTTGAGATGATCTCGTCCCTCAGCCGGTTCGAATACAGCCGATCCACATAATCCGCCGAGTGGACGCGCAGCAGGTCTTCTTTGTTCAGCGTCTCGTTGATCCGGCCCCGATACCAAAGATTCCGATGAGACCCCAAATTCGGTTCGCTGCACAATGCTTCAAAGGTTTTAGTGGCGCGGCTGTCGCGAATGGGTATCTGTATACCGAATTCCAGAAGACTGGCAGGTATGGTTGGGTCATACAGGATCATAAATCATTATCTTATTGACATTCCGGTTGGTTGTAAAGAAAAACATAAACAATAATAGAATTGCGTACGCTGATTTTTAGTTAAAATTATTTCCTGCTTATATGGAAATAACCTGATCATTTGATCACTGCTGTAAATTACAATCGCAACCAAGCCACCGATAAGAGAATATAAGACCATAGAAATTAAGCTTTTTAAATTCTGAGCTAATTGGGCTCGGTAGGAAGGTTCGGGTTACTCATAAATTTTCTCAAAGGGTGGAATGGCCGGGATATTGAAAAAGATATAAATTGAGTTGACAAATTCTTAGGTAAAATGTAAAAAGACAACATTATGGATATCATTTTACCTGACAATTTGATCCCTCGTGAAATGCTCGCCAAGGTTATTGATTTTCTGGACGAGGAGAATATTATCCTGTTGACCGGAGCAAGACAAACCGGAAAGACGTCACTATTATATCTCCTGATCAAGCATTTATGGAATGCTGGTTTCCCACAATCTCAAACCGTCTATTTTGATTTGGAAAACATACATGATTTAACTTTATTGAATGACCTAAAAGACTTCAATATATTTATAGAGTTGTTGACCCAAAAAGGTGTTGATCCTGCACAAAGAGCTTATATTTTTATTGATGAAATCCAGCATTTATCCAATCCTTCATCATTTTTGAAATACCTTCACGACCACTATAAACCGAAGCTCAAATTCATTGTAACAGGCTCTTCATCTTTGGAAATTAAAAAAAAGTTTACAGATCGATTAACCGGAAGGGTATACAATTTTTTAGTCAAACCCCTCAATTTCAGAGAATTCTTAAAATTTAAACATGAAGATGAGCTGTATGAATTGCTGGAATCGTTTAATTTTCCTTGCTGGCTATCCGAAGAGAAGCTTGAAAATAAAATAAATAAAATAGAACCCGATAAAAAAAGAAAACTGTCCGATCTTATTAAAGAATACTTAATTTTTGGCGGATACCCAGCCGTAACACTGAAAAAAAAGCCTCAAATCCGGAGTAGAGATCTGCAAGAAATTTATTCATTTTATGTTCGCAGGGATATTAGAGATCTGGGTGAAATCGCAGATATTACAGGCTACAACCGGTTGGTGTCGATACTCGCTCTTCAGATCGGGAATCTTGTCAAAGAACAGGAACTAGGATTGTCAAGCGGACTTTCGCGACCCACGGTCAAAAAATATTTGTTTCTTTTAGAAAATACCTACGTAATCAAACTCGTACCGCCATTTTTTACAAATAAAAGAAAAGAAATTGTTAAGACACCCAAAATTTATTTTGAAGATATCGGGATTCGAAACGGGGTACTGAACAACTTTTCGGTCTTGAACCAGAGGACGGATAGTGGTTCAATCCTGGAAAATTATGTTTTTAACCAACTTGGCAAACAGCAAGAACAACCCGATAATATACGAATATGGCGCACACAAAACCGAAATGAAGTCGATTTTATCTGGCAAAAAACCATCGACGAACCCTATCCAATAGAAGTTAAACTCAGATATGATTCCAAGCAACCGGTTCCCACAGGCCTGAAAAGCTTCTTAAATGCCTATCCATCCGAATTCGCCTTTGTCATTCATCTTGGAGAATTTCACATGCGAAAATTCAACGATACAACCATTCATGCCATACCGGCCTGGGCTATTTAATTTACACTTGGTGATGATTAGCATGATAAGCGGTTACTTGTTGATATGATAAATGTAGATTGCGATAAAAAATAAAATGATCCGGGAGGCAGATCGGAACATGCTGAAGAAACCGTTGCAAAAATATTTAGGGTTCAAGTCATTTTTAAAGGGCCAGGAAGACGTCATTCGGAAAGTTCTGGCGCTTGGTGTTCCGCGTAATGCCGGATTATAAAAAATATGCCAGATGGTTCAATGAAAACGGCGTCGATCTTAATTTATAGACCATGCCTATTTTTTATTGTGCGTTATGCTCCAAAAAACACAATATGAAAATTTGTATTGTGTGTTGAAAAAAAACTGCTTCAAACGGAAGAAAATTTTGAACGGGTTGCAAAACAGTTCGAGAACAACAAATGAGCGAACGTAACAAAAAGTAGATAAAGCTTACATGCAAAAGGACTTTGAGAAAAAATTTGCAAACCGCATCAAATAAAAAAGGTTCGCTCAGACGGCGAACCCATCTCCTTTGGCACCTACATCCGACTGGAATGGCCAATGAGTAATAAAATTTTCGCTGTCTCGAAAAGAAGTGTCAATAGGCAAAATATGAAAATCATCTTTTTTCCTACATTTTGTATATTTCGTGGTTAGTAAAGCACTTTGGAGATACCAATGATCAAGCTTGAAAATTTCAAATCCGGTATTTGGCGGCAGCAGACACAGTACAAGAGTTTTCTGCCGGAGAAGATTAATCATGGATGGACTTGGGAAGATCCAAAGGTCAACACCTTGTTGGAGGATGCCACCCGGGCGTTTGGCGAACTGAACGCTCTGACCATCATGGTGCCGGATGTGGATTTGTTTATCCGGATGCATGTTTTCAAGGAAGCGAGCCAGTCTAGCCGCATCGAGGGCACTCAGACCCGGATGGATGAGGCACTGATGCCTGAGAAATGGATTGCTCCAGAACGGCGGGATGACTGGCATGAGGTCCAGAACTACGTTGCTGCCATGAACCAGGCATTGGAGGAGTTGAAGATCTTGCCTCTTTCCAACCGGTTGTTGCGCAATGTGCATCGGACTTTATTGATAGGTGTTCGGGGCAAACACAAACTGCCTGGAGAGTTTCGCCGAAGCCAAAACTGGATTGGCGGCTCCAGTCTGAAGGACGCCGTTTACATTCCACCGCACCACGAGGATGTGGCGGACCTGATGAGTGATCTTGAAAAATTTTTACATAACGAGGCAATAGATGTGCCGCATCTTATTCGAATAGCCGTTTCCCATTATCAATTCGAGACGATTCATCCCTTTTTGGACGGCAACGGCCGTATCGGACGACTCATGATTCCTCTTTACCTGGTCAGCAAGAGACTACTCAGGAAGCCTTCGCTCTATCTCTCTGATTTTTTTGAAAGGAACCGCTCCGCTTATTACGATGCCCTAACCGTTGTGCGGGAAGCAAACAACATGCTCCATTGGGTAAAATTCTTTTTGAACGGAGTGGTGGAGACATCACAAAGGGGTGTTGAGACATTCCAGCATTTGCTGACCCTGAGAAATGACTGCGAGGCAAAGCTGGTTAATTTGGGGCGGCGGGCTGAGAACGGTCGAAAGTTACTAATTTATCTTTACAGCAGGCCTATCATTACAGTCGCTGATGTGCAGGGTTTGCTGGATATAGGCCATAAACCGGCAAACAATTTGGTGAAGGCGTTTGTTGATTTGGAAATCCTGAAACAAGTGCCTGAGAGACGGCGAAACCGCCTGTTTACCTTTGAAGAATATCTTACCCTCTTTAATGTTCCGGAAGAAGGTTAAAAGTCTCCCAGGCATTTTCTTATGAGACTTTTAACATAGCAAAGTATCATAAGGGAATTTTTATGGTCCTTTTGAATAATAAAAAATTATTGACGGGTGTTATACGGATTAAAACATAAGGAACGCCTATGGAAGAACAAGACCCATTTGAAAGACCTGATTACGAGCTTCCGAGTTATTTGAAAAAAGTCCGGTCGAAGCTACCGGCACTGCATTTATTGATTCAGTTGGGCTGGCAGTATTTTACGCCGGAAGAGACGGTCCGGCTCCGGGGCGAACGGCTGGGCGCTACAATCCTGGAGCCGATTCTAGGTTGACCGCATCCGCACCATTGGTGATTATCAGGTTGATAAGCGGTTAATTGTTGATATGATTAATGTGGGTTACGATAAAACAATAAGATGATCCGGGAGGCAGATCGGAACATGCTGAAGAAACCGTTGCAAAAATATTTTGGGTTCAATTCATTTTTAAAGGGTCAGGAAGACGTCATCCAAAAAGTTCTGGAGCGTCAATCCGCGGTGGCCATCTTTCCGACCGGTGCCGGCAAATCGCTTTGTTATCAACTGCCGGCAATATTATTGCCCGGCATGACGCTGGTGGTATCTCCTCTGCTGTCCCTGATGAAAGATCAACTGGATTTTTTGCTGGAAAACGATATCCCTGCCGCGCGTTTGGATTCAACCCTTCAAAAAAACGAATATAATGCGATTCTCGAAAGAGCCAAAAACAGCGAATTAAAAATTCTAATGATTTCGGTCGAACGGTTTAAAAATGAACGATTTCGCTTCCACCTGGACAAGATGAACGTTACCCTGCTGGTTGTTGACGAAGCGCATTGTATCTCTGAATGGGGGCATAATTTTCGACCGGAATATCTGAAACTACCTGATTATCAAAGGGAATTCAATATTGCGCAAACACTGTTGCTTACCGCGACCGCTACGGAGCGGGTAATTGACGATATGTGCGCTAAATTCAATATTCTTAAAGACCACGTATTTGTTACCGGCTTTTATCGCGAAAATCTCTTTCTGCAAATAACGCCAACAGCCACATCTGAAAAAAAGAACCGTGTGCTTCAAAGAATCCGTGAAAACCCCAAAGCCTCTAGTATTGTATATGTTACCCTGCAAAAAACCGCTGAAGACGTCTCGGATTTTCTTTGCGCAAATCACATAAATGCGCACCCGTATCATGCCGGGATGGAAAACGAAAAACGGGAACAAATTCAAAATAAATTCATGGATGGAACCCTGGCCTGTATCGTTGCAACCATCGCATTCGGTATGGGAATCGATAAAAAAGACATCCGCAGAATCATCCATTATGATTTGCCCAAATCCATTGAAAACTACAGTCAGGAAATCGGTCGCTCCGGGAGAGACAACAGGCCCGCTTTGTGCGAAGTTTTAGCCAACAGAGACAACATTCATATTTTAGAGAATTTTATTTATGGTGATACTCCGGAGAAACATTCGATTTTTCAATTGCTCCGGGCCATAAAAGAAAATAAAGGTTTTACCTGGGAAATCAAAGCCGTCAAGCTTTCAAATGACCTCAATATCAGAATTCTTCCCCTAAAAACATTGCTGGTTTATCTCGCATTGAAAAAAATCCTTCGCCCGAAGTTGACCTATTTTGAGGAATATTCATTCAAATACCACACAGAGCCGGAAAACATCATTCACAGTTTTGAAGGGGAAAGAAAGCAGTTTGTTACTGCTGTCATAAGTCATTGCCATACCCGTAAAATATGGACAAGTGTTGATATTCAAGAAATCCTTAACAGTTATGGAACGGATCGGAAGCGGATTCTCACTGCGCTGGAATACTTTGATGAGAAGGGCTGGATTGAGCTTCAATCCAGGCAGGCAATGGAAGTGTACGACATTTTGACCCAGGCGTTTGATATCGAGGTCATGGCTGAAGAAATGTATGCCTTGTTTAAAAAGAAAGAGGGACTTGAGATTCAAAGAATCCACAGCATGGTAAGCTTTTTTGAAAGCGATGCATGTATCAGCAAACAGCTTGCCGAATATTTTGGAGAACATCTTGAAAAAGAACGCTGCGGGCATTGTTCATTTTGTATAAACGGGAAAGCGGTTTTGCAGCACACGACCGAACTAAAGCCTCTCGCCCATTTTGATTTTAAAACCATTACCGATGAATTTATGCAAGCTGTCGGCGAGCAGTTTTCCGAGGTAAATTTAGCGAAGTTTCTTTGTGGTATTTATACGCCTGTATTCTCGAAATTGAAAATAAAGAAACTGCCGTATTTCGGTATTCTTGAAAACTATCCCTTTTTAAAAGTAAGAAACTGGATTAAGGATAATATTTTGCCTGAAGAGCTTATATCCGGTTAAATACTCACCGCTAGCTTTGTTTTACATTACATGGGTTTGTTCCATAAGCTTGCCCCGGGTACTTATGATAACGTCGTTCATGGGAATGCTTTGGCCGGATGCTTCAAGTCCCTTTTTTACGATCATGGGTAAACCCGAACAACACGGAACCTCCATGTAGACCGTGGTAATACTGTTGATTCCGGCGATTTTAAAAATTTCTGTAAATTTATCGATATATTCTTCGGCCCCATCAAATTTGGGACATCCCATCATCACCACTTTTCCGTTCATTAGATCATTGTGCAAATTTGCGTAGGCAACTGCCACACAGTCCGCCAACACCAGCAAGTCAGCTCCCTTAAGAAAAGGCGCTTTGGGCGGGATGAGCCGTATCTGAACCGGCCAATGCGAGAGGGCCGATTCGCTCTTGGCTCCCATTGCAGATGGAATTTGGGCTTCCGGATGAGATTCAATGGGGACAAAGGTCTGGATCCGGGTAGACGGACATCCGCAGGCCATATGCTGTTTTTCTTGGGCCGTCTCTTTTTCTTTTTCCGATAGGTGCTCCTCAACGGCTTCCTCATCAAATTCATCAGCTTTACGCTCAATGACCTTTAAAGCGCCGGTGGGACATTCTCCCAAACAAGCCCCGAGCCCGTCACACAGTTTGTCGGCAATGATCTGTGCCTTGCCGTCCACAATTTGAAGGGCGCCTTCAGCGCAGGAAGGAACACACTGCCCGCATCCGTCACACAATTCTTCATCGATTTCAATTATTTTCCGTAATGTTTTCATCATTAACCCTTTAGCCTATCCAGTTTTATTGTTCAGATTAATTTAATAACACCTTTTTTGCTTCTTCGCGGCCGCTGTCGGTTAAAAAAAACTTGTCAATAATACTGAAGATTCTGTTTGAATCCATGGCGCTTTCTTTGTGTTTTTCTTCAAGGTTGGTAATGAGATCCGCATCGTAGAGCACCTTAAAGTTGAGTGTTTCTCCAGATCGAGGGTGATGGTGATGTCCGATGATATCACAAACCTCTTCGATCAATTCTTCTTTTG
>Ga0210086_1001431_pt1 | contig 12230 bp, 6 predicted proteins | sample China_Galinas_PW_3_FD_184867 | JGI IMG/M metagenome (GOLD analysis project Ga0210086, IMG submission 184867) | Wetland microbial communities from San Francisco Bay, California, USA, that impact long-term carbon sequestration - China_Galinas_PWB_D2... | ecosystem: Environmental > Aquatic > Marine... | reverse complement strand
CCGCTCGGGCGTCAGGCCTCCGGCCGCGTCTTCGAGCCACCGCTCGATCTTGTCGACGACCGGCTTGGCGTGCCCGGAGTCGTCGAACGCGAGGCTCGCCCAAGCCAGCGTCGTCGTGCTGATGTTGCTCGGGCTGTCGGTCGTGTCGCCGTAGCCGCCGTCGGCATTCTGGTGGTCGCACAGCCACTGGCGGCCGCGGCGCGAAAGAAGCTCGTAGTCGTCACGGTGCGACGAACCAGCGCGGGCGGCCATCGCGAACGCCATCGCCGCGACAGCGGTCGACAACGCGCTCGTCGACAGCTGCCCGGTGACCGCGCCGTGATCGGTCGAGCATTCGAGGAGAAGCTCTCTCGCGGCGGCCGCGGTGCTCGCGAACGTGTTGGTGCTCAACCGCTTCCCTTCCACACGAGGCGGAGCGCGGCGATCCGTGTCCGGGCACCTGTCATGGCCGTCATTCTAGCGCAGGTCAACGGCGAACGGGTCCGCGGCCCTCGACGAGGGCCACGGACCCGAGAGTCTGATGGGCGGGGTCGTCTACTTCTTCCAGCCGCCGAGGTGGGTCTCGACGCCGTTCGAGTAGGTCAGGCCGAAGCGATTGCCCTTCGGGTCGATGCAGGTGTATTGCGTGAAGAACCGAAGGCCGATGAACGCCTTGTTGTTCGGGTGGGGGAGCGCGACGCCCAGCGTCCCGAGCGTGCTGGTCGCGAACCCCAGCGGAACGGTCGGCGGGGTGTAGAGCTTGCAGCCGGTCGCGCCGAACGGGGTCAGGTCGAACGGAAGCCGCAGCGGGCCCCAGCTCGTGTTCGAGAAGCCGATGTTCAGGATGGCGACGCTCGACTTCGGCCCGTTCTTCAGGAAGAAGGTCGTCGTCGTGCCGATCTCGGCCTTGCCGGACGCGGTCTGGGTGACGACACCGTTCGAGCCCGGGCAGCCGGTGCCGAACGTCTTGATCGAGCCGGGAACGAACGCCGACTTCCAGGTCACGAGCGCGGCACGGATCTCGTCGCGCGGCAGCTCGCCCCACGCCTTCGAGTTGGCGTTGTTGGCGAGGGTCTTGTTCGTGGCCCCGTCGACGAAGACGCCGAGCACGTACTCGCGGATCACGACCTTGTTGCCGATGCAGAACGGAAGCTGAAACCACCCCGTGGCCGAGCGGTAGTAGCGGAAGCCGCTGCGCGTGCCGATGTCGTAGCTGCCGCCCTTGTGGGCCCGCCGGATGTAGCTCTTGAACTGGCGGATCTTGTTGGCCGGGAGCGACAGCTTCGCAGCCTCCTGGTCGACCAGCGTATCGTAGCCGCCGTTGAGCATGAGGTTGTAGAACGTCTGCTTCTGGCTGCCGAGCCATCCGCCCGCAACCTTCTCGTGCAGGCTGCCGGAGTCTTCGAGCGTCATGCGGTTGGGGGTCGGGCCGCCGCAGCCGATGCGGTGCAGGATCTTCGTGTTCTTCATCCCGAGTGCCGCGGCCGTCGCGTGGACGTTGGCGAGCCCGAAGTAGTCGGCGACCGCCATCGTGCGATTGTTGTCCGAGTTCTCCATCATCTTCTGGAGCACGGTCGACAGCGGCTCGTAGATCGGCGAGGTGTACTGCGGGCAGCTACCGCTGGTCCCGAGATAGACCCGGAGCTTGTCGGTGAGCTTGATCTTGCCGAGCTGGACCTGCTTCATCGCATGCGCGTGCAGCAGCACCTTGATCGAGCTGGCCGGCTCGAAGACCCGATTCGCCCGCAGCCAGGCCCGGACGCTGCCGCCGACCTGCTTGAGGTAGGCGCCCGAAGCGCCGCTGCTCGTGCGCAGGATTTCGCCGACGCGCGTGGTCAGGGCGTTGGAGTTGTTGATCATGACCACGTTGAAGCGCTGCAGGCTCCCGGACCCGTAGCTCTCGATGTCGATCAGGCGGGCGCCGTTCTGAGCCAGCGCGTTGCTGACGCCGCCCGACGTCAGGCCGTAGTACCACCACCACTTGGCAGCAGCGGCCCCGGTGTTCTTGACCATGACGCAGTTGAACGTCGTCGAGCCCACGCGGTCGAGATCGAACAGCCGGGCGCCGTTCTGCTGCAGCTTGCTGTTGATGTAGCTCGCGCTGGCGCCGACGTACCACCACCAGCTGCGAGCCTCGCTGCCGGTGTTCTTGACCATCACCGCCGTGTAGTAGCGCTTGCTTCCGATCACGAAGGTGTCGAGGTCGAGGATGCGGCCGCCGAAGGCGCTGACCTTGGAGCTGATGTAGCTCAGCGTGCCGTAGTAGTACCGCCAGTCGCGGTACTGCGAGCCCGTGTTGGACACCATGCTCGCCGCGAGATAGACGTTGTTGTTGATCACATACGGGGTCAGCGACGTGATGCGGCGGCCGGACAGCTTGCCGGCGATGAAGCTCGGCGAACCGTAGTACCAGGCCCGGCCGCTCCGGTAGTAGGACCCGCTGTTGCTGACGAACGCGACCGTGAACCGCATCGGCGAGGTCGCCTCGACGTCGAGGCTGACGATGCGCCAGCCGTTGCTGCGTAGCGTGTTGATCTGACTCGCCGACTGACCGTGGTACCAGACCGATGACGTCGGAGTCGTGTTCTCACGGTCGCCGATCGCGGGCAACGAGCCAGCGACGACGAGTAGAGCGGCGAGGGCGAAGGACGAACGAAGGACTGCGGGTCTCATGACGGATTTCCTTTCCAGAGGCGCGAAGCGCGTTGTTTCAGGCTTCCATCCGGAAAGGCCGCCGGGCGTTACCGGCGATCGTCGAAAAACCGTTCCTGTTTTCCTTCCGTGTATCTCTCCTGCAACAGTCGAGGTCGGGGCGCCGAGGCCGTCTTCGCGAGGTTCCGCGTGGGGGTGTGCCGGTCTTGCCCGAGCCATCGACAGTTGGTGCGCCTGCCGGCCTCCGGCATCACGACTCGGCCCTTCTGGCGCGCTTCGGGGGCGCGGCCTGGCACATTGCCCTTGGCAGGGACGGCATTACCCTGCACCTGGTTCGCGCCCTCCGAATCGTCCTAGGCTTAGCGAGGAGATGCCCAATGGAGCCCGTGTTGCGTGCGGGGGCCCTGCTGTCCGTTCTCACTCTGTGTTCGACCCTGCCGGCCCAATGGTCCGTCCCGAGAGACTTCCCCACGATCCAAGCCGCGATCGACAGCCCCGCCGTCCAGCCCGGCGCGGTCATTATGGTCGCCTCGGGTGCGTTCGACGGCGCGCTCGTCACCAAGAGGGTCATGATCGTCGGGACCGGCCAAACCGTGATCAAGGGCGGCCCGAAGCACTCGAGCGGCTTGACTCAGGGGTTCCGGCTGTTGGCCGGCAGCGATGGCTCCGCGTTCGGTCTTCTGCACTTCGCGTCGACCGCGGACCTGTCGATCATGAACGGCGCCGGGGTCGACGGCGTGAGCGTGCTGCACTGCACGTTCGACAACGTGATCCAGGCCGTCAGCGACTGGGGTGGCTCCGGCTGGGAGAGCAGCCACAACGTGTTCACGGACCTTCGCACGCGTTGCGGTGGCGGCATCGCGATCCTCGTCGGCGATTATGCGCAGCGCGAGGTGCGGAACAACATCGTGTCACACAATGTCATCGCCGGCCAGCTGCACGTCAGTTCCACCGACTGTGGTGGCTACAACGGTACCGGTATCGTCCTCTACTCGGACAACCGGTTCGGCAGGCTCGGCGCGAAGACGATCACCGACAACGGAGTCGTCCTCAACCGCATCGACATGACGCTCGACGATCCACGCAGCGGCGGCAACCCGGTTGACATCGTCGCGTTCGAGCTGACCGACACGAGCCTCTCGGACACGGTCATCACCGGCAACGTCATCGCGTTCAACGATTGGCGGCGCATGAGCAACCAGATTGCGCTCACGCCGATGACGCTCGACGCCAAGAACCTGATCACGCGCAACCTCGGGAGCAACCGCGGACACGGGCTTCCGCCGGGCTCGTTCTTGCCGATGCAGTGATCTCTGCCCGTCCGGCCCGTCACTTGCCCGGCGGGACGTAGAGGTGCTTGCCCTTGCGGGCCGCGGCCAGCGCGGCCTTGGTGTCCTCCGCCGCGCCCGGGTCGCCCTGTGACTCGAGCCAGGCGTCGAGCCGCCGGCCGAGCTTCTGCTTGATCGCGGCGTACGCCGGATCGGCCGCGAGATTGGTCAGCTCGTAGGGATCGTCGCGCGTGTGATAGAGCTGCTCGGCCGGCCGGTGGGTGTATCGCCGGACGAGCGCGTAGACGTCCGGGCGGTTTCAGGACTCGAACACCCAGGTCGACCAGTACGGGTTGTTGAGCTTCCCGTCCCCCTTCGAACCCATGACGTGCTTCTCGATGTAGATCTCGTCGGGGAGAAGATTGCGGATGTAGCGATACTCGCCGTCGGTCACCGTGCGGATCGGATAGCGCGGGCCCTCGGGGAGGTTGTTGTGCAGTCCGAACGCGTAGTTGCGATGCGAGTCGCTTTGCCCGCGCAGAACTGCGAGGAAGCTCTTGCCGTCGAATCCTGATGACGGCGCGTTGCCGGTCGCCGCATGCACGAACGTCGGCAACACGTCCGCGTACTGCACGATGGCCTCGGTGTGCTTGCCGGCCGCGATTTTGCCGGGCCAGCGCGCGATCAGTGCGGTGTGCACGCCGGTGTCCCAGTTCGTCCACTTGCAGCCCGGAAACTGCGCGCCTTGCTCGGAGGTGAACAACACGAGGGTGTCCTTGGCCTTGCCCGACTCGTCGAGCGCCGCGAGCAGCTCGCCGACCTGTCCGTCCATGTAGGTGATCTCCGCGAGGTACTTCGCGTAGTCCTGCCGCGTCCGCCGCGTGTCGGCGATGTTGGGCGGAAGCGCGATCTTGTCCGGCGGGTACAGCGAAGGATCGCCCATCACCCACGGCACGTGCGGTTCGACCAGCGCCACGACGAGGCAGAACGGTTCCTCGCCGCGCATGAACCGAGTCACCGGGCCGAGATCATGCGGGCGGGTGGGTGCGCGGACGCAGCTCGGCTCGAACCCCCCGACCTTGTGGAACGGGAACGCTTTGCGCGGCTTGACGTGCACCTTGCCGGCGAGCCCGACGCGATAGCCGAGCGGGCGCAGGTATTGCGGGATGCTCTTGACCGTCGGGCGGCTCGCCGAGTGGTTCCACGCGCAGCCATTGCGCATCGGGAACTGACCCGAGTAGAGCTCGGACCGGCACGGCTGACACATCGCCTCGCTCAGATACGCCCGGTCGAACGTCAGCCCGCTTGCCGCGAGGGCATCGATGTTCGGCGTCTTTGCGTTCCGCCCGCCGTACACCGGCAAGTCGTTGAACGTGCAGTCATCGGCGATGATGATCAGGAAGTTGGGGCGGTCGGCGGCTCTCGCCGCGCAGGCGAGGACCGCGGCTGCGAGCACGGCAAAGAGACGGGGGCGTGGCATCTCGCGCACCAGCATGGTCGAGCCTTACTTGCTCGTGTCGCCGTAGCGTTTGCGCGCAGCTTCGAGCCGCTTCAGCATTGCTTGTTTCACCTTGGCGTACTCGGGATCACCGAAGACGTTGTGCACCTCCTCGGGGTCCTTCTCCAGGTCGTAGAGCTCGTAGGCATCGAGATCGATGAAGTAGATGAGCTTGTGCCGCTTCGTGCGCACGCCGTAGTGGGGGGCCACGATGTGCGAGGTTCGTCCGGAGTCTCGCTGATGGTAGTGGTAGTAGATCGAATCGCGCCAATCAGCCGGATGCTCGCCGCGTAGCAGCGGCACGAGGCTGACTCCGTGCATCGGCGGAGGGTCGTCGACGCCCGCGATTGCCAGAAACGTCGGGGCCATGTCGATGTTCTGGACCATTGCGTCACACACAGAGCCGGGCTTCGTGACGCCGGGCCAACTCACGATCAACGGCGTGCGCAGCGAGGGTTCGTACATCCAGCGCTTGTCGTACCAGCCGTGCTCGCCGAGGAAGAAGCCCTGGTCGGAGGTGTAGATCACGATCGTGTTGTCAAGGAGGCCCTGCTCGTCGAGGAACTTGCGCACCTTCCCGACGCTGTCGTCGATCGCGTCGACGCAGCGCAAGTAGTCCTTGATGAAGCGCTGGTACTTCCACCGCACGAGCGCGTCACCCGACAGGTCTGCTTTGGCGAACGCTGCATTCTTGGGTCCGTAGGCCGCGTCCCACGCCGTGCGCTGCTCGGCGGTCAGGCCTGCGAGCATTCGCTCTGCGGCCTTGTCGAGGATGCCTTTGCCCGTGACCGGCAGCTTGAGGTCGTAGGCCGGGAACAGATCGCGCGCGATGCGCATCTGCGCGGCGGCGGCCGCCGGGGTTCGCCCGCGGTAGTCGTCGAACAACGTCGCAGGCTCGGGAATCTGCGCGTCGTCGTAGTCGCTGAGGTGCTCGGGGCTCGGCCGCCAGGTGCGGTGGGTCGCCGAGTGGCTGATCCACGCGATGAACGGTCGCTTCGTGTCGCGTGCCTTGATCCAACGCAGGACTTCGTCCGTGATCAGCTCCGTCGAATACCCGGTTTTCCGCGTGCGTCCGTCCGCTGTGATGAACGTCGGGTTGTAGTAGCCGCCGCTGGAGATGACCCAGTGATCGAAGCCGCGCGGCTTCGGCTGGAGGTGCCACTTGCCGACCACCGCGGTCTGATAGCCGGCGGCCTGGAGCCTGGTCGCCCATGTCGGAAGGTCGTCGTGAAACCCGCCGCGATTGGTCGTCTTGCCGTTCGCGTGGCTGTGCAGTCCGGTCAAGACCGTTGCGCGGGCCGGACCGCAGATCGAGTTGGCGACGAAGCTCTCCGAGAACCGCATCCCTTCGGCCGCGAGCCGATCGATGTTGGGCGTCTTGGCGAACGACGAGCCGTACGCGCCGATCGCGCGCTCGGCATGGTCATCGGCGTAGATGAGAATGATGTTCGGCCGTGACCGCTGCGCCGCGAGCAGCGAGGGCAACAGGCAGGACGCGAGTGACAAGAGGACGAGGCGCATCGCCGGAGCCTACCACGGACGGTTTTCCGAATCTCCGCTGGAGGGAGCTACTTCTGCGCGGCTTCGAGGAGCTTCCGCCACTCGGGTCGGTCGCGCAGCGCCTTCGTGTCGGGGATCGCCTCGAGACCGGCACGGTCGACTCCGGCTTCCTGGACCGCCTTGTGCGCGAACTCCAAGGCGTCGCGGACCTTGCCTTGCGCCGCCGCGATGCGCACGAGCAGCGTCAGGGTCTCGCCGAGCATGCTGCGGTATCGGGTCATGCCCGGGACGCGCGAAAGCGCCGCGCGCAGGCGACCGGCCGCCTTCTCGGCGTTGGCGCGCGCATCCGCCAGGTTCTCCAGGTGGCGCTGGATCTTCGCGAGCTGGAGTCGGGCGAGGCCGAGGTTGGACAGGGTGGTCGGGTTGCCCGGAGTCGCCGCGAGCAGCTTGGTTTGGATCTCGATGGCACGCTCGAGATGCGCCGGTGCCTCGAGACCGCGTCCCTGACCCATGAGCGCCGAGGCGAGCTCGCCGTACGTGACGGCAAGAGACGTGCGATAGCTGGTCTGTCCGGGATGCTCGGCGACGAGCTTCTCGAGGATCGCAAGGCTCTGCCGGAGCAGCGGCTCGGCCTTGTCTTCGCGGTGCCGATGCCTCAGCACCGAAGCCAGCGTCATGAGGCTCGATGCGTGGCGCGCGCGAAAGTCGGGGCGTTTTGGAAACGCGTTCGACAGCTTGGCCAGCCGGCCGACCGCCGCGCGCATCGCGTGTTCGGCCGCTTCGAGATGCTCGTTCGTCTCGCAGTACGAGCCCAGGTTGATCTCGACTTCCGCCGCCTCGCGCCGCGCTTCGGTGTCATCCGGATCCTTGGCCAGGACCTGGTCGAGCCGCGCGAGCGCCGCCCGATAGTGATCGGTTGTGTCCTCGAACGAGCGGCCCGACATCGCTCCGACGTTGCCCGACATGTGCTGGGCCCGCGCGAGCACCAAGAGCACCGCTTTGTCGTCGGGACGATCCTCGACCAGTCGCGAGGCACGTTCGACCGCCTTGGCGGCCATCTTTCCGGCCGGGCCCATCCGGCCGCGGAACGCGAGGCGCATGCCGAGGTTGGTGTACGCCGCGACGAGCTCGCGCCGGTATCGGGCCTGCTCGGGGAACTCCTTGCCCAGGTCTTCGAGAATCGTGAGGCTCCGGGTCCACTCCTTGCTTGCCTCGCGTGGACGTCCGACCTCCTGGAGCAGGTTGCCGAGCGAGCGGACGTACGTCGCGATGTCACCGCGGTACTCGGGTGCGTTCGGGTAGGCGGCACTCAGCTTCTCGAGCATTGCGATGGCCATGCCCAGCTTCACTTCGGCTCCCTTGGTTTCGCCGAGCGCTTCGAGCAGAAGGCTGATGCGCCAGAGTGTTCCGGCCATCGCGCGGCGGACGCGCGGGTCGTCGGGCTCCTGTTGGTCGAGTCGGCGCCACATCGAGAGAGCTCGAGCGAGCAGCTTGCGCCTGATCCCGTCCGTGTGCGGCGCGTTCTCGAGCGTTCGGTTGCCGACGCCCTCCAGCATCTCGTTGACGGCATCGATCGCGACCTGGACGTTGGCTTTCGCCCGCTCTTCCTGGCGGCTCGCCTCCGCGAGCGCCTTGCGTAGGTCCGCTGCCGCTGCCCGCTGCCAGAACCCGAACACCGTCGGACCCAGGATCAGGACGGCGGCCACGGCCACGAGGCCGGTCGCGAGCGCCGGCCGCCGCTGCGCCGCGCGGCGGGCGCGCAGCCAAGGACCGGGCCGGCGCGCCTGGATCGAGCGCAGCTCGAGGTAGTTGCGCAGGTCCGCCGCGAACTCTGCGGCGCTCGAATAGCGCCGTTCCGGATCGGGTTCCATTGCAGTCAGGCAGACGGTCTCGGCGTCCCACGCGATCGTCGGATTGAGCCGCGACGCCGGAGGCGGCTGGCCGGCGAGGATCCGAGCCCGCGTCTGCTCGGTGGTTTCCGCGTGGTAGGGGGGGTGCAGGGTAAGGAGCTCATAGAGGGTCACACCGAGGCCGTAGACATCGGTCCGGGGCCCGATGCGATCACTCTCGCCGCGGACCTGCTCGGGTGCCATGTACGGCAGGGACCCGGGCTCCAAGCCGCTGCGCGTCAGCGCGCTGGCGCCGTCGGCGCGCGCGAGGCCGAAGTCGAGGAGCCGGATGCGCCCGTCGCTCGTCACCATGATGTTCGAAGGCTTGACGTCGCGGTGCAGGACGCCGCGCCGGTGCGCGTGGTCGAGCGCGTCGGCCACCTCGGCCACGAGCCGGAAGCAGACCTTGGTCCAGTTCCCGCTGAACACCGATCCCCCCGCGGATTCCTCGCCGGCCCGGTCCTGGACGACCCGCTGGAGGTCGTCGCCGGTCAGCTGGGCCGGGTCGCTCGATTCGAGCTCGGCGAGCACGTCGGCGAGGCTCGCGCCGCGCACGCGTTCCATCGCCAGGTACGGGACCCCTTGCTCTTCGCCGACCGTGTAGACCGGCACGATGCCGCGGTGTTCGAGCCGGGCGACCGCTTCGATCTCGCGCTGGAAGCGCTCGCGCGCTCCCGGGAAGAACAGCCGCTCTGGGCGCACGAGCTTCAGCGCGACCTCGCGGCCGAGGCTCTCCTGCTCGGCGACGTAGACGACGCCCATCCCGCCGCTGCCGAGCCGCTCGCGCAGCCGGAACTCGCCGAGTTGGTCGGGGATCCCCGCGTCGGCAGCGACCTCGAACAGGCCGGCCTGGCGTAGCGTCCGCAGCCGTTTGCGGATGCCGTCGGCGTGCTCGGGGTGCTCGCGGCACACCTCTTCGATCGCGGTCTCGCCGTCGCGCTCGCACCGCTCGAGGCACTCGGCGACGAGCCGGCGGAGCTCGGCGGATCGCGTCCGGTCGCTGTCGGGTTCCTTGTGGGGCTGTTCGGACATCGCGCGGCAGCGTAGCACGATTCCTGACCCACGGGGATCGGAGCCGCATGCTGCTACAATCCGGGAGATGGGCATCGAGATGGAGAAGCTCGTGGCGAGCGCGTCGCGCGGCGATGCGGCCGCGGTCGACGTCCTGCTCGAACGCTACCTGCCGGGGTTGCGCGGCTTCCTGCGTTTGCGCGCCGGCAGGCTCCTGCTCGAGAAGGAGTCGTGTTCCGATCTCGCCCAGTCGGTGTGCCGCGACGTGCTCGAGAACATGCCGCGGTTTCGCTACGACGGCGAGGCCGGGTTCCGCAAGTGGCTCTACACGACTGCCGCGCGCAAGATCGCCGATCGCTACGAGTATTACCGTGCCGCCAAGCGCAACGTCGCGCGCGAGCACGCGCCGATCGAGAGGTCGGCCGGTGACAACGACTTCGATGTCCTGGGCGCGTATCGTTCGTTCTACACGCCGAGTCAGCACGCGGCTGCGCGCGAGGAGCTCGGACGCATCGAAGCGGCGTTCACCGAGCTCCCCGACGAGCAGCAGCAGGTCATCCTCTACGCGAAGATGATGGGGCTGCCGCGGGCCGAGATCGCGCGCGAGATGGGCAAGACCGAAGGGGCCGTGCGGACACTCTTGTGCCGGGCGCTGGCACACCTCGCGGAGAAGCTCGACGACTGAAGGCGGCTACCTGCGCACGACGACAGTGCGGTGGTGGAGCCCCGCGCTCAGCCCGAAACGGATCGTTCCTCCCGCCGGAAGCTGCTTCGTCGAAACGCGAGCGTGGCCGTCCCCGACGTGTACGGCGAGCGTCGTGTTCGCCACGCCCTCGTGCACGATGTCGAGCGACGGATAGCGGTTTGCGTTCCAGGTCACGGTCAGAACTCCTGCGCTCTCGACCGCTTCGAGCTCGGGGTCGCCGGGCGCCGTGCCCGCGTCTTGTCGGAACAACCGAACCTGTCCGCGCCAGACCTCGGCGCTCGCGATGGCTCCGGGGTCGGAGATCGTCACTGCGAAGTGACGCTCGCCGTGGTCGGTCGACTTCGTGCACCCGATCAACAACGGCGTGAACCTCGCGGTCACGACTCGGGCATCGGGCGTCGCCACGCGCAGCTCGTACGAGCCCCCGTCGTCGGCCCGCGGCGTCCCGGTCGACGTCCGGATCGGATCGAGGACGACGACCCCGTCGCCGCGAATCCGCCCGGAGACGATCGCGACGGGAATCGGGCTCGTCGCCGGCCGCGTGAGCGCGCTGTTGCCGGTCAGCGCGCGAGAGCTCGATCTCAGATAGGCCTTGTCGAAGCAGTACTTGGAGACCCAGTTCGGCCCGCAGTAGCTCATGTGATCCTTGTACTGCTGCGGCGACTTGAAGCTGTTGTCGCGGAAGTCGTAGCCCCAGCTTCCGGTGCTTCCGTTCGTAAACGGATAGTTTTCGTCCGGGCCTGCGGCGCCTCCGCAGGCCACGTGCAGCAAGCCCAGGTTGTGACCGAGCTCATGGACCTGCACTCGCTCCTCGAACGAGTTGGGATCGTTGTTGCCGGTGCTGATCCCGATCGCGGTCTTTCCGCCGACGTAGCCGAGCCCCGCGGGACCGGGGACTCCGGACGGCATGAGGCCGTAGTAGTAGGACGAGCTCGCGTCGCTTCTGCGCAGGTCCTCGACCTCGCGGATGATCTGGTCCCAGTCCGTGCTGTTGGTCGTGTACGGAGCCCGTACCCGGACGTTGACGGTCTGGAACGGCCAGCTCGCGAGCACCGCGGCGCGAGTGAAGTCGAGATTGCCGGCCTTCCCGCTGTCTCCGCCTACGACCAGCGGCACGAGCACGAGATCCAGCGTCAGCGCCGGGCCGATCGCGGGCGTCACGCCGGCGCTGTTGTTGCTCCGGTCCCAGTCACTCGAGGCAGCCAACGGGTCCACCGCGATCGTGAGCTCGAGGCCGTCCCGTACCCATTCGGGAGGAACGATGCTGGAGAAGCTCGCCGAGGGCGAGTCCGGATCCTCCATCGTCGGGACAACGGACGGTCCGCTCATGTCGACGCTGCCGAGAATGGTGTCGTTGACTCGAGCCGTCATGCGCACAACGGGGCTCGGCTCCCGTTCTCGGTCAGCGAGGACCCAGGTGCGCACGAGGAACTGCTTGTTCGCGACCAGGAGCGGGCTCTTCGCGAGGAAGCTCTGCCCGTACGCGACGCGGCTGATGTAGATGTCCCGAGGCTCGGCCGGGTCGACGACACGGACCAGGATCACGCGCGAGCCGGTGCTGCTGCCGGCGGTCGCCGCGACGGTGATCGGGTACGTGTCTCGTGTCACATTGCGCGAACAGCTGACGACCAGTCGACTCTCGCGAGTCGGCGTGGGATTGTCTTCGAACCCCGCGGACATGCCATCGGGTGTGCCCGAGAGGAACAAGGAGACGTCGCCGACGACGC
>Ga0210086_1001425_pt1 | contig 12248 bp, 14 predicted proteins | sample China_Galinas_PW_3_FD_184867 | JGI IMG/M metagenome (GOLD analysis project Ga0210086, IMG submission 184867) | Wetland microbial communities from San Francisco Bay, California, USA, that impact long-term carbon sequestration - China_Galinas_PWB_D2... | ecosystem: Environmental > Aquatic > Marine... | reverse complement strand
GCGGCACGAGCCACAAGGCACGGCCGCCAAGCTGGTAAGCGAAGATACCCACCAAGATCATGGCAAGTTGGTGATCGAGACCACTCAAGGGATGCATCAAGCCGTGCATAAACCCGCTCGCGTTGCCGATGGCCGGATGCGCGAAAGCGGCGGTCGGAACGAGGCAAAGCGCCAAGACTGTCAGACGAAGAAACGACCGCTTCATGAATAACCTTGCTCTTCTGTCATTTTGCCGTCGTGGGACAGAGCCGGCTTGCACCAATGATGTTTTGCAAGCGCTAAAGCAGCTGAGATACCGTCACTATATTCAGTATATAAAGTGCGGTCCAATGGAGGATCAGCCGTGATGGAGGCCAGCCGCGAGGATCTTCAGGCAACACCTGTTGCCGGGACGATTACGGGCGTTGTCGGCTCCATCGTTGACGTGGAAATCGCAGCACCGCCTCTCCCGGCCATCAACCAGGCTCTGGAGATCGGCGACGACGGCGGACGGCCCATTGTGCTCGAGGTGCAGCTCCACCTTAGTCCCAGCACGGTGCGTTGTGTCGCCATGGGCGATACCTCGGGGCTCTCCTGCGGGATGGGCGTGCGCAATACCGGCGGGCCGATCACCGTTCCCGTCGGCGAGACCTTGCTCGGCCGCATGGTCAACGTCACCGGGGACGCGATCGACGGCGGGCCCGCCTTCGCCGCCGAGACCCCTCGCCTGCCGATCCATCGTCAACCCCCGCCATTGGACGAACAGACCGGCGCGCCGGAGGTCCTGCTTACGGGGATCAAGGTCATCGACCTCCTGGCGCCGCTTGCGCGCGGCGGCAAGGCCGCGATGTTCGGCGGCGCGGGCGTCGGCAAGACCGTGCTCATCATGGAGCTGATCCACACCACGGGCGAGAAATACGCGGGGCTGTCGATCTTCGCCGGCATCGGCGAGCGCTCACGCGAAGGACACGAGCTGTGGCAGGAGTTGAAGCGGACCGGCGTCATCGACCGCACCGCGCTCGTGTTCGGGCAAATGAACGAACCGCCCGGCACGCGCTGGCGCGTGGGGCTCAGCGCGCTCACCATCGCCGAATATTTCCGCGACACGATGCATAAGGACGTGCTGTTCCTGATCGACAACGTGTTCCGTTTCCTGCAAGCCGGCGGCGAGGTTTCGGGGCTTCTCGGCCGACTGCCCTCGCAAGTGGGCTATCAGCCGACGCTTGCGACCGAGATCGCCGATCTCGAGGAGCGCATCACCTCGGTGCGCGGCGCCGCGGTAACCTCGATCCAGGCCGTATATGTGCCGGCCGACGATTTCACCGACCCTGCCGTCGCCAACGTCTTCACCCATCTCGATGCCTCCATCGTGCTGAGCCGCGACATGGCGAGCCAGGGCCTTTATCCTGCCATCGACCCGCTCGACTCCACCTCCGTCATGCTAGATGCCAGGGTCGTAGGCGAGCGCCATCACCGCATCGCCGAGGAGTGCCGCCGGCTCATCGAGCATTACCGCGAACTGCAAGAGATCATCTCGCTGCTCGGTATGGGCGAGCTCTCAAGCGAGGACCGGCAGGCCGTCACACGGGCGCGCCGTCTCGTGCGTTTTCTGACTCAGCCCTTTGCCGTAACCGCGCAGTTCACCGGCGAAGCCGGGGTTGCTGTGTCGATCGAGGATACGCTCGCGGGCTGCGAGGCGATCTTGGGTGGCGAGACCGATACATGGGACGAATCCTCCCTCTACATGGTGGGCACGCTGGAAGACGCGCGGCGCAAGCAACAGAGCGCGGCGAAGGGCAAGCTGGCATGAGGTTGCAGATCGTTACGCCCTTAGCCGTCGAGGCTGACCTCACCGACATCGTCTCGGTGCGGGCCGACGACAAGACCGGCTCTTTCATGATCTTGCCGGATCACGCCGACTTCATCACGGTCCTCGCCATCACGGTGGTCGAGTGGTCCACCGCGACAGGGGATAAGGGGCATATCGCCGTTCGTGGCGGCATCCTCCGCGTGGAAGGCGGGGACCTGGTGCAGATTGCCACCCGCCAAGCGGTTTCGGGGCCTACGTTGGAGACGCTCGGCACGGCCGTCCTCGACCAGCTTCGCGACGAGGCGGAGGCCGAGGCCAAGACGCGGGTTGCGGCAACAAGGCTGCATATGGGATTGATCCGCCAACTCGATCGCTACCTGCAAACCGGCCGCGGCTATTTCATGCCAGGCAAAGGCGGCGCATTCTCCACACAAACCGGAGAGCCCGGAGCCACCGATGAGCAATGGGACTGAGGATAACGGCAAACAGAACGGCCTCTATCGCTCGGTCGAGCAACGCGCCGAACGCCGCGCGCGCTGGGAGCGCGAGGGCGAGCGGCCGCTATGGCAAAATTTGTCGATGGTCGGCGCGCTGGGCTGGCTGATCGTGACGCCCACGCTCATCGGCGCCCTGATCGGCCGTTGGTTGGATCACGGGCAGAGCGTGTTCTGGACCGGAAGCCTGATCTTCCTCGGCGCGGCACTCGGCTTCTATCTCGCGTGGCAAAGAATGCAGAGCGACAGGTGATGCATATGGGCTGCTATGAATCCGCTTGATCCCTTCTTGCGAAAAACGCACATCGCCTATTTCACCATGGAGATCGCTTTGCGGCCCGAGATCCACACTTATAGTGGGGGACTCGGCGTGCTTGCCGGCGATACGGCGCGGTCATGCGCGGATCTCGAACTGCCGATCGTGTTCGTCAGCTTGATCAGCCGCGACGGCTATCTGCGCCAGGAAATCGATAGCCACGGCCGACAGGTCGATCTGCCCGATCCTTGGGACCCGGCGCGGTACACACATCCGCTGCCCGCCATGATCGCGGTCTCTATCGAGGGCCGCGAGGTGTGGATACGCCCCTGGCTCCATCGCCTCCGGTCGCCGATCGGGCACACAATTCCCGTGCTGCTGCTCGACAGCGATCTCGAACAGAACACGCCTGAGGACCGGAAGCTGACCAATTATCTCTACGGGGGGAACACCGCCTATCGGCTGAAGCAGGAAATTCTGCTTGGCATCGGTGGCGAGCGCATCTTGCAAGCGCTCGGCTTCGACATCACGACATTTCACCTCAACGAGGGCCACGCGGCCCTTCTCACGCTCCAGCTGTTGCATGAGTCCCGCCGCACTGCCGCAGAGCTCCGGCCCGGCGAGCCGGCTTACGATCATGCCGCCGTGCGGGAACGGTGCATCTTCACCACGCATACGCCTGTCTCAGCCGGCCACGATCAGTTCTCTTACGACCTCGTGGAGCGACTCCTCGGCGATTTCATCGAAATCGACGAGGTGCGGCGTGTTGGTGGACGCGACCGGCTCAACATGACGCAACTCGGTTTGAACTTAAGCGGCTACATCAATGGTGTTGCCAAGCGCCATGCCGAGACCACACGACGCGCATTCCCCGGCTACCAAGTTCGCGCGATCACGAACGGCGTACATGCCGTGACCTGGACGCATCCAAGCGTGGCACGGCTTTACGATGCGCATTTCCCCCATTGGGGCTACGAGCCCGAGGTGTTGGCGAAGGTCGACCAGCTCCCGGATAGCGCCGTGTGGCAGGCCCATCAGGAAGCGAAGGCCGGCCTGATCGAGCGGGTCAAGGAGACTGCGGGTGTCGAGATGGAGATCGACGCGCCGATCATCGGCCTGGCCCGCCGCATGACCGGCTATAAGCGCCTCGACCTTCTGTTCACCGACATCGAGCGATTGGTGGCGATCGCTGAGCAGCGTCACTTCCAGGTGGTGTTTGCTGGCAAGGCGCACCCCAACGATGGCGAAGGCAAATCAATTATCGAGACGATCAACAGGCGCATCCGCGACCTTTCGAATCGCCTGCCCATGGCCTTCCTGCCGAACTACGACATGACTGTCGCGGCCAGCCTGGTCTCAGGCTCGGATATCTGGCTCAACACGCCGCTGCCACCGCTTGAGGCTTCGGGGACCAGCGGCATGAAGGCCGCTCTTAACGGCGTCCTAAATCTCAGCGTGGTTGATGGTTGGTGGGCCGAGGCTTGGATCGAGGGCGTAACCGGCTGGGCGATCGGCGATCGGGAGGGCAAAGGCGACGGGGCCGATTGCCTCTATCGCAAGCTCGCAGAGCAGGTGCTCCCGCTCTATTACGACGATACGGACCAGTGGATTTGGATGATGAAGCAAGCGATCAGCAAGATCGGCTCCTACTTCAACAGCCAGCGGATGGTCCGGCGCTACGCCACCGAGGCGTATCTTCGCTACCGGGATTGATCGGCGATGCACGTGGTCCTTCATATCCTCGCATTCCTCGTCGTCGGCATCATGCTCGGCGTCGGCTATTTCGCGCTGCTTCACGCCGAAGTGGGACAGTTCGTGCGCGGTGCGGCTGCGCGCTACGCCATCATGACGCACCTCATGCGCCTGGCCGCTGCGGTATTGGTGTTTTGGCTGATCGCACAATACGGCGCCACGGCGCTGCTGGCCGCGCTCGCCGGATTCACACTGGCGCTCGTGACGCTCAAACCGCTGACGACGCCATGAAACTTCAACTCCATCCCCTCCAGACAGAGGTCTGGTTCCATATCGGGCCCGTGCCAATCACGGCCGAGGTGGTGGTCACGTGGGTCATCATGGCCGTTCTCGTGCTGGTGTCCTGGCTCGGCATGCGACGGGCGCAAGTGCGCGCCGGTTGGCTGCAGTCGACGGTGGAAGTGACGGTCGAGGCCATTGCCGATCAGGTCAAGGCGATCCTCCGCGTCGACCCTTGGCCCTATTTGCCACTGCTCGGCACGCTCTTTATCTATCTGGTGTTCGCCAATCTGTCCGGCGTGCTGCCAGGCGTCGTCGCGCCGACCGCCCATATCGAGACTCCGGCCGCGCTCGCTCTCATCGTGTTCTTCTCGGTCCAGTTTTACGGGTTCAAAGAGCAAGGGCTCAAAGGCTATATCAAACGCTATCTCGAACCGAATCCGCTACTTTTGCCGCTCAACCTGCTGTCGCAGATCACGCGTTCGTTTTCCATGATGGTGCGCCTGTTCGGCAACATGATGAGTCATGAGTTCATCATCGCCATTGTTTTGTTCTTGGCCGGCCTGTTCGTGCCGGTTCCCTTCATGCTGCTTGGTATTCTGATTGGCCTCATTCAGGCGTTTATCTTTACGGTTCTCGCGGCGGTGTATGTTGGCGGAGCGGTAAGCGCCGGTGAGGCAGGATAGGAGCGATCATGACCGTTGAAATGCTCAGCATCATCGGTGCGGCCCTTGCGGTCTCGGTCGGGGCGATCGGCCCGGCCTTCGCCGAAGGCCGCGCCATCGCCGCGGCCATGGAGGCCATCGCCCGCCAGCCCGAGGCGTCCGGCACCATCTCGCGCACGCTCTTTGTCGGCCTCGCCATGATCGAGACCATGGCGATCTATTGCCTGGTGGTCGCCTTGCTTCTGCTCTACGCCAACCCATTCACGCAATGACATGACGATCGACTGGTGGACACTCTTCCTCCAGACGGTGAACTTCCTTCTTCTCGTCTGGCTGCTCCAGCACTTCCTCTATAAGCCGGTGCGGGCGGTGATCGAGAAGCGGCGGGAGCTCGCCGAGCACGCGCTGCTCGAGGCCGAAGCCACCGAGAAAGAGGCGTCGGAAGCGAAGTCCACGTTCGAGGCGAAGTCGGCCGCGCTCGAACAGAGCCGCGAGGCATCGCTTGAGAAGACGCAAGAGTCCGCCGAAGCCGAGGCCAAGAAGATTATCGCGCAGGCGAGACAGCAGGCCGAAGGCATTGTGGCTGAGGCCCACAAGGCGGCGGAGGACTCCCGCACTGAGGCCCTCGCGATGGTCAAGCAAGACATCGTGGAGACCGCCGTCAAGATTGCCGGGACGATCTTGCGTAAGACAGCCAACAGCGATCTCAACGACGTGTTTCTGGCCCATGTGCTCGAGGAGATCGGCGCCTTGAGCAAAGAGGATCGAGCGCGCATCGACGCCGATATCGCCAGCGAACGGGGCGGTGTGGAAGTGGCGACGTCGATGAAGCTGACCAAAGGCGAGCGCGATGCCTGGACGAAAACGCTCCGCGAACGGCTTCAACTGCGCAGCGCGCCCAGCTTTACCATCGATCCGGCTCTGCTCGGCGGCGCCGAACTGCGCTTTCCGCACGCAACCGTCCGTTTCGCCTGGTCCGACCAACTGAAGAAGGCCGCAGACATTCTCGCGAGAAGCGAGAGTCAAGGTGTGAAGGTTGACTGATTACGCGCAATGGCTTGCCTCGGCCCGGTCCGAGCTCGATGCCCTCGATGTCGAAGGCGCCTTCGAGCGCGTCGGCATGGTCGAGCATTGCGGCGACGACATCGCGACCGTCTCAGGCCTGCCGGGGATCAGGCTAAGCGGCCTGGTGCGCATCGGCGATCATGGACTTGCGCTGGCGCTGTCGCTTGCCAAGGACCGGGCCCATTGCGTGCTGCTGTCTCCGGGCGCTGCGGTCGCGGCGGGCATGAAGGCGGTGGACACGCGCGAGGTGGCACGTGTTCCCGTCGGCGAAGCGCTGCTCGGCCGCGTCGTCGATCCGCTGGGGCGCCCGCTCGACGGCGGCGACCCGGTCAAGGCCGAGCGTTTCGATCCCGTCGAACGGCCGGCCCCGACAATCATCGAGCGGGATTTCGTCAGCGAGCCTCTATCGACCGGCCTCACGGTGGTCGATGCTATGATTCCGCTGGGACGTGGCCAGCGGCAACTCGTCATCGGCGACCGCAAGACCGGCAAGACGGCAATCGGCGTCGACACGATCTTGAATCAGCGTGACAGCGACGTGATCTCGATCTATGCCGCGATCGGACAGAAGGATTCGACCGTTGCGCGGGTCATCGAGACCATCCGCCAGCACGGCGCGCCCGAGCGCTCTATCGTCGTGGTCGGTGAGGCCGATGCGCCGCCGGGATTGCAATGGCTGGCGCCTTACGCCGCGTGCACCATGGCGGAATATTTCCGCGACCGCGGGCGCCATGCGCTGCTCGTCATCGACGATCTCACCAAGCACGCGGCGGTCTATCGCGAGCTATCTCTGTTGTTGCGCCGTCCGCCGGGGCGCGAGGCCTATCCCGGCGACGTCTTCTATATCCATTCGCGCCTACTCGAACGCGCAGCCAAGCTCTCGCCGGAAAAGGGCGGCGGCTCGCTCACGGCGTTGCCGATTGCAGAGACCCAGGCCGGCAATCTCAGCGCCTATATCCCCACCAATCTGATCTCGATCACCGACGGACAGATTTATCTCGAGCCGAAGCTCTTCTACGAAGGGCATAAACCTGCGGTGAATGTGGGGTTGAGCGTGTCGCGCGTTGGCGCCAAGGCGCAACCGCCCGTGCTCAAGGACCTCGCGCGCAATCTGCGCCTGGCTTACGCCCAGTTCCTCGAGCTCGAAGTGTTCATGCGTTTCGGCGCGATCGTCGACGAGCGCACGCGCCAGACCATCGAGCACGGCCGCAGGATCAGGACCGTGCTGTCGCAGCCGGAGAATGCGCCGCTCATGCTTGCGGAGCAGGCGGCTCTGCTGCTCGCCGTTGAGGAGAACCAGCTCGATCCCTTGCCGCTCTCGGTCGTGACGGCACTGCAAGCGGCACTTGCCGTGGCGCTTGCGAGGGATCTCCCAGGCGTGACCGACCGCATCAACCGGACCGGCAGCATGGACGACAAGGACCGCGCCACCCTCCTCGCCTATGTCAAGCAGGTATTGGCGACGCTCGCCCCGCCTATGGCGGAGAAAGACGCCCAAGATGGAGCAACTCGCCAGGCTTAAGGCCAGGCTCGCGACCTTGACGGAGCTTGGCGACATCATCGTCGCCATGCGCGCCCTGGCTGCGGCGTCGCTGCAAGAGAGTCGCAAAGCCTTGCCCGCGGTCAGGCGCTATGCCCTCCTCATCGAGAGCGGCATCTCCGACGTCGCGGCAATGCTGGACGCGACCGCCGAGCCCGCGCCTTCGCACGAGAATGGCGAACCAGAGACCATCTGTCTGATCGGTAGCGAGCATGGCTTTGTCGGCGATCTCAATGCCGAGCTTTTGGCGGGGATCGAGATCCCGGAAGGCAGCCGGCTCATCGCCGTCGGGCGCCGCCTGCAAGGCGCGGCGGAAGAGCATGGCGTCCCCATCGCGGCGGCTCTTTCCATGACGACCCATGTTGCCGGCGTCCCACTTCTCGCGCGGAAAATCTCTGAGACCGTGGGGCCCGCGACCCATGTTCGCCTGGCCACCGTGAAACACGACCCGAGCAAGGCCGCAGCTCAGGCCGAAGCACGCCAGGTCTTGCCGGTAAAGCTGCCGGAACTCGGGGCGAGAACCTCTCCGCCGCCCCTTCACCAATTGAAGCCGCGGGAACTCCTGGCCGAGCTTGCCGGCGAGTATCTGCTGGTGGAAATAAGCCGTGCCCTCATCGAAGCGTTGGCCGAGGAGAATCAGATCCGCCTCGGCGTGCTCAGCGCCGCCAGCCAAAATATTGCCGACAAGCTGGAGGAGCTTCGCCGCAAGGAGCGCATGCTGCGCCAGGAAACCATCACCACGGAACTCCTGGACGTGGTGGTGGGGGCGGAAGCCGTCATTGCGCCCGAGGAGGGTTAAGGCGCACGGACAAAATGTCTGACCAGGGTCAATGTCGCAAAAAGAACGCGCTCCTACGCTAGGGAGGACCTTGGAAAGCACGAGGAGGCGTCGATGATCGAGCTGCTGAAAGGATTTCCGGAGAACGTCGTCGCGGTGAGCGGCAAGGGGCGCATTACCAAGAGCGACTATGACACGGTGTTGATCCCGGCCGTCGACGCGGCGCTGAAAGCGCATGAGAAGGTGCGCCTTTATTACGAGATCGGCCCGGAATTCGGCGGCTATGATCCCGCGGCGGCCTGGGAGGATTTCAAGGTCGGCATGGAGCATTTCACGCGCTGGCAGCGTGTGGCCGTGGTCACGGATGTCGACTGGATCAAGAATACCATGCAGATCTTCAACTTCGTCATGCCGGGCGACATGCAGGTGTTCCCCATGGCCGAAGCTGATAAAGCTCGTGCGTGGATCGCCGAAGCCTAGGCTTTTCTCGTGCGCCCCTTCGGGGTTCGTCTTGACGGGGCGCTCGAAGCCTCAAATCATGGTGGCCGATGCCTTCTGCCCAACAGGCCGTCCTTAGCCGCGATGCGCTGCAGACCTTGCTCGACCATCTGAAGGAGCGAGGTTATCGCGTGCTTGGTCCGACGGTGCGCGATCAGGCCATCGTCTATGACGATATCGACGGGGTCGGCGACCTGCCGGAAGGATGGACCGACACCCAGGACGGCGGCCGCTATCGTCTGGAGAAGCGCGACGATAGCGCCCTCTTCGGCTATGCGGTCGGCCCACAATCCTGGAAAAAGTTCCTGCACCGGCCGGCCATCCGCTTGTGGCACGCCAAGCGCGAGGGCGAAGCTGTCAATGTTTCGGCGGAGCCGGATTCGGGCACGCCTTATGCGTTCATTGGCGTGCGGTCTTGCGAGCTTCATGCCATCGCCATCCAGGATCGCGTGCTTCTCGGAGGAACCTATGTCGACCCCCACTACCAGGCGCGGCGCGAGGGCGCGTTCATAGTCGCGGTGAACTGCTCGGTGGCCGGCGGAACCTGCTTTTGCGTTTCCATGCATACCGGGCCGAAGGCCGACGCTGGATTCGATTTGGCGCTCACCGAACTCTTAGACGGCGACGGGCACCGTTTCCTGGTCGAGGTCGGCACGGATTTGGGCGCAGAGGTGCTGGCGGCGTTGCCCCATCGCTCGGCCACGCAAGAGGAGAGCGAGGCAGCTCAGGCCGTCGTCGCGAATACGGCCGCCAATATGGGCCGGACCATGCAGGCCGAAGACGTGCCCCAGCTTCTCATGCGCAATCTCAAGCATCCCCGCTGGGACGATGTGGCGCAAAGGTGCCTCACCTGCGCCAATTGCACGATGGTCTGCCCGACCTGCTTCTGCACCACGGTCGATCAGACCAGCGATCTCACCGGCACGGAGAGTGCGGCCTGGCGGCGCTGGGACTCCTGCTTCACCGTGGATTTCACCTATATTCACGGTGGTAGCGTGCGTACGAGCACCCAGTCGCGCTATCGCCAGTGGATGACCCATAAACTTGCCACATGGGTCGATCAATTTGGCAGTTCCGGCTGCGTCGGCTGCGGCCGCTGCATTACCTGGTGTCCGGTGGGGATCGATATCACCGAAGAGGTGCAGGCGATCCGGGAGAGTGAGCCCCAATGACCGACACGACAACGGAAGATCTAGCGCGGATCCTGAGGGAGCATCCTTTTTTCAAGGGGATGCCGGAGGCGTTCTGCGACCTCATCTGCGACTGCGCCACGATCGAGCAGTTCGACGCCGGCGCTTACATCTTCCACGAAGGCGACCCGGCCAATCACTTCTATGTTCTACGGCACGGAAAGGTGGCGCTCGAGATCAAGGCGCCGGAGCGCGGCTCTATCGCGTTCCAGACCGTGCGCGCCGGCGAGATCCTCGGCGTGTCCTGGCTCGTGCCACCCTACCGGCTGACCTGTGACGCCAAGGCCGTCGAGTTGACGCGCACCATCACCGTGAATGCCGCCTGCCTCCGGGAGAAGTGCGATGAGGATCACGATTTCGGCTACGCGATGATGATGCGCTTCATGCCCATCATGGTGGAACGCCTCAAGGCCACCCGACTGCAACTTCTCGACCTCTATGGCACCAAAGCCTAAAGCGCAGCCCATGGGAACGACCGGCGACATCATGGTGCCGCGCGTCGCCCGCGTGCGGCATAGCCGACTCGACGGTCCCGACACGTGGACGCTCGATCTGGAGGACGTGGCCTTCTCCGCCGGGAGCTTCGTGCCCGGTCAGTTCAACATGATGACGGCGTTCGGCGTCGGCGAAGTGCCGATCAGCATGAGCAGCGATCCGAGAAAGCCCGATCTCATGCATACGGTGCGTGCCGTCGGCGCCGTCTCCGCCGCGCTCACGCAGCTCAAGCCCGGCGATGTGCTGGGCCTGCGGGGCCCGTTCGGCGTGGGCTGGCCGATGGCCGAGATGGCCGGCCGCGACGTGGTCATCGTGGCGGGCGGGGTTGGGCTCGCACCCTTACGCTCACTGATCTATCACCTGATCAATGAACGCGAGCGGTACGGCGACATCGCAATCCTGTACGGCACGCGCAGCCCCAACGACATCCTGTATCGCGATGAGCTTGAGAGCTGGCGCAGCAGACTCGATCTCGAAGTCGATGTCACCGTGGATCATGCGACCGCCCCGTGGCACGGCCATGTGGGCGTTGTGACGACTCTCATCCCACACGCGACATTCGACCCTCCCAATACTATCGCGCTCATCTGCGGGCCGGAGATCATGATGCGCTTCGCCATTGCCGCGCTCCAGGATGCCGGGGTTGCCGATGAGGCCATCCACCTCTCAATGGAACGGAGCATGAAATGCGCCGTCGGATTTTGCGGCCATTGCCAGTTCGGCCCCGTGTTCGTGTGCCGGGATGGACCCGTGTTCCGCTATGACCGGGTGCGCGACCTCCTTACCGTGAAGGAACTCTGAGGTGACACAGCGCAAACCAAGGCTCGGGGTGTGGAAGTTCGCCTCCTGCGACGGTTGCCAGCTCAGCCTGCTCGATTGCGAGGCCCAGCTTCTGGCAATCGTCGGCGCCATCGACATCGCCTATTTCCCGGAGGCAACGCGCGGCGCGATCCGGGGCCGTTACGACCTCTCCCTCGTCGAGGGCTCGGTCACGACGCCGCACGACGCTGAGCGCATCCACGATATCCGCGAGCGTTCCGACCGGCTTGTCACCATTGGCGCATGCGCGACCGCAGGCGGCATTCAGGCGCTGCGCAACTTCGCCGATGTGAAGGAATACGCGGCCATCGTCTACGCGCAGCCCGAATACGTGAAGACGCTGGCGACCTCGACGGCGATCTCCGATCACGTCAAAGTCGATTTCGAGCTGCGCGGCTGCCCCATCAACAAACGCCAACTGCTCGAGGTGATCTCGGCGTTTCTCGCCGGGCGCCGGCCAGTGGTGCCGCCCCACAGCGTCTGCATGGATTGCAAGATCGCCGGCAATCTCTGCGTGATGGTCGCCCACGGCACGCCTTGCCTCGGACCCGTTACCCATGCCGGCTGTGGCGCCATCTGCCCGTCCTACAATCGCGGCTGCTACGGGTGCTACGGCCCCATGGAGACGCCGAATACGGTGTCGCTCAGCGCCTGGCTGAAGGATCTCGGCATGGACGACCTTGCGCTG
>Ga0210086_1001424_pt1 | contig 12252 bp, 16 predicted proteins | sample China_Galinas_PW_3_FD_184867 | JGI IMG/M metagenome (GOLD analysis project Ga0210086, IMG submission 184867) | Wetland microbial communities from San Francisco Bay, California, USA, that impact long-term carbon sequestration - China_Galinas_PWB_D2... | ecosystem: Environmental > Aquatic > Marine... | reverse complement strand
AGTGGCAGCCCTGCTGACCCGCAAACACGTCTCTTTGTATGGCAACACCGCCATAATCCACTCCCTATTATCCGCACTAGCTGGAATACCTACAAAACATTATCTCAACTTAATAACATAGAAGATGATGTTATTTATGGACGTATTAAAAAGAAACAATGTATGGCTAATCTTTCCAGTGCCATTGATATTACCAACACATTCTAATTATTGTCGTATTGTTTAGTAAAAATTACACAAGACTATTGCATAGATATTTTCATTTTACTTACCATATTTGAGTAGAATCATATATGTCATATTATTGGGAGTATCATGAATAAATTACTTGCTCAACTATCCCCTGTGGAACAAAAACTACTCAAAAAAAAGAAAATGCCTACCAAAATTGATCCTATGCTTGCCACATTAACCCATGATAGATTTTATGATAATAAAAACTGGGTATATGAACGCAAGCTTGACGGTGAGCGTTGCATCGCATTTAAAGATGGTAAAAAAGTCACCCTTAAATCTAGAAACAATCTTGATGTAAATACCAGTTATCCGGAAGTACAGGAAGCTATCAGCAAACTGAAAGCCGACAAAATAATTCTTGATGGTGAAGTGGTAGCATTTAAAAATAATGTATCTGATTTTGAACGCTTGCAAAGCAGAATGCACGTACGCTCAAAAAAAGAATCAGAAAAAAAAGGGATGCCTATTTATTATTATATCTTTGATATCCTCTATTTAGATGGTTATGATCTGACCAAGTTACCATTTATCAAAAGAAAATATATTTTAAAAGAAGCATTGACCTACAAAAAACCACTACGCTTTACTCGTTACCTTAAGCATGAATCTTCCAAGAACTTTAAAGATATATGCAAAAAAGGTTGGGAGGGCTGGATCGTTAAACGCCTCGATGCCACTTACCAAGAAAATATACGCTCGAAAGATTGGCTTAAATTTAAATGCGTTGCTGATCAAGAACTTGTGATTGGTGGGTATACGGAGCCAGGCGGATCGCGTATTGGTTTTGGTGCATTGCTCCTTGGTTATTATAAAAATAATAAACTCCATTATGCAGGTAAGGTAGGCACTGGATTTAATGAGCAAACACTACAATATTTGTACAAAAAAATGTCTGCTTTAGAAACACATAAAAATCCATTTTCTAACTATAATGATTCTATGAGTGGTATACATTGGATAAAACCTAAATTAGTATGTGAAATTGCATTTAGTGAGTGGACCAAAGGTAACAAATTGCGGCACCCGCGGTATCAAGGCCTACGTCGCGATAAAGCCGCAAAAGATGTTGTTAAAGAACAATAAAAAGGAATTAACATGTTTGCAAAAATTTTTACAAAATTCAATTCATTTGCTGATCACCACCAAACATTTATTGCCCTCATAATTGCATTTTCTATATTATGCATAAGTTGGGGCACCGAAAAATTACTTGAAAAATATCTAGTGCATTATGATGTATTTGGTTATATGATCGCGGTATTTGGCGGCCTACTTCTTTTGTGGGCAACCAAACATTTTGTATTGCATGTGATGTAGTCTACTCAAATAATTTTTTATACCTACCATATCCCTCTTGTTCTAGATCTTGCACCGGAATAAAACGTAGTGCCGCTGAATTAAGGCAATAGCGCAATCCCGTTGGTGGCGGCCCATCATGAAATAGATCACCAAGATGAGAATCTGCATGCTTACTACGTACCTCTATACCCGAGCTGAACCAACCTTTTTTCTTTTCTACCACGTTTCCCGGTTCAAGTGGTTTGGTAAAACTTGGCCAACCAGTCTTGGCATCAAATTTATCTTGTGAGCTAAAAAGTGGTTCGCCAGACACCACATCAACATAAATACCGGCATGTTTATTATCCCAATATGCATTGTTAAATGCCGGCTCTGTTGCGCTGTGCTGGGTCACTTGATATTGCAATGAGGTTAATGCTTTGCGCAGCTCTGCATCTGATGGCTTGGTATATATTCCTCTTTTAGCTGATGCAATGGACTTATTCCATGCTTCTTTTAAAAATCTATCACGCCCGGAACCGGATCGGTACTGTTTGTAGCGCATAGGGTTTTTTTCTGCAAAATCTTGGTGGTATGCTTCTGCCGGATAAAAATTGGTAAATGGTATAATCTCGGTAACAATCGGTTTTTTAAATCGCCCGGATACTTGCAATGCTTTTTTTGATGCTTCAGCTTGTTGTTGTTGTGCTTTATTATGATAAAAAATTGCGGCCCGATATTGCGGCCCACGGTCTACAAACTGGCCAGTTGGGTCAGTTGGGTCTATGTTATACCAAAAAATTTCAAGTAATTTATTGTATGGTACTTTTGTGGGATCATAGGTAATTTGCACTGCTTCTATATAACCTTTTTGTGCATAGTCTTGATAGGTGGGATTTTCTCCTGCACCCCCTGCATATCCAGACGTAATGTTTACCACACCATCTAATCGTTTGAATATTGGCTCCATGCACCAGAAACACCCGCCGGCAAATGTTGCTCTATTAAATTTTTTATTGTGCGTAGTTTTATCTGCGACAATCATCGCAACCCCCAAAATAAGTAATAGAACACCTATACCTTTTTTTATATCCATGGCTTCCCTCCTAACTGGTTATATATTAACAGATGAGAGTAACCACAGGCAATGGTACTTGATTATTAAATATAGAGAATAGATATACAAGTGAACAAGGTTGTAAATATCTTGTTGCAGGCATATCTTCGGTATCTTCTATGCCAAGCTAGCCCATGGATAAGATAAAAATAGATAAAATGTACTAACATAACTTTTATTAATTTACCTTAAAAAGGTCATTATAACCAATGCTTCCGCCCCCCATTTTTTGCCAATTTAAACCTATAATTTAACAAAAATTGTACAAAGTATTGCACTTAAAAGACCTTTTTTGCTATCTTTAAATTAAGAGGTGAGGGAAGTAGTGATGAACTCGCTTTTTTATATGCGTAAGTGTATACAAAAGAAACAAGTTAACCTTGTTATTTCCTCGCCAACTTAAAATCTTATAATCTTCCAATATAGTTTCCTGCTTACCTATAGAATTTATCTTTTCTCTTTATGGAATGGTAGGCTAAAAAATTCTATTTTTATTCTAATTTAAACCTGTAAATTACAAATTTTTGCACAAAATCTTGAATTCCTCTCCTTTTTTTTGCTATCTTAAAATTAAGAGGTGAGGAGGTAGTGATGAACTCGCTTTTTTATATGCGCAAGTGTATACAAAAGACATAGGTTGACCCCTATGATTCCTCATCTCCCTTTTTAATAATAATCTTATCTCATATTTCTCTGAAAAAAAGGATAGTGCATGGCTTACGTATCAAATGAAAATCTACCCCGAGAATTAAGAGAAATTTTACCTGCTCAGGCACAAACTATATATCGCGAAACATATAATACTGAATTTGAGTTATATGAAGATAAAAATCGTGCTGACCAAATGGCTTGGAATGCAATCAGAAAAGAATATGAACCGCAAAAAAATGGCTCGTGGATTAGAAAAAAAGGAGTTTAACTATGCCTTATGTCTCTAATAATGATTTACCAGACAATGTAAAAAAACATTTACCTGACCATGCACAAACGATATACCGGGAAGCATTTAATAATGCTCATAAACAATATGGTACTGAGGAACAAGCAGCACGAGTTGCTTGGGCTGCAGTAAAAAATGAGTATGAAAAAAATGAACAAGGTGACTGGGTTAAAAAATAGTAAATCATATTATACTTCCCCTATTATACGTGCAATTTTTACTATTTTTATGCTCATTTTAATCCCCACCTATTGGGTAATCTATGGTCCGCAAAATTTTTTATGGTTATCTGATGTTGGCTTGTTTCTTACTTTTTTAACCCTATGGTTTGCATCGTCGCTCATCAATAGTATCTGTATGATTGCTATTTTCCCCATTGAGCTCACGTGGTATATAGATTTTTTTATGCAATGCGTCACCGGCTATAATCTATTTGGCACCACCGATTATATGTTCAACCCGCAATTTAGTCTTTTTGTACGCGCACTTTCATTATTCCATCTCATCGTACCGACCATGTGGATATGGTATCTATATAAATGGGGATATGATAAACATGCACTCAAATATGCACTGCCACTAGTACCCTTTATACTTATCTTAACCTACATGTTCACTACTAATGTCTGGGAAAATACCAATTGGGTATTTACTCCTCTATTTTATAAGTGGGTGCAGATATATCCGATAGCATGGCTTGCATTCATGTGTATTGTATTTCCTCTATGTATTGTACTACCTATGCACTTTATACTAAAAACACTTTGTTCACAGTTAGACTGATGGCGTAAATTGATCAAGTTTATAAATACCAAGCTCTTTCTCTATCGCTGCTACACGATTGACTATAGTAAAGAAACCTTTTTCACCAAATAATTCATATTCTTTTTTTTCGAATATCTCACCTAAGGCATCAAATTCTTTTTCGCTTATTAATGAACGCACCTGTGGAAACAACACGGTATCTTCACGTGCTTCATGTGGACGATACATGGCAATAAATTTTTTAAGTAAGCTTACAACTGATTTTTTTTGTTTACCTGTAAGCTTTTTTGTATTGTCGACTATTTTTTTAAGCTGTGTGGTAATAGTCCTGCCACGTATATGTTGGGTACGCAATGTTTTGACAAGTTTTTCTTCAACTTTGTGTTTTTCAAACAATGGGAAAATATAATCTTCTTCTAATTTTTCATGATAGTTTTCTATAAAATCCTGCACTAAGGTAAGTGTATGCGCCAAGATATGTTGAGGAAAAGTTGCATGATCCGCACGCTTAACAACCTCTTCATAAATAAGCAATAGACGATTAAGCACGCCATGCTCCCGCATTAAATCTTCAGTTAATGGAATTTCTTCTTCGTGCATTTCTTTCATGCGCATCTCCTGTTTTGCTGCATAACTTATATGCATGCAACTAGTCACACATACTACAATATATATTCGTTTCATGACCACCCTTTTTTTGCATAATACAATTCATTGCATGATAATAATAGCGTATGGTAGTATTAGATAAGAACCATTTAATCAAAGAAGGAGATTCTATGTGGTCAAAAAAAGAAATCCTAATTTTTTTAGCAGGGGCAGCGGTATTCCATACGTTAAGTCATATATTCTTACCTATGGTAATTAGCCTACCTATGCAAGTTTCTTTTTTCACCTTTACAGATCAAATGAATATTTTTGCAATTATCGTCAGTGCAGTTATTGCTATTGGCTTGCTCTGGTGGGCAGACAAGTCAAAATAACTTCTTCCTTTTACCATTCCACATGTTAATAATTACAACTTGCGTACGGCTTGCGAGCAAAATAGATGGTACAATAATACATAAATAACATAAGTGAACTGAGATATAAGCATCTATTTTGCTCGCAAGCTTTCCCTTTATAACGATCCCTTATAATGGTCCCTTCTTTTTATAATCATCTTACATTTTATTGCTATACTCTGTACCATCTTTCTAATCATCAACCAGGAAATATTATGATCAATGATACACTTATGCTTGCAGCAATTAATGCACGAAATAATGCACAGGCACCTTATTCTGGCTATCATGTTGGTGCTGTTATTTTGAGTGCACAGGGCAATATATATGCCGGCTGCAATGTTGAACGCTGCAGCTACACCCAAACTACACATGCCGAACAGAATGCAATTGATAGCATGATAACAGCAGAAGGCCCGGCACAGATTACTGCAATAGTTATAGTTGCTGCACCAAAAAATCAGGTCGTTACATTACAAGAATTCCAACAAGCCAATATTTTGTTGCAAGCACCGCAAGGTGCCTGTTGTGGCCATTGTTTGCAAATTATATGGGAAAATGCTTTTGATAATAAAACACTGCCCATTTATCTTTTCTTTGGTAACAATCAGATATATACCACAAACATTGGTATGCTATTGCCATTTCCATTTGGGCCAAGTGAACTTGGTATTACTTATGCACATAAACAATGATTTAATTCACCGTTCCCTTATAGAACAAACTAAAAAGAGTTGCAAGTACAAAAAATAATCCTATAGCCCCAAATATTGCTTTACCCGTGCCAAGTTTATCTACAAAAAAATAGATGAAAAGCATATAGGGAACCCATGCACATAAAGTACCTAACAAAACAAATAAGGTATGATATGCAACGTGACGTGGCGTAGAAAGCGTGCCAATAAAAAGATAAGACACCCAGGTAAATACCGGAAATAATGTAGCAATACGAGATACTAAAGGGAACCCATTCACTTGACAATAGACAACAAATGTTGTCAAAAATCCGCCCAATAAAAATGAAAAAATATAATATATACTCATACTCTTTCTCCGCTTTTTTGTTCATGTATTCCAACAATAACAATTTATGTAAGCAATAAACAGAAAAAAACAAATTTTTACATAAATATTGCATTCTCAAGCATACAAAAACCATATTATGTATTAATTAACATAGTAAGGATGCATATGATTACTACCTTAAAAGAAATACTTAAAACTACACTTGGACTTGAGCATGGATTTTTACAAATTATTTATATGGTCTTGCGTGGAATAATTCTGTATACCGTTGCTATATTGTTACTGAGACTCAAACTTAATAGAAAGTTAATTGGCACACGTACCCCTATTAATTTTATATTATTTATGATGCTCGGCTCTTTAGCTGCTGCCGGCATAACCGGTGGTGCGCCATTTCTTGCCGTACTCATCACCATCATATCCCTTATGATATTCAATAGATATGTAGGGGCGCTATTATTTATATTTCCTTCTCTAGAGAAATTTTTTGTGGGTTCGGCTGATATTCTTATACACAATGGCAATATACAATGGGAAAATATGAAAAAAAATTATATTACCCATACCGATTTGCTCAATGCAATGCGCGAACAATTACACACCAATGATCTTTCTCAAGTAGAAGCAGCATATTTGGCTACAGACGGTAATATAACCTTTATAACTAAACATAAAGCATAACTATGAACAAAATATGGCCTCCTCAAGATCAAGTTTTTTGGTATCTTAAACGTAAGCCCATTGAACCCTGCAGACAAAATAGCACTGCTGATGTCGCTATTATTGGTGGTGGCATAGCAGGTCTTTCTGCAGCGCAAGCATTCCACAAACGTGGCAAAAAGGTAATATTGCTCGAGCAATATTATTGTGGTGCCGGCGCTTCCGGTAAAAGTTCGGGATTTATTACGCCTAATGCGGAATTATCATTCACCGATTTTGCGCGGAAATACTCGCAGGATACGGCACACAACATTTGGGATTTTATCACATCCGGCGTAGAAGATATCCATGCCAATATTATGCAACATAATTTTGTATGTGATTATGTCCCACAAGATACCTTAATTGTAGCAAACAAAAAAAGTGATCTTAAAGCACTTGAAATTGAAGTTAATAATTTATCAGCATGCGGCTATAAAACTGCATTTTATCCTGATGCAAGTATTCAACAGTTTATTAATTCAAACAACTATGTAGGCGGGATGACCTATCAAGATACCTTTGGCATCAATTCATATCGCTATTGCCAAGAGATGAAGCAGTTGTTACAAAATGCCGGTGTAGAAATTTACGAAGAAACACCAATCACCCGTATTGACAATCACACATTGCACACGTTACATGCAAACATTACAGCTGAGCATATTATTGTATGTACCGATAAGTTTATGCCACAACTAGGTTTACTCTGCGATAAGGTTTATCATGCACAAACATTTTTGATGATCTCACAAGTACTCACCGAACAAGAAATACGAGCGCTATTTCCGCGCAACAACTACCTGGTCTGGGATACTGATTTAATTTATAGCTATTTTAGAGTCACAGCAGATAACCGCTTGCTGCTGGGTGGCGGCAGTTTACTATCTACCTTTGCAACACATGCATATCATGACTACAAACCAATGCAACGCAAATTAATTAACTATTTTCATGAGAAGTTCCCGGGCGCCACGGTACAATTTGAACAACTCTGGTCCGGCCTTATTGGCTTGTCTAAAGATGTTGCACCACTTGCCGGGCCGGATGCAGCAAAACCACACCTGTATTATATTGCTGCAGCTGCAGGTCTGCCTATTGCTGCCGCACTTGGCCGCTATAGCGCAGAACATATTGTTGATGGTAGAACTGATTTGGATGCATTCTTTTCACCCTATAGGAAATACCCTATCAGCGGCATAGTACAAAAAGTATTAGGCACCAGATTATCTTTTGCCTTGTCAAATTTTATTGCTACAAGGTTATAAAAATGAAAGAAGATGTACCTATAAAAAACGGTATCGTTATCCCCGGCCATGAACTAGAAATTACCGCGAGTAGGGCCGGTGGCCCTGGTGGCCAACATGTTAACAAAGCAAGCACACGGGTAACCGTACGATGGAATGTACGCACTACGCATGCACTTACCGATACGCAAAAAGAACATGTGCTGCAAAAATTAGCGCCTATGCTCACGAGCGAAGGTGATTTGATTGTGCATAACAGTTCATCACGCAGCCAACAACAAAATAAAAAAATGGCCCTCCAACAACTTGCAGACCGTGTGCGCAAAGCACTCCATGTACCCAAAAAACGCATGAAATCAAAATTGCCACAAGCAGCCAAAGAAATACGCTTGCAGAAAAAAAAGAAACATGCTGAAATTAAAAAAATGCGCCGCAAGATTGCATACGATTAAAGTTATTTTCCTACCTCATACTCCCATAATGCTTTAGCACAATTTCTTTAGGATAATAGAGTATGTTTAACTAGTTTCATGTGCTCTCGGGCAATTATATGCCCTTGTCGGAACTTACTAGATAGTACTGTCAAAATGTATCCGCGCACCATTCATCATTATTGTACAAATCTCTTCTTTGAGTTCATTATTATTATGACACACCGGATTACCCCGTAAATCAAGCTGTGTTAATTGAGGCAAATGTGTTAGTAACTGCGGATCAAAACTATCTATTTGAGTATGATGCAATTTTAATGTACATAAAGCCGTCAAGTGTGTGATATCTTTTAACTTAAAATTTTTCAATGGGTTATTACCTAAATTAAGTGATCTTAATTTGGTACACGCATTCAAAATTTTTAACGGAAGATCTGTAAGATTTCTACCCGCTAAATTTAATGCTATTAAATTGGTAAAATTACTAATTAAATCGAGATTTTGTGGTGTAAATCTTTCTGATTGATCCTGAAAATCTGACTCTAGATATAAACGCTGAAGATTGGTAAGAACTTGTATACCTGCCAAAGAATATATTTGCCGTGACAATAAACGTACATTATTATATAGAATATATCCTAGGTCTAAATAAACTGTATTGTAAGGCACTATACCGTATGCAACAAGATCAGGAATTCCATATTTATCTGCATAGGTGTTTTTCCATCCACCCTGTATAAGCTTTATGATATCTTCACTAAAATTACCCGATGTAACTTCATATTCTTTTTCCGTCAAATGCATAGCCGCAATATGGGTAAGTAGTGCTATACCTAGAAAATGTGTTGCTTTTATAAAATCATGCACTACAATTTGTTCATCTAAAGAATCGTTTATTCCCGATGTAATATTATAAAATTCTTGTTTACAAATCTCTCTAACCTGTGCCGGAATAACCTTTAAAGCATCTACACCATTAGCACTATATTCCTGTGGAATTTTTGGCACCGCTTGCTTAAGACACGCAAGAATAATTTCCATGGTGCGCACCGGCACATCAATTTTTACAGGCTGGCCATTGGTGTTATGCTGCATAATGTATGGTATATAAGGAATCATAGTATTATCGATTTGTACCTCACCACCATCACATGCCACTGCAACATACTTCTTTGATTGCACCATAGCTTTTTCCATGGCCACGAGTGAATGCATAGATGAGGCTAATAAAATAATACCGAGACATGATATAGCAGATTTATATGCAGTCATTATTATACTCCTTGGGGTGAATTAACTAGCAAGATCTATGAATCAAAACTTGTCCAAGTGTAGCAAAAGCACACAAAATTAAAATAACGAAACTGCAAAAGTGTAATCTCATATTGCTATAAAAAAACCATTGATTTTGCAGCTTATGATATACTAACCTTACAAAAGATTTAATTATTATAACCCTCAAGCGGAGTCATTATGAATGCATTAGATAGTACTATAGAAGATCTTAAACGTGCCATCATATGTTTAGAAAAAGATGTTGCTGAAATTAAAAAACACATTGCAACTTGCAAGCACGGTCAAAAAGAACACGCCGCATCTAAATGCGCATGCGGTTCATGCAAATCATCGTCCCCATGTAGCAGGTGCAAATAATAATTTATGGCACAACCAATACTTACGGTAGCTGATCTTGCAGTCACGTTTGACCATGAAACCATACTCAAGAATATTACATTCTCAGTAAATCAACATGAGGTTCTCGCCATACTTGGCCCTAATGGTGCGGGCAAATCTACCTTATTGCGCGCACTGCTTGGCCTCGTGCCACATAATGGATCGGTGCATTGGGGTAGCAAAAACATTGGTTACTTGCCACCACAAGAATCTATACAGCGTAAAAATTTACCACCACTTACGGTATATGATTTTTTTGCATTAAAAAATATTTCTGCACATGAAGCACAGGCTGCTGTACATGATGTTGGGCTTGCAGCCGCAGTATTAGAGAAACCATTTGCAACACTTTCTACCGGACAGTTCCAACGCATGATGCTTGCCTGGGTGCTTGCAGATAAACCGGACATATTACTACTGGATGAACCGGTTGCAAGCGTTGATGTTAGCGGAGAAGAAACAGTATTTGCTTTATTGCATCGCATTTGGAAAGATCGTAATTTAACAATCATATTAATCACCCATAACATCAGCATTATTTGGAAACATGCAACACGTATCCTGTGTCTGAATAAAACACTCATATGCCATGGCACGCCGGAAGAAACCTTAACAGCCGATATATTAAAAAAAGTTTATGGTACCGAGGTAACCCTTTATGAACATCGCCATCCTACTGCAAAATAATACGTGGTATGCATTGTTAATTGGTGCGGCTATTGGAAGCGTTGCCGCCTATATTGGTTCGCTCATGGTTACTAAACGCATGACGCTTATGGCCGGCGCATTAGGTCATCTAACATTGCCGGGCGCAGCGCTTGCCATCAAATACCATTTTGACGTATCGCTTGGTGCATTTATGTTTTTAGTTATTGGTATTTTTTTTATTTGGTTATTCGAAAAACAGACCGGTTTGCCGGTAGAAGCACTCACGGCTATCGTATTTACCACCTCAGTTGCTATTGCATTTTTATTTTTGCCGGAAAAAGAATCATATCCTGCACTTTTAGGTGATATTTCTCAGTTAAGCATACCGGTATGCATTATCACTATTATTCTTGCAGCACTTGTTTTTTTGATTACACGGATACTCTATAAGTACTTGGTGCTCATGAGTATATCGCCCGATATTGCACAAACACGGCATATACCGGTAGCGCGTTATAATTTTATATATCTTGCATGCATTGCACTTGTAGTTGCGCTTGGCGTCCGTATTGTAGGTGGATTGATGACTGCTGCATTGGTGGCCATTCCGGCAAGCACGAGCAAAAATGTAAGTCATAATTTATCACAATATGCATATATAAGTTTTATATGTGGTGCAGTTGCATGCATCATTGGCATTCTTGTTGCACAGGTAATTGGCATCCCGGTTGGCCCCGCAATAATATTGGCAAGTGCTGCATTATTTGGTGTCTCTTTATTCAATAAATAGAATTTTTATTAAAGGAAGAAAATTATGAAACATATTATAGGAAATCTATTTGTAATAAGCTGCATAGGTATCGGGTTTTTACTCATTGGCAGCACTTACTATTATTATTCACCGCTCTATACACCAATAACCATGGCATCTGCAGTTATACATCCAACTAAAGGCAATAATACATCAGGTGTTGTAACCTTTGTACAACTTAATGATGGCATACAAATCACTGCACATATCAACGGACTCACGCCGGGAGACCACGGATTCCATATTCATGAATTTGGCGATTGTGCATGTGATAATGCGGTATGCGCCGGCGGTCACTTTAATCCCACCAACCAACCACACGGTGCTCCCAATGACCAACATAGACATGCCGGCGATCTTGGTAATATAACGGCT
>Ga0210086_1001423_pt1 | contig 12255 bp, 10 predicted proteins | sample China_Galinas_PW_3_FD_184867 | JGI IMG/M metagenome (GOLD analysis project Ga0210086, IMG submission 184867) | Wetland microbial communities from San Francisco Bay, California, USA, that impact long-term carbon sequestration - China_Galinas_PWB_D2... | ecosystem: Environmental > Aquatic > Marine... | reverse complement strand
CGCGCGCCGCTCCCCGGCCGTTTGCGGGATCAGGCCGTGCGCCGCCAGGACCGCCTTCAGGGCATCGCGGTTCGCGGCCGACATCTCGCACAGGGGCAGCCGCAGCGTGGGGCCGACGCGCCCCATGAGGGCGAGGGCGGCCTTGACGGGGATCGGGTTGGTCTCGGTGAACATGGCCGCGTGCACGGGCAGGAGGCCGTAGTGCAGGCGCCGCGCCTCCTTCAGGTCGCCCCGGTCCCAGGCGTCGAAGGTGGCCGCCAGCTCCGCGGGCGCCACGTTGGCGGTCACGGAGATGGCCCCCACGGCGCCCATGGCGAGGAGCCCCAGGTTGGCGAAGTCGTCGCCCGAAAGCACCGCGATGCGGTCGCCGCAGCGCCGCACGATCTCGCCGGTCACCTGGACGCTGCCGGTGGCCTCCTTGATCGCCACGACGTTGTCGAGGGCGCACAGGCGCTCGACCGTCTCGGGCAGCATGTTGACCGCGGTCCGGCTGGGGACGTTGTAGAGCACCTGGGGCAGGTCCACGGCGCGGGCGATCTCCGAAAAATGCCGGAACAGGCCCTCCTGGGTGGGCTTGTTGTAGTAGGGGGTGATGAGCAGCGCCCCGGCGGCCCCGGCGGCCTTGGCATGGCGGGTGAACTCCAGGGCCTCGGCCGTGGCGTTGGAGCCCGTGCCCGCGATCACCGGAATGCGCCCGGCCGCGGCCTCCACGACCACCTCGACCACCCGGCCGTGCTCCTCCGGGGTCAGGGTGGCCGACTCGCCCGTGGTGCCGCACGGCGCGATGCCGTGGGTGCCCTCGGCCACGTGCCACTCGACCAGCTCGGCCAGACGGCGCTCGTCGACTTGGCCGTTCGGGTCGAAAGGGGTCACGAGGGCGACGATGCTTCCCCGGAACATGGCTCCTCCCGATGCTTTCGGCGGGACCCGGGGAGGGACCCGCCGCGGTGGGTCGTGCGGGGGTGAGAATACCACGCCCTTGGGGCCGGCTCGGTGGGCTTTTCCCCAGGACGAAGGGGGGTGACGGACGGCCCCTCGCGGGACGGGTTTCCGGGCCCGGGCCCGGCCTTGTCCACAGGCTTATAAACACCATATCCTGTGGCATGGGATTTGTAAGCCCCCAAGATGTTGTGGATTTGGCGTTGACAGGCCCGGGGGTGGCGAGTACATTCCGTCTCCGGCCCGGCCGTCGGATGGGGAGGCGAAGCCGGAGCACTCAGAAAGCGTTACGCGGGCCGCCGGGCGAGCGGCCCGAACCTTTTTCCGGGGCCTTCGGCCTTGCGGCCGGGGTGTCTCCAACAACATCGAAGGGAGGGGGCTAGAATGGAAGAGGCCGTGACCTCCGCCGAAACGCGGGCGGCGACCGGAACCGAACCAGGGAACGGGGGCCGTCCCCGCGCAGAAAAAGGGGGGGCCGCGCCCACGCCGGAGGCGACCGTGGCGAAGAAGCCAGCCAAGGAGACCCAGATGGACCTCGCGGCCCTGGCCGGCGGGGCCAAGGCGGACGCGTCCGCCGGGGGCCTCGTCCCGCGCCGCTTCACCCGCGAGGGGGTGCACCCCTACGACGAGGTGGAGTGGGAGCTGCGCACCGCCTCCATCGTGGGCGAGAAGGGCGAGATCCTCTTCGAGCAGCAGAACGTGGAGATGCCCAAGAGCTGGTCGCAGATGGCGACCAACGTGGTGGTCTCCAAGTACTTCCACGGCCACGTGGGCACCCCGGAGCGGGAGCACTCGCTGCGCCAGCTCATCGACCGGGTCGTGAACAGCATCGCGGCCTGGGGCCTGGCGGGCGGCTACTTCGACAGCGAGGCCCAGCAGGGCGTCTTCGCCGCCGAGCTGACCCACATCCTCCTGCACCAGAAGGCCAGCTTCAACAGCCCGGTCTGGTTCAACTGCGGCATCACCGAGAAGCCCCAGTGCTCGGCCTGCTTCATCAACGCGGTCGAGGACTCCATGGAGAGCATCCTCGACCTGGCCAAGACCGAGGGCATGCTGTTCAAGGGCGGCTCGGGCACCGGCTCGAACCTCTCGCCCCTGCGCGGCTCCATGGAGCGCCTGCACGGCGGCGGCATCGCCTCGGGCCCGGTGTCGTTCATGCGCGGCTTCGACGCCTTCGCGGGCGTCATCAAGAGCGGCGGCAAGACCCGCCGGGCGGCCAAGATGGTGATCCTGGACGTCGACCACCCCGACATCGACGAGTTCATCACCTGCAAGGCCGAGGAGGAGAAGAAGGCCTGGGCCCTGATCGACGCCGGCTACGACGGCGGCTTCAACGTCCCCGGCGGGGCCTACGACTCGGTGCACTTCCAGAACGCCAACCACTCGGTGCGCGTCACCGACGCGTTCATGCAGGCGGTCCTGGAGGACAAGGAGTGGCAGACCATCGATCGCCTGGGGGGCGGCGTCAACGCCACCTACAGCGCCCGGGAGCTGATGGACAAGATCGCCGAGGCCACCTGGGTCTGCGGCGATCCGGGGATGCAGTTCAACACCACGATCAACGCCTGGCACACCTGCCCCAACACGGCTCCGATCAACGCCAGCAACCCGTGCTCGGAGTACATGTTCCTGGACGACTCCGCGTGCAACCTGTCGAGCCTGAACCTCATGAAGTTCCGCACCGAGGACGGCGGCTTCGACGTGGTGGCCTACCGCCAGGCGGTGCGCGTGATGATCACGGCCCAGGAGATCATCGTGGGGGGCGCCAGCTACCCCACCGACAAGATCGGCCTGAACAGCGACGACTTCCGTCCCCTGGGGCTCGGCTTCGCCAACCTGGGGGCCCTGCTCATGGCCAAGGGGCTGCCGTACGATTCGGAAGCCGGCCGGGCCTACGCCGCCGCGGTCACCGCCCTGATGACGGGCTACGGCTACGCGGTCTCGGCCGAGATCGCCGACAAGGTGGGGCCGTTCGCGGGCTATGAGAAGAACCGCGCGCCGTTCCTGGGCGTGATGAAGAAGCACCGCGCCGCGGTGGGCGAGATCGAGGACCAGTACGTGGCCGACTCCCTCATGGAGGCCGCCCGCGGCGCCTGGGACCTGGCCGTGGAGGAGGGCGAGCGGTTCGGCTACCGCAACGCCCAGATCTCGGTGCTCGCCCCCACCGGCACCATCGGCTTCATGATGGACTGCGACACCACGGGCGTGGAGCCGGACATCGCGCTGGTCAAGTACAAGCGCCTCGTCGGCGGCGGGATGATGAAGATCGTCAACCGGACGGTGGCGGAGGGGCTGCGGGCCCTCGGCTACACGCGGGCCCAGATCGACGGCACCCTGAAGTACATCGACGAGAACGAGACCATCGAGGGCGCCCCGGGCCTGTCGGACCAGCACCTGCCGGTGTTCGACTGCGCCTTCAAGCCGTCCAGCGGCATCCGCAGCATCGCGCCCATGGGGCACGTCCGGATGATGGGGGCGGTGCAGCCGTTCCTGTCGGGGGCCATCTCCAAGACGGTCAACGTGCCCAGTGACGCCACGGTCGAGCAGATCCGCGAGACCTACATCGAGGCGTGGCGGTTGGGGGTCAAGGCCATCGCGATTTACCGCGACGGCTCCAAGCGCACCCAGCCCCTGAACACGAGCCTGAAGGAGAAGGCCCGCGTCGAGGCGAAGCCCGTGCGCCGGCGCCTGAAGGACGAGCGCCGGTCGATCACCCACAAGTTCTCCGTGGGCGGCCACGAGGGCTACATCACGGTGGGCATGTACGAGGACGGGAGCCCGGGCGAGATCTTCATCACCATGGCCAAGCAGGGCTCCACGATCTCGGGGCTCATGGACGCCGTGGCCACGGGGACGAGCATCTCGCTGCAGTACGGCGTGCCGCTCTCGGCGCTGGTCAAGAAGTTCAGCCACACGCGCTTCGAGCCGGCGGGCTTCACGAACAACGCCGACGTGCCGATCGCCAAGAGCGTGATCGACTACATCTTCCGCTGGCTCGGGCACAAGTTCATCGCCCCGGAGCTGGAGGTGGCGCCGGCCGGCGAGGCGGAGGCCGAGGTGGAGGAGCGCACGGCGGTGGACCTCTCGGCCCCCGACGTGGCCTTCCAGGGCCACGAGGACTCGCCGCCCTGCCCCGAGTGCGGCAGCATGCTGGTGCGCAACGGCGCCTGCTACAAGTGCCTCAACTGCGGGTGCAGCGTGGGGTGCAGCTAGGTTGGCATCCTGGGTTCCCGGTTGGCTTTCCCAATCGGGAACCCAGGGATAAATTTGAGTATTTGACCTATGACAAGAAAATCACATCATGTGGTCCCGAATCCTGACGGTGGTTGGGATGTCAAGCGTGGCGGTGGCGACCGATCATCAGTCCACGCCGATACCAAGCAACAAGCAATTGATCGCGGGCGGGAGATCAGCCGAAACCAGGGGTCCGAACTGGTGATTCACAACAAAGACGGGAAGATCTCCCAGTCGGATAGCCACGGGAACGATCCGTACCCCCCAAAGGGGTAGGTTCACCCCGAAAGCCCGACGCCCTTGATCGTGTCAGCGTACTCACTCCGATAGATCGGTGCGCCGTCCGGCCTCCGCCGCCAGGCGCAGGAGCACGCTCCTCGCGTCGTCGGTGAGGGCGCCGGGGCGCCGCAGCAGGTCCACGATCTCGTTCCACGACAGCTCCGCCTGGGCCATGAGGAGCTCGCGTTCGGCCGGATCGTCGAGGCCCGCCGCCGCCGCCGCCACGGCGTCCTCCCGGACCTCCTCGTAGCGCACGTCCACCGCCTTGCGCCGCTGCGCGGCCTCGGCCGCGAGGGCCACGCGGACCGCCTCCCGCATCTTGTGGGCCGCCACCCGCTTGATCGCGGCCTTCAGGCGCCGCATGAGGCCGGCCTCGTATTGGGCGATGGCCCGCTCGAACGCCGGGTGCAGCGGCGCCTCGGGACGCTGCCCGCCCCGGACCGGCACCCCCAGGTGGCCGCAGACCAGGCACCGCCGGCGGGACCCATACCACGGAAGGGAGAGGCGGAACCGCCCGACGGTCACGGGGACGTGCCGCGTGGCCCACGGCGCCGGCACGTTGGCCTCGCTCCCGCAGGCGGCGCAGAGGGCGAGGCGGGACCGCCGCCGCGACCGGCCCGTGGCCTGCAGGTCGATCATCAGGGCGCGCAGCAGCTCCCGGGCCGAAACTACGTCGCCCTCCCGCACCAAGACCCTCACCCACCCCAGGGCGAACGAGAGCAGGGGATTCACGCCCGTGGTGTAGGCGTCCGGCACCCGGGCCTCGATGCCCGCCGAGCGGAGCAGCTCCGCGGCGGTCTCGGCCTGAAGGGCGTCCCGGTACGCCGCCACCGTCCTGAAGCCCGCTTCGCTCACGCCTGTCCTTTCGGTCCCGGAAACTTCGCACCCCTATGGTCGTAATGTTCGCAGGCGGCCGCCCTCGTTGCATCCCCGGGGCCCTCGCCCCCACAATCGGCCGATGGGCAACAAAGCCCCCGATATGCAGGAGGCCCTGGCGGCCCTCGTCGCCGTGCCCTCGGTCAGCAGCGCCCGGGACGAGCTGGACCAGCCCAACCGCCCCGTCATCGACCTCCTGGCCGGCTGGCTGGAGGACCTGGGCTTCAACGTCGAGGTCCAGCCCGTGGACCCAGGCCTCGCGGGCGGCCACGTGGGCAAGGCGAACCTCGTCGCCACCCTGGGCTCCGGCGAAGGCGGCTTGGTTCTGGCGGGCCACACGGACACCGTCCCCTACGACGCCGGGCGCTGGACCCACGACCCGTTCAAGCTGACGGAGGCGGACGGCCGCCTCTACGGCCTCGGCACCTGCGACATGAAGGGGTTCCTCGCCCTGGTGGTGGAGGCGGTGCGGGGCGTGGACGGGTCGGCCCTGCGTCACCCCCTCGTCGTGCTCGCCACGGCCGACGAGGAGAGCAGCATGGCGGGGGGCAAGGCGCTGGCGCGGGCCGGGCGGGCCCCCGGGCGCTACTGCGTCATCGGCGAGCCCACCTCCATGGTCCCGGTGCACATGCACAAGGGGATCATGATGGAGCACATCCACCTGACCGGCCGGGCCGGCCACTCCAGCGACCCCGCCTTGGGGATCAGCGCCCTGGACGGCATGTACCGGGTCATGGGGGACCTGATGGCCTGGCGCGAGGAGCTGGCCGAGACGCACCGCGACCCGCGTTTCAAGGTGCCGTTCCCCACGTTGAACCTGGGCCACATCCGGGGCGGCGACAACCCCAACCGGATCTGCGCCGAGTGCGAGCTGTCCATCGACGTGCGCCTCATGCCCGGCATGGACGTGGCCGAGACCCGCGCCACCCTGGAGACCCGGGTGCGCCGGGCGCTCAAGGACAGCCGCCTCCAACTGCGCCTCACGCCCCTGTTCGAGGGCATCCCGGCCATGGAGACGCCGAAGGAGGCCGAGGTGGTCCGGGCGGCGGAGGCATTGACAGGGCACCCGGCGGGTTCCGTAACCTTCGGCACGGAGGGGCCGTACCTCTCCGGGCTCGGGTGCGAGACGGTGATCCTGGGGCCGGGCGATCTGGCCCAGGCCCACCAGCCCGACGAGTACCTGCGCCTGGAGACGGTCCGGCCCATGCTGGACGTGCTGAGCGGCCTCATCGGCCGCTTCTGCCTGGCCGCGTGAGGGCCGATAGGGCCCCGGAGGGAACACCGTGGTCGACCATCCCGAAAGCTTCGTCCGCTTCTTCCGCGAGGCCTCGCCCTACATCCACGCCCACCGCGGCCGCACCTTCGTGGTCGTGTTCGGGGGCGAGGCCGTGGCCGACCCCGCCTTTCCCGCCCAGGTCCACGACCTCGCCCTACTCGCCTCCCTGGGGGTGCGCCTGGTCCTGGTGCACGGCAGCCGCCCCCAGGTGGACGACCTGCTGCGCGCCCGGGGCGTCGCCGTCCGGTACCACGGCGGCGTGCGCATCACCACGCCGGAGGCCCTCGCCTGCGTGAAGGAGGCGGCGGGCAGGGTGCGGGTGGAGGTGGAGGCCCTGCTCTCGATGGGCCTCGCCAACTCCCCCATGGCGGGGGCGCGGATGCGGGTCCAGTCGGGCAACTTCGTCACCGCCCGGCCGCTCGGCGTGCGGGACGGCACCGACTTCGGCCACACCGGCCAGGTGCGCCGCATCGACGGCGCCGCCATCGCCCGCGTGCTGGACGGGGGGGCGGTGGCGCTGCTCTCCCACGTGGGCTATTCCCCCACGGGCGAGGTGTTCAACCTGACCGCCGCCGAGGTGGCCTCCGCCGCCGCCGTGGCCCTGGGGGCCGACAAGCTGCTGTGCCTGGTGGACGCACCCGGCCTTTCCGGCGACGACGGGCGCCCGGTGCGCGAGCTGGACCTGCCCGAGGCCGAGCGCCTCATGGCCGGGGCGCGCCTGCCGGAGGCCCTGAAGGCGGCCCTCACGGGGTGCGTGACGGCCGTGGTGGGCGGCGTGCGCCGGGCCCACCTGCTCGACCGCACGGTGGACGGCGTGCTGCTGCGCGAGCTGTTTACCCGGGACGGGGTCGGCACCCTGCTCACGGCGGACCGCTTCGAGAGCACACGCCCGGCCACCATCGACGACGTGGGCGGCATCCTGGCCCTGATCGCCCCCCTGGAGGCGGCCGGCGTCCTGGTGCCGCGCCCGCGTGAGCGCCTGGAGACCGAGATCGGCGGCTTCACGGTGATGGACCGCGACGGCGCCGTGATCGCCTGCGCCGCCCTGCACCCCTTTCCCGAGGAGCAGGTGGCGGAGCTGGCGTGCCTCGCCGTCCACCCGGACTACGCCAAGGCGGGCCGGGGCGAAAAGCTGCTCTCCCAGGTGGAGCGCCAGGCGGCCGGGCAGGGGGTGCGGCGCCTGTTCGTCCTGACCACCCAGACCGCCCACTGGTTCCAGGAGCGCGGCTTCGCCCCGGCCCAGGCGTCCGACCTGCCGGTGCGGCGCCAGGTTCTCGTCAATTACCAGCGCGGCGCCAAGGTCTACATCAAGGACCTCGTCGCCTGACGTGACCGACCCGCTCCTGGCGGGGGTGCTGCTCCTCGCCACGGGCCTCCTGGCGGGGACGGCCGCGGGGCTGCTCGGCGTGGGCGGCGGCCTCGTGGTGGTGCCGGCGCTGACCTTCCTGTTCACGGCCTGGGGCCTCACGCCGGGCCTCGCGGTCCACAGCGCCGTGGGCACGTCCCTCGCCACCATCGTCGTCACCGGCACCGCCTCGGTGCGCGCCCACCACCGCCACGGCGCCGTCCTCTGGCCGCGGGTGCGGCGCCTGGGGCCGGCGGTGGCCGTCGGCGCCGTGGGGGGCGCCCTGCTCGCCCACCACATGCCGGGGGCGGGCCTGCGCGCGGCGGTGGGCCTGTTCGAGCTGCTGGTGGCGGTGCGGATGGCGTTCGCGAACTTCAAGCCCGCCACCGGGCCGGAGCGCCCCGACGCGGCCCTGTGGGGCCTGCCCATCGGGGCGGTGTCGGCCCTGGTGGGCATCGGCGGCGGCACCCTCACGGTGCCCTACCTCGCCGCCCGGGGCGTCCCCCTGCACCGCGCGGTGGGCACGGGCGCCGCCCTGGGGGTGCCCATCGCCCTGGCGGGCGGGATCGCGCTCGTGTTCGCCGGGTGGACCCAGACGGGCCTCCCGGCCCCGCGTCTGGGGTACGTCCACCTGCCCGCCTTCGCTACGGTGGCCGTGGCGAGCGCCCTGTCGGCGCCCTGGGGGGCGCGCCTGGCGCATAAGCTGCCGGCCGACCGCCTGCGGCGCGTGTTCGCCGTGGTTCTTGTGATAGCCGCTCTGCGGATGCTGTCGCTGTGAGGGCCTGGCGGCGCGATAGCCGCCCTGCGGATGCCGTCGCTGTGAGGGGCTAGCGGCGCGGCTTGCGGCCGGGAATCACCTTGCGTGTCCCCAGGGACGTGAGGCATTGGGCGCACAGGTACTCGAACAGCTCGCCGTCCGGAAGCACCAGGAGGAGGCGCTCCCGCAGGGGCATGGCGGCCTTGCAGCGCGGGCAGTAGAGGGCCGACGCCGACAGGTCCTCGAACGGGGCCGGACCCGCCACGCCTACCGGAACCGGTCCTCCACCGTGTAGGTGATCGCCCCCGCCTCCGGCGCGCCGCCGGGCTCGTCGATCACGAAGCGCACCTCGTGGCGCCCGGGATCGGCGGTGGGGAAGGCGTTCACGCCCCCTAAGCGCACCTCCAGCGCCTCGCCGTAGGTGAGGAACACGCCCACGTGGTCGATGGTCTCGCCGTCCCGCTCCCAGCGCCCGGCGAGCTTGCCGTGGCCGTTGACCCAGGCCTTGAACACCGCCTGCACCACGTCGCCGCGCCGCACGCTCAGGGTCTCCCCGCCCCCGGCGAACGCCAGGGAGGCCTCCCGCACGCGCAGGGGGCCGGGCACGTCGTTGCCGGTGACGGTGACCTGGGAGTGGAACGGCAGGGGCCGGTATTCGTCCGCGCCGGGCGCGATCCGCTCGGCGCACGCCGGAAGGGCCGCCGCCGCGAGGGCGAGGAGGAAAAGCCGGACGGCGCGAGCGCGCCACGTCGGGGCCCTCACGAGGCGCCCCCTTTCGGCTCGATCAATTCGATCTCGTACCCCTCGGGCGCGTCGATGAAGCAGAAGCGGCCCGAGCGGCTGTCCGTGGGGCCGTCCGTGATCGGCACCCCGAGGGACTCCAGGTGCGCGATGGTCGCGTCCAGGTCGGCCACCTCGAACGCCAGGTGCACCAGGTCCTCCGGCACCTGCACGTCGCCGCTCGCCGGGAAGCTGCACAGCTCGATCTCCTCGGCCGAGCCCGGCACCTGCAAAAACACCAGCTTCGAGCCCCGGGGCGAGGTGTGGCGCTCGATTACCTGGAGCCCCAGGACCTCGGTGTAGAACCGCACGGTGGCGTCGATGTCGCCCACCCGCATGCGGGTGTGCAGCAGCCGCTCCACCCGGATCGCCATGCCCGTCTCCTCCCCGCGCGCCTACAGGCCCGTCATGATCGGCCGCCCCTCCGGCACCGACACCAGCGCCGGGTCGAAGGGGGCCGCCGTGGCCTGTCGATACTCCACGATCTCGATGGAGCCGTCCCCCCGGGGAAATACCACCTTCACCGGCAGCCCGTCCAGGTCTTGGGCCTCCCAGACCCAGTGCAGGGCGTGGATGCGGCCGTCCAGGGAGGGGAACCCGGCCAGCACCAGGGTACACGGGTGGCCGTCGAAGGTGACCTTCGGGTTGACCTCCAGGCGGTAGACCGGCTCCTCCGGGGGCGTGGTCATGAAGCCCTCCACCTGGGCCAGGACGCGCTCCTGGAGCGAGATCCGGTAGGCGAAGGTGATCACGTCGTCGGCCAGGTTGCGGTAGGAGAAGCGCTCGTCGTAGTCGTAGAGGGTTTCGGGGGTGAAGCGCGGGTCACCGGACTCGTCCGGCTCCATGCGCACCTGGTTGCCCAGCTTGTAGTAGGCGAAGGAGTGCCGCGTCACCTCGTCCCCGGCGATGTCGGTGACCGTCACCCGCGCCTGCATCCCGGGCGGGGGGGCGGGCGCGGCGGGCGCGGGGGCCTCCGCGGCCGGGGCCGCTTCGGCCGCCGGCACGGGCGGCTCGGCCGCGCCGGCGGGCGCCCGCCGCGAGCCCGGCGCGGGCCCGACGGCTACGGCATCGGCGCACCGGCCTCCGGGGCCTTTTCGGGCGCGTCTTCCGCCGGCGCCGGGGCGTCGGGGGCGGCCGCGTCCGGCGGCGCAGGCACCTGGACGTCGGCCTCGGCCAGGTTCCCCACCACCACCCAGACCATGTCGTCCGGGTGCAGGTACGTGGCCGCCACCCGCAGCACGTCGTCGCGGGTGACCGCCTCCACCTTGTCGATGTAGTCGGTGAAGTAGTCCGTGCCCAGGCCGTACATCTCGATGAAGGTGAGCAGGTTGGCGGTCTCGCCGTTGGTGTCGATGCGCAAGGGGAAGCCGCCCACCAGATTGGCCTTGGCGTCCGCCAGCTCGCCGTCCTCCACCGGTTCGGTGCGGATGCGCCGCAGCTCGTCCAGGACGCTGCGGATCGCCTGGTTGGCGGCGGGGTTGCGGGTCTGGAAACGGACCACGAAGTCCCCCGGGTCCTTCAGGGCGTGGAAGCCGCTCCCGATGGCGTAGGCGAGGCCCCCCTCCTCGCGCACCTCGTGCACCAGGCGCGAGGCGAAGCCGCCGCCGCCCAGGATGTAGTTCATGACGATGACGGGATAGAAGTCCGGGTCGGCGCGCTCCAGCCCCAGGTGCCCCATGAACACGGTGGCCTGGGTGACCGGCCGGTCGATGGTCACGAGATCGATCCCCTGGGGCGGCGCGGCGAGGGGCAGGTCCAAAAAGGGCACCTCCCCCGCTTTCCAGTCGCCGAAGGCGGCGAGCGTCGCCTTCCGGGCCTTCTCCACACTCACGTCACCCACGAAGCTGATCACGGCGTTGTTCGGCAGGTAGCGCGCGGCGTGGAAGGCCTTGAGGGATTCCGGCGTCGCGGCCGCCACCGCGTCCCGGTCGCCCTCCAGCGGGTGGGCGTAGGGGTGGGCGCCGTACAGGGCGCGGTCGAAGGCCTTGCCGGCCACGGCGTCGGGGTGGTCCTCGTCGGACTCGATCTCGCCGAGGACCTCCTTCTTGACCCGCTCCACCTCGTCCGGGGCGAAGGCGGGGCGGCGCACCACGTCGGCGAGCAGCTCCATCCCCAGCTCCTGGTCGCGCTTCAGGACGGTGACGGTGACCCGGGCGAAGTCCTGCTCGGCCTCGGCCGCCAGGCGCCCCCCCACGAACTCGATCTGGTCGGCGATCTCGCCCGCCGTGCGCGTGGCCGTCCCCTCGGTCAGGAGCCGGGCGACGAGGCTCGCCGTGCCCGCGCCGTCCGGCGGGTCGTGGCGGGAGCCGGCGCGGATGCCCATCTGGACGGTCAGGATCGGCAGGGCCGGGCGCTCGACCACCTGGAGGACCAGGCCGTTGTCCAGGACCTCGCGGTGCGCCTGGATGTCGGCGGCGTCGGCGGCGCCCGCGGGTCCGGCGACGACCCAGGCGAGCAAGGCGCCCATGCCGATGCGGCGCAGGGTCACGGCATCGCCCCCGTGGCGGCGTCCGGCGGCACCTCTGCGGGGCCCGCGCCGGGCTCGGGCAGGAGGACGGCGACGGTGCGGTGGTCCGGCACCAGGTAGCGCCGGGCCACGGCCCGCACGTCGGCCGCGGTGACCTCCCGGATGCGCTTCGGGAATGCCTCCACGTACCCCACCCCGGCCCCCACCGTCTCCGCCTCGCCCAGCTGCATGGCTTGGTAGAACACCGAGTCCTGGGCCATCACGTACTCGGCCTCCACCTGGTTCTTGGCGCGGCGGAGACG
>Ga0210086_1001420_pt1 | contig 12266 bp, 14 predicted proteins | sample China_Galinas_PW_3_FD_184867 | JGI IMG/M metagenome (GOLD analysis project Ga0210086, IMG submission 184867) | Wetland microbial communities from San Francisco Bay, California, USA, that impact long-term carbon sequestration - China_Galinas_PWB_D2... | ecosystem: Environmental > Aquatic > Marine... | reverse complement strand
GCTATCGTGACGCGCTCGATTCAAGAGTGATTTAGCGCAGATTACTAAAAGCGATAGCCAAGCTGGAGTCCCAAGATGTCCATATGGGTTTCCGGTTGCCATACTTGGACGGGCGAGCCGTTGCGCATTACCGTCTTAGCCTTGGAGGGATTAAAGCGAAAACTGTCATAGTAGACGTTGATGAGCAGATTTCCGGGTTTATTGTCTATGGATTGCGGCTCAAGCTGCAACTTGATGAAACCGGAAAAGGTATTACCCGGAGAGAGTGTCAAGTCACTATCATAACCCACGTTGCTCAAGTAAACATCTTCGCTAATGTTGAAGGGTAGCTTAATGCCGAACTGCAGTTGGTTACGCCAAGACGAGGAGTACAGGTTGTTCAGTCCCAAGGCTATCCTACCGCAGTAGACGGTATATGTTTCCTCAATACCACTGACCAGGGTGCCGTTGGACGCGCTGGCGTTATGAATTCTACGATTCCAGCCATCGACGCCGAGACCCCCGATGAGCTCTAGGCTGCGAGGGCCGCCCAAGGGCTTGATGCGATAGCCTAATAAGGCCTCGGCACGGCCACCCCGATAGTCGGTTTTGGACATCAAAGGCAGGTTGCTTTGGGTGGGATCTATGCTTTGGGATTTTCCGTCATAGTCAACCTCTCCCCAATAGGCGCTGGCCTCGAGATGATAGTGTATGGGTACTTCCGGGTCATATTTGCCGCCATCGTCAAGAAAGGCGGTGGTGACGTAGCGGTTGCCCGTTTCCAATAACAAGCGGGAGCCTGAGCCATCGAATTCCTTGAGTCGCATGGCCTCTAGTCCTCCGCTAAGGCCAACGGTTGCTATGGGCACGGCCATACACAGGGGAGAGTTCAAGCTCATCAAGGTAAGGGCTGCGGCCAGCCATGGCTTATTTCGATATCCGATGCGATGCAAATTCATTATTGGTCCTTGTCTATGCTTTGGCGAGTATAGCGATGCTACGAATATTTTTCGATATTGATTGGACAAAGAATTTGGCGTGCTTTGGGAATTCCCAGGGGACAGGGGACAGGCTAATCTGGATGGTGTGTAATGGGGGCAAAGAGACCCGCAGCGTGGACTGCATTGATAAACCAGTACGACCACCGCAAAAAAGCCCAAGCGCAACCTTGGGCTTTCTATATTTGGTGGAGCCGAGGAGGATCGAACTCCCGACCTTCGCATTGCGAACGCGACGCTCTCCCAGCTGAGCTACGGCCCCGTGTGGATCTGATGGACTAGGCTCTTAATCGCTGCCAGTCCTAGCTGGCCGGGATTCTATCACTTGCGGGGAATATCCGCCACACACTCAGAGCGGAAAGCCTGGGTCGGGATCATACTTTGCCGAGAATTCGCGAAGGGGCGGGGGCTTGACCGGCGCCCGTTGGGCTGTAACAGGCCTGTGAACCCTGATCACCATGCCGTAGGATTTCCAAGGCTTGTTGAATATGACGGTGATTGAGGGAGATGATCTTGCCATTGGTCGCGTTCTTTTGGCGGCATTGGGAAAGCAATTTTTCAACTTGACACCATAGGCCTTCCAGGCCCCATGTTCCTTGAGGATCTTTGCGTTTTAAGAATATTGCCATGCCCTCTTTTGGGGTAGTGGAGTATTGAGAGGTCATTGCCACAATATTATGTGAAAGCTCCTCAAGCTTATTCATGAGATGCTGTTTGGCGGCAATACATGTCTCAAGGCCCTGCAAATCATTGCCGCTGAGTGCGGTAAACTCCTGCGTCAATGCCTGGAGCAACTGGTTCGCAATATTGCATTGCTGTTGGAATACGCTGCGAACGTCTTGAGATGAAATGGTCGATTCCATGAGATAGGCCTTAATTGAGAGAGGGGTGACCGAGCGCATTTTCAAAACGCAACATTTTTTCCGCCACGCGCTGAGGGTTTATATGGAACCGTCCGTTGCTAATGGCATGTTTAACATCTTCTACTCTTGCCGTGTCGACAATCGGAGCTGCAAGGATCGCAGCTTCCAGTTTATGAAGTTGTGCCGCTGTGTCCGTCAAGGTCACCGTGTCCGGTGTGGAAGGTTGTCCGGTTTGCTGCTTTGGTACTGCAGGGTCGGTTCGCCCGACTTGTCCCTTTGTTTCCGCCTTGGCGTTCGATAAATGTGCAGGGTTTTGCCCTGAAATTTCGATAGCCATAATTCTTACCTCTCTATGCTAATAAATATATCGACCCCAAGCCGAAAATGGTTAAGCCGAATTACCGCTACATGTTGACCTTGATGACCCCCGGCTGGATGACTTGGCCCTCCACCGTTCGGTTAGATCTCTTGTTTTTGGCTCGAATAATTTGACCCTCGGCGCCATCCATTAAGGCTGTTCCCGCCATTCTGACTTCAATGCCGGCTCCTTCTGCAAGGATAATGACCTGTTGCCCGCGGCGGACTAGTTTCGGTTCACTCAGCATGGTCGGTGTGATCGATGTAGAGCTGGGTAAGGCCCGTTTGGCAAGCTTGCCCAGTACATGCTCGGGGTCGAATATATAGATATCCGATCCTCTCGTGACATCGCGTTCTTCAAGTCGTATGTCAGTTTTCGATATCGCCGAATTACGCAAGATAGGGCGGGTCGTGATGACCACCTTGCGCATGACTTTTACGCTGGCCGGTACATAGATTGTCCATGGTTTACTGCCATTGCAGCGGATTCCAATAGTCGTATTTCCTATGAACTGACCCCCAGTCGGTAAGAACCCTGTCAGGGGTGTCTTGCATGTGGGCAATTTCAGTCTTGGGTCAAGATCGTTAACCATAATTTCATGATGAGGATATGCCTCTTCTATCCCTTGAGTGATGAAGGCAACGACGGCATTCTTGATGGATGCTTGAGTTTGGAAGGTTCCCTCCGTGGCGAGCGCATTAGCTGTGTAGATCATTAACGGCAGCAGAAGTGCATACGGCAACCAGCGCGCCGCCTGCCGATAGTTGACGGCAGCGCCGGGAAAATCCTGTTTGTGATGTAGAGTCGTTACCACTGCTTAGCTCTTAATTAGGTAAATTGCCGTAATTAGTTGCAAACTTCATGCCGATTTCACGCCGGAGCACCAGGCTTAAGCTTTATATCGGTGCAGTCGATATCTTTGCTAATTAAATAGGGAGTAGCCGTTTATGAGTGGGGTGTTGGATGAGGTTAATTTACGCACACAATTAGTAGGCCGTAATCGCTTGGAGTTGCTACTGTTTTACCTGCATAGCAATCAGCGCTACGGCATCAATGTATTTAAAGTTCATGAGGTTATTCCCGCTCCATCCCTGACGCGCATGCCCAATGCTCATCCCATAATTTGCGGTATCGCTACGTTGCGCGGCAAGACCATCCCTATTTTTGATTTGGCGAAGGCCATTGGTCAGGCTTCCCTGGCTGATGGGGAAGGCGGGATCGTCATCGTCACTGAATATAACCGTTCGGTACAAGGTTTCCTGGTACGAGGCGTCGATCGTATCGTCAATATCAATTGGGAAAATGTTGTGCCGCCGCCCGAAGGGGTCGGCTGTGATCATTTCCTAACAGCGGTGGCGCATGTCGATAAGGATATGGTTGAGCTCATAGATGTCGAAAGAGTATTGGGGAATATCAGGGTAAAGCAGGATGAGGAATCGGTGCAAGTCGTTGAGACGCTGCCTGAGGTGAGGAGTAGCGATTACGTAGTATTGGTGGTAGATGATTCACTGATAGCGAGAAATCAAGTAAAGAAGACACTCAATAAATTGGGCTTGGAGAGTATTCTCTGTAAAAACGGCAAGGAGGCATATGAACTACTTATGGAGTGGCAGAAAAACGATGACCCGCTTCTAGGACGCTTGCTGATGGTGGTCTCGGATATTGAAATGCCGGAAATGGATGGCTATACCTTGACCGCTCAAATACGTAACAATGAGAAGCTCAGAGATATCTATGTGGTATTACACACTTCCTTAAGCGGCTTGTTCAATGAAAATCTGATTCAGAAAGTTGATGCCAACGCTTTTGTTCCAAAATTCGATGCCAGTGATTTAGCCGTTGAAATCGTAAAGAGACTTGATTCTATCGTGGGGAGCAAGGGGTAATGCCCTGAGTGTCCGTCAGCGCGCGGAGGACATATAAGCAGGGGATAATTAGACCGTAAATTAAATTCATACACCACTAAAATATAACTAACGATAAGCATTTAATATGGACTTGATGCGCGAAAACAGAGGGGCCGGGGAGGGTGTGCATGGATATTAATGTATCTCCCGAGGAATATGTTCGGCTGAGTGAATATCTTTCCACATCCTGTGGCATAGAGCTGGGAGATAATAAGCAGTATCTCGTTAATAGCCGTTTAAAGACCATGCTTGCCAGGAACGGATTTAAGTCCATCACGGACTTATTGACATCTGTGAAAACCCAGGCAAGTCCGGTGCTGCAGCAGCAGCTAATCGATGCAATGACAACCCATGAAACCCTATGGTTTCGCGATCAATATCCATACGAATCTCTGAAAAGAATGATACTTCCAGAGTTGGCGCGCGCCAACTTGCCCAATATTCGCATCTGGTCCGCCGCGTGCTCTTCCGGGCAAGAGCCCTATTCAATAAGCATGATAGTAGAAGAGTATCGGCGCGAATATCCGAAACATCCGCTGTCCGCCGTGCAAATTATTGCGACCGATATTTCGCCTACGATTCTAAGGGCGGCGAAAGAGGGGGTATATGAAGATATAGCGTTGGCGCGAGGCTTGACATCGGATCGTCGGGCAAGATTTTTTGATGAGCAGGTGGGCAAGGCGCAAATAAAAGAATTTGTGCGAAAACAGGTCACCTTTCAACAACTGAATCTTATCTTATCGACGCCCTCCATAGGAAAATTTCACGTGGTCTTTTGTCGTAATGTCCTGATATATTTTTCGGACAAGAACAAAACAAATATTCTTGAACGGATGGCAAATATTATAGAGCCCGGTGGTTACCTATTCCTGGGTGGATCGGAATCGATTACTCGCTATACCACGAAATTTGAAGTGGCACGCTATTACGGCGGGATGGTTTTTCGTCTGAAATAGGCGTCATTACCGCTATAAGAATTACATATCTATCTATATAAGCATCACCTGTAGCTGCAGCAAAAACGGCAATCAGCGGCATGATATTGCCGCCCTCCACCAATTTATTCCCGCTCCGGCACCGATATTACGCGGTTTATGCACATGGCATGCATATTGCCTGTGCATAGGGAAATATTAGTAGGCGGAGGTTGTGATGGCTATAAATCTCGACAAGGCGCTGGGTATCCCTGTTCAGGCTCTTGAGCTGCATGCTTACCGTGCTCAATTGTTGGCGACAAATATAGCGAATGCGGACACGCCGAATTATAAGGCCGTTGATGTCGATTTTAAGGAGGCGTTGTCCAAGGCCCAGTCGGGGAATTTGCCGCTTAGCGTGACCAAGGCTAATCAGATCCAGGCGGACTCGAGTCAATCGTCTAAGTATAAGCTTATGTATCGCGTTCCGCTCCAACCCGCTTTAGATGGCAACACAGTCGATACCCAGGTCGAGCAGGCGGAATTCACGCGTAATGCGATCCAACATCAGGCGTCATTGATGTTTCTCGACGGTCGTATCAAGGGCATCTTAACTGCAATAAAAGGACAATAGTATATGTCGCTTTTCAATATTTTTGACGTCGCCGGATCTGGGATGAGTGCGCAGTCTATCAGGCTGAATACGGTCGCCAGCAACCTATCCAATGCAGATAACGTAAGTAGCAGTAAGGCTGAGGCCTACCGCGCGAAGGAACCGATATTTCAGGCTATTTATAGCTCAGTGAGAGGTGATGGAACCAATGTCCACGGCGTCAGAGTAGCATCCATCAAGGAGAGTACGGCGCCTATTCAGGCGCGCTACATGCCCGGTAATCCGTTGGCGGACGCTAAGGGCTATGTCTACGGATCGAACGTCAATCCAATTGAGGAAATGGTAAATATGATATCCGCATCGCGCTCATATCAGAATAATGTCGAGGTTATGAATACCTCAAAGCAGATGTTGCTCAAAACTCTGACTCTAGGCAATTAAGTAGGGGCGATCAATATATGAGTAATATTAATACCGATCTAATGAGCCAGTTGGGATTGACTAAGGGAGCAGCCGTCAACTCCGCAAGTTCCACAAACAGTAAGATCAGCGGCCAGCTCAATCAGAGCGATTTCCTCAAGCTAATGACAACACAGCTCAATAATCAGGATCCAACACAACCCACGGACAGCAGTCAAATGCTTGCACAGATGGCGCAACTTTCTACCGTGTCTGGAATTCAGGATATGCAAAGCTCTCTCAAGCAGCTAGTCAACACCATGCTGGCCAGTCAGACCACTCAAGCAGCCGCATTGGTCGGTCATCAAGTGGTCGCGCCGGGATCCACTGCTGCCCTGATTTCTAACGGTTTAAGCGGCGCCGTAGATCTTACTCAGGACACCAATCAATTGGCGCTGGGAATATATGACAGTGCCGGTCAGTTGGTTAAACATCTGGATATGGGGGCGGAGAATAAAGGGACTATTCCATTTTCCTGGGATGGAACCATGGATAATGGAATGGCCGCGCCGAATGGGCTCTATCAGATCAAAGCTGTGGCCAATGTCAGCGGTACATCCGAAGCAATGAATACATACGTGGCATCTACGGTGAATAGCGTGACGGTAGATGCAGCAACTCAGAACATAACATTGAACACATCCGGCGGAGACGCCATAAAAATTAGCGATATAAAGCAGCTGATGTAATGTTAGTTCTTTATTAAGGAGAGTAAATAATGTCATTTAATATCGCATTAAGTGGTTTGAATGCATCTTCCGCCGATCTCGACGTGATCAGCAATAATATTGCAAATGTGAGTACCACTGGCTTCAAGGGGTCTCGATCCGAGTTTTCCGACATTTTTTCGTCAGCCAGTATCGGGTCTGTCAGTACCGCCATAGGCAGCGGAGTTAATGTCTCTAGGGTGGCACAGCAGTTTAGTCAAGGAAATATTAATGTCACTAATAATGGACTTGACCTTGCAATCAGTGGTCAAGGCTTTTTCAGGCTTAGTGATAATGGATCAACCGTGTATTCCCGGTCGGGTTCATTTGGCATAGACAACAGTGGTTATATCACGAATGCCCAGAATCAGCGGTTGACGGCTTATTTGGCGGATGCATCCGGTAATGTGACGGGGGCGTTGGGAGATCTGCAACTGAGTACGGCAAATATCGTACCTCAAGCGACAAGCAATATTAATGTCGGTGTGAATCTTGAATCTGCCGCCACAGTACCCGCTGTTGCATTTAATGCGGCCGATCCCAGTTCTTATAATAATTCGACGTCGTTGACACTATACGATTCTCAGGGTACCAGCCATTTGGGCACGCTATATTTCGTCAAAACCGCGCCTAATAGCTGGGATACCCACCTATTTGTAGATGGCACGGAGGTAACCCCAACGACTTCCGGAGCGATTACGTTTAATCCAGACGGAACATTTGCGACTCCTGTAGGCGGAGGTGTTGCATACAACGCATTTCCTATTGCGGGCGCAAACGCGTTGTCTATTAACGTGGATTATGGATCCAGCTCTCCGACTACACAATTTGGCGGCAATTTCGGCGTTAATTCCTTGAGTCAAGACGGTTATGCCACGGGGCGATTAAGTGGTGTGGACATCGCCAGTAACGGGACAATTCAGGCGCGTTATACCAATGGCCAATCGAAGACCCTGGGGCAAGTCGCATTGGCTAATTTCGCCAATCCTCAGGGCCTTCGGCAATTAGGTGATACATCCTGGGCTGAAAGCTCTGAATCTGGCGTACCGTTGGTAGGGCAGCCGAGTACTGCCAGCTTGGGATCAATTCAATCAGGTGCTCTCGAGGCATCCAATGTTGATTTAACAGCACAATTGGTGAATATGATAACGGCCCAACGCAATTTTCAGGCGAATTCGCAGGTCATTAAGACCACGGATGCCATTACGCAAACCATCATTAATATACGGTAATTAGAGAGCATATTTAAAGGTGTCACATGGACAGAATGCTGTACGTAGCCATGACCGGAGCCAAGAATATTATGTTGGCTCAGGCGATCAACAACAATAATCTCGCCAATATTAATACCACCGGTTTTCGTGCCGATCTGGCATCGTTTCAATCGATGCCCATAGATGGGGCCGGTTATCCCAGCCGAACAAATGCGGTGGTGGAAGAAACGCGTGTTGATATGAGTTCAGGCCCACTGATTACTACTGGGCGTGAACTGGATATAGCGGTAAAGGGCGATGGCTTGATTGCGGTACAGGCACCGGATGGAAACGAAGCCTATACCAGAGCCGGCGATTTGCAAGTCAATAGCGCCGGCATGTTGCTCACCGGCGCAGGGTTTCCCGTAATGGGAAATAGCGGTCCAATTGCAATTCCACCAAATCAAAAAGTAGAGATCGGCGCGGATGGCACTATCTCTGTGCTGCCTATCGGTCAGACGCCTAATACCTTGGCCATTGTTGATCGAATTAAACTGGTTAAAGAGCCAGCGGAGGCCTTGACCAAAACCAGTGATGGCTTATTACGGCCGACTACTGGGGATACCCTGGCCCCGGATGCCTCTGTAACGGCTCAGTCCGGGGTCCTTGAAACCAGCAACGTGAATGGCATCAATGCATTGGCGCATATGATCGAGCTTTCCAGGCATTATGAGGCACAGATCAAGTTGCTCAAGACGGCCGAGGATAATGATGCGGCCGGTGCTCAACTGCTGCGGTTGGCGTAATTTAAGTGTGAGGAGTTAATAACGATGAATCAAGCATTATGGATAGCGAAAACTGGTTTAGAGGCACAGCAAACCAGGATGTCCGTGGTCTCGAATAATCTGGCCAACGTCAATACAACGGGTTTCAAACGCAGTAATGCGGTATTTCAGGATCTTCTTTATCAAAACGTAAGGCAGAGTGGTGGGCAAACCTCGCAGGATACGCAATTGCCTTCAGGCTTGATGTTGGGTACCGGTACCCGGGTGGTCGCGACGGAAAAGCTATTTTCCCAGGGAAACATTGTCCAAAGCGATAATCCCTTACATGTCGCCATCCAGGGTAGGGGCTTCTTTCAGGTATTGATGCCGGATGGAACGCTTGCATATAGCCGTGATGGCACTTTTCAGATGGACTCCCAAGGTCAACTGGTGACGTCCACCGGCTATCAGATACAACCATCCATTACGATCCCGGATGGCGCTCAAGGTATCACTATTGGCAATGACGGGACGGTTTCCGTGTCGATCGCGGGTCAGGCATCGCCCACCCAGGTTGGATCATTGCAGTTGGCGGATTTTGTCAATCCCTCCGGTCTGCAACCCGTCGGCGAGAATTTATCGTTGGAGACCGCGGCAAGCGGTTCGCCCCAGACCGGCACTCCCGGGTTGAATGGACTGGGAACAACTTTACAGGGTTCCTTGGAGACATCGAACGTCAATGTTGTCGAAGAGTTGGTGAATATGATCGAGACTCAGCGTGCCTATGAGATGAATTCTAAGGCAGTCGAGGCAACGGATAGTATGCTCAAGTTCATCGTCAATAATACTTAAAGCAATTAGACCAGTCGGGAAATAATTAAATGAAAGCTGATATTAAATCGAATGGATACTTAATATTAATATCCTTCGTTAGATTGGGTATGTTCGTAACCGCAGTCTCATTGTTGCAAGCATGCGCGACCGTGCCGAAGGATACAGCGAGTTATGCCCCGACACGGCCGCAGCCGGAGAAACTGGCACCTGCGACGCAGGGCGCGATATTTCAGGCCGGCCAGGAGATTTCCCTGTTCGAGGATGCCAAGGCACGGCGGGTAGGGGACATCATCACGGTTGTCTTGGTGGAACAGACTACTGCCAGTAAGCAAGCGGATACCAATACCTCCAAAAAGCAGGATACACAATTGGATAATCCGACAATATTGGGTGCGCCTCTAAGCTTTAATATGCCCGGAGGATCGAACAGAGTTCTTAATCTGGGAACAACACTGAGCGGATCGAGAAGCTTTGCGGGAGCCGGTGACAGCAGTCAAAGCAATAAATTGCAGGGCAACGTTACCGTCACTGTGGCTGAAGTTTTATCCAATGGCAATTTGCTAGTGAGGGGCGAGAAGCGATTGACGATCAACCAGGGCGACGAATATATCCGCTTCTCGGGAATTGTCCGGCCATCTGACATAGGTCCTGATAATACCGTACTGTCAACTTCGGTGGCTAATGCAAAGATTGCATACACCGGTAAAGGGATGCTTGATGATTCAAATTCCAGCGGTTGGCTGGCCAGTCTGTTTAACAGCAAGTGGTGGCCTTTCTAGAAAGTGATGCTCGATCAGGAATAACAATGAATACAAGACTGTTGAAGCTGCTGGTACTGGGTTTTGCCGTAAATCTGGCGAGTATGGCCGCCTACGGCGAACGGATTAAGGATATTGCAACCGTCGCCGGTGTGCGAAGCAACCAGTTGGTTGGCTATGGTTTGGTTGTTGGTTTGGACGGTACCGGTGATCAGACCAGCCAGGCTCCTTTTACGATACAGAGTCTTAAAAGCATGTTGGCACAGTTCGGCATAGTTGTGCCGGCAGGAGTGACCTCTCAGTTGAAAAATGTGGCCGCTGTTGCGGTTAATGCAGAATTACCTCCCTTTGCCAAGCCGGGTCAGCTTATGGATGTGACCGTATCTTCACTAGCCAACGCCAAGAGTTTACGGGGTGGAACGCTCTTGATGACCCCTCTCAAGGGAGCCAATGGGGATATTTATGCCATGGCGCAGGGCAGCCTGGTGGTCGGGGGGTTTGGTGCAGAGGGTAGTGACGGCTCGAAAATTACGGTCAATATCCCCAGTGCGGGACGGATTCCCGGCGGTGCTACCGTTGAAAAAATGTCACCTTCCAGCATGGGAGGCTCGGATGTATTGGTATTCAATCTGCATGAGCCGGATTTTACGACGGCTAAGCGTATGGCGGATGCGATCAATGACACAATCGGTATGGGGTCGGCCCGCCCGCTGGATGCTACCTCGGTGATGGTGCAAGCGCCGCGCGATATGGCTCAACGCGTGTCTTATGTGTCTGTCTTGGAGAATTTAACCCTGGAGCCGGGAGAAGCTCCCGCCAGGATTATCATTAATTCACGTACCGGAACGGTAGTCATCGGTGAGCATGTGCGGGTAACGGCTGCCGCGGTTTCTCATGGCAACTTGACCGTAACCATTACCGAAAAGCCGACCGTCAGTCAGCCTGCCCCCTTATCGGGTGGGAATACAGTGGTTGTGCCCACTTCCGATGTCAAAGTATCGCAGGAGACCAATCACATGTTCCTGTTCGAGCCGGGAGTAAGTCTGGACAAGATCGTTAGAGCGGTGAATCGCGTGGGGGCAGCCCCCGGTGATTTGGTCGCAATCCTCGAAGCCCTGCATGAAGCCGGTGCGCTGCGTGCCGAACTCATTGTCCTGTAGTGAAAGCGTAGTGGCCGGAAACAGCACTTGAGATATAGGAGGTATTGTAAGTCGATCATCATAACAGGCACGAACCTTGCAAGACATATAAGACAGCAGGGAAGAGTACGGTATCCGCCAGGGACGGCACATATTTAGGATGATCGGGTGAATTTCAATGACTGTTAATACCCTCTCCGACAGTGTCTATACGGATTTTCGCGGACTGTCGCAATTGCAGTACAAGGCCTCTACCGATAATCCCCAAGCGCTTCAAGAGGTGGGAAAGCATTTCGAAGCCTTGTTCATTCAAATGATGTTGCAAAGCATGCGGAAGGCAACACCCGATAATCCGTTGTTCGGCGGCAAGGCCGAAGAGATGTATCGAGATCTGTTCGATAAACAGATTTCCATGAGCATGGCTGCCAAGGGTCAGTTAGGTTTGGCGGACATGATAGTCAAACAGCTGCAGCATAAAGCTGAATTACTGGACTCTCCTAGCAAGAATACGACACAAGCACCATCTGCGCCGGCACAAACTGATTCCAGCGCGGCTACGCGAGTGGGTACGGTCAATAAAACCGCTTATGCCTCGCCCTCGGCATTTGTGAAGGATGTCTGGGCGTATGCACAGAGGGCCGCCAAGCAATTGAATGTCGATCCGCAGGTACTGGTCGCTCAGGCGGCATTGGAAACGGGCTGGGGACGCGGTGTCATAAGGCATCCCGACGGTCGTAGTACCCACAATCTCTTTGGTATTAAGGCCGGCGCCGGATGGCA
>Ga0210086_1001418_pt1 | contig 12276 bp, 12 predicted proteins | sample China_Galinas_PW_3_FD_184867 | JGI IMG/M metagenome (GOLD analysis project Ga0210086, IMG submission 184867) | Wetland microbial communities from San Francisco Bay, California, USA, that impact long-term carbon sequestration - China_Galinas_PWB_D2... | ecosystem: Environmental > Aquatic > Marine... | reverse complement strand
TGACCTGATCGAACCCCGTGATGCGCGCCTTGCCGACCCCCTGCACCAGGATCTTGATGCGCCCGTCGGGCAGCTTGAGCATGCGCATGATCAGCGCCACGGTGCCCACGGTGTAGATCTCGTCCGAATCCGGCTCCTCGGTCTCCAGCTCCTTCTGGGTGGCCAGCAGGATCAGGCGGTTGCCCGCCACCGCGCGCTCGATGGCGGCGATGGACATGGGCCGGCCCACGAACAGGGGCAGGACCATGTAGGGGAACACCACGATGTCCCGCACCGGCAGCAGGGGCAGCGCGGAGGGGATGTCGATGGCGGCGGGGTCGGCGTCGAGGAAGTCGGTCATCGCAAGGGTGTCCAGGGGGTGCTTGGGAGGGATGCGGGCACGGCCGGACGGTCACCGGCCGGATGCGCCCGCCGGGGTGCCGTCAGACCTCCAGGTCCTTCAGGAAGGCCCGGAACTCGGGGCCGAGCTCGGGCGAGTCCAACCCCAAGGCCACCGTGGCCATGAGGAAGCCGAGCTTGCTGCCGGCGTCGAAGCGCCGCCCCTGAAGCTCCAGGCCGTGAATGATGCGGCCCTGCAGCATGAGCTTCAGCGCGTCGGTCAGCTGCAGCTCGCCGCCGGCGCCTTCGCGGGTCTGGTCCAGGGCGGCGAAGATGGCCGGGTCCAGGATGTAGCGCCCGGTCACCGAAAGGTTCGACGGCGCGTCGGACGGCTTGGGCTTCTCGACCATGTCCACCACCCGGTGCAGGCCCGGGCGCAGGGGTTGGGAGGCGATCACCCCGTAATTGACCACTTCGGCCTCCGGCACCGGCTTCAGGCCGATGACGCTGGTGCCGAACTCCTCGTACACCGCCATCATCTGCTTGAGGGCCGGGGTCTCGTGGTGGATCACGTCGTCGGCCAGCAGCACCGCGAACGGCTCGTCCCCCACCATCGAGCGCGCGCACGCCACGGCGTGTCCCAAGCCCCGGGCCTCGGGCTGGCGGACGTACCAGAAGTTCGCCAGGTCCGAGATCGCGCGCATGTCCTCGAGGATCTTGTCCTTGCCCTTGTCCTTGAGGGTCACCTCCAGCTCGAAGGAGACGTCGAAGTGGTCCTCGATGGCGCGCTTGCCCCGGCCGGTGACGACGATGATGTCGCGGATGCCGCAGGCGACCGCCTCCTCCACCACGTACTGGATGAGGGGCTTGTCCACCAGGGGCAGCATCTCCTTGGGAGACGCCTTGGTGGCGGGCAGAAACCGCGTGCCCAGCCCGGCGGCGGGGAGCACGGCCTTGCGGATCTTCTTGTGGGTCATCGTTGCGAGTGCGACGCGACGTTGCGAATCTTATTGGCCAACCCGCGGGAGTGGGTCCCGCCCCCGGCATTGTAGCAAGCCAAGGCGCCCCGTGTCGGGCGCTCCCGAGCTCAGGTCCCCCGCCGGGTGGCCTCCCGGGCCGCCCCCATGATCGCCATGAGGCGCGCCCGGAGGTCCTCCGGCGAAAGCGCTCCGTCCACCACCTCGTCGGCGCGTTTCAGGCGTTCCTCCAGGGGCAGCTGGGCCGCGAGGCGCTGCCGGGCCTCGTCCTCGCTCAGGCCGTCGCGCTCCATCAGGCGCCGCACCTGGGTGGCCTCGTCCACGGCCACCACGATCACCATGTCCACCTTCCTGTGGGCCCCCGCTTCGATGAGGAGCGGTGCGTCGTACACCACCACGGCGTCCGGCGCCTCGGCCCGGATGCGGGAAAGCTCGCGCTCGAACGCGTCCCGGATGCGCGGGAGGACGATGGCCTCCAGGGCCCTTCTCGCGACGCGATTGGAAAAGACTTTTTCCCCCAGGGCCTTGCGGTCGAGGCGCCCGTCCGGGCCGATGTACTCGTCGCCGAACCGGGCCGCGATCTCGGCCAGCGCCGGGGTGCCGGGCTCGACCACCTGTCTGGCCAGGTCGTCCGCGGAAATCACCCGCGCCCCCAGCTCCGTCAGGACCGCCGCGACGGTGCTCTTGCCCGCGGCGATACCGCCCGTCAGCCCCAGGAGGGGCCCATAGGCTGCCTTATTCCTGGAGCCTCTGGAGGTCGTGCTCATGGCCGATCATCAACAGGACGTCGCCCTCCTTGAGCAGATCGTCGGCGGAGGGGTTGAAGTTGACCTCCTCCTCGGCGCCACCGGGGAGCCCCGTGTCGGGCGCGCGCCGCTTGATGGCCACCACGTTCACGTTGTAGTGGGTGCGGATCATGCTCTCGCGCAGGAGCATGCCGGCGTAGCGGGTGGGCAGCGGCATCTCGACGAAGCCGAAGCCCTTGGCCAGCTGCAGGTGCTCCACCTGGTTGGGGGTGGCGAGGCTGTGCGCCAGGCGCACCGCCGCCTCGCGCTCCGGATAAACGACGCGCCGCACCCCGAGCTTCTCGAGCACCTTGCCCTGCTTGGCGGTGACCGCCTTGGCGATGATCTCCGGGACCTTCAGATCCATGGTGGTCATGACGATCAGGATGCTCGCCTCGATGTCCTCGCCCACGCTGACCACGGCCACGTCCACGTTGTCCAGGCCCACGGAGCGCAGGGCCTTCTCGTCGGTGGCGTCCACCTGCACCGCGTGGGTGACCATGTCGCCCAGGTGCTCGACCTTGTCCGGGTCGTTGTCGATGGCCAGCACCTCCTGGCCCTGGTCGACCAGGGTCTCGGCCACGGCGGTTCCGAACCGCCCCAGGCCGATCACCGCGAACGTGCGCTTTCCCATAAAGATCCCCTGTCGCGTCCCGAACCCGTCTGGGGCGTGCGGCCCAGCATAGCAAAGGGCCCGCTCCCGCGCCGCGCCTACCCGATCAGCACCTTCTCCTCCGGCAGGCGGTAGCGCTCCTGCCGCTCCGACCGGAGCACCGCGATCCCGATGGTCAGGGGCCCCAGGCGCCCCACGAACATGCACAGCACCAGCAGCAGCTTGCCGGCGTCGCCGAACTCGGCACAGAAGCTGCGCCCCGCCCCGTCGCCCACCGACAGCCCCACCGTGGCGACCGCCGAGGTGACCTCGAAGAGGGTCGGCATGAAGCGTGTCCCCTCGATCGTGAGCAGCATCCAGGTGACCCCGATGACGAGGAAGAGCGCCACCGACGCCAGGAAGAAGCTCTTCTGGACGACGTCGTGCGGGAGGTTGCGGTGGAACAGGGCCACCCGCTCGCGCCCGCGCGCCGTGGTCCATAAGGAAGCCAGGATCACCCCGGTGGTGGTCACCTTGATGCCCCCGGCGGTGGAGCCGGGCCCGCCGCCGATCAGCATGAGGATGACGAACAGCAGCAGCGTGGCGGGCGCGAACTCGGCCACGTCCGTGGTGGCGAAGCCCGCCGTGCGCGCGGCGAGGGACTGGAACAGGGCGACGCGGACCGCGTCGTGGGTCTCCAGCGCCCGAAGCGAGTGCCCCGGACCGTGCTCCAGCAGGTACGTGGCGACCATCCCGAAGGCGCCCACGGCCAGGGTCATCCACAGGACGATGCGAGTGTGGACGGTCAGGCGGTGGACCTCGCGCCGGCTCCAGCGCAGCAGGTCGCTCAGGGCCAGGAAGCCCAGGCCGCCGATCACGATCGACAGGGTGACCGGCAGCTCCACCCACAGGTCGGAGCGGTAGCGCAGCAGGGAGTCGGAAAAGAGGGCGAAGCCCGCGTTGTTGAACGCCGACACGGCGTGGAAGATGCCGAACCACACGGCCCGGCCCGGGGCCATGTCGGACATGAAGCGCAGGGTGAGCACGGCGGCGGCCAGGGTCTCCACCACCAGGGTCACCTTGACCGTGAGGGTCGCCAGGCGCACCAGGCCCTCCATGGTGGGCAGGCACATCGCCTCGCGCAGGATCAGCCGGTTGCGCAGGCCCACCCGGCGCCCGAGGATCAGGGCCACGAAGGTGGCGCCGGTCATGTAGCCGAGCCCCCCCACCTGGAACAGGAAGAGGATCACCAGCTGGCCGAAGAAGGTGAAGTCGTGGGGTGTGTCCAGGACGACCAGGCCGGTCACGCAGACCGCCGAGGTCGCGGTGAACAGGGCGTTCACCAGGCCGATGGACACCCCCGTGGCCGACGCCTCGGGCAGGGCCAGGAGGAACGTGCCGAGCAGAATGATGCTGCCCGCGCCGCCCACCAGGATCTGGGCCGGCGAGGCCTGGTAGGTCCTGAGGCGCGCCAGGGGGCTCAGGGCGGCGAGGCGGGACGGGGTGCGGCTCATTGAAATGGGACGGGGTGCGGAGGCGGGCGCTGCGTGACGGGCGCCGGAGGAGGCGGCCGGGTCAGCGCACCCGCGGGACGTAGCGCTCCGCCTGGGGCGCGGTGGTGCCGGGGGCGGTGAGACCCCCCGCCACGAGCACGGTGTTGTCCGGCAGCAGCGTGGCCGTGTGGCCGAAGCGGGCGAAGTTCAGGGTGTCGGCCGTGTCGCGCACCGTGCCGGTTTCGGGCTCGATCTCCTGGGCCGACGCGGTGACGGTGCCGGAGGCGTCGGTCACGCCGCCCACCACCAGCGTATCCCCGTTCGGCAGCCGCACGGCGGCATGATACACCCGCGGCAGGGGCGTCGGAGCGGGCCAGGTGACGCGGGTGAAGGTGGCGGTGGCGACGTCGTAGATCTCCGCCACCTCGTCCGGGAGCAGGGACCCCGCCAGGGTGTTCAGGGCCTTGAAGCCGCCGTACAGCACCACTTGGGCGCGGTCGGTGCTGGGGGTGGCGGTGTGGACGGTGCGGGGCAGCGTCATGGCGGCCGCCGCGGCGACCGTCAGCGTGGCGGGGTCGAACAGCTCGGCCGAGGAGAGCACGGTCCCGCCGACGTCCCACCCCCCGGCGACGAGGATCTCGCCGGTGGACAGGAGGGTGGCGGTGCAGCCCTCGCGCGCGGTCGCCAGGGTCGCGCCCGTGGCGGAGAAGGCCCCTGTGCCGGCGTCATAGCGCAGGATGGCGGCGGGCAGCGTGCCGGTCTGGTCACGCCCGCCGATCAGGTAGAAATCGCCCCCCGCGTCGGCCACGAGGGCCCCGTCGGCACGCCCGCCGGAGACGGTCACGGCGTCGGCGGTGAGGGTGGCGGGCGCGTAACGGTCCGCGTCGGGCACCGCGGGCGGGGCGGTGGAGAGGTACTGGGGGGCGGCGGCGGCCGCGCCGGGGCCGGTGGTCTGCCCCCCCACGGCGAGCAGCGTGCCGCCCGTGTAGGCCCCCGACGGGGCCACCCGGCCGGTGGGGGAGGTGTAGGCCTGCTCGCCCACGAACAGGCGGGTGGTCCAGCGGAAGCGCTCGGCGAACAGGTCCACGGTGAGGGGCAGGCCGTCGGCGTCCTGGCCGCCGACCAGCATCACGTCCCAGTCGGCGCCGCTCTGGGGCACCACGACGGCGGCGTGGAAGGCGCGCCCGTTGCCGTCGCTTACCGGGTCCAGGAGGACCGAGAAGGTGTCGGGGTCGAGGCGGCCGTCGTTGCAGGCGGCGAGCAAAACCAAGGCCGCGGCCCCGAGGGCGCGCCGGAGGGCGGCACGGGGGGCCTTTGAGGGACGCCCGTCCATATAAGGAACCTTATCGGCCCGGGGCGGCCATCTGTCAACTCGCGGCGCCCGGGACAGGGCGAAAACAAGACCGCCCCGGAGGTTTCCCTCCGGGGCGGTCGATGCACACGGGACCTTGGGCCCGCCTTACATCATGCCGTCGTAGGAGTGCACGATCTGCGCCGTGACGGTGTCCTCGCTGCCGCCGCTGTCGACGGTCATGTTGGAGTAGTCCAGGCGAACCACCGTGCCCTCGGCCAAGTTGTAGCCCACCGAGGCCGAGCCCCAGGTCACGTCCTTTCCGGTGCCCTCGTACGAGGCGGCCTCGTAGCGGCCGGCCACGGTGATGTCGCCCACCATGTAGGCGGCGTGCAAGCCGTAGCCGTTGTCGAAGCCCGACGACGTGAAGGTGCCGGTGCCGCTGATGGCGGAGGCACCCGTGCCGGTGGCCGGGTCGGCCATCAGGTACTCGAGGGAGACCACGAGGTTCTCCACCATGGAGATCGTGGCGTTGATGTCGAGCTCGTCACCGACGGTCTCGGTCTCGTCCGTGAGGTAGCTCACGTTGATCCCGAGGCCCTCGATCGGCGTCACGGACACGCCCGCGATCACGTCGTTGGCGGGGTCCGCGGCCACCAGGTCGAGCCAGTGGTTGATGTAGCCGACCTTCACCGACACCATGTCGGTGGGGGTCACCTCCACCATGGCGCCGGCCACGTTGGACGCCACGTACTGCCACAAGAGGCCGTTGGCCGCGAAGTTGTAGTCCGTCGCGTCCTGGCCCTCGAGGCCGTGGAACGAGTTGAAGACACCGGCCACGATGGTGGCCATGTCGTTGACGGGAATCGTCCCGTTGACCTGCTCGACGTCCACGCCCACGCCGCCGGTGCCGGTGGGCACGTCGACCTGGGGCGAGCTGTTCAGGGCGTCGAGGATGTCCAGGTCGGCGCGGAAGGTCGGTCCGTCGCCCTTCTGGATGATGTCGACCTCGCCCGCGGCGCGGAAGTGACCTTCCTCGCCCGAGGAGCTGAACCCGTCGTAGTTGATGTCACCGAATCCCGACAGCTCCGTCTCGGCCATGGCGCTGCCCACCGCGCCAAAGCCGAGGAAGGCCGCAGCCGTGAAGGCTGCAATCGTAGACGTTCTCATCCCTGTCCTCCTTAGTGTCACGTTACGCAAGCCGAAGGCAAAAGCTTCGAAGCCGCCCTTGACGAGCCCGCCCCTAAAAAACGCGTCGTCTGCTTCCCCGATTTCGGCCGTAAGGCGTCCCACACCACCCCTTATCTAAGCGCCCGGGGGGCGGCGTTCGGGGGCGGACTATATCGGCGACCCCCCGGGATGTCAATATCGCGCGTCACCATTTGTCCACTCTTCCGGCAGCTTCGGTGCGCGCCTCGCGTTTTCGTGCACGCGACACATCCTGGGATCACCCCCCGAACGGCCCCCTCGGCCCCCCCGCGGGACCCGCGCAGGACGCGGGAGGGAAGCGATTTCGGCGGGGGGGAAATTTTTTGTGCACACGCGGAACACCATCCGGTATATTGCTCGCTTTTCCGACGGCACCCCGCTGCCACATGTTGGTTCAACTCGGCCCCTTGGGGGTTACTGACATGAAGATGTCCCCGACCACAGCCACTCCGGTTCGCGCGCTCGGCGCCGTGACCGGCCTGCACGTGATCGCCGACCTGTACGCCTGTGCCCCCGGCGCCATGATGACCGACGCGGGGATGTTGGAACGTACGTGTATCGAGTACGTGCGCGAGGCGGGGCTGTTCGACGTGGGGCGCCTGTTCCACGCCTTCCCGGGCGACGGCGGCGTGACCGGCACCGTGGTGCTGGCCGAGTCGCACATCTCGGTGCACACCTGGCCCGAGCACGGCTACGTGTCGCTGGACGTCTTCGTCTGCAACTACACCGCGGACAACACGGCCAAGGCCCGGGCGCTGGCGGAGCGCCTGATCGAGGCGTTCGTCCCCGGCGAGCGGCGGGTGCAGGAGGTCTTCCGTTGAAGACCCCGGCGACCCGTGGGGAGCGCTTCCTCATCGAGTCGCTCACGCCGGACTTCGGCCACTTCGTTAGAGCCACGCGCCTGATCCACGAGGGGCAGACCCCCTTCCAGAAGATCGAGCTGTTCGAGTCGCCGCAGTTCGGCAAGGTGCTGCGCCTCGACAACGTGTTCCAAACCTCGGTGGGGGACGAGTTCTTCTACCACGAGATGATGGTGCACCCGGCGCTCGTCGCCCACCCGGCGCCGGAGCGCGTGCTCATCGTCGGCGCCGGCGACGGCGGCATGGCCGAGGAGGCGCTCAAGCACGCCACCGTGCGCGAGCTGGTCATGGTGGAGATCGACGAGCAGGTCGTTGCTTTCGCGCGCGAGCATCTCGGCGAGATCCACCGCGGCTGCTTCGACGACAAGCGCATGCGCCTGCACATCGGCGACGGGTTCCGGTTCGTCATGGACGCGGCCGAGCGCGGCGAGCGCTACGACGCCGTCATCCTGGACCTGACCGACCCCATCGGCCCCAGCCGGCCGCTCTACACCGTGGAGTACTACCGCGCCATCGCCAAATTGCTGGGCGAGGGCGGCATCCACGTGCAGCACGTGGAGAACCCGGTCACCCGCGGGCCCCTGTTCGCCCAACTGCTGGCGAACCTCAAGGCGGCCTACGCGCAGGTGCACCCACTGCTGCAATACGTGCCCCTGTACGGCACCCTGTGGGGCTTCTGCAACGCCTCCGCGACCCTCGACCCGTCGGCCGTTCCGGCGGACGTGATTGCCCGGCGCATCCGCGAGCGCGGCCTGCACGACCTGAAGGTCTACAACCCGGACACGCACCGGGCCGCCTACGCCCTGCCGAACTTCGTGCGGGAGTTGTTGGAGAAGCCGGCGGACCCGATCCACCTGGACGGCGTCGACCGGTTCGACCAGGTGACCGCCCTGTGCGGCGACACCGACCGGCTGCGCCTGGTCCGCGAGCCCGACCCGGGCCCCTAGACTCCGGCCGAATCCACCTCGTTCGCGGCCAGGGCCTCGGCCGCCGCCGCCGTGGTGGCGTCGATGTCGGCCTCGGTGTGGGCCAGCGACACGAACCCCGCCTCGAACTGGGACGGCGCCAGGTAGACGCCGCGGTCGAGCATGCCGTGGAAGTAGCGCCCGAAGCGCGGCACGTCGGAGCGCGCGGCGTCGGCGTAGTCCCACACGGGGCCCGGGTGGAAGTACATGCACCCCATGGAGCCCTGGCGCGCCAGGGTCACCGGCACCCCGGCCCGGGCGGCGGCGGCCGCGAGGCCTTCCGACAGGCGCGCCCCCAGGGCCTCCAGGCGCTCGTACACGCCGGGAGCCGACAGGGCCGCGAGGGTGGCGATCCCCGCCGTCATGGCGAGCGGATTGCCCGACAGCGTGCCGGCCTGATAGACGGGCCCCAGGGGGGCGATCCGCTCCATGATCTCGCGCCGCCCGCCGAACGCCCCCACCGGCAGGCCGCCGCCGATCACCTTGCCGAGCGTGGTCAGGTCGGGGATGACGCCGCAGATCGACTGGTAGCCGCCGTAGGCGACGCGAAATCCGGTCATCACCTCGTCGAAGATCAGCACGATGCCGTGGGCGTCGCACAAGGCGCGCAGGCCCTCGAGGAAGCCCGGGCGCGGCGGCACGCAGCCCATGTTGCCCGCCACCGGCTCCACGATCACCGCCGCGATGCGCTCGCCGTGTGCCGCCGCCTGGGCCTTCACCGCCTCCAGGTCGTTGTAGGGCGCCGTCAGCGTGAGGCGCGCCACGTCGGCGGGCACCCCCGCGCTGTCCGGGACGCCCAGGGTGGCGGCGCCGGAGCCGGCCTTCACCAACAGGGCGTCGGCGTGGCCGTGGTAGCACCCCTCGAACTTGAGGATCAGGTCCCGCCCCGTAAAGCCCCGGGCCAGGCGCAGGGCGCTCATGGTGGCCTCGGTGCCGGAACTGACGAAACGCATCATCTCGATGGATGGCACGGCCGCGATGACCGCCTCGGCGAGGCGCACCTCCAGCTCCGTGGGGGCGCCGAAGCTGGTCCCGGATTTCAGCGCCGCGGTCAGGGCCGTGCGTACGGGCTCCGGGTTGTGTCCGAGGATCATGGGGCCCCACGAGCCCACGTAGTCGACGTAGCGGTTGCCGTCGGCGTCGAACACGTAGGCGCCGTCGGCCCGCGTGATGAACGGGGGCGTGCCGCCCACCTGGCGGTAGGCCCGCACGGGGCTGTCCACACCGCCGGGCAGCACCTTCTGCGCCCGGGTGAACAGCGCCTCGGAGGTCGAAAGCCGCATGCCGCTCCCGTGATGAAAAACAGGTGGAACCGGGAAAGAGAGGCCGAATCTAGTGGCCGCCGGGGCCCCTGTCAAGGCCGTGTTGCGCCGTGCCGCGCGCGTCGCTATGGTGGTATCGCCCGCCGTACCCTGGCGGGCGAGTTTTTGAAAAAGGGGGCGCGTGGACGATTCGACCGGGCCGGAGGGCGATCAGCGGCCGCTCGTGGGGCAGGTGGCCCTGGTCACCGGCGGCACGCGCGGCATCGGCCTGGCGGTGTGCGAAGCCCTGGCCGCGGCCGGCTCAAGGGTTGCCGTGGCGGCCCGCAGCCTGCACGTGGCCGAGGCCGTGGCCCGCAAGATCGGCAAGGAGCACCGGGTGCCGACGCTCGCCATCGAGCTGGACGTCACCAAGCCGCCCTCGGTCGAGAACATGGCCGAGAAGCTGCTCAAGCGCTACGGCCGCATCGACACCATCGTCAACAACGCCGGCGTGATGTACATGGACCAGCTCCTGGACTCGGACGTCGACCGGTTCACCGAGACCATGGGCACGAACGTGGGCGGGCCGTTCCTCGTGACGCGGGCGCTGGTGGAGGAGATGATGGCCTCGCGCCGCGGCTGCATCGTGAACATGGCAGCCATGGCGGGGCTCAAGGGGGCGCCGTTCCTGACCACCTACTGCGCGTCGAAGGCCGCCCTGATCTCCATGACCCAGTCGTGGGCCGAGGAGCTGGCCGAGTACGGCGTGCCGGTGTGGGCCGTGTGCCCGGATGTGGTGGCCACCGAGTCCGTGGCGTCGCTGCTCGACCTCTCCAAGGTCCGGACCCTGCGGCCCGAGGACGTGGCCAAGGTGGTGGCGGACCTCGTCATCCGCCGCGACGCGGAGAGCGGGGCCACGATCCCGGTGGAGACCGGCGCCGGCGCGGCGGCGCCAAGTGCGTGATGCAACCAGCGTGAGGCGTCCATGAAGTTCGAGCGCATCCTCTTTCCCACCGACTTCTCCGAGCACGCGCGCGGCGCCCAGAATTACGCCCTGGCGCTGGCGCGGGAGTTCGGGGCGGAGCTGCTGATCATCCACGTGGTCCAGCTCTACTCCTACGTGGTGGACTTCGGCATGGAGAACGCGCGCCAGTACGAGCACATCACGGCCACGCTCCAGAAGCTGATGGACGGGCTGCTGGAGGAGCTGGCGGGGGAGCCGATCCAGGTGACCGGCCGCCTCATCCAGGGCGACCCGACGGGCGAGATCGTGCGGATCGCGGGGGACGAGGCGTGCGACCTGATCGTCATGGGCACCCACGGCCGCGGCGCCCTGGAGCACATGCTCCTGGGCAGCGTGGCCGAGCGCGTGGTGCGCAAGGCGCCCTGCCCGGTCCTGACCGTCCGCCCCCCCGCCCACGCCTTCGAGGGCTCCTAGAGGCTACCGGGATGCCCGGGCCGGGCGACCCCTGGTACAGTGGGGGTCCCATGGAAACGCCAATCGACCCCCCGCCGACCGGCCCACAGGGCCGCATCCTGCTCGTGGGGTTCGGGCCCGGCCACCCGGACCACCTGACCTTCCGCGCCCACGCCGCCATCGCCGAGGCCGACGTGGTGGTGGGCTACAGCACCTACATCGACCTGGTGGCCCACCTGCTGGAGGGCAAGGAGGTCATCGAGAAGGGCATGACCGAGGAGCTGGACCGCTGCGAGCTGGCCTTGGATCTGGCCCGCCAGGGCAAGGCGGTGGCCCTGATCTCGAGCGGCGACGTGGGCGTCTACGGCATGGCCGGCCCCACGTTCGAGGTGCTGCACGCGGCCGGCTGGCGGCCGGAGGGCGACGTGGAGGTCGAGGTGATCCCCGGCGTGACCGCCCTGTCGGCCTGCGCCGCGCGCGTGGGGGCGCCGCTGACGCATGACTTCGCCGCCATCTCCCTGTCGGACCTGCTCACGCCCTGGGGCGTGATCGAGAAGCGCCTGACCGCGGCGGCCGAGAGCGACTTCGTGGTGGCCCTCTACAACCCCAAGTCGGGGCGGCGCACCCAGCAGATCGTGCGGGCGCAGGAGATCTTCCTGGCCCACCGCGACCCGGCCACCCCCGTGGCCCTGGTCAAGAGCGCCTACCGTGAGAAGGAGGACGTCGTCCTGACCACCCTGAAGGACATGCTGGAGTTCAAGATCGGCATGCTCACCACGGTGCTCATCGGCAATTCCCGCACCTACGCCCGCGACGGGCGGATGGTCACGCCCCGGGGCTACGAGAACAAGTACGACCTCGCCACCGGCGCCGTCCGCCCCGGGGAGACGCCCGGCCGTTCGCTGACCTCGGGCCTGTCTCCGGGTGTCTCCTCGGGCTGACGCCCGTGGCCGAATCGCCGCAAACAGCCCCGCCGACCGGCGGGCAAACCAAGCCGGGGCTCGTGATCCTCCACACCGGCGAGGGCAAGGGCAAGACCACGGCCGCCCTGGGGCTGGCCCTGCGGGCCGTGGGCCACGGCCAGCGCGTGTGCATGATCCAGTTCATCAAGGGGAGGTGGAGCTGCGG
>Ga0210086_1001417_pt1 | contig 12278 bp, 8 predicted proteins | sample China_Galinas_PW_3_FD_184867 | JGI IMG/M metagenome (GOLD analysis project Ga0210086, IMG submission 184867) | Wetland microbial communities from San Francisco Bay, California, USA, that impact long-term carbon sequestration - China_Galinas_PWB_D2... | ecosystem: Environmental > Aquatic > Marine... | reverse complement strand
AGTCGTGGTTGACCACCCGATGTGGCCCGTTGATCGGCCAGTGCAGCATCTGGCCGGGCTCGAGGTCGATGACGTCCGCATAGTCGTCGAACCACGGCTCGTAGGGGGTGTCCTGCTCGTCGGCCTCGTTGAGGATGATCCTCTCCATTGCTTCCTGGCGGAGGAACGGCGCCGTGTTCGGATAGATGTAGATCCGCTTGCGTCCCTGGATCTGCCACAGCGACTGGCCGGGAATGTCGCAGTGGTAGTAGACCTGAACCTTGGGCGAGGAGATGAGGATGCTCATCTTCTGCTTGAAGGTCTTCAGACCTGGCACGCCCGCCTCGAACTCGTCGAAGATCTGGTCGATGACGGCCTGGTAGGCGGGATCGATCTCGCCGACACGCTGGATCAGCACCCAGATGTTGCCGGTGCGCACTGCCTCGATCACGTCATGACCGCTGGCGTCGCCGATCTCGCCGTCCCGCCAGCTGGCGGGATCGTGGACGGTCTGGTTCATGGTGTTGACGTGGTAGTGCGCGCGTGGAACCTCTTCGATCAGCCTGGCCAAAGCGTTGTTGCTGAACAGCGGTGACTCGTGCAGCCGATGCTGGAGCTTGATCAGGTGATTGCCGAACAGCCCGGCGTGTCGCGGCGACCAGTCGACGAGAATGGGTTCGCTTGCCATGTTGGCCTCTCCCTTGCCGCGCCCGACGCCAGCCTGGCAGCGCGGAGCGCATGAACCTGCTGCATCAAATTTGATTGAAACTGTACAGGCGGTGGGGGGAGGGGGTTCAAGCGCATTCCGTTAGCAGCGTTAACTCGCAGCGTTAACGGGCGGGCCGTCTTGCGCCCGTCGCGGGCGGGATCGCGGGCGCCGATGACGCGGCGCTCAGCCTCCGCCGCGCAACCGTCGGCGCCGCTTCAGCGGAAGCGCCGGTAGAGTTCGCCGAGAGCCTTTCCCGCCCCGAGGTCGGCCGGCTTGCCGCCGATATTCGTCGCGACGACGATCGCCAGATCGCGGTCCTGATCGACCAGGATCTTCGCCAGGTTGAAGCCGTTGGAACCGTTGTGGGTGAGCAGCTCCTTGTCCGCCCAGTCGAACTTCTCGATGCTCCAGCCGGACGCATAGCCGCCCTCGGCCGGAGTGCCCGGCGGCGGATTGGGGCGCGGCGGGGTGCGCACTTTCTCGGCCTGGATGTGCGCCAGCGTCTCAGGTTCGACGAGCTTCGGGCCCCGCATCCCCTTGCCGGCATTCCAGGCGGCCCAGCGGGCGAAGTCGAGGATCGACATGTGGTTGGTTCCGACGGGCGCCAGTAATGGCGGCGCATCCGCCCAGGTGCCCCACAGACGCGGCACGATCGTCCCGTCATCGTCGGTCTGGTGGCCGACCGCCGCGTCGATCAGCCCGGGCGTCGCGGTCGGGCCGAACCCCGCGCTCTTCAGCCCAAGCGGCTCGTAGATCCGTTCCCGGACCAGGCTTTCCCACGGCTCGCCGGTCACCGCCTCGATCATGGCGCCGACGGTCATGTAGCCGAAGTTGGCGTACTGGAACGGCGAACCCTCCGGCACCACCGGCTCATTGTCCTTCCACGCGTCGAGCGCCATCAGCCGCAACTCGGTCGGGCTGTAGTCGAACGCATTGGTATTGAAATAGATGTCGAGCATCTCCGGCGTGTCGGTGGGGATGCCGCTCGAGTGGGAGAGAAGCTGGTCGAGGGTCACGGCCGCCAGCTTGGGATTGAGGCCCGGCACCTTGTCGCCGAGGACCTCGCCGATCGTCGAATCCCAGCGCAGATCGCCGCTGTCGACCAGCATGCCGGCGATCGTCGCGGTCATTGCCTTGCCGTCGGATCCGATGTGGATCCGGTCATTGACGGTCACCGGTACGCCGCTGCCGAACGCGCGCTCGCCGACCGCCCCGGCGGCGACGATCTCGCCGCCTTTTGCGACCGCGGCTACGAGCGCCGGAAGCTTGAACTCCTCCTGGATCGGCCGAAGCACATCGTCGAGGTTAGCCATGTCGTCCTGCGCCATCGCCGCCGGCGACAGCGCGGCAACGGCCAGGCAAAGCAGTCCGATGGTCTTTGCAGCGCGCATTGTTAGCCCCGTGAGTTGAACGCCCCGGGCAGAGGAAAACCAGGATTTTCCCACATCGCGGGACAACAGCCCGAGCCCTTCCTTTGCCGGCTGTCAATCTAGGTCAATCTACCTCCGGCTGGCAACAGTTTGCCCAGTCTCGACGGCGGATGAACGAAGAAAATCGGAACCGCATCTGGGTGATCAGCCGCGCGGGCACCGGCAAGAAGATCAAGTTTTGTCGCGGAACAACGCGCGGTTGGCGGCCGCCGAAGCGTCCAGGCTTCCGTCATACGCGCTCGGCCTCCAAAGGAGGCTGACTGAAATCAGGCTCGGGTGGCGGGACGAGCTTGTTGGCGATCAGGAAATCGACGAGCCAGGTGACCGTCTCGCTGAGCGGCGGCTCGGCCATCGCCTCCGGCGCCCGCAAGCAGAATTCACGATAGGCGCGATTGTCGTACCGCATCTTGTCCATCGCCTTGAACTTCTCGCGGCTGTTGTTGAAGAACGGCTTGAGCGGGAAGAGGTCGTCGACCGGGCCGCAACGGGCGTTGATGTGATCGACATAGCCGTCCATGTCCATATAGTGGAATGGATAGCCATACAGATCGGTAATGAGCCGGCAAACCGTCTCCATCGTGTAGTAGCGATTTGCGGTCAGGTGGAAGGTCCGGCCGCAGCTCGCCGGCTGATTGGCAATCGCCACGATGTTGTTGGCGCAGATGTCGACGGGCAGGAAGCTTAGCTGGTTTTCCGCCGACAACGCCACCGCGTGCCGGATGCAGTAGCCGATCGCCCGGCTCGAGATGTCGCCACGCATGTAATGGCCGGATCGGGAAGCGGTGATCAGCGACGGACGGAACATGCGCACGGCGAGGCCCCGTTCGCCCGCCTGGTAGACGAGCTGCTCCGACACCCACTTCGACTGCGGATAGCCGAAGTCGAGCCATTCCATGCCGCTGTTGCGATCATCCTCGCCCTTGACTGTCTTGGTCGTCCAACCGAAGACGAAGGTGGTCGAAATGTGGTTGAGCACCTTCGCGCGGCTGCTGCAGCAGAACCTGATGACCTCTTCGGTGCCGACGACATTGGCGCTCATGAGCTCACGATAGGTCTTGAGATAGTCGACCTCGGCCGCCGAGTGGTAGACGGTGGCCACCGTTTGCGAGAGCCGATGCCATTCGGCTTCCGTCAGTCCGAGCCGCGGCTCCACGACGTCGCCGCAAACGACCTCGATGCGCGTGCGCATCGCATGTTCCACATGGCCCGGCGACAGTCCCGCCCGCAACAGCGCGGTGCGCAACCGCATGCGGCCATGATCCCCGTTTTCGGCGCGGACGAGAGCAACCAGCGGCTGCCGGGTCAGCCGCAACAACGCTTCCAGCAGGAAGCAGCCGACGAAACCGGTGCCGCCGGTCACCAGCACCGCGCCATCGCCTGCGTCCACATCGGTGCGCGCAGACGGTACCAGCGCCGCGTCGAGCGCGGCATCGCGGCGCATCTGCTTCGCTTCGTCGGTCTCGATTGCCACGATCGCATCCGCCAGCGTGCTGGCGATGAGATCGACCGGCGCGGTCTTCGCCGCCAGCCCCGCCACGACCTGCTTCACCTTGCCGACCGTGGCGGTCTGCAAGAGCCGCAGGTCGTACACCGTATTCAGCCGCTGCTCTTCGGCAATGCCGTTGAGACGCGCCAGCTCCTCGATGCGGACCGACAGGTCGACCAGCTCGAGCGAATCGAGGCCGAGCTCCGACATCGTCGTGTCGTCGCCGGCCGTCGTGCCCGACCTGAGCAGCAGCCCGTCGAGCAGTCCGGTGACCGATTCCTCCGATTCGCCGGCGTTCTCGGGCCGCAGCGACGCCAGGATTTCGAAATCGCCCTTCGCATACGACAACTGGCAGAGATGCCGCGCGATCTTGCCGGACGAGGTCTTGGGCAGCGATCCCCGGCGGATCTGGGCGACGCACTCGACCGGCACCTGGAAATTGAGGACGACCACCCGCTGGATTTCGGCGAGCGGCACGTCGCGCGCGCCCTTGCCGTCCTCGACGAGGATCACCAGGCCCGTCTCGATGAACTGTTCGGCGCCGTAGCCGAACACCGCCACGCGCCCGGGCTCGATCCCGGGAAAATGCGCGAGGATCGCGGCCTCCACGTCGTTCGGAAACACGTTCTTGCCGCGCAGCACCGTCATGTCGCGGATGCGCCCGCAGACATACAGTTCGCCTTCGTCGATGAATCCGATGTCGCCGGTCCGGAGATAGGCGCGGTCCTCCTGCGCGCCGGCGATCTTTGCCTGGAAGATGTCGCGGCTGAGCTCCGGCCTGCCCCAGTAGCCTTCCGCCTTGCTCGGACCCGCCACCCAGATCTCGCCGGTATTGCTGGCCGGCATTTCCGCGCCTGTCTCGGGATCGACGATGCGGAGATCGACTTGCGGAACCGGCCGCCCGCAGCTGGCAAACCGGACGGCATTGGCGAGGTCGGGCTTGCCGCGCACCGTCGCGACGTGACCGTTCGCCAGCCGTTCCTTGTTGACCGCGAGCTGCACCCGGCCACCGACCGTGACCCTGAGCGTGTTCTCCGCCAGGCCGTAGGCGACCGTCAGCGCCGAGTCCTTCAGGCCGCAGCCGGCGAAGCGCTCGCGGAACGCGGTGAGCGTATCGCAGCGCACCGGCTCGGACGCGTTCATGATGTCCTGGAGCGACGAAAGGTCGAGGCGCTCCAGGACCGCGGCGGACACCCTATCCTTCCGCGCGCAGTAGTCGAAGGCGAAGTTCGGGGCGGAGGTGTGGGTGACCCTCAGCCGGGTGATCAGCTCGAGCCACAGGGCCGGGCGGCGGAGAAAGTCGGCCGGCGAGAAGAGGTGGGCCGTGTCGCCGCAAATCAGCGGGAAGAGGTGGTAGCCGATCAGCCCCATGTCGTGGAAGTGCGGCAGCCAGGACAGCGTGACGCGCGGCGCCTCCTGCGAGGCGGGGGAGTTGGCGATGACGTTGGCGTGGCTGATGACGGCGCCGCGCGGGGCGCTGGTCGAGCCGGAGGTGTATTGCAGGAAGAGGGTTTCGCCGGGGGTCGCCTCGAAGTCGTCCAGCATGCCGCTCACCGTCGCCGGGTCGATCCAGTTCAGCTCCGCCGCGGCGGTGATCCCGGGCGCTTCCGATGCCCGCGGGCGGCTCGCCAGAATATCGAGGAGCGCCTTGTGCTGGCGGCCGTCATAGAGGATGGCCCGCGCGCCGGAGTCGATTGCGATCTTGCCGAGACGCTCCAGCCCCGGATACCCGCTGGCTGCGCTGATCGGCGGCACCGGAACCGGGATCGCCCCCATCTTCGCGCAGGCGACGAAGCTGGTGATCATCGCCAGCCGCGGGCCGAAGGCGAGGAGCACCGGACGCCCCGGCTCGATTCCGGGCATGCCCGCGAGGCGGGCAGCGAGATAGTTGGTGGTGCGGTCAAAACCCCGGTAGGTGACGGATTCGACCGTGTCGCCCTTTAGATTGTGAAAGTTGTACAGCGAACGGTCGGGATGCGCTCCTGCGTGGTTCCGCAGGACATCGACAATGCTTCGCAACAATTCCCCCCCAAAGCCCTTTTTGCCGGCGAGCCGAACGGCGTTACCGGACATTGGCAGGCGGCGCAACCGGCCGCCTGCTCCCCGTGTCAAAATTGACCGAAATCGGACGCGATTGCGAGCGTTGATTCAGCGGCCGGCGATGCCACGGCGCGGGTTGCCAGTTCCGTTGCAGGATACGCTCCTTGCTCGCTGGCGGCAAAGGCCGGCCAGAAACGCCGTTCCATGTCACTTGGCACCCTCGATTTTTCACATACCCTTGGTCTGCAAAGCACGCTCATGTCGTTGAACTGCGTCAAAAGGCGGCTTGGCCAGATCAGCCTGCGTTCCATTGCCAGTTTCGGAGAAGGGATAGATGCCTGCTGAACCAGAGGCCCGCACCATTCGCGAAGCAGTCGGCGTCTTCGACAGCCTCGAGACGTTGCAAGAGGCGATCGACGACTTGCTGAGTTCCGGCTTCAACCGTGCCGAGCTGACTTTGCTCGCGGCCGAAGGGACCGTCGATGAGAAGCTCGGCCATAAGTATCAAAAGATCGCCGAGCTCGAGGACGACCCGATCGTTCCACGTTGTTGCTACATATCGACCGAGTCGATCGGGGACGCCGAGGGCGGGCTCATCGGCGGGCTGATGTATGTCGGGGCAACCGCAGCCGCCGGAGCGGTCGTCATGACCGGTGGAACGCTGGTGCTCGTGATCGCCGCAGCGGCGCTGGCGGGAGGAGTCGGCGGCTTGCTTGGCTCAATCCTCGCCAGATTGGTTGGCGGTCACCATGCAATCTATCTGCAGGAGCAGTTGGACCATGGCGGCCTGCTCCTTTGGGTACGGACATGGAAACCCGAGGACGAGAAGCGTGCGTCCGAGATTCTCTCAAAACATTCCGGTCGCGACGTTCACGTTCACACGTTGCCGGTGCCGGCGTAGGAGGGTAGTCGATTGGCGGATGTCAAAGGACCGACCGGATTAGATATCGAAAAGGCGCTCCTGGATCCCGGCTCCGTGTTTGCCACGCCGGAGGCGCTTCTCCTCCATCAAGGTCTGTCAAAGCAGCAGAAGATCGAGATCCTGCGACGCTGGGCGTACGACGCGAGCGAGAATGGCGTCGCCGTGGAGGAGGGAATGCCAAACGGGGAGAGTGATCTGCTTCGTCGCATCCTGCTCGCCCTCAACCAGTTCGGGGGCGGCACTGACGTGGAGCATGTGGGACCAACCAAGCAACACGGCATCCCGCGATCGGCAGTCGAATCCGACTAGCCGATAAAGACATGCTGGAGAAGCCGAATTCGCATGAACACGATGACAGGAGCCGAGTTGTCCGGAGAATGAGGGCCCGACGCTTGTGCCCTTGATGGCGCTACCCGCGTGGCTATTGGTGGTGCCGCTTACGTGCGACTTTGGATTTGCACTGCTCCGCGTATTTCTGCTTGTCGACTTCCGATCACGTTACGGCGATTTGCTCTCTCGGGCGGCGATGTAAATTTCGAGATTATAGCGTGCGAAGACCAGATTTGCTTCGCGAGTCAATTCGTCAATGTTCTCCTGCGGTTCGGATCCCGCGTTAAGATAACGTGTGATCAGTTCGTTCAGTTCTTTGGCAAAGTTGTTTTTGTTGGCGATGCGTGTTGCATCCATAGAGCTACTACCTGACACGCTTGTGCGAATTATTCGAGGACGAAAGAGATCTTTGCATTGACGCGATAGCTGTTGATCTTCCCGTTCTCGACAGTAGCTTCGTGGCTGACAATATAAATTGACTTGACGTTTCGCACAGTCTTCGTTGCGGTTGCGACCGCCTGCTGCGCTGCGTCTTCCCAGCTCTTCGTCGATTCAGCCAGAACCTCGATCACCTTTAGCATCGCCTGTTTTCTCCGATTTTCCTCAGCCTACTGCTTTCGCATGTAGGCTGAGGCTATTGGGAATATCGCTTCGGGATATTGATTCTCGTCAATTTTCGGGTGAACACGTCTGGCGCGAGCACCTGCCAGCGGATGAACGCAGGACGGCAGAACCGCCCGGACTCGGGCGCTCAGCGGGGCTCCGGAAGCCACTCTCACGCCGCGTTCGTGAGTTCGCTGCTCGGTTGCGCCCCGCACAGCGCCCGCGCGATCTCTGCCGCGAGCAAGGCGTTGCTCCCATGCGGGCCACGTTGGTCAAGAGGCCGCGGCCGGATGCGCCGGCCGGTGGCCGGCGCTCCCGGCGCGCCATTGACGATTCCGATCGGATCGTCGCGCGCGCCCGCGTTACGGATCCCGCCCCGCCCCGGCACGGCCGCCCGGGCCGCCGTAGCGATGCGCCGAACCGCCGGCATTCTGAATGGTGTACCAGGGGGTGCTCGGTGTGTTGAGGCTCGGGGTCGCGTTGATCCAGCAGACCCAGGCTGCGGCATCGACGGTGCACGGGTACCAGAACCGCGCGGCAGCCGCATTGGCCGGGAGCCGGCCGTTGCCCATGTCGGTCTCGGGGGTCGGATCGGACTCGTAGACCTCGCCGAACCACTGGACGAGCGACGCCTGCGAGTACTCGCCGTCCCACCGGCTTCCCGGGAAGTAGCCGACCCACTGGTTGGCGTACCAGGCCCACCAGTTGCCGCGATAGAAGACCCAGCCCATGTAGCTTTCGGAGCCGCTGCTCACGGCCATGCCCGGCACGATGGACGGGTTCCACTGCACCCAGCCGCAGCCGTTGTAGCAGGCGGGCGCCCAGCCGACCCAGTGGAAGACGAACAGCCGGGGCGACGAATCGCCGACCTCCTTGGTCCAGCCGATCTCGACGATGTTGCCGTTGCCTTCGCCGCCCTGCACCGAGATCTCAAAGAGCGAGTGGGTGCCGCCAGACGATGAAATCGCCGGGTTCTCGACCCTGCTGACCACCCCGCCGCCGTCGAAGAGCGGGATGCTGCCGCCGGCGCTGGCCCAGGCGCCCGCATAGTTGTAAGGGGCGTCGACCGAGGTGCCGGAGAAGAAGGGATTGCCCTTGGGCGCCTTGAAGGCGCGCGGGAACGGCAACTGGCCCTCCGGACACAGCGGCTCCGTCTTGACTGCGCTGCCGCCCTCGATCGTCGTGTTCTTGCCGTTGAAGTTCTTCGGCGACGCCGGGTCGCGATCCGGCGGGGCGGCGAGGTCTTTCGGCCGGTCGCGGCACTCATACAGCCGCGCGTCCTGCGTGCCGAGCTGCTCCACCGCTGCACCGGCGCCGAGCTCACTTCCGCTGGGCGCTGCAGTCTGCGAGGCGGCCGGCGCCGGCCAGGCCGCCATCGATACGGCGACGAGCAATCCCGTTATGCCGAGCATGGATGCAAAGGGTTTCATCGTGACCTCCCGGATGAATGCCGCTTCTGCTTTGCATGAGCGGTGCTGTCCGGGATGCCGGACAGCGCCCGATAGCAATACTGTGGTATGGGTGCGGCAGAAATACGGCCAAAAGCTTTGGGAACCTAATATTATCCTCGTTCTTTCCCGCGTTTTTTCTTGTTTTACACAAATTTACGTCAATCAACGATGAAATTGGCGTGGCGACAACGACGTCTCGCTACCGTGTTGTTGAGACAGTCGAAAGGATTGAGCCCTGGCCGGTCATGTCAATTGACGACGTGGCGCGCCGGCTAATTCTCAACCCGGAATTCCATGCCGGCTGCGTCCACCTCGATTCGCGGGCCGTTGCGGATCCCTGTGGCATCTCGATCGTAGGCCAGCGCGTACTGGGCGAATGCCTCGAGAACGATCGCGGTTGTGTACGCCTCGGATCGCCATTGCATCAGATTCCAGAGATTGTCGGCGAAGACGATTCCGGGCTCCCAGCTCAGGGCGGTGCGCCCGGACCCGCCGCGACCGTGCAGGCTGGCAAAGGTGTCTCTGTTCCTGATCGGGACTGCCCGGCGATGCCGGTACAGAAACTGCAAACCGCTTTCGATTGCATGTCGGTATTCCGCCAGATCCAGCCCTGCAGACGATGCGGTCTCCTCCCCGAGATTCAGCAGAGTGACCACCGCCAGCGCCGTGGAAAGATCACGGCTGCGATCGAAGCCTCCGTCGAACGAGCCGTCCGGGGACTGTTGGTCAAGGACGTCGTGGACCAGGACTCCCAGCGCAGCGTCAAGCGCCGGCGACCTTGCCCCGCCGTCGCGCCACGCACGTGATAGCGCGTAGGGAAACATCATCTTCTGCGGATAGTAGAGCCCGCATTCCGGCCACGCCTCGGTTTCAATGGCGCGGACCATCAGACGCAGGGCGTCGTCGTAGCCTGGTGTGTTTGTTCTTCCCGTCAGGCTGAGCGCCAGCAGTGCATTTGCGTTCACAACGCAGTCCACGTTGTTGACGCCGAGCGGGATGATCCCCTGGTCGGGCCGGGAGAAGGCGGGTGCATCCTCGTCCTTCAGCCAGGTCAAAAATGCGCCGCTGTCAGCTCCCTTCCAGGCATCCTGGCCGTCCTCCTTCACTCGATTGAGGTCGCGAAACCGCGGCAACGCCGAAAGAACCGCCCCATCGATCGCGACCCGACCGGCGTCGGGCGGACCGTTCAGCCTGCGGTCGAGGGTGCCAAAGGCGACCGCCAGCGAGGTGTCGTCGAGGTCACCCGGGAGGTTGGTCGCTGCCTCGATGCCGTGCGGGTTGGCGTTTTCGTCAAGCAGGACCCGCATCCATCTGAGGAATCGAAACCACTGGTCCGGGGCCACGCCCAGCGTGAGGCCTCCGAGCGCGGCTGGGTCTTCCACAAAGATTCGAGCGTACCTTTCGAGCCGGTCAACAGGGACGTTTGGTGGATGGGTGGAGCGATACGCATGTCCTGCACCGGTGATGGCGGGACGTTGCGGCCAGAACGCGTACCCCTCTCCGCGGCGATAGCCCGCGATGTTGTCACGTGCCAAACGGACCATCTCGGAGAGGGCGCCGTCAGATGGTGCCTCGAAATGGAGGAGCGAATAGCCCACGCCGGTCGACACGAACATGTTGGAATCCGGCACGCCAACAAAAAGCCGACCGCCGTTGTTGCCCGGGATTTTCGGAACGACTCCCAGCACGGCGTTCCATTCACCCACCCGATTCTCGTTATCCAGGCCGAACGAGGGGATGCCGTGCAGGCGCTGCGACGTCGGAAGGCTCACGAACAGGCGAGGCCGGCAGGATTCCTGGGTCGCAACCGCATTGACCGGCCGAAATCTCTCATTATCTTCCTTTGCAGGAAACGTCTCGCCTCGTGCTGTTGGCCCGTCGGGGGCTTCCCGATCGCCGCACCAGTCGAAAGCGCTACTGCCGCGCCCCGGCCGGTCGCGGACCTGCGTATCGTAGAGAAACAGAATGGCCCCCTGCAGAACATCGCGGACTGCGGGCATCTCCAACCGCATCTGCTGGAGCGACGACGGATCTCCTCCGCCCGCTGGCGGGTCAAAGCGGCTGATCGTTTGACAGGCGCTCAAGGCAAGGGCGCCCGCAAAGGCCGGCACTAGCGCAGGGATAACCCGTCGCGATTTCCTCGGCAGGCCGGGGCCCGTTCGCGGCATGGCCTGCAAAAGCGTTGGTGCTGATCGCATCCTCGAAAACGCTGCATGGCGGGTGGTGTCCTCGCCGCTGCTCATGACGACGCTCGCCCGAGCTTGGTCAGCGGGTCAAGCCCGCGCCGGCGATCTCCTCCAAGACGCGGGTCACCGCCCAGTTGTCGCCGTCCGGGAACCTGGTCTTGCCGGCCTCGAAGAGTTGCATGGCGGTCGCCGCCGTGAACAGCGGCACCCCGAGCTGGCGGGCCAGTTCCAGGGCGATGGCGAGGTCCTTGTGCATGGTCGTGATGCGGCTGCCGCCGTTTTCGAAGGAGCGCTCGATGATCTTTTCCAGCGAGTTGCTGGCGGCGTGACACCCGGCGCTCGATGTGCTGACCACGTCATGGAAAACCTGCCCGCGGATTCCGGCCTTCGCCGCCAGCACCGAGGCCTCGAACGTCGCGGTGTAGATCGACCCGATCAGCGCCTGCAGGCAGGCTTTCACAATCTGCCCCAAGCCGGGTTCCGCCCCGACCCGATGGATCGACCCGCTGACGGCCGCCATCACCGGGCGCGCCCGGTCAAGCACGTCGTCGGGGGCGGCCGCCATCATCGTCAACGTGCCGGCCTGGGCGCCGGAATAGCCGCCGCTGACCGGTGGTTCGATTAGGGCGATGCCCTTTTCATCGAGGGCATGGGCGATGTCGCGTGCCTCCTGCGCGTGGATGGTTGCGGTCAGGATGACGGTCGAACCGGGCTTCATGGTCGTCGCCAGTCCGTCGCCGAGGATCACCGCCTTCGCCTGGTCGCCGGTCATCACCATGACGAACACGGGATCGGCCTCGGCCCCGACCGCCGCGGCGTCGGCGGCGCGCCGCCCGCCGAGCGCCTCGAACGCGACCATGCGCGGCTCGCTGATGTCGAAGCCGACGGTCTCGAAGCCGTTGGCGATGAGGTTCCTGGCGAAGCCGGAGCCCATGTCGCCAAGTCCGATGACGCCGACGCGTTTCATGTTCTGTCTCCCTCGACTGTGGCCAGTGGCAGTCCACCTGTTTCACCAGCCGGATCTCACCGGCTCTCGTATCCGATGAGCATACCCGGAGATACCCCAGCCGGCGCTGCAGCTTGTCCGGCAGCATTTCCACAACGTAGGAACATGGAAGGAAAGGCCTCGAGAGAGAGAGATC
>Ga0210086_1001415_pt1 | contig 12286 bp, 13 predicted proteins | sample China_Galinas_PW_3_FD_184867 | JGI IMG/M metagenome (GOLD analysis project Ga0210086, IMG submission 184867) | Wetland microbial communities from San Francisco Bay, California, USA, that impact long-term carbon sequestration - China_Galinas_PWB_D2... | ecosystem: Environmental > Aquatic > Marine... | reverse complement strand
ACACATTGATTATATGGTCCCGCTAGGACTCGAACCTAGGACCAAGGGATTATGAGTCCCCTGCTCTAACCAACTGAGCTACAGGCCCCCGAGAAGGGCAAAGTATAACGTTCCCCGGCGGCGCTCGCCAGCACCGGACAGAAAAAAGGGAGGCAGTGCCTCCCTTTAGTTCGTTTTGCCGGATGGCTGTGCCGCGCGCGTCAGGCGGAGTCCAGGAAGCTGCGCAGCTGCTCCGAGCGGCTGGGATGGCGCAGCTTGCGCAGGGCCTTGGCCTCGATCTGGCGGATCCGCTCGCGGGTGACGTCGAACTGCTTGCCGACCTCTTCCAGGGTGTGGTCGGTGTTCATGCCGATGCCGAAGCGCATGCGCAGCACCTTGGCCTCGCGGGCGGTGAGGCTCTCCAGGACCATTTCGGTGGCCTCGCGCAGTCCCTCGAAGGTGGCGGCGTCGGGCGGCGACATGTCGTTGGTGTCTTCGATGAAGTCGCCGAGATGCGAATCCTCGTCGTCGCCGATGGGGGTCTCCATGGAGATGGGCTCCTTGGCGATCTTCATGACCTTGCGCACCTTGTCTTCGGGCATTTCCATGCGCTTCGCCAGCTCCTCGGGAGTGGCGTCGCGGCCCATCTCCTGCAGCATCTGCCGCGAGATGCGGTTGAGCTTGTTGATGGTTTCGATCATGTGCACCGGGATACGGATGGTGCGGGCCTGATCGGCGATGGAGCGGGTGATGGCCTGGCGGATCCACCAGGTGGCATAGGTCGAGAATTTGTAACCGCGGCGGTATTCGAACTTGTCCACCGCCTTCATCAGGCCGATGTTGCCTTCCTGGATGAGGTCGAGGAATTGCAGGCCGCGATTGGTGTACTTCTTGGCGATGGAGATCACCAGACGCAGGTTGGCCTCCACCATCTCCTTCTTGGCGCGGCGGGCCTTGGCCTCGCCGATGGAGATGCGGCGGTTGATGTCCTTGATCTCGGAGATGGTCAGGCTGCAGACCTGCTGCACGGCGCGCAGTTTTTCCTGGATGTTGCGAACCTTATCGGCGTGCTCCGCCAATGACTCGGCATAGCTGTGCTTGCCCTTGATCTCCTCGTCGAGCCAGGTCGCATCCGTTTCATGGTCCGGGAAGGTGGTGATGAACTGTTTGCGCGGCATGTGGGCCGCGTTGACGCAGATGTCCATGATGCCGCGCTCGTGGGAACGGATGCGGTCCACGGTGGAGCGCAGGTTACCCACCAGGCTGTCGATGAACATGGGGGCCAATTTCAATTCCAGGAATTTGCCGCTGATCTCATCCAAGGCCTTTTTGGCCTTGCTGTGATCTTTGCCCTGCTTGGCGACGATGGCGCTCCATTGGTCATGGATTTCCTTGAGCGCGGCGATGCGCAGGCGCACCTGTTCCGGATCGATGTTGTTATCCGTTTCCGTGCTGTCGTCGTCTTCGTCCTCGTCGTCGTCCTCGTCCTCATCCAGGTCGTCGGCTACGTTCTGGTTCAGGGCCGCGGGCTCGGCGATGTCTTGATCGAGGTTGGGATCGATGATGCCGCGGATGACCTCACCCAGGCGCACTTCGCCGGCTTCGACGCGGGCGTAGACGCTCAGCAGTTCGGCGATGGTCTGCGGATATTGGGCCAGCGCGGTCAAGACTTGGATTTCGCCGTCTTCGATGCGCTTGGCGATTTGGATTTCACCTTCACGGGTCAGCAGTTCGACAGTGCCCATCTCGCGCATGTACATGCGCACGGGATCGGTCGTGCGACCGAACTCACTGTCGACACTGGCGAGCGCCGCCGCAGCCTCTTCGGCGACGTCTTCGTCGGTCACCGGGGTGTCGGCCAGCAACAGGGCATCCGCATCCGGCGCGATTTCATGCACGGGAATGCCCATGTCATTGATCATCGCGATGATGTCTTCAATTTGCTCGGGGTCGACGATTTCGTCCGGCAAGTGGTCATTGACTTCGCGGTAAGTCAGGAAACCCTGTTCCTTACCGCGAGCGATCAATAACTTTAACTGTGACTCTTGCTTTTCGTAGTTCATTACGCGTACAACCCAGAAGTTGGAAAATTAGCCGGGCATTTTACCCGACATTGCTATTTGCTGCGAATCTTTCAATGCAGTGCGGCGGGGGTGGTGCCGACGGTGCAACGGCGCTGCAGTTCCAGGAATTCCACCTTTTCCGATGGGGTTAGCCCCTCGCGTTGCCATTTGGCGTTCAACTCGTCGCGGCGCAGCTTCGCCACTTCGGTATCCAGCCACTGCACCACGCCGCGGAATTCGAGCTCGAGGCCTGCCTCGGGCAGGATCGGCTCCCATTTCGCCAGTTCGGCCAGTTGCTGCCCTTCCGGGGTTCCCCGCCACCGTTCCAGGATCGCACCGCTATGAAGATGGGGGTGGGCCTGGAGTAATTCAAGCAAGTTGATGAATAAACTCAATCCCGGAATATTCAGAATTTCCCACCGCTTAGCCTGGCCAGCGACCGCCGCCAGTTGCGGCGTGTGCAGCAACAGCTCTATCCCTGAGCGAACTGGTGATTTACTGGGCCGCTGCTGGGCGCCAGTCCGGCGTGCCCTGGCCTGGACGGCGTTGCCGGGGCTCGGTTGCTGACCCGGCATGCCCAGGTTGCGCGCCACCACATCGGTGCTGAGCTGGGATAATTCTGCAAGTCTTATCATCATCATATGTTTAAATACCCCAGCTGGTAATTTGGACAGCCACGGTCTGGCAAGTTCCACCAGGCGCGCCCGGCCTTCGATGCTGGATATGTCGGCCTGCTTGGTTAGGACTTCATAAAAAAATGTTGAAAATGAGACAGATTGCGCAATTCTGTCTTCGAAATGCTGCTTGCCTTCCTTGCGCACCAGGGAGTCTGGGTCTTCCCCTTCGGGTAGGAACAGGAAGCGGGCGTCGCGGCCTTCGCGCATGGCGTGGAGGAGATTTTCCAGGGCCCGCCGGGCGGCGTCACGGCCGGCGCGGTCGCCGTCGAAGCAGAAGGTGACCTCCGGGGCGAGGCGGAATAAGCGTTCGATGTGCTCGAGGCTGGTGGCGGTACCCAGAGTGGCCGCGGCATAGCGGATGTCGTGCTGGGCGAGGGCGACCACGTCCATATAGCCTTCCACCACCAGGAGCTTGTCGACGTGGCGCAGGGCCTTTTGCGCTTCGAAGAGTCCGTAGAGTTCCTTGCCCTTATGGAATACCGGCGTTTCGGGTGAATTGAGGTACTTGGGGTTGTCCTCCTTGTCCACCACCCGCCCGCCGAAGGCGATCACCCGGCCGCGGCGATCGCGGATCGGGAAGATGATGCGATTTCGGAAGCGGTCGTAATAGCCGCCGCCGTCCTTCTTGATCACCAGGCCCGCTTCCATGAGCAAGGCCTGATCGCCGGGCGATGTGCCCAGTTCGAGGCTCAGATTGTCCCAGCCGGGCGGCGCGAAGCCGATGCCGAACTCGGCGGCGGTGGCGCCGCTCAGGCCCCGCTGCTTGAGATAGTCGATCGCCTGCGGATGGTTGCGCAGCTGGCGGCGGAAGAACTCGGCGGCCTTTTCCAGTATGAGGTAGAGGGGCTGATGCGAAGGACCGTCATTGCTCGGGGATGCCGATAGCGGGATCTCCATGCCCGCCTTGGTCGCCAGTTCGCGCACGGCCTCGACGAACTCCATATGCTCATAGTTCATGAGGAAGCTCAGCGCGGTGCCGTGGGCGCCGCAGCCGAAGCAATGATAGAACTGCTTGGCGGGACTCACGGTGAACGAGGGGCTTTTTTCCTCGTGAAACGGGCAGCGCGCCGTGTAGTCCTTGCCGGCTTTGCGCAAGGGGACGCGCGCATCGATCACGTCGACGATGTCGACGCGACTCATGAGATCGTCGATGAATTGCTGAGGGATGCGGCCGGCCATAGTTGAAGATTGTATGCCGACGGGACGGAAAGCGTTAGCCTGTTACTGCCCCCGTGGGGGTCAAGCGCTGAGTTTTTCCTTGACCTTGCGGCTCACCAGGCCCATGTCGGCGCGGCCCTGGAGCTTGGGCTTGAGCAAGGCCATGATTTTGCCAATGTCCTGGGGTGATGAGGCGCCGCTGGCGGCCATGGCGTCGGCGATGAGGGTCTCGACTTCGTTGTCGCTGAGCGCGGCCGGCAGGTATTCCTGGATGACCGCCACCTCCGCCGCTTCCTTGTCGGCCAATTCCTGGCGGCCGGCTTGCTCAAATTGCGTGATGGAATCGCGACGCTGTTTGATCATCTTGTCCAGCACCGCGAGGATGTCCGTGTCACCGAGGGTGACGCGCTCATCGATTTCCCGCTGTTTAACGGCGGCCAGCATGAGACGGATGGTGCCAAGACGCTCTTTGTCTTTGGCGCGCATCGCCGTCTTCATGTCCGCTTCGATGCGCTGTCTGAGTCCTACGGTTGGCTCGTTCATGGGGCGCGTTATCAATAAAGACGAACGCGGTTCAAACGATCTCGTGACAGCTTTTTGAGGTGGCGCTTTACCGCGGCAGCGGCCTTGCGCTTACGGACGGCAGTGGGTTTTTCATAGAATTCACGGCGGCGGGTCTCGGTAAGGACTCCGGCCTTTTCACAGGTGCGCTTGAAGCGGCGCAGGGCGACTTCAAACGGCTCGTTTTCACGGACTCTGACTGATGGCATGCGTACTATAACCTCGTTGTGCCCCAATTTAGGGGTAATAAAACCTCTGGCCATGGGTCTGACCAAGGCGCAACAGTCTAGCGGGACAGCGTCCGGGATTCAAGCGGTGGCGTCTGCCCGGACCGTGGGGAACAGATCGGGCAATCGGGGTCGCTCTTTAATACCGTGGTGCGCCAGGCCATGGTGCGGGCGTCGACTTGCAGGAGCCGGCCGTGGAGGGTTTGCCCTAAATTAAGTATAACTTTAATTGCTTCAGTGGCTTGTATGCTGCCTATGATGCCGACCAGCGGGGCCAGCACCCCGGCATCGGCACAGTTTTCCCGGTTGTCGCCCTGATCCGGATAGAGACAGTGGTAACAGGGGCTGGGGGCGGTATCGAAGCGGAAGGTGGTGACTTGCCCCGCCATGCGGATGGCGGAGCCGGAGATTAAGGGGGTCTGGGTGGCGATGCAGGCCGCGTTGAGGGCGTATCGGGTCGGGTAGTTGTCCGAGGCATCGATCACGATATCCGCGGCCTGGGTCTCGGCCAGGAGGTGTTCGCCCTCGAGCTTGGCGGCGAGGGTGATAAGTTGCACATCGGGATTGAGGCCGTGCAGCGTTTCCGCCGCCGACTCGGTTTTGCCGCGGCCGATGTCATGAGTGTGGTGGAGGATTTGCCGCTGGAGGTTGGAGAGATCGACCTCGTCATGGTCGCACAACACCAGGGTGCCGATGCCGCTGGCGGCCAGATACATGGCGACCGGGGATCCCAAGCCGCCGAGGCCGACAATCAGGACTTTCGATTGCAACAGTCGTTCTTGGCCGTCGAGGTCGATGTCCGGGAGCAGGAGCTGGCGGCTGTAGCGGCGCAGTTGGTCGTCATTCATAAGATGACATCACGGTGCGGCATAGGCGAACACATCGGCTTGCGGGGTGCGGCCATCGTCGGCCCAGCCGCCCACTAAATAGATAGTGTTGTCCAGGGTGGCTACCCCCATGGCGGCGCGCGGCGCGGGCAGATCGGCGATGCGTTGCCACGTGCCGGCAGTCGGATCGAAACGTGCGGCGCGATTATGGATGTTGTCGGTGCTGTAGCCGCCGAAGATGTATATCTGGCCGGCGAGGGTGCAGGCGCCCAGCCCGGCGGCCGGCCAGGGTAGGGTGTAGCGTTCATCGTAGACCCAGCGGTTGTGGGCCGCGTCGTAGCGTTCGACCAAGGAAAAATTATTGAAGCCTTCGGGGGTGAAGGCGACACCGCCCATGGTGAGAATGGCGTCGTCGACCACCACCGCGGACAGGGCGAAGCGGGGTTGGATCAAGGGGGCGATCTCTTCCCAGGTTCCGGTGGCGGGGTTGAGCCGTTCGCAGAAGTCGAAGCCGGGGTCGGTCTTGGGGCCGGCCTTGGTCGCATCGGGGTGATGGCCGCCCAATACATAAATCTCGCCGTTCAATACCGCAACGGCGGGATAGTCGTGGGGCATGAGTAGGTCGGGGCCGCTTTCCCAGGTGTCGGTGTCGGGATAATAAATTTCGACCGTAGTAAGGAATTTGAATTGGCCGTTTGCCTGCTTGAAGCCACCGCCCATGACATAGATGCGGTCGCCGAGGAGGGCCGTGACCGAGCCGGAGCGCAGGGTAGGCATGTCGGCCTTGCGCTCCCATTGATTCTTCACTGGGTCATAGGCATATACCGAGTTGAGGCTCGCGAACTGAGGTCCGCCGCCGCCGAAGACATAAACTTTGTTTTTATAGCTTGCCGGTGGGCAATGGGAGCGATCGTGCGGGATGGGGGATTTTATACCCCAGGAGCCGGAAACAAGGTCTGTTTGTGAGTGGTTCATTGAGTTTCGCGCAGCCTGTAAGGTTGTGTAATGTTTAGCTAAAGTAGCTTCGAATATGGAAATTTGCTGTCTTTACTTGCAGGTTGAATTCTGACAGTATTTAAAACCCGCGTGCATGAGCGCAAAGTAGTTATATAGTAGTGATTAGCATACTGATATGTAGCTTCGCCGATCTAGCTATATCTATCGATAGGGTGCTTGAGGCTGGTGCGCTGCTGGAGTCAAAGTGTTCCATGATAGGATGTGGGAAGCAAGGCTAACCAGCAGGTTTTAGGTAACGGCCTGATTCGGAACCTTTTGCATCCAAGCAGATCAACGGTTGATAACGGCGAGCGTGCGTAATTGTCAGAGATCCAGTAGTTCCGCGTAGCTAGGTTGGCGCATAAGAATTTGAGGTAAGTCGACCCTGGGAAGAATCGCGATAACGCGCAGAGGAAGGCCCATGCTTTACAGTAAATCACAAATTGTTTCGTCGGCGGGATCAGAGCTTGATCAGACCCTCAGGTCCGGAACGGCGGCGGATCCCTCGCTGTCGTTGCCGCCCTTGCAGGATCAGTTCGGACGGACCTTTGATTATGTGCGCATCGCCGTGACTGAGAAGTGTAACCTGCGCTGCACCTATTGCATGCCGGAAGAAGGGGTGGACTTCAAGCGCGGTGATCAGATCCTCCAGGCAGACGAGATCATCCGCGTAATCGGGGCCCTGGCGCGCATGGGCATCAAGAAAGTCCGTTTTACCGGCGGTGAGCCCTTGGTGCGCAAGGACATCGTCAAGCTGGTGGAAGGCGCCGCCAATACCCCTGGGATCAAGACGGTGCACTTGACGACTAACGGCATCCTGTTCAGCCGTTATGCGAAAAATCTATTATCCGCCGGTCTCACCGGGGTGAATGTCAGTTTGGATAGTCTGGATGCGGCTAAATTCCAGCGCATTACCCGCCGTACCGGCGTCGAGAAGGTGTTGGACAGCATCCGTTTGGCGCTGGACCTGGGTTTCCCGCGGGTGAAGGTCAACGTGGTATTGATGCGCGGCTTCAATGAAGACGAATTGCCGGCCTTTTGTGAACTGACCAAAGACTTGGCGGTCACCGTGCGCTTCATTGAATTCATGCCTTTCGATGCCCATCAGATCTGGGAATCCGGGGAACACTTCGCCAGCGCGGAGAATATGGTCGACCGCATGAAGGCCATGTATCCCAATATCATGGATTCCTCGGGAACGCGGACCGAGCATCATATCTTTCAGGTGCCGGGCTATGCCGGCAAGATCGCGGTTATCCCGGCCTTTACCCGCAGCCTGTGCGGCAATTGTTCGCGGATCCGCCTGACTGCCGATGGCCGCATCCGTAACTGTCTTTATTCCGATGATGAGTACGACCTCAAGAGCGTGATCCGCTCCAGCGAGGATGACGAAGGCATCATCGACACCTTCCGCCAGGCCTTCGCCGAAAAGGCCAGAGATGGTTTCGAATCGAAGAAGCGTTCCGCGGTGAAGCGGGTTAATATTGCCGATATCGGCCGGGTGAGCATGACTCAGATCGGCGGTTAGCCTTTTCCGGATCCGATTAGTCGGCAACGAGCAGTCGGGATTGTGTTTTGCGAATGGCAATGCTGTATTGCGGCGAGTCTCAGTGAGGAATGAGCGAGAGTGATGGACGATAAACTGACTCATTTCAACGCCAGCGGCGATGCCCATATGGTTGATGTCGGGGCAAAGAATGTGACCCAGCGTGAGGCAGTTGCCGAAGGGCGCATCTTCATGGATCCCAAGACCCTGGAACTCATCATCCAGGGCGGTCACAAAAAAGGCGACGTGCTGGGTATCGCGCGGGTCGCCGGTATCATGGGGGCGAAAAAGACCCCCGATCTGATTCCTCTCGCCCATCCCATCAGTATTACCGGCGTAGACCTGGATCTGACCCCGGAACCGGACAGCAACGCCGTTCACTGCCGGGCGGCGGTGCGGTGTGTAGGGCAGACCGGCGTGGAGATGGAAGCCTTGACGGCGGTGCAAATTGCCCTGCTGACTATTTATGATATGTGTAAAGCGGTGGATCGCGGCATGGTCATGCAGGATATCGGCTTGCTTGAGAAGTCCGGCGGCAAATCCGGCACCTGGCGCCGGGCCGCTTCGTGATCCTCAAGACGTAGGCGGGTTATGGATATTACAGTTAGATATTTTGCAAACATGCGCGATCAAATGGGCCGCGCCGAAGAAACGGTCTCCCTGGAAGGCGATGCCGTTACGGTCGAAGATTTATGGGGCAAGATTTCCGCGACTCGGGCCATGCCCAGCAATGTGCTGATCGCGGTCAATATGGAATATACCGACAGTTCCCGCGTATTGAAAAACGGCGATGAAGTGGCGTTTTTCCCGCCGGTAACGGGAGGGTAATCGTGCAGGTTATCGTTCAGGAAGGTCTTTTCGATCCCTATCAGGAAACGCGCGCCTATGAAGAGAAATGTTTGCCGCGAGGCAAGCACGGCGCCGTGGTCACCTTTGTCGGAACCATGCGCGACTTTAATGACGGCCACGATGTCAGTTCGATGTTTTTGGAACACTATCCCGGCATGACCGAGCGGCATATCGAGGCGGTCTGCCAGGAGGCGGCGGAACAATGGGACGTCATCGACGCGCTGGTAGTGCATCGCGTCGGGGAGATATCCGTCGCTGAGCCGATCGTACTGGTGGCGGTGTGGTCCGCCCACCGCGCCCATGCCTTCGATGCCTGTCGTTACATCATCAATTATTTGAAGGAGCGCGCGCCGTTTTGGAAATGTGAATCGACGCAGCACGGTAAACGCTGGGTGGAGCACAATACCAAGGATCCGGGTGTCAGCGCCAAGGGTATAAAGCAATCCGCCTAGTTTTTCAGCATGTGTTTTGTAAGAATTTGAGGGCCGCTTTACTAAGGTGATGCGGCCCTTTATGTTTTGTCTTGTTGTCGCGATGTTGATGGCTGTACTGCACTCCGCGGGACCACAGATCCCCGTTCAATTTTTATGCTGAGCAGGAGAAGCGTATGAGCAACTTGATTCGATTTGGCGTCTCCATTGAAGAGGATTTGCTGACGCAGTTTGACGCGCAAATACACGAAAAGGGCTATACCAATCGCTCCGAGGCGATCCGTGATCTTATCCGCGCCCAGATCGTTCAGCAGGAGTGGCAGACAGGCAAGGAAACGGTGGCCACCATTACCCTGGTGTATGACCACCATACCCGCGAATTGATGGGCCAGCTGACCCATCTGCAGCACTCCTTTGACGGTGAGATTAAATCGGTCCTGCATATCCATCTCGATCACCACAATTGCCTGGAGGTTTTGGTGGTTCAAGGGAAAGGGGGCTTGCTGAAGGCGTTTGCCGATAAGCTGGGCAGCATTCGCGGGGTGAAGCACAGTACCCTGACCATGGCGACCACCGGCAAGGCGATTCCCTCCAAGGCCGATTATCACGATCACCATCATGGCTGATTTTATGCTTGGTTAAGCGGTTGAAATAAGGGTGATTCTCCTTGCTTACGTCTGTAACACATACTTTTTAAGTGTGCTACCATCCTATTGGCACCGGCTGAGTTAAATAGGTAATGTCCATGTCCCTGCAGCGTGTTGTCACCGCCCTAGGCTTGCTGCTGTTGAGTGTCGTCGCCTCGACTGCCTATGCCCATAAGGTCAATGTGTTTGCCTATGTGGAAGGTGATCAGGTCTATATTCAGGGTTATTTCAGTGACGGCACCAAGGCCAAAAACAGTGATGTGACGGTCTATGCGAGCGACGGCCAGGAGCTGACCAAAGGGCAAACCAACGAAGACGGCGCGTTTACGTTTCCCACCCAGGGTAAGAAGCAGGCGCTGCACGTCGTGTTGAACGCAGGCATGGGGCATCAGGCTTCTTACGATATCCCCACGGACGAGATGGCGGGTACGACAGCGGCGGCGAGCGGGACAGCGGCAGCGCCCGCGTCGCAGGACCCGGCGCCGGCTGCGGATGAACCGCATGCCGGCGGCGACAGCGCCGCTCCTGCCCAGATATCCGAGGCGGCGATACGCAAAGCGGTGGCGGAGGGCGTGCTGCCCCTCGCCCGGGAGATTTCAGAGTTGAAGGAGCGGCGCGGCTTCTCGGATATCGTCGGCGGCATCGGCTTTATCGTGGGGGTGCTGGGGATAGTTGCCTATCTGAAGGCCAGACAGCAAACGCGGCGTGGAAATAAAGGCGACGGGTAACGGCTGGGTAGCGCCGCGCCGCTTGATAGCAAAAGATTAACGGTGGTGCTACTTTGGCTGGGTGTCTGCCGCATCAGCGGTTGATTTATTAACAGGATGATGTAGTTATATTTTGAGGCATTGTGATGCATATATCCGACGGGATTCTTTCCGGCCCGGTTCTGGCCGCAGGGTTTGGCGGGGCCGCGGTGCTGGCGACCATCACCATGCGCCGCATGGATATGGAGGAGATCCCCAAGATTTCCGTCATCACGGCGGTATTCTTCGTGGCGTCGTTGATCCATGTGCCGCTGGGACCCAGTAGCGTTCATCTGATTTTGAATGGCTTGGTGGGCATAGTGCTGGGTATGCGGGCGTTCCCCGCCATTATGTTGGGCATCATCCTCCAGGCGATTCTGTTCGGCCATGGGGGCGTGTCGGTGATCGGGGTGAATACGGTCATGATGGGCGGCGGCGGCCTGCTGGCCTATGGTGTGTGGCAGCTGCGGCATTTGTTTTCCTTTGGCCATAAAGAAGTGATATTCGGCGCCTTGGCGGGCGGCACCGGGGTATTGGTGTCGGGATTGATATTATCCCTGGCCTTGCTCACCACCGGCGAGGAGTTCGCGGCGACGGCGGGATTGGTGTTGGCGGCGCATGTGCCGATCATCATCATCGAGACCATCGTTGCGGGGGCTTGTGCGGGATTCCTGATGCGGGTGAAGCCGCAGATCCTGGCGGGATATAGGCGTCAGACGCCGCTTGCCGGGGCGTCTGTGGGCAAAGCGTCATGAGTCGATGCTGCGTATTTCCAGGTGCGGGTCCGTGAGTATTTATGCCGCTTGATATAGATCGCTTTGCCCATCTTGCTTCACCCATACAGCGTTGGGATCCGCGCTTTAAGACCTTTTCACTGGGTCTGTTTATCCTGGGCGTGGCGCTGATCAAGGCCATTCCCCTCAGCGGCGCCGCGCTGCTGGTGGCATTGCTATTGGTGTGGATGGCCGGCTTGCCGGCGCATTTCGTGGCGGGCGGCGTGAAGTGGGTGCTGATATTCCTGTTGCCCTTCTTTCTCATCATGCCTCTTAGCTATCCCGGCGAACCGGCATTTCGCATCGTCGGCCTGCCGTTTGCGTGGGAAGGCCTGCGTCTGGCGGTCTTGATAGTGCTCAAGGCCGTCGCGATCGTGCTGACCGCCTATGCCATCTTCGGATCCAGCCGCTTCGATGTTTCCATGTTGGCGCTGCAACGCCTGAAGTGTCCCAAGATCATCGTGCAGATGCTGTTGTTTACCTACCGTTACGTCTTTGTGTTTTTGGCGGAGATGCGGCGCATGGATACGGCGATGGCCGCCCGCGGTTTCGTCAAACGCGCGGACCGGCGGACCCTGCATGTGATCGGCAATTTTATCGGGACCTTGCTGATTCGCAGTTTCGAACGCACGGAACGTATCTATAAGGCGATGCTGTCCAAGGGCTATCAAGGTGAGTTTCATTCCCTGGTGAGCTTTGCGGCGGATGGCACGGACTGGCTTAAGGCCGCAGCGGCCTTGCTGGTGGCGGCAATGCTGTTCGGGGCGGATGCGCTGGGGGTTTTCAGGCCGGCGGTACTGGGCTGG
>Ga0210086_1001411_pt1 | contig 12311 bp, 10 predicted proteins | sample China_Galinas_PW_3_FD_184867 | JGI IMG/M metagenome (GOLD analysis project Ga0210086, IMG submission 184867) | Wetland microbial communities from San Francisco Bay, California, USA, that impact long-term carbon sequestration - China_Galinas_PWB_D2... | ecosystem: Environmental > Aquatic > Marine... | reverse complement strand
GATCGTCAAAGAGAAGCTGGCCTGACGCCGGCGCGCCCGACTCTGGCGTGCCCGACTCCGGCGCGGCCGGCGCCGCGCCCGGGCTTGTCCCCCGCCTATCCACCGAAGGCTCCCCGGCTATCGCCGTCCGGCCGGCCATGTTCCACAGACGTTCGCCCGGGTGTTAGACTAATCTGCGCGACTCGGAGTCGCCCCGACGGCCCCCGACGGCCCCCGTCCCGCCAACGCCCGCCCGCGAAACGCCGGTCATGAGCTTCGACGCCAGCTTCCTCGACGAAATTCGCGCCCGCGTGCCCATCGCGGCGGTGGTCGGCCGCAAGGTCAAGCTGACGCGCCGCGGGCGCGAGCACCTCGGCCTCTGTCCGTTCCACAACGAGAAGACGCCGTCGTTCACGGTCAGCGAGGACAAGGCGTTCTTCCACTGCTTCGGCTGCGGCGCCCACGGCGACGTGATCGGCTTCGTCATGCAGAACGAGGGCCTGTCGTTCCCCGAGGCGGTCGAGCGCCTCGCCGGCGAGGCGGGACTGCAGGTGCCGCGCGCCTCGCCCGAGGCGCGGGAGTCGCAGCGCCGGCGCAGCGGCGTGCTCGACGTGCTGGAGGCGGCGGCCGCGTGGTTCGCGGCCCAGCTGGCCGGGCGCGAGGGCGCCGAGGCGCGCGACTATCTGACACGCCGCGGCCTGACCGCGGACAGCGTCGCCGCCTTCCGCCTCGGCTACGCGCCGGGCCGGCGCGGCCTGCTGCGCGCCGCCCTCAACGCGCGCGGCATCGGCGACGGCCAGTTGGCCGAGGCCGGGCTGATCAAGCGGCCGGATCCGGACGCCGGGCCGGGGCCCGGCGGCGACGGCGCGCCGCGCGACTATTTCTTCAACCGCGTCGTCTTTCCGATCACCGACCGGCGCGGCCGGGTGATCGCCTTCGGCGGGCGGGCGCTCGGCGATTCGCCGGCCAAGTATCTCAACTCGCCGGACACGCCGGTCTTCCACAAGGGCCGGGTGCTGTACAATCTGGCGCGGGCGCGGCAGGCGGCGCACGACGGCGCCGAGGTGCTCGTGGCCGAGGGCTACATGGACGTGATCGCCCTCGCGCAGGCCGGCTTCGGCGGCGCGGTCGCGCCGCTCGGCACGGCGATCACCGAGGAGCAGATCGCCGAGCTCTGGCGCCTCGCCGAGGAGCCGCTGCTCTGCCTCGACGGCGACGCCGCCGGGCGCCGCGCCGCCTTCCGCGCCGCGGAGCGGGCGCTGGCCGGGCTGCGGCCGGGCTACAGCCTGCGCTTCGCCTTCCTGCCCGAGGGCGAGGATCCGGACAGCCTGCTGCGCAACGGCGGCGTCCAGGCGCTGCGCGCGGTGCTGGCCGCCGCCCGGCCGCTGTCGGACATTCTCTGGCAGATGGAGACCGAGGGGCGGCGCTTCGACACCCCGGAGCGCCGCGCCGGGCTGATGCGGGCGCTCGACGGGCGGGTTCGCGCCATCGCCGACGGCGACGTCCAGCGCGCCTATCGCGAGACCTTCGACCAGCGGTTCCTGGAGGCCTTCGGCTACGGCCCCTGGAGCGGCGGGCGCCGGGCCCCGGCGGCCCGCCTGGGCCGCTTCGCCGGGCCGGGGCGGGGGCCGGGTCAGCGCGGCCGGTTCGCGGCCGCCGGGTCTGCTGGGGCCGGCTACGGGCGCGGCCGGCCGCCCGCGCCGGGCGCGGCGCCCTTTGTCCCGGGGGTGCGCCAGGCGCCTGGGCTGCTGCTGCGCCGGCAGGAGCAGGTGCTGCTGGCCTGTCTCGTTAACCATCCCGGGCTGATTACCGAGCATGCCGAGGAGCTCGCCGAGCTCGACCTCGTGAATCCCGGTTTTCTGCGGCTTTGCCGGGCCCTTTTGGACCTCGCGGCGGGCGATCCGGACCTTGACACCGCAAGGTTAAAGTGCCACCTGTCCGATCAGGGTTTTTCCGCGGTCCTGGCCGAAATTCTGCGCTCCGACGTGTATATTCACGGGCGGTTCGCGCGGCCCGGAGGCGGCGCGGACGAGGCCCGGCGCGGCGTGCAGGACGTTTTGCGAAGCTATCGCAAGCAGCGGGTGGCGATGGAAACCGAGGAAGCGGTGCGGATCTTGGCCGACTCGCCGACCGAAGACAATCTGGTGCGGCTGGAAGCCAAGAAGCGGCTGCTCCACGACGAACCCGACGAGGATGAAACCGGCGGCCGTGCGGGCGCGGTCGTGCCGGACGAAACCTGACGCCGCGTGACGAAGGACGGCGCTCCGGGCGGGGGGCGCCGTGAACGCGGCTCTGAAACTTTGAGGCAAGAAGTCCTATGGCGAGCAAGGCGACCGAGAGCGCTGGCGAATCCACCGAGGCCCGGGAAGAGTCCCAGGACGGTCCGCTGATGGACGGCATGAGCGCGGCCGTCAAGAAGATGATTCAGAAGGCGAAGGAGCGCGGCTACGTCACCTACGACGAGCTCAATCAGGTCCTTCCCCAGGAGCAGATGTCGTCCGAGCAGATCGAGGACACCATGGCGATGCTCTCCGAGATGGGCATCACGGTGACCGAGAGCGAGGAGCAGGACGACAACAACGAAGAGGAAGACGAGCGCGCCGCCGGGAACATCAGCGACGAAGACATCGGCCGGACCGACGACCCGGTGCGCATGTACCTGCGCGAGATGGGCTCGGTCGAGCTGCTGTCGCGCGAAGGCGAGATCGCCATCGCCAAGCGCATCGAGGCCGGCCGCGAGAAGATGATCGGCGGCATCTGCGAGAGCCCGCTGACCATCCGGGCGCTGCTGTTCTGGCGCGAGTCCCTCATCGAGGGCCGCATCCTGCTGCGCGACATCATCGACCTGGACGCCACCTACGGCGCCGTCCCGGGCGAGGGCGGCAACGGCGTCGACGACCAGTCGGGCGAGGGCCAGTCGGGCGAGGGCCAGTCGGGCGAGGGCCAGTCGGGCGGCGGCGAATCGGGCGGCGCGGCCGACGGCGACTCGCAGCCGGCCGCCGCCAAGAAGACGGACGGCGCGCCGAACAAGGCCGGGGACAACGCCCAGGCCAATAGCCAGGCCAACTCTCAGGTCAACTCTCAGGCCAACTCCCAGGCCAAGCCCCAGGGCAACGGTGCGGCCGCGCCGGCCGGGGGCGCCTCGGGCGACGGTGCCGCGGGCGGCGAATCCGGCGACGACGGCGAGGACGACGAGGACGAGGTCAACATCTCGCTCGCCGTGATGGAGGCGCAGCTTCTGCCCGGCGTGCTCGAGACCTTCGACGAGATCGCGGGCACCTACAAGAAGCTCGGCCGCGCCCAGGAGAAGCGCCTCGGGGCGATCCAGAAGGGCCAGAAGGTCGCGCCGCAGAGCGAGCGCCATTACGAGAAGGTCAAGGTGCAGCTCGTCGAGCTGATGGACGGCGTGCACTTCAACAACGCGCGCATCGAGCAGCTGGTCGAGCAGCTTTACGACATCAACAAGCGGCTGGTCGGGCTCGAGGGCCGCCTGCTGCGCCTGGCGGAGAAGTGCAGCGTCGACCGCAAGGACTTCCTCGAACACTACTACGGGCGCGAGCTCGATCCGCGCTGGCTGTCGCGCGTCAAGCGCCTCAAGGGCAAGGGCTGGGCCAAGTTCGCCGACCGCTACCCGGACGAGGTCAAGGAAATCCGCACCCAGATCGCCGAGGTCTCGGACGACGTCGGCCTGCCGATCAGCGAGTTCCGCCGCATCGTCCGCACCGTGCAGACCGGCGAGAAGGAGGCCAGCAAGGCCAAGACCGAAATGGTCGAGGCCAACCTGCGTCTCGTCATCTCGATCGCCAAGAAGTACACCAACCGCGGCCTGCAGTTCCTCGACCTGATCCAGGAAGGCAACATCGGCCTGATGAAGGCGGTCGACAAGTTCGAGTACCGCCGCGGCTACAAGTTCTCGACCTACGCGACCTGGTGGATCCGCCAGGCGATCACGCGCTCGATCGCCGACCAGGCGCGCACCATCCGCATCCCGGTGCACATGATCGAGACGATCAACAAGCTGGTGCGCACCAGCCGCCAGATGCTGCACGAGATCGGCCGCGAGCCGACTCCGGAGGAGCTGGCCGAGCGCCTGGTCATGCCGCTGGAGAAGGTGCGCAAGGTGCTCAAGATCGCCAAGGAGCCGATCTCGCTCGAGACGCCGATCGGCGACGAGGAGGACAGCCACCTGGGCGACTTCATCGAGGACAAGAACGCGGTCATCCCGCTCGACGCCGCGATCCAGGCCAACCTGCGCGAGACGACGACGCGGGTGCTGTCCTCGCTCACCCCGCGCGAGGAGCGCGTGCTCAGGATGCGCTTCGGCATCGGCATGAACACCGACCACACCCTGGAGGAGGTCGGCCAGCAGTTCTCGGTGACGCGCGAGCGCATCCGCCAGATCGAGGCCAAGGCGCTGCGCAAGCTCAAGCACCCGAGCCGCAGCCGCAAGCTGAGGAGCTTCCTCGACACCTGAGAGGGCGCCCGCCGGCGGCGACGCGCCGCCGCGGCCCGACACCTTGCAGACGACGTACAGACGAGAGGGGGCCGGCGCCGGCCCCCCTTCTTCGTCGCGGCCGGCCGCTCCCGCGTGGCCGCCTTCCACAGGCCCCCGCATTGTGGCGGCCTGGGCGCCGGGCTAGGCTCGGCTGCGCGGCGATTGGGTGAGCGCCGCCGGCCCGGCCGGGCGAAATTCCCTGTTCGCAGGGAAAAAACAGGGAATAACAGGGAACCGCCGCGGGTCTTGATCCGGCGCCGCGCAGGGGGCAAGACTCGCGCGGGCCCGTAGTTCAGCGGTCAGAACCCGCCGCTCATAACGGCGTTGTCGCAGGTTCGAATCCTGCCGGGCCCACCACGCACCCTGCGGTCTTTAGACGTCCAATCGTCACCGCCCAAAACCCGGCGGAAACCGGCGCTTTGGGACGGTCGGCGGCGACGAGAGACAGCTCAAAGACCGTGGTGTCAGCTATTTTCCCGCCGAATTGCCCGAGCGTCTTTGTCGCCTGATTTCGCCGCCAATACTTGGCGCCAGCGATTGAGGACTACGTCCGAGAATGTCGGGCGGAAAAGCCAAGCAACTGCCGCTGGCGATCCCAGCAGAGGGGGAAGGTGCCGATTCGCTTCAGGCGCCGTGGGGTCAACTCGACTGGCTGACGTCCGGCGAGAATGGCCTCGATGATGTCAGGCGCGAGGAAGACAAGCTGGATCGTACGCGCGAGGTCACCGGGATCGATTCCTTCACGGCGCGCGATCTCCCGTGACGAAGATACCTTGCCGGCCGCCAATTCGTCGAACCAGCGATGCGCCCGGACGAGCAGCGCGATCAGCGTCTCGTCCGGCATTGGCATTTCGCCCTCAGCCGTACGGACGACCAACTTCGCTTCGACACCGCGCCGCTTCAGGACGATGGGCCGCGTGAGACGAATCGGCGTATCCGCATGCGAAGTACCGCCTTCGTGGTCTCCAGACACCTGTCCATACCAGAAACTCCATCCGCCGCAGAATTCCTTGCATTTTCCGTCTATAGGCGGATGGAAGTCCGCCGTAAGTGGACGAGTGGCGAAGGCGAGTTTCCAGCATTCTTTTAGCGGATCGATTTATTGGTATGCACAGGTTGTATGCCGAACCCAAATAGCGCCACCACGAACCAAGAAGAATATCGATACGTGGATGCGCCAGTATCTCGAAAGGTTGGTTGCGGATGCTCGTGATGGCCTCTGAGGCCCCGGAAAATGGGCCGATCTATCGTTGCTCGTCAATGCCGTAGTTGTGTCGGCCAGCATGAGGTCGCGCTCATTGCAGGCGTAGCGGGAGCCTGTCCAAATTGATAAACCCAAGAGAGCAGGTATCTGCTCGAACATTGATCTGATATTGACTCTCTTTCTAGGCACGTAGGGCCTCGATATAGCGCGCTATGCCTTCTGCCAGTGTGACCTCCGCCTTGAAGCCTAGATCGACAAAGGCCCTTGCTGTATCGAAGCCACCAGGACCCCTGCTTCCTATGTCTGTCCTACCAAACTCTACTTGGCACTGCGGTAGAAGTTTCTGCACCGCATCGACAACCAGCTCAAGCATGATCCCGTCCCCCGCTGTCACGTTATAAATGCGGTGAGCAGGATGCTTAATCCTGGTGGCAGCTAGGACAGCGCGAACCGCATCGTCGATGAAAAGATAGTGAGTCATTTCGGATGGAGAGCTCGCTAGAGTGGCGGGGGCACCGGATAATCCACTTCGGAGCAGAGTCTCGAGCTCCGTTGGTGTTTGTCGGCCAGGTCCGTAGATCCATGAGAGTCGCAGCGAGATCCCATCGACCCCATGTTGGCGCGCAAAGCCGAGCAAGGCCGCTTCTGCCGCGACCTTGCTCGCCCCATAGACTGTTTGTGGCGCCGGTAAGCTATCCTCTCCCACACAGTTCCCCGGTAGTTTTCCGTAGACATCTGTGGACGAGCACAAAATAACCCGGCTCACGGCATGACGCCGCGCAACGTTCAGGACGTTGGCCGTTCCTTGGGCGTTGATTCGCCAAATTGTTTCAGGCTTATCGGGCATCACCATTGGTCCGGACACAGCACCACAGTGGATAATCGTCTCAATTTCGCTCGTCTTGACGATGCCATCGATTTCAGTCGTGTCGGTTATATCGCAGGCGACTAGAGACAAATCGTTGGTCGAGCTGGTCGTAACGTCGCCGCAGACGATGTCGTGCCCGAGAGATGTCAAGCGTCGGGCGACCGCGCCGCCCAAAAAGCCCGCGGCACCTGTAACGAGGGTGCGACCCGGTTGCCGCTTCGCTCCACTCATGCGCTCTGGCCAATTTCGCTCAAGACTTCGGTTGTAGTCCGCTGCCGGCAGTAACCGCCGATCGCTCTCAGTGACGCATCATGGCGATCCTGACTAAACGTAACGCAAGCATCGGGAACCAGCGTGACGAGGTAGCCCAAATCGCAAGCGTCGCGAACTGCGGATTCGACGCACTGATCCGTGATCAGACCGCAGATCACAAGTTGAGCAACTCCGAGGTTACGAAGCACGTAGTCTATGTTGGTCGAAATGAAGACGTTCGATGATGTCTTGGGGATCACGATTTCATTTGCCGACGGAGAGATGGCGTCAACGACCTGCGCATCCCATGACCCTTTACGAACATCGATTCCCGAAATCTTGTAATCGAGGCTTCTGTCCCGTCCGTCTTCCGTAAGGCTTTCAATCACCGTATAGACGACCTCTATCCCAGCGCTGCGAAAACCACGCTGCAACCTCTGCATGTTTGGAACCGCTAGATTTTCAAGTCGGTCGAAGTAATAAGCACTCGGTGCACGCGTCGGATCATTGAGATTCGCGAATTCGCCGCCATCGCGATGCGCCGCATAATTCTGTACGTCTACGAAGAGCAGGGCGCTGTAGTTTGGCTCCAGAGCAATTTCCCGAGACAATGTGCCCGTCATCGACTTTTCCCTTTCCATCCGAAATCCCCTGTCCCTCGTTCGGCCTCAGTGGATAGAGGCCGGCCTCCTAATTAGCATGTTGTAACAAATGATACCTTCATGGTATATGTCTAATATATGATACATTAAGAGTGCGTCGTGCGAGGCGCACCGGCTTGAACAGGGACCGCGGACCAGACATGAGTTCAGCAGACCGAACGCTGCTGAAGGTCGAAGATCTGAGTAAGAACTTCGGCGGTGTTCGCGCGCTTTCTGGCCTCGACCTTTCACTGGATGAGGGTGAACTCGTTGGCCTGATCGGGCCAAATGGGTCAGGCAAGACAACAGCCTTCAATCTCCTAACCGGCGTGCTCAAACCGAGTGGCGGAAAAATAATCTTCCGCGGGCACGATGTTGCAGGCAACAGTCCGGAAACAAACGCGCGGCTCGGTATGGCGCGAACCTTTCAGAACATTCGGCTATTTCGCGAACTCCCGGTCATCGACAACGTTGCTGTCGGCCTGCATATGCGTCATGGATCCGGATTTCTGCCCACGGTACTGAAGCTGCCGTCCGCCCACCGGTCCGAACGGCTGATTCGAAAGAAAGCCTTGGAGGTGCTCCACACGCTCAATATGCGCGACCGCGCACACGAGCTCGTCAGCAATCTGCCTTATGGGGACCAACGCAAGGTCGAATTCGCGCGAGCCCTCGCCACGGAGCCGTCGCTCCTGCTGCTCGACGAGCCGACGGCTGGCATGAATCCTCATGAGACGGCAGAAGTAGCGGAAACGATCCGTCATTTGCACCGGGAGACCGGTCTCACGATCCTGCTCGTTGAGCATGACATGAAAATGGTCATGGGTCTGTGCGAGCGCGTCAACGTAATCCACCAAGGCCAGATCTTGGCCCATGGGTACCCCGAGGCAATCCAACAGAATCCCCGCGTCATCGAGGCCTACCTTGGCCGACGGAAAGTGTGATCGGCATGCTTTGGCTTGAAGATGTCCACGTCGATAGAGGCGGCACGCACGCATTGCGGGGGATTGACGTTACGGTGCATGCGGGCGAGATCGTCGCCCTGATTGGTGCCAATGGCGCCGGGAAGACAACCACCCTCGCTACCATATCGGGGCTGCTGAAGCTGCGGCGTGGCACCATACGATTCGCCATGGATGAAGGGTCGGATCCGGTCATTCTCTCCGCGATGCGTGCCGAGCATATCGTCAGTTGCGGAATTTCCCACTGTCCGGAAGGCAGACAAATCCTCGGCAATCTTTCTGTCCGGGAAAATCTAATGATTGGAGCCTATCTACGCCGAGATAAGAAAGGGATTGAGAGCGATCTGGCTGCAGTCCACGAGATGTTTCCCATCCTTGTCGAACGCGCCGGCCTGCCGGGCAATAGGCTATCGGGTGGCGAGCAGATGATGCTCGCGATCGGGCGTGCGCTCATGAGCAAGCCCAAACTGCTTCTCCTCGACGAGCCGTCGCTCGGTTTAGGGCCCCGCATCGTCGACCAGATTTTCGATATTCTGGTTCGAATCCGCGAAGAAGGCGTGACTGTCCTTCTGGTAGAACAAAATGCGGCCATGGCGCTGGAGTTGGCCGACCGCGCCTACGTGATCGAGACTGGCAAGATCGCGCTTTCGGGGGGCGGCAAGGAGTTGGCCGAAAATGCCGACGTGCAAAAAGCTTATCTCGGAGCCACCGGATGACAACGCCCTACATCTTAGCGCAGATCGTCAATGGCATTATCCTCGGCAGTATGTATGCCCTGGTCGCGATCGGTTTCTCAATGATTTACGGCATAGTCAGGCTGATCAACTTCGCCCACGGCGACATTCTGGCTATAGGCGCCTTTGCCAGCTTAGCGGGTGTCGCAATCTTCAGTCTGCCGTTTCCGCTCGCCATCCTTGCAGTCCTAGCTGTTGGCGCGGCAATCGGAGTCTTCATTGAGCGCATCGCTTTTCGACCGATGCGGGGAGCGCCCCAGGTGACCGGCTTCATTGCTTCGCTTGCTGTTGCGATCATCATCGAAAACCTTGGGATCCTGACCGTCTCCGCCCAGCCAAGAACTTTTCGCGTACCGCACTATTTGAATGACCTCGTCAACATCGGGATGCAGTCGATTCGTGTCATAGACATTGCGATTGTAATCCTAGCCGTATGCCTCATGGCTTTCCTCGCCCTGTTTGTTCGGTTCTCGAAAATTGGCATCGCGATGCGAGCCACCGCCGAAAACTATGACGTAGCTCGACTGATGGGCATCAATATAGACCGGATGATCATGACGGCTTTTGCGGTCGGCAGCGGCCTGGCGGCCACTGCTGGACTGATGTGGGGCAGCAAGTACGGTCAAATTAGTCCGCTCATGGGGTTAGTTCCGGGACTCAAGGCGTTTGTGGCAGCCGTGATCGGCGGCGTTGGATCGATTACGGGCGCAATGTTGGGCGGTTATGTCTTGGGTCTTGCCGAGGTGCTTTTCGTTGGCCTTTTGCCATCGGAATATTCGGGCTATCGCAATGCCTTCGTGTTTGGCGCCCTGATATTGATTTTGCTATTGATGCCGAATGGCTTGCTGGGTCGGAATCTGGAGGAAAGGGCCTGATGGACCAGCGAGCATCATACCGCGCATTTATTCTGGTTTCCCTTTTGGGGGCGGGATTCGTCTTTCTCGGAACCCAAAGCCTCGACGACTACGGTCGCTCAATCATCGAGTTCGTCGGCATAAACATCATTTTGGCCGTGAGCCTGAATATCACAAACGGCCTCGTCGGTTTGTTTTCTCTCGGCCATCCAGCGTTCATGGCTATCGGCGGATACACAAGTGCAATTCTTCTCATCCCCGCAAATCGCAAGGCGCTACTCTTGCCCGACCTGCCGCATTGGTTGGCGTCTCAGGAATGGACATTCCTGCCTGCGCTTATCGCTGGCGGCGGTGCCGCGGTCTTGGCTGCGCTCATCATTGGCTTTCCCGTGCTGCGCTTGCGAGGACATTATCTGGCCGTTGCCACGTTGGGCTTCATATTCATCGTACAAAGCCTTGCCGTGAACCTGAGTGGCATAACTCGGGGGGCTCTCGGACTTAGCGGCCTTCCAGCACTGACGACCCTCTGGTGGGTCTATGGCTGGCTGCTGTTTACCCTAGTCGTTTGCTGGAGACTAAAGCATTCCTCATTGGGCCGAACCATGCTGGCGATTAGAGAAAACGAACTCGCCGCTTCCTGTCTCGGTGTCAAGGTGACACACACGCGTATATTCGCATTTGCCCTCGGCGCCTTCTTTGCTGGCGTGTCGGGCGGCCTTTGGGCCCACCTCGTGACCCTAATAAGTCCCTCGTCATTCACGTTCCTTTTGGCATTTCAACTTGTGGTCATGATTGTCGTCGGCGGCAGCGGCAGCATTATTGGCACCATGTTAGCCGCCGCTATCCTGACAATCGCTACGGAGATGCTGCGACCGGTCGAGGAGAGCCTCGACCTCTTCGGCGCGAGTCAGATCCTGACCGCACTTTGTGTCCTTCTGGTTCTCATTTTCCGACCCAGAGGACTGTTTGGAACGGCCGAGCCCGACCTCTTAAGATGGTCCGGGCTCCTTTTCGGTCGCCACTGGACCCGCAGCGGGTCCAAAAACAGGAGGAAGGAAGTATCATGAGAAAACCGTTAGCCACACTCCTTGCAGCTGCTACGGTCCTCGGCATTGCGGCCACCACGCCGATAGCTCAGGCCGCAGAGCCCATCAAGATAGTAGCGTTATATAACCTAACGAGCGGCGGTCTAGCCTCAATCGACGCCCCCTCCTTGAACGGCCTCAAGCTCAAAGCGAAAATGATCAATGACGCTGGTGGTCTTCTAGGTGGTCGCAAGATAGACGTCGTAGCCATCGACACTAAGAACGACACCAAGGAGACGGCAACCGGCGCCAAGCGGGCGGTTTCGATGGAGAACGTCGTTGCAGGCATCGGGCAGAGCGACACAACTTTCGCGCTGGCCGCGGCCCCATTGTTTCAATCGAAAGGCATCCCCTTCGTGACATCCGGGGCAACGTCGCCGGATTTGCCAGCCATGGTCGGTGACGAAATGTTCCTCGTTCCCTTTGGCGATGACGTCCAGGCCCATGCAATGGCGGAATACGCATACAACAATTTAAATGTGCGCAAGATCGCAGTCTGGACTGACAACGCGATGGATTACACCATCGGTTTATCAAAATATTTCGAGGAACGCTTCAAGAAACTCGGTGGAACGATCTTGGTCAATGACGTCTACATGACATCAGATCAGGACTTCTCCGCGCTCGTATCTCGCTTGCAAGCAAATTCCGATGTCCAGGCCATATTCGCCTCATCGGGGCCGGATACAGCCGGAATCATCATAAAGCAGGTTCGTGAAGCGGGCATCAACATCCCAATTCTTGGCGGTGACGGATACGACACCGACCTGGTCTCGAGCGTCCCCGGCAAGGATTTATCAAACGACGTCTACTTCACGACACACGCGTATGCGGGATTGGAAACAGGCCCCGCCAACACTTTTAGGACGGCGTACCAAAAGGAGTATGGCAAGCAGCCAGAAAATGCGTTTGCCGCGCTCGGCTATGACGCCATGGGGCTTGTCGCTGACGCGATTTCCCGTGCCGGGTCGACTGACCACAAAGCCGTGACTAAAGCCTTGGCATCGACATCCGGTTATGAAGGCGTGACTGGAAAAATCGCCTATATGAACGGCAGCCGCGTTCCCAGCAAACCCGTTGCAATCATGTATGTCGACCACGGTCAGGTAGAATTTAAGACGACGGTGACGCCCAGCAACTGATGATCGTGGCCTTATGGTGAGGATATCGCTCCGCCCATGTCTTGTTGTGGACATGGGCGGACGCCTCGCTCTTATGTAAAAACATAGGCGGCAAT
>Ga0210086_1001409_pt1 | contig 12348 bp, 11 predicted proteins | sample China_Galinas_PW_3_FD_184867 | JGI IMG/M metagenome (GOLD analysis project Ga0210086, IMG submission 184867) | Wetland microbial communities from San Francisco Bay, California, USA, that impact long-term carbon sequestration - China_Galinas_PWB_D2... | ecosystem: Environmental > Aquatic > Marine... | reverse complement strand
GGGAGGACGCCTCAGGTGACCTACCGGTACAGTCTCGACGATCTGCTGGTTGTGCTGCATAAGCGCGCCCCGGCAGAGACTGATGCCGTCGCACTCCATCGCCGTCGCGTCGAGCACGGCCTTCTATCGGTTGGCCTCAAGCTTCACTGCCTCGATGATGGAGGGCAATTCTCGAGCCTGGTGGAAGGGCTTGGGGGGCCATACGTTGTTGACATCAACGCCTATCGCAATGCGCGCGCATCGCTGTGCCTCGTCTTGCCGCCTTTAGGCAGCGCTCGCGCGGCGATCCACCTGCTCGAATGTATCGAACAGTTCATTGGATCACCGCTGTTCGGAAATCCACAAATCCAGATGCAGGTGTGTTCTCCGGGCAGGCTCAGCCCACGCCGCGCCGCGCTCTTGGCCATAGGGTTCTATCTCGGCTCCGACACGCTCCGGCGCTACAGCTTGGCGGAGCTGGAAACGACCTTCGCCAGAAACTGGCACCATCCCCGCGGCAAGCGCCTGGTGCTCTACGATGCCGACGGCGATTTCGATGGGGCATTCGATTGGTGGACGGGGTCCGGTGACCATCGTCGGGTAATCCCGCAATTGCCGATGAGTGATCGCAGCGACCTGCTTACAGGACGTGGCAGTCGCTTCGACATTGAGAACATCAATCTTATTGCCACGCTGCTCACGCATATCGAGTACGACGGGTATTGGAAGGAACTCGGTCTGGAGTTCGAGAAAAGCATGCTGGCGTTGTTAGACCGGCATCTGCTCGCCGGTCTGGTTGATGCGCACTGGGTCCGGACTGACGATCAGGCAAGCAGCGATGACGAAGAGTTCTTTGCGGCTCTTCAGGAGTTGATGACTTACGCCTTCGAAGAAGCCGTCCGCATCAGAGAGAAGGGTTCCTTGTGGAGGCGGAACTGGCGCGACATACCGGCAAGGTCGTCGTGCGGCATCTTGCAGGAAGTCCAATTATTATTGCGGAAATATCGTGACGAGCTGATCACAGAGGCACTCCGCATCGACCAGGGAGAACGCAGATGATCCGCGCGCACCAACCGGGATCAGAGCCGATCGACATCCCGGAGGCGATTCCGAACCCCGCTGCGGTCCCGTTGGAACCGAAACGCATCCCTGACAAGCAGCCGACGCCCGAACCTGCCAAGACGCCGGAAAAGCTGCCTACGGGCCAAGGTACGGCCTAAGCGCAGTTTCGTGGTGTGATGTCGCAAATGAATGCGAAAGCGGACACCGTTCGCGCTCCCCTTACGGCGCTGTTGACCCTGAGCTGACCTGCCACGAGTATCAGCCTTGAGGCACGCTTCGCCGCTTGCTGGAATTCCGGCAAGAACTAGGGGAGCGCGATGCGCGACCTGGTGCCCATGAATAGGAGCACTCGACAGATCGCGGTGCCATGCCATCCTCGCCTGGATGATTGTTCAGCCGGTTCCGGGTGCCGGTTCGTTTTCCTTGCTTCGGTGAAACGCCAAGGCCTCCACTTTCTCGAGCGTCACCAATCCGTTGCCCATCATCTCTTCCAGAAATGGCAGAAAGCCTCGAATGTTCTCTTCGCTATCGACAATCTCGATGACGATCGGGAGATCGTAGGACAGCCGCAATATCTTGCTCGTGTGCAGGTGGGCCGAATGCCCGAAGCCGATGTGACCCCGCAGGACAGTTGACCCGGCCAAATGCAGCTCACGGGCCTTGAGCACGATCGCTTCGTACAAAGGCCGAGACTGAAAGCTGTCGTTCTCGCCGACGAAGATACGGAGGAGCACAGACTGATCTGGCTCTCTCATCCCGCTTCCTCCCCATTACGGCGCGCAACAAAAAAGCTCCCACTGCGCCCTCCGGCGAAGTAGGAGCTATCAGCCTCTCGGCGGTTTCGGGGAGCTCCATCCCCTTGCTTCAGGCCATAATGGCCTGCGGACGAAGATCGTCAATGGAAGAAATTTCGCGCCAGTCGGTCATCCGGCCGAATCGCCGTTGACAAAATCCGCAGCATGCCTGACGTTTGTCTCTGCTTAGGCGATGGAGTTCGCCTTTAACCGCCCTCAGGGGCTGATGACTCCTCTTGGCGCTGTGACGCGAGAGGAGTCGTATGGGACAACTCCCCCAATCGACGAGTCGCGGGCCGGCGAGACCGGCGTTTCCGCAAGGTGCGGGAGCGCGAATGCCGTGAGCCTGCGCGACATCGCTCTCCAGATCGGCCAGGTCGGGACAGTGCTCGTCCTGTCCCCGCTGATCCAGGGAATCATCGTCCAGTTTGACGAGCGCGCGCAGCGCGGTCAGGGGCCGGGGATATTCCAGCCCTATCGTGATCTGTGGAAACTCTTCCACAAGCAGATCGTCCTGCCCGAGACCGCCACGTGGATCTTCTGGGTTTCGCCGGTCGTGGCGTTTGCCTGCATGATGACGGTGCCAATCCTGATCCCCGTCCTCACCAACTATCCTCTGCCGCTCTCCGACATGGGGGACATCCTCGGCGGCGGCCTGATCTTAACGCTCGGCTCTTTCATGATCATTCTGGCCGGTCTCGACACGGGGAGCGCCTATGGCGGCATCGGCTCGAGCCGGGCGGTGATGCTGTCGATCCTTGCCGAGCCGACGCTGATCCTCATCTTCGTCGGCATCACGCTGCTCGCCAAGGCCATGCTGCCCTTCGTCGTCAATCATCTCCTGGTGGCAAGCTGGCCGGTCTATCTCAGTCCTGCCCACCTCTTCCTTGTTGCCGCTTTCTTCATCCTGCTCCTGATCGAGACCGACCGGATGCCGATCCATTCAAGCACCCATATCGAGGTCTACATGATCGAGGAGGCGCGTATCCTCGAATATTCGGGGCCGCTGCTGGCGCTCCTCAAATGGGCGTCGATGATGAAGCAGTTCATCCTCTACACGATCTTCTGCAACGTACTGCTGCTGCCGTGGGGTCTGTCGATGGAGGGCACCGCGGTCGGCGCCGTCGGCGCAGCGGCCGGACTTGTCATCAAGTTCACGTTGGTCGCCTGCGCCGTTGTCGTGGTCGAGACATCCCTGTCGCGCCTGCGTTTCTATCGCTACCAGGAGCCGCTGGCGGCGTCGTTCCTGCTCGCGATCCTTTCCATCGTCGGCACGCAGTTGAGTTGAGCGATGCCGATCGAACACCTTGACCCGCTTGCGGCATCGCTGTTCAGCCTGCTGGCGATCGTCAGCCTGCTTCTCGCCTTCGCAATGCTCGCTTCGCGCTGGCTGAAGAACTATCTCTACGCCTTCGCAGCCGAATCCTGGGTGATCGCCGCGCTGTCGGTGCTGGTCGGCTTCACCAGCGGCTATCCGGAACTCTATCTGATCGCCGCCCTTACCGCGCTGTTTCGCGGGATGCTGCTGCCGTACCTCTTGTGGCGGATCATCGGCCGGCTGAAGGTCGATCGCGAGATCCACGTCATCCTCCAGCCGAGCACCTGTCTCGTCCTGGGCGCGTTCTTCGTCATGTTTGCGCTGGCGGTAGCCTTCCGCGCCGCCGGCACCGTCCATCTCGAGCTGACGGCGGCGGTGGTGGCGCTCACCGTGATGCTGTCGATGAAGCTTATCGGCTTCCTGATGCTGGCGGTGCGCCACGAGGCGGTAAGCCAGATCCTCGGCCTGCTGGTGCTGGAGAACGGCATTTTTCTCGGCTCGCAGATCCTGGTGCCCGGCATGCCGCTGCTGATCGAGATGGTGATCCTCTTCGATCTGCTCATCGTCGTCGCCTGCTTCGGCGTGCTGATCCGCTACCTGGTCACCCATGTCGGCACGACCAGTACGCTCGATCTGAGGCGGCTGGTCGGATGATCCTCGCGGCGCTCCTGCTCCTGCTGGCGGCGCCTTTGGCAGCGGCCGCGTTATGCCTCGTTGTTCGCAAGCCTCGTATCGTCGAGCAGTTCAATCTCGTCGCGAGCGTCGTGTCGTTTGCGTGCGCGCTGTCGCTCGTCTTCATCATCGACGGCACAACCCACCTGTTCTGGGGCGACTACATCATCATCGATCGCGTCGCGGCGTGGGTCGTCCTTTGCACGGCGATCGTCTACCTCCTCGCCTCCATCTATGCGGTCGGCTATATGCGCCTCCTCAAGGAGGACGAACGGCTTTTCGGATTTTACGCGCTGTTCGCCGGCTTCGGCTTTACCACCCTTGCCGCGCCGCTGATGAACAGCGTCGGCCTGTACTGGATCGCCATCGAGCTGACAACGCTGGTCAGCACCTTTCTCGTCGCTTTCGAACGCGTTGCGGAAAGCATGGAAGCGGCCTGGAAATACATCATGGTCGTATCGGCCGGGATCAGCCTGGCGCTGCTCGGCACGGTCCTTTTCTACTGGGCCGGCAGCTTCGTCTACGGCCCGACCTACAACATGACTTGGGCCGCGCTCGCGACCGCGTCGCCGAAGATGGATCCGATCCTCATCACGCTCGCCTATCTCCTCGTGCTGGTCGGCTACGGCACCAAGGTCGGGCTCGCGCCCATGCACACGTGGCTCGCCGACGCTCACAGCGAAGCGCCGGCGCCGGTCTCCGCCATGCTGTCCGGTGCGCTTCTCAATACTGCGATGATCGGCATCGCCCGCTTCCTCGGCATTGTCCGCGCCGCCCATCTCGGCGTGTTGCCGCAGATGGCGCTTGTCGTCTTCGGGGCTTTCTCGCTCCTGGTCGGCGCCCTGTTCATTCTTCGCCAGCGCGGCATCAAACGGCTGATGGCCTATTCCAGCATCGAGCACATGGGCGTGGTGGCGCTCGGCTTCGGGTTCGGCGGACCTCTCGGCATCGCAGGGGCCCTCTACCACATGCTCAACCATTCGCTGAACAAATCGCTGATGTTCTTCGGCGCCGGCAACGTCATGCGGGCCTACGGCACCAAGGAGATGGGTGCGATCAAGGGCGTCGGCCGATTCTTTCCAGCTGCGGGCTCACTCTGGCTGGCGGGAGCGCTGGCGATCACCGGTGCGCCGCCCTTCGGCCTCTTCCTCAGCGAATTCACCGTCATGCGCGCCGGCATGAGCCCTGGCTTTTCGTGGGCCGTCTATCTGATGGCGATCCTTCTGATCGTCATCTTCGTCGGCTTCATCAACCATTTCCGGGGCATGTATTACGGCGTCGCCGGCGGCGGCGAGCCGGCCCCGGCGCCGTTCAGCCCTTGGTGCGTGGCGCCGATGTGGCTGGCGCTGATCCCGCTCCTCATCCTCGGCCTTTGGTGGCCGGCCGGCATCTGGGACTATCTGACGCCGGTGGTACAGGTCCTGTCGCCGGGGCCTCCATGAGCGAGCCGGAGGTCATCACCGTCGAGCCGGGCGCCTTGCCCACGCTGGTCGGCGAGCTGACCAGGGCCGGCGGCCGCATGCAGTTTGCCTATGCCTGGTATCCGGAACCGCACACCATCGAGCTGCGTTATGTCGCTGATCGTCCGAAGCGTAGCGGCCTGCGAGTGTGGCGGACGCGGCCGGTGGAAGGCGTCATGCCGAGCGTTGCCGGCATCAGTCCTCTGCTCGGCTGGTACGAACGTGAAATCGCCGATCTCTTCGGCGTCGTGTTCGAAGGCCACCCCGAGCCTCATCGCCTTGTCCTGCACGAAGGCGCAGAGCCGGACATGCCGCCTCTCGATCCCCACTACCCGGCCGGTGAGCCGATGCCGTTTACCCACCGCGACGGCGGCGTTCCGGAAGTCGTCGGCCCCGACGTCCAGCAACTGCCGTTCGGGCCGGTGCGGGCCGATGTCGTCGAATCCGTCGAGCTGATCTTCCTCTATGTCGGCGAGCACATCCTTCACCTTCACCCGCAGCTCTTCTTCAAGCACCGCGGCATGGAAAAGCGGTTCGAGGGATTGACGCTCGCCAAGGCGGCGACGCTGGCCGAGCGAGTCTCGGGCATCGGCAGCTTTGCGCATGCCCTGGCGTTCTGTCAGGCGGTCGAGCGCGCGGCCGGCTACACCGTACCGAAACGCGCAGGGATGCTGCGTTCGCTGCTCGGCGAGCTCGAGCGCATCTATAACCATCTGCACTATCTCGGCCATCTTGCCGACACGACGACACTCAAGGTCGGACAGGCCGAAGGCAGGCTCCTGGAAGAGCGGGCCAAGCAGATCAACGGCCGGCTCACCGGAAGCCGCTTCCTGCGTGGGCTTCTTGTCCCCGGAGGACTGCGTCGCGATCTTCAGGCCGGAAGCTGGATCGGCGAGGAGCTCGAGCGCCTTCGCACCGATGCAACCGCTTATGCGCGACGGCTCGACAACACCAGCAGCTATCTCGATCGCCTCATCACCACCGGGCCGCTCAGCCAACAGCTTGCCTTCGATCAGGGTGCGACGGGCCCGGTCGAACGGGCTTCGGGGCTCGATCGGGATCTCCGGCGGGACTATCCGTATGCCGCCTATGCCGACCTCTCCTTCGAGGTTCCGGTGCGCACCGAGGGGGACGCCTATGCACGGGCCCAGGTGCGCATCGCTGAACTCACCGAGAGCATCGCGATCATCCAGCGGATCCTGCTTCTTCTGGCCGATGGCCCGGTCCGCGCCGACTGTCGGCCGGGTCCGGGGTCCGAGGGGCTCGGCTGGGCGGAATCGCCGCGAGGCGGGCTCTTTTACGCCCTCCATTTCGGGGCCGACGGCGAGATCGCACGCGCCAAGATCAAGTCGCCGTCCTTCTCCAACTGGCGGGTTTTCCCCTTCACCGTCCACGACAGCAACATGATGGACTACGCGATCAACGAGGCGAGCTTCGGGCTGAGCGTCGCCGGTTGCGATCGATAGAGGGCCGACATGCCGCAATGGACTCTGCTTGGGCTGCGAGAGGGCAAGGCGACCACGCGGTGGCCCGGTCGCGAGGGCAGCGACGGTCAGGAAGGCGTGCTCGGCATGCCCCGCTTCGCGCCCGAACGCTGCGCGGACGGATGCGCTGCGTGCGTCGAATCCTGTCCGACGGAGGCAATAGCGATCAGCTCAAATGACGCCGACGACGAATGCCTGAGGGTCGACTACGGCCGCTGCATCGCTTGCCAGCTTTGCGTCGAGGCCTGTCCGACCGGCGCGGCGACGGCCGCCTTCGACTGGGCGTTCGGAGTCCGCGATCGGGCCGATCTCGTCATTGCGACGGGCACCGCGCCTCCCACCGCAGCGTCATCGGGAGAGTCGCGAACGGGATTCCGGCGCAGCCTGCACATCCGCCACGTGGACGCGGGGTCCTGCAACGGCTGCGAATCCGAGCTCCAGGCGCTCAACAATCCGTTTTACAATCTCCACCGCCTCGGCATTTTCTTCACAGCCTCGCCCCGATTCGCCGACCTGCTCCTCGTCACCGGCCCGGTCACCTACGCCATGCGCGAACCGCTCCGCCGCGCCTATGAAGCGATGCCGGAGCCGCGCTGGGTCATGGCGGTTGGCACATGCGCGGTGTCCGGCGCCCTCACCGGTGGCGGCTATACCGGCGGCAACGGGCTTGAGGACGTCCTGCCGGTCGATCTCTACCTGCCGGGATCGCCGCCCAATCCGGCCGCCATCATCGAGGCGTTGCTGATGTTCCTCGATCGCGCGCCACAACGCGTCCAGCGAGGCCGCTATGGCGACTAGCCTCATCGCGATCGGGCTCGCCGCGTGGTTGGCAGCAGCGGTCCTCGCCCTCCTCGGTCGAGCGATGGCGGCGGCGAGGGTGGCTCTGATTGTCGGCGCTGCCGTGTTGATCGTGGCGGCGCTCGTCACGCTGCCCGGCGCCGTGGCGCCGGTCGCAACCGGCCTTGGCATTCCGCCCGCGGGGTCCACCTTCGCACTGACCCCCGAGGCCCTCTGGCTGATGGGGTTCGGCCTGCCCGGTGCATTGCTGGCGGCGTGGCTCGGCACGCCGGCGCAAAAAAGCTGCGCCTGGACATTCGGTCTCGCCGTAAGCCTGATCGGCGCGCTCGGCGTCTTCGGCATGCAGGACGCGGTCACCTTTCTTGTCGCTTGGGAAATCGTCAGTCTCGGCGGCGCCGCGATGATCCTCGGCGAGACCTTTGGCCGGGACCGCGGCCGTGCGGTGCTCTTCATGCTGTCCTTGCTCGAAGCCGGTGCGGTGGCTCTGATGCTTGCCTTCATTCTCCTGGCCGACGCAGCCGGCAGCCTCTCGTTTGCCGACTTCGCCGCCGGCGCGCGTACCATGCCGGTGGGCGAGCAGCTCTTTGTCGCGCTGCTCCTCCTCATCGGCTTCGGTGCGAAGCTCGGCCTCTTGCCCTTTTACGAGTGGTTTCCCGGGGCCTATGGCGCCGGCAGCGGTGCGACCGGCACGGTCATGTCGGGCATTGTCCTGAACGCCGCCTTCTTTGGCGTGTCGCGTGGCCTGGTCGAATGGCTGCCGGCGATCCCTGACGCAACGGTGTCGCCGGTCGGTATCGTCGTCGTCGTCGTTGCCGTTGTCAGCGCGATCCTGACGGCTCTTTATGCATTCCAGCAGGAATCCTGGTGCGAACTGCTCAGCCTCTCGTCCGCGGAGAACGCGTCGATTTCCGTCGCCCTGCTTGGCGCAGCATTGATGTTCCGGCAGGACGGACTGACGGATTTGGCCGGGCTGGCGTGGACCGTCGCCCTGCTTCACCTCGCCGGCCATGCTCTCGCGAAAGGCGCCATGTTCCTCTCCGCCGACGGTGTCTACCGCGCGACGGGCTCCTACCAGCTCCGCCAGGGCGGCGTGCTGTCGAAGAGCGCGTGGATTTTCGGACTTGGTGCCCTGTTTGCCGCAATGAGCCTTGCCGCCATGCCGCCGCAGGCAGGGTTCGTCAGCGAATGGTATCTGTTCCAGACCTTCTTCCAGGGCTTCCACCTGACCAGCCTCGCCAGCCGTCTGACGGCGGCGCTTGCCGGCGCCGGTCTAGCGCTGACCGCTGCGATTGCCTTCGCCACCTGCGTCAAGGTTTTCGGCATCGGACTTCTCGGCCGCGGAGAGCCCGGTCGCCACAGTGTCCCTCCCGCATCCGGCGTCGCGGTCGGCGCGCTCGGCTTGTGCGTGCTCGCGCTTGCCGCGGGCATGCCCGTCTGGCTCGGGGGTTTGAGTGAGGCGGCCCGCCAGGCCATCGGCAGCGATGCGCCGGCCCTGATGAGGGAGGGCTGGCTGCTGGTGCCGCTGACCAGCAAGTTCGCTTTCATCTCACCGAGCAAGCTGGTCATCGCGATGCCGTTGCTGGCGCTGCTGCCGGTCGGGCTTCTGGTGCTGTCGATGCGCCGCGGGACGCGACGCGTCTCTGTCTGGTACGGCGGCCAGAGCATAAATCCTCGCCGCGCCGCGACCACCGCACTCACTTTCTCCAATGCGCTGCGGACGTTCTACAGCTTCGTCTACCGGCCGACGGTCGAGACCGAGCGGCTGACCGCTGCCGAGTCCAATGGACAGCCCTATTTTATCCAAAGACTGGTTTTCTCCCACGAGGTGGCGCCGATCTTCGGGCCGTTCCTTTTTCGCCCCCTGGAGAAAGCGGTCGTAGCCCTCGCGGCCCTCCTTAGGAGGATGCAGTCCGGATATCTAAACGCCTATCTCGCGACCATCGGCGCCTTGCTTGCCATCGTTCTCGTCGTTTCGCTGCTGTGAATGGAGTCCCGCGTTGGCAGTCGGAACGGTGCGCGGGGCGGTCGAGTCCGCTATCGCGCCGGCCTCCGGTCGTGGTCTCAACCAACGCCGCGCGATGAACAATGTAATGCGTTAGTCGCTTGGGTGGGCTGTGACTCAGATCGACGTCGCCGCCACAACGATACCACAACCACTGCGGCGGTGGCGCATGTCAGAATATGGCGCCGAACTGCAGTTCGGGAACGGCCGTGCCATGTCGGCGTTCGGCCGGAGACCGGACTGAAATCCCAGCCGGCTCGACGGGGATTGTTGACCCGAACCTGCCGTCGTTGCCGGGCCGCAAGATTGCACTAGATTGCCGTAGAACGGCGAACGACCTGTCCACCCAAGGCCAACAGTCCATCGATCAATACATGCAAGCACCGATGATTACCTACGCGCTGCAAACCATGAAATGCCTTGCTTTGGCTGCGGTTCCGCTGATGTCTGTATCAGCCTTCGGCGCCGATAGTCTCGAGGGGCGGTTGATGCGGCGAACTGCGGTCCGCGACGATCGCCTCAAGCCGACGGCGATCTTCCGGCGTGACGTTGACGATGATCCCTGCTCTCATGCCGAGAGCTTGAACTGCTTCGCCCGATTTGGGAATCGTCCGAACGAATCAAACCACTACCTGATGACCTCGCCGATCAGCATTTGCGGCTCACCGCTGTAGAAGTTCGGAATATCGGCCACGGCCGGCCCGATCGCGGCAAGGGCCTCATCAAGGGCATTCTGATTTGCAAAGGTGATCGTGGCGACGGCGTGGAAGCTGGCGGGCGTGCCCGGTCCGCTGGCCAAGCCTTTGGTAATGACCGTGTTCTCGATATGCGAGCCGACGAGCTCGCCGACAAACGGCATATGTTTCGCCATGTAATAAGCGAAATCGAAGGTGGTGCCGTTGCCGGCCGGATAGAGGACTTGCAATGAAGCGGACATGGGCCATCTCCTTGTGCCGATGATCGACTTGGCCGGCAATGCTGCGCGTTTCAGCCGCGGCGAGGAATGACTGAGCGTCCGCAATGCTTGATAAGGCGTCGGAACTTCCCTACCTGTCTTTAGAGGGCGACCCGATTCCCGGCCCCGGGCGTCAGGCGGAGTCCGAATGGCAGCCGACGCACTTTCAGATGTTTTGAGAACGGTGCGATTGACGGGCGCGATGTATTTTGACATCGCGGCTAGGGCTCCCTGGGTCGTCGAGCAACCACCCCGGGAAACGATCCTGCCAAAGATTCTGGCCGGAGCCGAGCGTCTGATCGCCTACCATGTCCTCGTCGAGGGCCGATGCTTCGCCAATATTCTGGATGCCGAACCTGTCGCGCTCGAAGCCGGCAATGTGATTGTCTTCACGAATGGCGATCCGCATGTCATGTCGAGCAGCCCCGGCATGCGCGCGGCGCCCGACGCGCCGAGCCCGTTCGAGGCGGCCGTTGCCAACCGATTGCCCTTCTTCGTCAATATCGGAAGCAACGGGCCGACCTCGGCCAAGCTCGTCTGCGGCTTCCTCGCCTGCGATGCGCGGCCGTTCAATCCACTGCTCGAAAGCCTGCCCGCCGTCATCACGGCCGGCGGCGCGCGCGACGGCGATTCGGGTTGGCTCGGCCAGTTCATCCACTTTGCCATGATGGAATCGACCGATAAGCGCGTCGGCGGCGAGGGCGTTCTCGCCAAACTCAGCGAGCTGATGTTCATCGAGGTGGTCCGGCAGCATCTGGAATCCTTACCGGCGGAACAGGCCGGCTGGCTCGCCGGCGTTCGCGACCCCTTCATCGGTCGAGCCCTGTCGCTGATGCACCGGAGCCCGGCGCTTGATTGGACGATCGAGGATTTGGCGACCGAGGTCGGCCTGTCGCGCTCGGTCCTTGCCGAACGCTTCACCGGCATGGTCGGCATTCCGCCGATGCGGTATCTCGCCAAATGGCGGATACAGGTTGCCTCGGGGATGTTGAGCGGTGGCAGCGCCAATGTGGCAACCGTCGCCGCGGAGATCGGGTACAAATCCGAGGCGGCCTTCAGCCGGGCCTTCAAGAAGATGGTGGGCGTGTCGCCCTCGGCCTGGCGCGGTGCGTCGGTCGCGGCGGGTCTCACCCAGCAAGTCCAGTGACTGGACGCCTGCAGTAGTTGAGGCGGCTTTTGAGGCTACCGCTCGATCATCGGCGCAAGCCGCTACTCTGCGATCTCCGCAGTTATGGCCCTGAGAGTTCAATGCGGCGCATGTCGCCTCTTGGCGCATTCCAGTAGTGGCAACCGCCTTGGACGACGGCCGTTCATCGCTCGAAAGCGGACTCCACCTTGCGGAGCAAGAGATTGCTGCTGACGGACAGCATTTGGCAAGAGCGAACCCTCACTGCGAGCGCCCACTGCTCGGAGCTCGGTGACAATCGGCACCGCTCGTGCCGGGAACTCCAATATTCTCCTTATCGAGACACACCTCTCCCCAAGGGTTCTTGCCCGAACTCGGCCGGCCGGCCCGCTGACGCCGGCCCTGCATCTGGTGGCGGCCGCAGCTCGGCGATCCGACGCAGGATCTCGGCGAACAGCATCCTCGGCCCGGTGACCTCGGCCATCCGGAAGGCGACATAGCGGTCGTGGCGCCACTCCCTGAGTGGCTGGACGAAAGGCGGCCTCGCAGGACTTTACGTCACGTCCCGATGGCTTCAGCGCTTCGTAAGGCCACCGGAGGTTCGCAGCGTGTCACACAGCCATCTTCCGGATGAAAAGACCAGCTGCGGGTCGCGCAAGGCGCGGCGGAGTCGCGGGGGTCGCGGTGACGATGTCCGC
>Ga0210086_1001408_pt1 | contig 12350 bp, 13 predicted proteins | sample China_Galinas_PW_3_FD_184867 | JGI IMG/M metagenome (GOLD analysis project Ga0210086, IMG submission 184867) | Wetland microbial communities from San Francisco Bay, California, USA, that impact long-term carbon sequestration - China_Galinas_PWB_D2... | ecosystem: Environmental > Aquatic > Marine... | reverse complement strand
ATTGGTGTCAGGTGCATCACGCCAAGCGCGATTGGGCCGCGGGCGGGCAGACCAACATCGACGACCTGACCCTGGCCTGCGGCCCCGACAACCGCCTGGTCAAAGACGGCGGCTGGAGCACCCGCAACCGCACGGACGGCACCACCGAATGGGATCCGCCGCCGCGGCTGGACCACGGCCAACGCCGCACCAATAACTACTTTCACCCCGAGAAAATGCTCCGGGACGATCAAGACGACGAGGACGGTGAAGGATCCGGCTAGCGCATGCGCCTGTCGGCCAGCGCGCCCGCCAGCGCGATCACCACGAGCCCAGCCGCTGGCACCGTCAGCAACCCCGCTCGTAGGCTGAACGCGTCAGCGAGCGAGCCGACGATCATCGGTGCGAACACGAATCCGACGCGCATCAGCCAGGTGACCGCCGTCAGTCCGGTGCCCGACTTCAACCCCGGAAGCTCGTCGGCGCGCTGCATTGCGGCTGGAATCAGCGTCGCCACGCCGAACCCCGCGGCGGCGAACCCGCCAATCACCGCGGGGGCACTCGGAAACGCCAACGCCGCACCCATGCCGGCAGCGGCCATCAACCCGCCGGTGCGGGCGACCGCGCGCTGTCCGAACCGGTCGACGAGCCGATCGCCGAGCAGCCGCCCGACCAACTGCGACCCGACCGCGGCGATGTACCCCGACACCGCGATCGCGCCGGGGGTGCCCAGCTCCCGCATGAACAGGGTTGCCCATGAGCTGCCCGCGTCTTCGACGGTTGCAGCCGCGATCGCGATCGTCACCACAGCGGCCAACGCCGCCCACGTCGTCATCGGCGCTCGCGACCGTGCCGTCGGCGCCTGCCGGCCCGTCTCAGCGGGTCCGTCCGGCCCCGGCAGCAGATACATGTAGGCGACCACGCACACAGCGGAAAACACCACTGCCGACACCGCCAGATGAGTGCCGCGCGGAACGTGCAGAGCGATCGCGGCGGCGCCCATCGCGCCACCGACTAGCGCGCCGGCCGACCAGACGGCATGAAACGAGTTGATGATCGACCGCCCATACTGCCGTTGCACCCGCAACCCATGCGCGTTCTGCGCGACGTCGGTCACCGCGTCCGCGCCTCCGGCGACGAACAGCGCTGCGGCGAACGCCACGGCCGAGGGCGCCACCCCGGCGAGCCAGGCGAACATCGCAATGCCCGCCGAACCGAACACCGCAACCCGCGCCGACCGGAAGCGGCGGATCAACGACGCGGCCAGCGGACCCGTGACCAGGGCTCCGGCCGAGAACGCCGCGACCGCCACACCATAGGCGGCGTTCGACAGCCCGAGGTCCGCCTTGATCTCCGGGTAGCGCGGTAGCAGATTCGCAAAGAGAGCGCCGTTGCTCAGAAACAGCGCGGCGACCGCGACCCGGGCCCGACGATCCCGCGTCGGCGGTGGCGCTGCGAGCCGTCCGGTTCGCATCTGCCGGAGACTACCCGGCGCAACTCCGCAAAGATGGCGTCCATGACCTCGCACCAATCACTGGCCGACTTGGCCGCGCGACATCGCGTCGCCACCGAGTACGAGGACGCAAACGGCCACCACGTGGTCGTGCCAGACCACACGCTCGTCGCCGTTCTCGGCGCGCTGGGCGTCCCCGCGGACACGGAGGAGAACCGCCTCGCCGCGCTGCGCGAACACGACCGTGCCTATTGGTCGCGCTCGCTGCCACCGGTGATCGTCATGCGCGCCGGGACACCGACGCCGTTCTGGGTGCACGTCACTCACGGCGAGCCGGCGCGGTTGTGGATTCGCTTGGAGGACGGCACCGTCTGGGCCGGGCTGCGTCAGTTGGACAACTTCACCGCCCCCTACGACCTCGACGGCCGTCGCGTCGGCGAGGCGACGTTCGAGCTGCCCGCGAACCTGCCTCTCGGTTACCACCGGCTGCATCTCGACGATGCGAACTGCGCAGCGGGCAGCGCGGTGATCGTCACGCCGGCCGCCCTGAACGTTCCCGAGCGCCTCGGGTCGCACCGCACCTGGGGGCTGGCCACCCAGCTCTACAGTGTGCGCTCGAAAATGTCTTGGGGTGTCGGCGATCTCACCGACCTCACCGACCTGGCCGTGTGGGCCGCGTCGCGCCACGGTGCCGGCTACGTCTTGGTCAATCCGCTCCACGCCGCCGCGCCCACCGCCCCGATGGAACCCTCTCCGTACCTGCCGACCTCGCGTCGCTTCGTCAACCCGATCTACCTCCGGGTCGAGGCCGTCCCGGAGTTCGCCTACATCCGTCGCCGAGGACGAGTTCGCAGGCTGCGTGACGACGTACAGAGCGCAACCAAGCGCTTCGACACGATCGATCGCGACGCGGCGTGGGCCGCCAAACGGGCCGCGCTCGAGGAGATCTACCGAGTGCCGCGGTCGGCGGGTCGCGACCTCGCCTACGCCGCATACCGGCAGCGCGAGGGCCGCGCACTCGACGACTTCGCCACCTGGTGTGCGTTGGCCGAAATGTACGGCAGCGACTGGCACCAGTGGCCACGGGATCTTCAGCACCCGGACGCACCTGGGATCGCGGCCTTCGCCGAAGAACACGCCGACGAGATCGGCTTCCACCGCTGGCTGCAGTGGCAGCTCGACGATCAGCTCACCGTCGCGCAGGCTCACGCGCTGGCGGCCGGCATGGCGCTGGGCGTCATGCACGACCTCGCCGTCGGCGTGCACCCGAACGGCGCCGACGCGTGGGCGCTGCAGGATGTGCTCGCCCTGAGCGTGAGCGCCGGGGCGCCCCCGGACGCGTTCAACCAGCAGGGCCAGGACTGGTCGCAGCCGCCCTGGCACCCCGACGTGCTGTCCGGGCAGGAGTATCGGCCGTTCCGGTCGATGGTCAACGCGGTGCTGCGGCATTCGGGCGGCGTCCGCATCGACCACATCATCGGGCTGTTCCGGTTGTGGTGGATTCCCAACGGCGCCAAGCCGATTGGGGGCACCTACGTGTATTACGACCACGAGGCGATCGTCGGCATCCTCGTTTTGGAGGCCCAACGGGCCGGCGCGCTCGTCGTCGGCGAGGACCTCGGCACCGTCGAGCCGTGGGTGCGCGACTACCTTCACAAGCGCGGCGTCTTCGGCACGTCGATCTTGTGGTTCGAGATGGACCACGGCGGTGACGGCAGGCCGATTCCGGCGGACCGGTGGCGCGAGTGCTGCCTGTCCTCGATCACCACCCACGACCTGCCTCCGACGGCCGGATACCTCGCGGGCGAGCATGTTCGGTTGCGTGACCGGCTTGGCCTGCTCACCCGCTCGTTCGACGAGGAACTCGCGGGCGCTCGCGCAGAGCAGGAGGCCTGGTTGGTCGAGCTTCGGCGGGTCGGCTTACTACTGGCAAGCGACCCTGATGTCGACGACACGGTGCTCGCACTGCACCACTACCTCGGGCGGACCCCGTCCAAGCTGCTGGCTCTGTCGCTGGGCGACGCGGTCGGCGACCGGCGTACTCAGAACCAGCCGGGCACCACCGACGAGTATCCGAACTGGCGCGTGCCGCTGTCGGGGCCGAAGGGGCGGAAACTGTTGCTCGAGGACGTTTTCCGGGACCTGCGCGCTGCGACGTTGGCCGACGCGATGCGGGCGGCAGCCGGCGGAGATGCCCCGTGAAATACGCCGTCGTCGCTCCGGTCGCAGCGCGCGTGACAGCCGACCCGTCGTGGATGTCGTCGTTCGCCCGGCACGTGGAGGCGTGCGGATTCGACGAGATCGACGTGGTAGAGCACACCGTGCTGGCCACCCGGTACGACAGCGTCTATCCGTACGACGAGTCCGGCCGCGTCGAGCTACCGCCCGATTGTCCGGTACCGGATCCCCTGGACCTGCTTGCGTTTATCGCCGCGCACACCACAACGCTGCGCCTGGCCACCGGTGTGCTGGTGCTGCCCAACCACCACCCCGTGGTCCTGGCGAAGCGGGCCGCGACCGTCGACTCTCTGTCGGGCGGGCGACTGCGGCTGTGCGTCGGCGTCGGTTGGCTGCGCGAGGAGATCGAGGCATGCGGCGCCCCGTTCGAGCGGCGAGGGAGACGCGCCGACGAGCAGATCGAAGTCTTGCGAAAGTTATGGGAGGACAGCCCAGATGGCGTGATCCACGGAGTGACTCATGCTGGCGAGTTCTTCCAGTTCGGCAACGTCGCCTGCTTTCCTAAGCCCGCGCAGGGTGCGCGGCTGCCCGTTCACATCGGCGGTCACAGCGTGGCGGCCGCCAAGCGGGCCGGCCGCTTGGGTGATGGCTTGCAACCCCTCGGTGTGACGGGAGCTCGGCTGGCAGAGCTGGTCGACGTCATGCGCGACGAGGCAGCCCGCGCTGGCCGCGACCCCGCGGCGCTCCAGCTGTCGCTCGGACATCTCGTCACCGAGATCGACCGCAACAGAGCCGCGAAACTCGCAGACCTCGGGGCCGACCGCATCGTGCTCGCCATGCCTGCTGTCGAAGACATCGATCGGGCCGGGGACACGTTGTCTGCCTGCGCTCAGCGACTGGGACTGACGGCGTGAACGCCGCAGACCGGCTGGCGCTGTCCGACCTGGTGCATCGCTACGCCGCCGGCGTGGACGATCGGCGTTTCGCAGAGGTCGTCGACTTGTTCGCCGACGACGCGACACTGGCAGCGCCCGACCCACCGCGCACACTCGAGCCCCCGGTAGTCCATCACGGACGGGCCGAGATTGAGCAAGCAGTCGGCAGCGTCGCGCGAACGGAGCGAACCGTGCACGCTATTGTCGGTGAAATATACACGGCCGCAGGACAACCCACGCTGGCCCGCGGTCGCATCGCGTGCATCGCCCATCACTTCACCAGCGATGACCAACAGGTCACGGATGTCGATGAGCCGCTTGCGCGAAGAGCAACAGATGTCGCCTGGTACCTGCGATACGACGACGAGTATGTGCGCACCGACGCCGGATGGCGCTTCCGCAGCCGGACTCTGACCATTGACGCCATCGAGGCGCGGCCGGTGCGGCGATTGCGGCCGCGCGGGACCTAACCGGCATGCGCGCGTGGGTGGTCTGGTCAGTGGGGCTGCTGGCCTATATGGTCGCCGTCCTCGACCGCACGACGCTCGGCGTGTCCGGCCTGGAGGCGGCCGGCCGGTTCGGGGCCAGCCCCGGAGTGCTGTCGTCATTCGTCGTGCTGCAGGTGGTGGTCTATGCGGGCGCGCAGGTTCCGGCCGGTGTGCTGCTCGACAAGTTCGGCTCCAAGACGCTGATCGTCAGCGGCGCGGCGCTGATGGCCGCTGGTCAGCTCACCCACGCGCGGTCCTCGGCCTCGGTGACGCGCTGACGTTCATCTCGGTACTGCGACTGGTGCCGCACTGGTTTCCGCCTCGGCGAGTGCCACTGGTCACGCAGCTGACCGGCATCTGCGGCCAACTGGGCCAAGTCCTTTCGGCCGTACCGTTTTTCGCGCTGCTCACCGATGGCGGATGGACCGTCGCGTACACATCGGTGGCCGCGGTGGGGCTGCTGTCGATCGCGTTGACGCTTTCCCTGGTGCACGACACTCCGGCAGGGGCGATCCCCCGCGACGAGAACACCGACCTGCGAGCGACGCTGGCCGGCGTCAAGACGGTATGGCTGCGTCCCCGGTACCCGGCTCGGTTTCTTCACGCACATGGGCACGCAATTCTCGGTGACCGTCTTCGCGTTGATGTGGGGTGTCCCGTATCTGACCGCAGCTCAAGGTCTTTCGAATAGGGCAGCAGGAGCGCTGCTGTCACTGTCGGTGATGACGGCCATCGTGGCCGGCATCGTGATCGGTGTGCTGACCGCGCGCTACCCGATGCGCCGGTCGTGGAAGGTGCTGGCCATCATCGCGAGCAACGCCGCGATCTGGACGGTGGTGCTGGCATTGCCGAGCCGTGCGCCGCTGTGGCTGCTGGCCCTGCTGGTCGTGGTGATCTCCGTGGGCGGCCCAGGATCGATGGTCGGCTTCGATTTCGCGCGCACCCTCAATCCACGCGCGACACTGGGGACCGCGCAGGGCATGGTCAACATGGGCGGGTTTCTCGCGTCGCTTGTCGTGATGCAGGCGATGGGCCTGATCATCGGAGCGGCAGGCAGGTATTCGTTCGAGTCGTTCCGCATGGCGTGGAGCGTTCAGTACGGAGTGTGGGCGCTCGCGGTGGTGGGCATCGTGATCACCCGGCACAAGACACGGCGGGCACTCACCCCGGACCAGTGGCGCTATCTACTCGAGGGATTCGAGCCGTCCCACTAGCGGTTGCGTGAGGACGCGCGCCGGTTGGCTTTCTTGATCGCGGACACCAGCTCGTCCTTGTTCATCGTCGACCGCCCCGAAATATCCAGTCGCTTGGCCACATCCATCAGGTGCTTCTTGCTGGCGTTGGCGTCCACGCCCTCGGCGGTCTTTCCTTTGGCGTTCGGGCCGCCGCTCTTGGCGCGCTGGTCGGACGGGCCTTTTTTGGCCTTGGGTTCCCAGTGGTCGCCGACCTTTTCGAAGCTGTGCTTGAGTGCGTCGTAGGCGACACGATGCGCGCGCTCGCCCTCCCCGTACTGATCTACGGCGGAGTCATGCGCCTTCGCGAATGTCCGCTGCGCCTTGGCCGGTGACTTCTTCAGGGTGCTGGGCAACTCGCTCTTCTTGGCGGTGCCACGCTTGGTGGTCTTTGGCATGGTCATCGGCTACCCCACACCGGCGCCATCAAACTGTGAATATCCGCGGTAGCGTCCAGGTCCATGAGTCAGGACCTGACGCACTGGCGGTTGAACCTCGCTGACGACGGCACGATCACGTTTGACGAAGCGACGCAGACGATCACGAAGATCAGTACCGGCGAGACGTGTTACCTGGGCGATTACCCGTCGTTCGTAATAGACGGCGCGACGCTGTTTGTCAGCAGCGGCCATGCACCCAAACTCGGCAAGTGGTACATCCCCGGTTAGGGGGTCGGAACGGCTAGGACTCGACCAGCGCCTTGAGGTTCTTCAACGTCGCAGCCAGCGTCCGGCCGACCTGCCGCGTCGCGACGCGGTCGGCGATCAGCCCGAGCAACCCCCCGGGCGCCTGGTACGACAACCGGAACGTCACCTTGGTGCGGCCGTCGCCGGCGTCACGCAACCGGAACCGGCCCCGCAACGTGATGCCGGTGATCCCGATGAACGCGAGATCGCGCGGCTCGTCGAATTCCACCACCTCGATCAGACCGCCCACCGGCACCGAGCCGATCTTCCAGAGCACGGTGTAGCGCGAGCCGACCCGCACCGGTCCGTCGGTGACGGTTTCCCAGCGCGCTAGATTCGCCATGAACGACGGATAGCAGTCCGGGTCGCTGACGACCTTCCAGACATCGTCGCGATTCGCGTCGATGACACACTGCCGCTGGACTCGCGTCAGTACCGTCTCTTCTTCGCGCGGGCGCTCATCAGTACCGTCTCTTCTTCGCGCGGGCGCTCATCAGCAGACCACCGGGAAACGACGGTCGGCGGCCAACCGGTCGACCCCGGCCTGCAGGCTCGCCATCACCTTGTCGTGCACCGCATCGTCGCCGCCGACGCTGGCGATCGGCACGATCGGGACGCCGGCCTCCCGGGCAAGGTTGACGTAGCCCTTGCGGCCGCCGAAGTCGACCTGATGGCGCTTCCACGACGGCCGGAATACCTCGTAGTCACTGCCGGGGTAGACCAGCAGTGCGGCGCCCGACTGCAGGGCCAGAAGGGCGTTGTCGTGGTTTGCGGCGACAGTGCCGAACCTGCGCGGCGATCCCAATCCCGGCATGGACACGACGAGGTTATGGGCCAGCTGGTAGAACGGTCGCTCGACGCCGAAGTACGACGAGAACGCCAGAGTGAACACGAAAGTGTCGGGCGGCAGGTTGCCGCCGCTGTGATTGCCCACAAGAAGTATCGGACCTTCGGTGGGGATGCGGTCCAAGCCGCGCACGTCGGCCCGGAAATAGACGGAAGCCAGCAACCACAGACCCGGCAGCTGGTCGCGGATGTAGTCGGGGTCGCGCTGGTCCAGGTCGGCTTTCGGAACGCGAGAGGTCACCTGCTCGCGCACCCAGTCCATGACGTCGCCGACACTGGCCATGGAAGGACATATAGACAGCGGCCCGGCGAATGAAACCTCGCGATCAGTTGCGCGTCCACTTCTGCGTCTGGGTCAGCCACAGCAGGTAGCCGAGGGCAGGTGCCACGACCACGACGGCCAGAGCAACAACGACGAGCAGGCCGGCCAATGTCGCCGGCGCCCCCGCGCCGTCCGCGATCGTCGTTTCGTTCACCAGGAGCCACGGATACTGCGCGACGCCCCAGCCCAGCACGACCGAGGCGACGGCGCCCACCGCCGGAAACCTTGCGATCGAGTACCTCCGACGGTAGATAAGACTCATCGCCGACAGTCCGGCGAGCGCGGCGACCAGCAGTAGCGGCGACGCTGCGCCGACCAACCCGCGGGCGAGCACGGGCGCATCGCGGTATATCGGATACAGGCCGGCGAAGACGACGATCCCGGAAATGGTTCCCACCCAGAGCGTTCGCCGGCGCAGCCGTTCTGCCAGTTCGGCGTCACCGGCGCGGGCCGCATCGGCGGTGAGGAAAACCCCGGCCAAGAACACGCTGGTCGCTATCGCCAGCGCGCCTCCGACCAGCGACGTGGGGTTGAGCCACGAGGCGATCCGGTCGCCATAGCCGTCGGCAGGGACGCGGCCGGACGCGATGGCTCCGGCCACGGTGCCGAGAAAGAACGGAGTGATCAACGACGACCCGGCGAAGATCGCGCCGAACAGTCGTGCTTGCCTCAGCGTGGCGGAGTACTTGCGAAACGCAAAACTGGCTCCGCGCAACACGATTCCAGCCAGCGCGAGAACCAGTGGGATGAACAGCGTCGTGGTGGCGGCAGCAAATGAACCCGGAAACCCCGTCCACCACATCACCAGGACGTAGATGAGCCATACGTGGTTGGCTTCCCACACCGGCCCGATGCTGTGGTCGATCAGCGTGCGGATCTCCGCACCCTGTTCTGCATTGCCCGCGGTGAGATCGTAGAAACCTGAACCGAAGTCGGCCCCGCCCAGCAGTGCATAGATGACTACGCCGATGAACAGCGCGACGGCGACGACGCCGGCAAGAGTCACCGGTGCGACTCCAACACCCCCGGCCCGTACGGGCTGGGAAGGTCTTCCTCGCCCGCGCGCCACCTCTTCGCCATCGACCGCAGCACCACGTATGCGCCGACGGTCATGCCGCCGTAGGTCACCACGATGCCCAAATAGGTCCACCACAGCCCGGCGCTCACACTCGCGGCGTCGGTGGTGCGCAGCACCTTCCACACCGTCCACGGCTGGCGGCCGACTTCGGTTGCCACCCAGCCGGATTCGAGGCACAGCACGGCCAGCGGACCCGACAGCACCGACAGCCACAGGAACCATCGACGACGCCGCAGGTCGACACCTCGCCACCGAGCCAGCCAGAACACCACGGTGAACAGCGCGAGCGTGGTACCGATGACGACCATCGACTGAAACGCGAGATGCGTGATCGTCACCGGCGGCCATTCGTCACGGGGAACGGTGTCCAGGCCGGGCACCGGCGCGTCGAACGAGTTGCGGGCGATGATCGATCCGAGGCGGGGAATCTCCAGCGCCCACCGTGGTTTGCCGTCGACCAGCACGCCGCCGAGCCGCAGCGGAGCCGGTGACTCCGTCGTGTCGGCGAGTTCGAACGCGGCCAGCTTCGCCGGCTGTGTGTCGTGGATGCGCATGCCGAGAACGTGCCCGACCAGCGGCTGCGCCACGGCCGCGACCGTCGCGAAAACGAACGGCACGACGAAACCGAGGCGGTGGTGGGCGTCGTCGCGTCCGCGCAGGAGGCCCGCGGCATAGGCACCCGAGACCAGCAGGCCGACAACCATGAACGCGGCCACCCACATGTGCAGGAACTGCAGCCACACCCCGCCGTTGAACATGGCCGCCCAAGGGTTCACGTCGGTCACCTGGCCGTCCCTAATCGAAAACCCTGCGGGGTTGTTCATCCACGCGTTGACCGCGACGACGCAGAAGGTGCCGACCACCCCGGACACGCCCATCGGTATCAGCATCGCGAGGTGCCGGCGCGGTGGCATCCGGTCCCAGCCGTACAGGTAGATCCCGAGGAAGATCGCTTCGACGAAGAACGACAGCCCCTCGAATGCGAACGGCACCCCGAGCACATCGCCGAACCGGCCCATCAGGCCGGGCCACAACAAACCCATCTCGAAGCTCAGCACGGTGCCGGAGACCGCACCGATCGCGAACAGCACGGCCGACACCTTCGCCCACCGCCTCGCCAGCCCGAGCGCGACCTGGTCGTCGCCGACGATCCCCCGCCGATGGACGACGTAGATCATGGTCGGAAACGCCACGCCGAAACACGCCAGCACGATGTGCCAGCCCAAGGACACTGCCATCTGCTGGCGAGCGGGCAAGAGCCCGGGCGGTCCGCCCGCGGCGAGGACCGTCACGGCATCGCTGAGGCCCACCAGGCCACAGTAAACTCGGTCGGAACCGCAGAAAGGAGGGCCCGCCCATGCTGCGACCGCAACGATTCGCGCACGAGGTGGACCCGGGCCCGGTGCAGATCCAGCCGCGCAAGGTGCATTTCGACTTCGCCGACATCCCGCTGCACTGGATTCCCGGCCATCCGGTCGCCTCGGATGTCGTCGGGCTGCTCAACATCGCGCTGCCCGCGTTCGAACGATGGATTGTGGCCACCTACAACGAGGCGTTGCCGTTGGTGGGTGACCCCAAGCTCGCAGAGGACATGCGCGGCTTCATCGGCCAGGAGTCCATTCACGCCGACATGCACGAACAGGCATTGCACAACTTCATGGAGGCCAACGGCATCGAACCGCGGAAGATGCTGCGGCAGATCGACTACCTTTTCTCGAAGGTCCTCGCACCGTCGCACTCCACAAACCCCAAGCGCCGGCGCAACAACCTGTGCGATCGCCTTTGGCTGATCGCCGCACTGGAGCACTACACCGCGGTGCTGGGCGATTTCGCGCTGAACAACGCGTGGGAGGACCACGGCGCTCACCCGGCGTTCGTCGACCTGTTCCGCTGGCACGGCGCCGAGGAGGTCGAGCATCGCAACGTCGCGCACGATGTCGCGACGTATTTCAGTGACAGCTATCTGGACCGGCTGGGCGCGATGGCGCTGGCGGTCACGTTCTTGTTCGGGTCGTTTCAGACAGGCACCCGGTATCTGCTCAAGAAGGACCCGCAGGTCGACCTCGGCTGGTGGCAGGTGCAGCGGCTGCGGTGGCACGACGCCAAACTCGGGTTATTGCCGAAATACCGCACGCTGTTCGGCAAGAACACCGTCGCGTATCTGCGCCCGGGGTTCTCCCCCGACGAGATGGGGTCGACGGCGCAGGCCGTCGCGTATCTCGCGAGTTCGCCGGCTGCGCGCGCCGCGCATCTTTGATGGGTCTGCTGGACCGGTCGGCGCCGGACAGACTGACCGGGCTGCTCGGTGCGGCAATCACCGGCCGTTGGGCGCTGAGCGGCAGAGTCAGACAGCCTCCCGCGCTTCCCTTCCGCAACCGCACCCACACGCTGCGAGTGGTGCATCGGCAGGTGGTAGCCCTGGACGAGAACGTCGTGGCGCTGACGCTGACATCCGCGGACACCAAGCCGCTGCCGCGCTGGTTCCCGGGCGCGCACATCGACATCCACCTGCCGAGCGGCCGCGTCCGGCAGTACTCGCTGTGCGGTGACCCCGACGTCGCTGACGGTTACCGAATCGCAGTGCGGCGCATACCCGATGGCGGCGGTGGGTCGGTCGAGGTGCACGACGAGCTGGCTGTCGGCGCGACGGTCGCCACCGGCGGCCCACGCAACGCGTTTCCGCTGTCGATCCCCGGTTACGGCTCACCCACGCAGCGCTTCCGGTTCATCGCCGGCGGTATCGGGATCACCCCGATCCTGCCGATGCTGCGGCAGGCGCGACGGCTCGGCGCGGACTGGTCGATGATCTACGCCGGACGCAGCGTCGACAGCCTGCCGTTCGTCGACGAGGTCTCGGCCTTCGGCGAGTGCGTCGAAATCCGCACTGACGACGTTCACGGACTGCCGGCTGCCGACGACCTGCTGGGCGCGTGCCTCGACGGTACCGCCGTGTACGCATGCGGGCCGGCGCCGATGCTGACCGCGATCCGCAGCCGGCTCGCCGGCCGGGACAACGTCGAGCTGCACTTCGAGCGGTTCGCCGCCCCGCCGGTCGTCGACGGCCAGGAGTTCTCCGTGCGCATCGCGTCCAGCGGCGCGGTCATCGACATCGGCGCCGAAGAGACACTGCTCGCGGCACTGCAGCGGTCAGCG
>Ga0210086_1001406_pt1 | contig 12354 bp, 7 predicted proteins | sample China_Galinas_PW_3_FD_184867 | JGI IMG/M metagenome (GOLD analysis project Ga0210086, IMG submission 184867) | Wetland microbial communities from San Francisco Bay, California, USA, that impact long-term carbon sequestration - China_Galinas_PWB_D2... | ecosystem: Environmental > Aquatic > Marine... | reverse complement strand
GAGCTCGTAGGCCACGAGGGTCGTGTCAACGAGCGTGGCGTGGACCCAACGCAACGCGGCAATCTCGTTGGCCCAATAGGGCGAGCCTTGCGGGAAAGGTCCCGCGTCCTCGGCGAGCTGTCCCGTCACCTGGGCATGGCGCTTGTGCAAACGTCTTGCGGTGCCCAGCGCCTGGTCGAGGCTGCCGAACACCAGGGTGAACATGACGTTGAACGTTCGGTGAAAGCGATCAATGGGATCGGTGAGTGTGCGGGAGTGCTCACGTATGCCAATCGAGACCCACGGATGGGCGAGCTGCAAGAGAAGCGCACGACCGGCGCCGAGAAAGACCACTTGTTCGCGGGCGATCTGCCACATTATCGAGTTCGGCCCGTAGAGGCCAACTAAGGGCTCTCTAGTGGCGGCGCGAACGTCATTGAGCTGGCGTTCGAGATCGGCTTCGGTGACGGGGTTCAAGATCACTGCGCCGTGGCGGCGAGACTTCCGTTTATGGGTTTACGGGACGGTATCGGCGCCGAGCCGGCCACGGGCGGCGAGGCGGCAGCCGCATCGTCGCGCTTATCGACGCTATCAAGCTTGTATACGTCGCCGAAGGTCTTCACCTCGCCCTGCTCATCCACCACCGCCGTGAAATACGTCATGTGCACGGGAAGGGGCTTGTCGATCTTGATCTCGACGGTCTTTCCGTCAGCGATCAGCTTGTCGACCTTCGCCTTGTTCCACCCCTTGTCTTCGGCAAGGAGCAGAGCCGCAAGCTTGTCAGGGTTGTCGACACTTGGCTCCTGTTGTCCCACGGCATGGCCGAGTTGCGCTGGCAATATCGTGTCATGCATGTAGACGTCGCGCGGGTTCGGATAGAGGAACTGAACCTTGCCCAAGATATTGGTGGGGCCAGGCGCCTGGACGAAGGTGAGATTTGCCAGGTTCGCCTTTTTCCAATCGATCTTGCCGGGATCGATTGGCTTGCCCTTGTATTTCACCGTGAGCTGATAACGATCCAAAACGGATGTATCGGCCCCACCAAACCAGCTCTTTCCTTTCCTAAGCGCCGGCAGAACATCTTGGCGGATGATTGAAAGCGGCACGGTGCGCTCAGGATTGAAGACGATCGACTTGAGATCGGCAGTGAGGACGGGGGTCGGATTACTCGGACTGCCGACCGCGACTTTTTCGGACTCGACCGTCTTACCGTCCTTGACGACGTAGACCATGAACTCAGGGATGTTGAGCCACACATAGGATGCGCCGAGGTTCTCGGGCGTCCAACGCCAGCGCTGCATGTTGACCACGAGCCGCTCGATGTCTTCTGGTTTGGCACCTGCCGCTTGCGCTTTGAGCAGCGCCTGACGCAGGCGCTCGAACTGCTCTTGCTTGGGATGCAGGTCCCTGAGATAGGCATCCGGCGTTGCTGACGAGACGATCTCCGTCAACACAGTGGCCGGATCGCGGACGGACGGCGTCTGTGCGAACACCTTGCTCACCGCACTCGGATCAACACCGCCCCCGCGCGCGGCGCGCGCGTATTTCAGAATGGCGAGATCAATCGCAACCTCGGTGGCGGCCTGGTCTTCAGCCCCCGTGGGCTGGAAATCTGCCGGCGGCACCACGAAGGCGCTTGCATCGAGCCCCCACTCGTCGGCCTTGGCAATCTCGCTGATGATCGCTTGCGCCTCCGGCGAGAGACCTGTGCTCGTCACCCACAGCGCGGGCCCGCTGTACTGGGCATAGAAACTTTCGAGCGCAGCCAGATCGTCGGCATGAGCGCCTTTGCGCAGCGTTGCGTCGTTGAGCTTGGCCCGGATCTCATCAGCGATCTGCAATTTCTCAGGTGCGGCCGGCTCGGGCGCCGCAACCTCTTCCGGAGCTGGCGCTTCACTCTCGGCAGCGGCGCCCGGCAGAGACACGACTTGTTCTGCCTCTTGCGCTTCGGTTGCTGCCAGGGAGGCAGGATTGTCAGGAATGGCGATGACTTTGCTGGAGGCAGCCGTCTCCGGTTGCTCGCGCGTGACGAACAAAATGGCCGCTACGGCAGCAAGTAGACAAATGCCGGCCGCAGCGAGGGTCGCGACTGAAAACCGTTCACGCATCCCACTAGCCCCGCTCTAGCCCTCTAGGTTAGTCTCAAGCGGCGGGAACGGCCACTTAGAATTGCCTTATGGTTAGGCGCTGGACGGCGAAGGTCCGACGCTTCGAGCCGCAATCCCTTAGCAATCCTTGCGTGAGGAGGCCCTTGAAGCCGGTCCTTGATGGCCTATACTCTCTTTGAGGATAGGGATGGCCGGCCTTGTGCCGGACCTTTTTACACCCCATATATGCTCAATATGAGCATTATGGCGAGAGGAGGCACTGGTTTATGGCGACACCGCAAATCGGCACGCCGGAATGGGAGGCGAAGGTGAAGGCGCAAGCAGCCCTTCCTGATGCGCTCCTGCCCGATCTCGCCTACACCCCCGAGGTGGCCGCTGAGACCGCGCATCTTTACGAGCATGTCAAACGCGTGATCCCGCCGATCGAGTGGCCTGGCTTCGCTCCCTACATCAAAGCCATCAACGATCTGAAGAAGGCGCGGAATGCCGTGGTGCTGGCGCACAACTACATGACGCCGGAGATCTTCAACTGCGTCGCCGACGTGACCGGCGACTCCCTCCAGCTTGCGCGCGAGGCTTCGGAGACCGACGCCGAGGTGATCGTGCAGTGCGGCGTGCATTTCATGGCCGAGACCTCGAAGCTCCTGAACCCGGACAAGAAGGTGCTGATCCCCGACATGCGTGCGGGCTGTTCGCTCGCGGAGTCGATCACCGGCGCCGATGTACGGGCATTGCGCGAGGCCTATCCCGGCGTGCCGGTGGTGACCTATGTGAACACCTCGGCCGACGTGAAGGCCGAGTCCGATATCTGCTGCACCTCGTCAAACGCGGTGCGCGTGGTGGAGTCGCTCGGCGCCAAGCGGGTGATCATGATCCCCGACGAGTTTCTCGCCAAATGGGTGCAGACCCAGACCGACGTCGAGATCATCACCTGGAAGGGCCATTGCGAGGTGCATGAGCGCTTTACGGCCGACGAGCTTCGCGCCTATCGCGAGGCCGATCCTGGCGTAAAGATTATCGCGCATCCGGAATGTCCGCCTGAGGTGCTCGACGAGGCCGACTTCACCGGCTCGACCAGCAAGATGATCAAATGGGTCCTGGACAACCAGCCGTCCAAGGTCCTGCTGGTGACCGAGTGCTCGATGAGCGACAACGTGGCGGTCGAGGCGCCGAATGTGGAGTTCGTGCGGCCCTGCAATCTCTGCCCGCACATGAAGCGCATCACCCTGCCGAAGATCCTGGATAGCCTCGTCTTCATGAAGGAAGAGGTGACCATCGATCCGGCGGTCGCCGAGCGGGCCCGGACCGCAGTCGAGCGGATGATCAACCTCAACAACTAACGAGGGCGCGTCCTTGGGGCGCGAGGCGCAACTGATGAGCTCCAGTACGCCGCAGAGGCACGCGCACGCGACGGGAAATGGCATCGTCGTCGTGGGCGCAGGTCTCGCCGGCCTGTTCACGGCGCTTAAGCTCGCGCCGCTGCCCGTCACTGTGATCTCGCCGGCGCGTTTCGGCGAAGGTGCCTCCAGCGCTTGGGCGCAGGCCGGCATCGCCGCCGCGCTCGCCGAAGGCGACACACCCGAGGCACACGCGGCCGACACGATCCGCGCTGGTGACGGCATCGTCGATGAGAAGATCGCTCTGCTGCTCGCAAGCGAGGCCCGCGAGCGCGTCGAGGATCTCCTGCGCTACGGCGTGCCTTTCGACAAGGATCTGGAAGGTCGCTTAAGTCTGGGGCGCGAGGCGGCCCATGGCCGAAACCGCATTCTCCATGTCAAAGGCGACACCGCCGGGCGCGCCATCATGGGCGCTATCACCGTGGCAGCACGTGCAACGCCGTCAATCACCGTGCTCGAAGGCTTTACCGCCCGCGACCTCATCGTACGCAACGGTCGTGTTCAAGGGATCGCGTTGGCACCGGTGGATGGCGAAGCCGGTGACGAAGGTCTGCTGCTGCCGGCCCGTGCCGTGGTGCTGGCAACCGGCGGCGCCGGTCAGGTCTATGCCATCACCACCAATCCGAAGGAGGCGCGTGGCGAGGGCGTGGCTATCGCCGCGCGCGCCGGGGCGGTAATCGCCGATGCGGAGTTCGTGCAGTTCCATCCCACCGCCATCGATATCGACCGCGATCCCGCGCCACTTGCTACGGAGGCACTGCGCGGCGAAGGCGCGCTCCTGATTAACGGAAAGGGCGAGCGCTTCATGCGCGGGGTGCACGAGGACGCGGAGCTCGGTCCCCGCGACGTGGTGGCCCGCGCCGTCTACCGCGAGGTGATGAGCGGGCGCGGCGCATTCCTCGATTGCCGCTCGTTGGGGCCGGCGCTCACCAACAACTTTCCCACCGTGGTGGCGACCTGCCGGTCGGCCGGTATTGATCCGACCCACGAGCCGATTCCCGTGGCACCTGCGGCCCACTATTACATGGGCGGCGTCCTCACAGACGCCCAAGGGCGCAGCACGGTCGATGGGCTGTGGGCGTGCGGCGAGGTGACCTCGACCGGCGCGCATGGCGCCAACCGGCTCGCCTCCAACTCTCTGCTTGAGGCGGTCGTGTTCGGGGCGCGCGTTGCTCGCGACATCAGCAGCATTCTGCCTCCCCTTCCCTCTAAACAGATCGTGGCCGAGGCGCCCTTCGATGGCGCCGAAGGCCATAATGATGAGGCCGAGCGGACGCTCCGCCAGGCCATGTCCAGCGACGTCGGCGTGATCCGCGATGCCGAGTCGCTGACAAGAGCGCTCTCCACGGTCGTTACCCTTGAGCGCGAGAACGAGGGTGACCGGCAGCTTGCCAACATGCTCACGACCGCCAAGCTGATCGCCACGGCGGCGCTCCTGCGCAAAGAGAGCCGCGGGGCGCATTTCCGCAGCGACTATCCGGCCCCGGACGAGTCCCAAGCGAAGCGTAGCTTCCTCACGCTGGCCGAGGCGGACAAGATTGCCCGCGAGGCGGCCGGCGTCGCAAGCCCGCCGCGCCTCCGCGTGGTCTCACAGGGATGACCGACACGCACTCTCGCCGGGTGGAGTTGCCCAAGCCGCTTGTGGAGCAGGCGGTCCGCGCCGCGCTTGCCGAGGACCTAGGGCTGGCCGGCGACATCACCACCGACCCCATCGTGCCTGCGGACGCGCAAGGCGAGGCGGCGATCGTGGCGCGCAAGCCAGGCGTGATCGCGGGTCTCGATCTCGCCGAAGCCGCATTCAAGACGCTTGATCCTGATGTCGCTTTCACCCGCGTGATCGATGACGGGGGCAAGGTCGAAGGCGGCAGCACCATTGCGAAAATCACGGGGCGCACGCGCGCGTTGCTCACGGGCGAGCGGACGGCGCTCAATTTCTTCGGCCGGCTGAGCGGCATTGCCACACTCACTTCTGCCTATGTAGAGGCGGTCAAAGGCACGAAGGCGCGCATCGCCGACACCCGCAAGACGACGCCAGGTTTGCGCGCCTTTGAGAAATACGCGGTGCGGCGCGGCGGCGGGGTCAATCACCGCTTCGGCCTCTACGACGCGGTGCTGGTGAAGGATAATCATATTGCTGCCGCGGGCGGGCTCGAGGCCGCGCTCGAGCTGCTTCGCCCGCGCGCGGGCCACATGGTGAGGGTCGAGGTCGAGGTCGACACGCTTCAACAGCTCGAGGAAGCCTTGCGGTTCCCCATCGACGCCGTGTTGCTGGACAATATGGACGTGGCGACGCTGAAGAAGGCCGTGGCGTTGGCCAACGGCAAGGTTCTGACCGAAGCTTCGGGTGGCGTGACGTTAGAGACGGTGGCGGCAATTGCAGCGACGGGAGTCGACCTGATCTCGGTCGGCGCGCTTACTCACTCGCCGCGTAACCTAGACTCATCGCTTGAGTGGGTGGGTGGCTCGAACCGGCCACGGCACTGACGGATCCGGTGACGGCGTTTACCGCCGAGGCGAGAGATAGCGTCGGCATCAGATATCCGGACTCGTCGGAATCGCCGTCCTTAGCCGCCGGCTCGTCAGAAGCCTCAACCACATAAGGCGTCTCGTTGCGCTTCTTGTAGAAGATATGCCGGCCGATCCTGTCGATCTTGTTCATGCTGCGGGCCCAGCGCGGGCTCACATAGTTCGCATGGTAGTAGGTGGAATATCCGACCTCAGGCAGCCACTCTTCGCCTTCCATGATCTTATTGGCGAGATCCTGGGCGAGCGACCATTGAGCGTTATCTTTCGGATTGTCGGTGTGACCGTCACAGGTGAAGGAGAACTGGCAGCCCTTGTGCATCTGACCCTGATAGACGACGCCGCAAATGGTCTCGGGGAAGACCGGGCTGCGTACGCGGTTGAGGATCACTTGGCCTACGGCGATCTGGCCGCGCTTCGGCTCGCCGCGCGCTTCGAAATAGATTGCGGTGGCGAGGCACCTGCGCTCGCGATCCTCGAACTCGGCTTGGGATTCGCCTTTGTAGCGGAAGCCTAACGCTTCGGGGCTCGGCTGGTAGGCGATGTCCTCGGGCGTCGGCCGGAAGGCATCCACCTGGAAGTTGGCGTTGAACGGCGAGGTGTAGCTCGCATTCATGAAGGGGTCGGTGCGGTTCACGACCGGCCCTTTGCGCGCCACCTCGGAGCTGGTGGGGTTCAAGCGATCGGCTTTGGCGTGGCGCGTCGCAGAAGCGAGGTGTGGCAGAGTTGGTCCACCCGCGAGGCTTGCGGTGATGAGCTGCTTGCCAGCGTCGGTGACGGTGCTCGCGCTGTAGTAGTCGGCGCGCGGTCCTTTGCCACCGGCAGCGAAGAGTCTCTCGGCGCCGCGGGAAACATGGAGAGGCGCAGCGGAAGCGTCGGCAATTCGGGTCGCCGTGTACACGGCACCAGGAGCAGAAACGGAAAGCTCAACCTCGGTGGGATTGTCCGAGGCAGCAACGACATAACCAACACCGATGAGGGGAAGCGGCACAAGCGCAGCTAAGGTGTGCCACATCCGACGAGACGAGCGCCGGCTCATTATCCCTCCAGGTCCCCGTTCGGGAGAGCCGCCGGTCACACCCGGAAGTCCCCCGTCATTTACCCTACGCGCGCGTGCCTATAGGCCCGCACAATCCAGGGTGTCCCCATTTTAACCAGGCAAACTGGTGGGAAATCAGCGCATTAGCGCGGTAGCCCCCCACCGGATCAAGCCCGGATTCCCGTCTATTGCCGTAAACGTTGCCCAATAATTTAGGGCAAATTGTGGTGAACGGCAACGGGCGCCTATTTCCGATGGGAACGGCTAATTATCCGTTAGCGCATCATTTTTCAGCGTGGCTTGCGCAGCAGCGAGACGTGCGACGGGCACTCTGTAGGGTGAGCACGACACGTAGTTCAGGGCAATTTTCTCACAGAATCCAATCGTCTCGGGGTCACCGCCATGCTCGCCGCAAAGACCGATCTTAAGATCGGGATGCGCGGCGCGGCCCCGCTCGGCGCCAATCTGCATGAGTTCACCCACCGCTTCATCGAGCGTCATAAAGGGATCATGGTGAACGATCCCTTTCTCGGCGTACTCACTTAGGAAACGCCCGGCGTCATCACGGCTCAACCCGAATGTCGTCTGGGTCAGGTCGTTGGTGCCGAACGAGAAGAATTCAGCGCTTTTGCCGATCTCACCGGCCATCAGGCAGGCGCGGGGAAGCTCCACCATGGTTCCCACCATGTAGGCGACGCTCGTCTCGCGCTCCTTCTCCACGGCGCGCGCGGTGGCCGCGATGCGCTCCTTGATGATGTCGAGCTCGGGCTTGGCGGCGACGAGGGGCACCATGATCTCAGGCGTGACTCGATTGTGCAGCGCCCTCCCACTCTCGATCGCCGCCTCGAAGATCGCGCGCGATTGCATCTCGACGATCTCCGGATAGCTGACGAGCAGCCGTGCGCCGCGCTGACCGAGCATGGGGTTGAATTCGTGCAAGACCGCGATGCGGCGCTTCAGCCGCGTAACGCTCACGCCCATGGCGTCGGCAACCTCGGCGATGGCCTCTTCGCCGTGAGGCAGGAACTCATGAAGCGGCGGATCGAGCAGGCGAATGGTGACGGGCCGACCGGCCATAATCTCGAACAGCTCGATGAAGTCTTGGCGCTGCGCCGGCAAGAGCTTGGCAAGCGCCTTGCGGCGGCCTTCTTGATTCTCGGCGAGGATCATCTCGCGCATGGCAAGGATGCGGCTCTCCTCGAAGAACATATGCTCAGTGCGGCAGAGCCCGATGCCCTCAGCACCGAAGGCGCGCGCCTGGCGCGCATCGTCTGGCGTGTCGGCATTGGCGCGGACCTCCATGCGGCGGATGCCGTCGGCCCATGCCATCAGCGTGGTGAAGTCGTCCGACAGGTCGGGTTGGCGCATGGTCACGCGGCCTTTGATGATCTGGCCAGCCGAGCCATCAATGGTGACGACGTCGCCTTTGTGCAGCAGCACGCCGGCCGCCTCCAGCGTCTCGCGCTCGAGGTCGATATGCACAGCGGCGGCGCCGACCACGCACGGACGGCCCATGCCGCGCGCAACCACTGCCGCATGGCTCGTCATGCCACCGCGCGTCGTGAGGATGCCCACCGCGGCATGCATGCCTTGCACGTCCTCCGGCGATGTTTCGATGCGCGCCAGGATCACAGTGTGACCTTGCGCCTTCAGATGCACGGCCTCGTCGGCGTCGAACACGATCTCGCCTGATGCGGCGCCCGGCGATGCGGGCAGGCCCTTGGCGAGTACGATCATCTCGGCGTTAGGATCGAGGGTCGGGTGAAGCAATTGGTCGAGCTGGTTCGCATTGAGGCTCATCACCGCTTCCTCGCGGGTGATCAGCCCTTCCTGCGCCATGTCCACAGCGATTCTGAGCGCGGCTTGGGTGGAGCGTTTGCCCGAGCGGGTCTGCAGCATGAAGAGCTTGCCTTCCTGCACGGTGAACTCGATGTCCTGGATGTCGCGGAAGCGCCTCTCGAGCGCATCGCAAGACGCCTTCAGATCGGCAAACGCTTCGGGCATGAGCGCTTCCAACGAGGGCTTGCCGTTGCCGGACGTGCTGCGCTCCGCCTCGGTCAGCGGCTGGGGCGTGCGCAAGCCCGCCACGACATCCTCGCCTTGCGCGTTCAGGAGGAACTCGCCGAATAGCTCCTTGGCGCCGGTCGACGGATTGCGGGTGAAGACGACACCCGTTGCGCTGTTATTACCTCTGTTGCCGAATACCATCGCCTGGATGGTGACTGCGGTACCCCAATCGTCGGGGATGTCGTGGAGGCGTCGATACGCGATGGCACGCGCGTTCTGCCAAGAGCCGAACACGGCGGCGATGGCGCCCCATAGCTGCTCATGCAAATCCTGCGGGAACGGCCGCTCCAGCTCCGCCTCAACCAACGCCTTGAAACGAGTGACGATTTCCGCCCAGTCGTCAGCTCCTAAATCGGGGTCGAGCTCGAAGCCTTTCAGGTTCTTGTAGTTCTCGAGGATCTCCTCGAACAGGCCGTGATCAATCCCGAGCACCACGTCGGCATACATCTGTATGAAGCGGCGATAGGTGTCGTAGGCAAAGCGGCGATCTCCGGTGAGCTTGGCCAGGCCGTCCACGGTCTGATCGTTGAGACCGAGATTGAGCACCGTATCCATCATGCCCGGCATTGACGCGCGCGAGCCTGAACGCACCGACACGAGCAGCGGATGATCAACGTCGCCGAAGCGGGAGCCGGTGATCTTGCCCACTTCTTCGAGGGCCGCGTCCACCATGGGCTTCAGCTCATCGGGAAGCTTGCGGCCGAGCTCGTAATAGACAGCGCAGACCTCGGCCGAGATGGTAAAGCCGGGCGGCACGGGCAGACCGAGCCGCGACATTTCGGCAAGATAAGCGCCCTTGCCCCCGAGGATGTCCTTATCCTCGGCGGAGCCGTCGGCGCGCCCGTCGCCGAAGGTAAACACCCATTTCGGGGTCGCCTCTGCTCCTCCGGCCTCATTCATCGATCGTTCCATGGTTTTCCAGGCTCAAGCCCGCCCTTTTAGCCCGTCCGGCGGGCTTCGCACAAACGGGTGAAAGAGAAGGCTTAAGGCCGAACGGGCCGAGGCGACTTCGCGTTCCAGTGCGCGATGAAGTCGCCACTCTGAATGAGCCGTGCATTCGGCGCCTTGGTCACGCCATAGGCCCAGGCGGTGACCATGCCGCCATCGATGAGCGCAACCTCCAATGGCGTGCGTGCATAGTTGGGGTCGCCGGCCTCATAGGCGTCGAGCTCTGCGAGCAGCCGGCTGCCGGGCCTCAGCGCGAAGACATCACCGACGATCTGGCGCTTCTCGCTGTCGTCGAACATCGCCGCCGGGTACCAGCCGCAATCGTAGAGGCGCCCGGGAACAGTGCCTTTGCCTAGAAAGCGTGCTTGCGAACAAAGCCGCCGCGCCATGGGATGGTCGCTGTCGGCGCGGAGCGTGCCGTAGACGAAGATATGGTTTGGCTCGCTCATTCCAGCGCGAGACTAGCCCGCGATCTTGGAGAAGTCGGCGACTTCCATTGTCGCCGCACGGATTTGGTTCAAGAGCCGCAAGCGGTTCTCGCGGAGCTTGGGATCGTCGGCATTGACGGTGACGTGATCGAAGAAGGCATCGACCGGCGCGCGCAAGCGCGCCATGGCGGCCATGGCGGCCTCGAAATCCTCATCGGCGACGGCCTTGGCCGCAGCTTTGTCCACCTCGGCCACAGCCTTGGCGAGCGCCTTCTCCTCCGGCTGCTGAAGCAGCGCGGCGTCGGGCGGCTGATCGTACTTCCTGCCGTCCTTCTTTTCCTCGATCCGCAGGATGTTGATGGCGCGCTTGGTGCCGGTCAGCAGATGCTCGCCGTCCTCGGTTTCGAGAAAGCGGCCCAGCGCCTCGACGCGCCGCACGATCATCGAGAGATCATCGCCGCCGAGCGCAAACACGGCGTCGACGAGATCGTGCCGGGCGCCTTGATCGCGGAGATAGACCTTCAAGCGGTCGGCGAAGAAGTCGAGGAGATTCTGTGCGACTTCGTCTTTCTTCTTCTCGCCGCCCGGCAGGTGCGCGCGAAACTCCTCGAGGAGCGGCAGCCGCACGCCATTTTCCAGAATGATGCGGATGACGCCAAGGGCAGCGCGGCGGAGCGCGTAAGGGTCTTTCGAGCCAGTTGGTTTCTCCTCGATGGCCCAGAAGCCCGTGAGTGTGTCGAGCTTGTCGGCGAGCGCCACGGCAATGGTAACGGAATCGCGCGGCACGTCGTCGGTCGGCCCGACCGGCTTGTAGTGCGCGGCAATAGCGTTGGCGACCGCGGGATTCTCCCCCTGGTCGAGCGCGTAGTAGCCGCCCATCACGCCTTGCAGCTCGGGGAACTCGCCTACCATGTCACTGACGAGGTCCGACTTGGCGAGGATGGCGGCACGTTCGGCGAGATCTGGATCGGCGCCGACGAGCGGCGCGATTTCCCGCGCCAAATGAAAGATGCGCTGCACCCGGTCGTATTGGGTGCCGAGCTTCTCGTGGAAGGTGATCTCCTTCAGCTTCGGCACCCAGTCCTCGAGCGAATCCTTGCGGTCCTGGTCGAAGAAGAACTTGGCGTCGGCGAGCCGGGCGCGGATGACGCGCTCATTGCCGGCGGTGATGGCCCTGCCGCCATCCTGTGCTTTCAGGTTGGCGACCACGATGAACCTGTTGGCGAGCTTGTCGCCCTTCCTGAGTGAGAAGGCTTTCTGGTGTGCCTTCATGGCGGTGGCGAGCACCTCCGGCGGCACGGTCAAGAAATCCTCGTCGAACGTACCCATGAGCACCACGGGCCATTCGGTGAGGCCGGCGTTCTCGGCAAGCAGCGCCTCGTCCTCGATGAGCGTTAGGCCTTCCTTCTCGGCGAGCTTGTGCGCCGTCTTCGAGATCAGCGCGGCGCGTTCCTCACCGTCGAGGATGACGAAGGCGTCCTTCAGCTTCTCCGCGTAGTCCTTGAAGTTCTTCACGGCGAAGGATTTGGGCGCCATGAAACGGTGCCCGCGCGTCTCCTTGCCGCTTTTGACGTCGTCGACCTCGAAGTCCACGACCTTGCCGTCGAACAGGCAAAGGACCGAGTGCAGCGGGCGCACCCAGCGGAGCTTGCCAGAGCCCCAGCGCATGGATTTCGGCCAGGGGAAAGCCTTGACGATCTCAGGCACGATCTCCGCCACGATGTCCGAGGTGTCGCGCCCTGGCTTCTCCAGCATGGCGACGTAGAAGCTGCCCTTCTTGTCCTCGCGGACTTCCGCTTGATCGACCGATTTCAGCCCCGCCGCCTTGAGGAAGCCGTTGATCGCTTGCTCCGGCGCATCGACGC
>Ga0210086_1001405_pt1 | contig 12355 bp, 11 predicted proteins | sample China_Galinas_PW_3_FD_184867 | JGI IMG/M metagenome (GOLD analysis project Ga0210086, IMG submission 184867) | Wetland microbial communities from San Francisco Bay, California, USA, that impact long-term carbon sequestration - China_Galinas_PWB_D2... | ecosystem: Environmental > Aquatic > Marine... | reverse complement strand
GCCAGACACCGGCCCGCGTGCCGATACTCGAATACCGACTCGGCGCAGAGGTCGCGGTGATGCGGTTCAATGGCATAGATCATCTCGGTCGGACCGTCGTTGCGCCCGTCGCCGTTCGGATGGCAGTATTCGGCCCCTCCTCGTAATTGAGCGCAGTGTTGACGGCGACGCGCGCGTCCTGCGGCCAGCAAACCTTTGGCACGTTTCGACCGTAGCCGGCAAACTCCCGCTTCGGTCCGGGGACGTCGACGCCCTTGAAAGGTGTGTAGACCATGACAAATCTCGGTCACATCGCTTGATTGGCGCCTCGAGGGACCGCCCCGGCCCGCCCCCTCATCGGCGTGTCGGCCCCTTGCGGCTTGCTTCCCTGGCCGCGATCGCATCGGCCATCGCCACGATGCGCTCGGCCTTGTAGACGATCGGATAGTCGACGAAGACGCCGTCGACAGTGATGGCGGCGGAACCGGCACCCCCGGCGCTGGCGAAGGCGTCGATCACGCGGCGGGCGAAAGCAACCTCGTCAGGATCGGGCGCGAACATCCGGTTCACCACCGGCACCTGGTCAGGATGGATGCAGATGCGCCCGCGGTGACCGAGGCCGCGCGAGATCGTGCAGTCCTCCTCCAGCGCAGCCTGGTCGCGGACCTTCATGAAAGGTCCGTCGAGGGGCGGCGGAAGGCCCGCCGCGCGGGCGTCGTAGACAAGCTTGGCCCGGCCGTAAGCGAGCGCGGGAGTGAGGTCCCGCCGCGCAAGGTCGGCAGGCCGAGATCGTTGCCGAGGTCGCCGGCGCCGAACGCCAGACACATGAGCCGCGACCTGCTTTGGGCTATCTCGGTGGCACTGATGATGCCCGCAGGTTTCCACGATGGCAATGACGCGGACGGAGCCGGGAGCAAGATCGTTGGCGGCCTCCGCCCTGGCGATCAGGCGGTCGATCCGCCGCAGATCCTGGGCCGTCTCGACTTTGGGCAGGATGATCGCGTCGAGATCGGCGCAAACCACGGCTTCCACGTCTCCGGTCGTGAAGCCGGTGTCGAAGGCGTTTACCCGGACCGTGCGAAAGACGCCGCTCAGCGTCGGCAGCGCCTCGCGGGCGGATTTTCGGGCGCCGACTTTCTCGCCAAGGGCGACGGCATCCTCGAGGTCGAGGACAACGGCGTCGGCACCGGACGCCGAGAGGTGGCGGACTTTCCTCGGCTCGTTGGCCGGACAGAATAGAACGCTGCGAAGCATGGAGGGAGCCGTCACGGATTCCTCCTTCGGCCCGCCATCGGCGCCGACGGGACTTCAAGCCGAAGCGCCGCGGGTGCGCCTTCCGGCGGCCGGGATCGAATGCGGGACATTCTCGTACGGCGATCCAACGGACCGCTGCCGCTCACGAAAGAAGGAAGGCACGGACGGCTCGGGAGAACGCCTCCGGGCTGTCGACCTGCGGTGAATGTCCGCCACCGGGTATCTCGATTGCCGTACAGGACGGTATTCCGGCAAGCAGTTCGGCCACATGTTCCTGGGTCCGCGCCGCATCGAGCTCGCCGCGAGCCACGAGCGTCGACGCGGTGATCTTCGGAAGAACGGGCCGGAGGTCGAGGCCGAAGGCCGTCGTCAGCACCTTGCCCATGAACGGCTTGTTCGCACGGGCGACGGTATCGACGAAGGTTTCGAACTCCTCAGGCGATTCCGGCCGCCGCGCAAGCAGCGAGCCGACCAGCCACTCGGTGAAATCGCGGTCCTCGTCGCCGGCGATCCAGTCGTCCAGCGCCTTGCGAAAATCAGGCTTGACGCCGAACGTGCGCGCGCCGGTGCCAACCAGCATGAGCTTGTCGATCTGATCACCGCGTTCGGCGGCGAGTGCCTGCGCGGCGATACCGCCCATCGAATTCCCGATGACGTGGCAGCGGTCGGCGTTCAACGCATCGATCAGGCTTCCGATCGCCCGCGCCAGGCCTGTCGGACCCGCGAAGTTCTGCCAATGACTGCTCGCGCCGAGCGAATAGAGATCGACCGAATAGGTGTCGAACTCCGGCAGTGCATCCACCGTCCGCCGCCAGAACTGCCAGCAGCCAAACCACGGATGCAGGAGGATCACCGGAGTGCTCTGGTGATCGTGCAGGGCAGGACGATGATGGTAGGCGAGCCGAGCGCCGCCGACCTCAACACTCCCCTCGGCCATCTCCGTTGCCGACATCAGGGCTCCGACGGGGATCGCGCTGCAACGAATTGCCCGATCCCCTCCGGCCCGGTCCACTCGCCGTTTTCCACCAAGACGTTGCCGCGCACCATGGTCATCACCGGAAAGCCATGGAACTCCCAGCCGTCCCAGATGCTGTAGTCGCAGTCGGAATGCAGATCGGCGAGCGTCACCTTGCGCCGCAGATCGGGATCCATGACGACGATGTCGGCATCGCTGCCGATCGCGATGATGCCCTTGCGAGGGTAGAGGCCGAACAGCTTGGCGGGGGCGGTCGAGGAGACCTCAGCGAACCGGTTGATGCTCAGGCGCCCGGGCTTCACCCCCTCCGAGAACAGATACGCCATCCGCGTTTCGATGCCGTTGTGGCCGCCGGAGGCATTATCGACCTCGCGCCCGGCGATCTTCTTGTCGAACGGGATCGTGAAGTCGTCGGAGCTCGCCACGTCGAGAACGTCGGACCTCAGCGCTTCCCATAGCGCGGCACGATCCTTCGCCGACTTGAGGGGCGGATAGTTGTGATAGATCATGCCGTTCGGCTTTTCATAATCCTCGTTGCAAAAAGCCAGATAGTTGTGGAGCGACTCGCCATACATCGGGAGACGCTTGGCGCGGGCTTCGGCGATCGCCTCGATCCCCTCGATGCTCGAAACGTGGACGATGTAGAGCGGCGAGCCGCTGCGACGCGCCAGCAGCAGCATCCGCATCACCGCCGCCTCCTCGCACAAACTCGGCCGCGCTTCGTGGATATGTTTCGCCTGCTGGCGGCCGTCGCGGTACAGCTGGTGCACGCAAAAATCGATGATGCAGTCGTCCTCGCAATGGACCATGGCGATGCCGCCATGCTTGGCGGTCTGCTGCATCACGCCCCAGATTCGGCCGTCGTCCGTGAACAGCGAGCCTGAAGCGGAATCGCCGGAGAAGGTCGTGAACATCTTGAATGACGAGACGCCGCCGGAGATGGCGTCCGGTATCTCGTCAAGCACCTCGATCGTGGTCTTGCCGGCGATCATCGCGTGGAGCGCATAGTCGACGTCGGGATGGTCGTTGTCGATTTCCGTCTGCTTGTCCTCGATCGCCTTGACGAGGCTGTTAGCCCCGGATTGAAGGGCGAAGTCGATGAAGGTGGTCGTGCCGCCATAGGCCGCGGCCCTTCCGCCGAACTTCGCCGACTGGGCCTGCATGGCGGGGTTCAAGGCAATGTTGAAGTGGACATGGGCGTCGATGCCGCCCGGGACCACATATTTGCCGCGGGCGTCGATGACGCGGTCGGCTTCGACATCGACCGAGCCGGGGGCGGCAAACAGAACCACCCGGCCGTCCTTGACGCCCACGTCGCAGTGCTCGATGCGGGTCGGCGAAACGACGGAACCGCCGCGGATCAATGCGTCCAGCATGTCAGCCTCCGACCGTCGCGGTTCCCGAAAGATCTTGTGTGCATTCTTTCTTGAGCCTTTCTGCTGGTCCAAGGGATGCTCAAACAGGCCTAGATGGTCCCCTGCGCGCGTAGCGCCTCCAGCTTCGCAGACGAATAGCCGAGCACTGAGGTCAACAAGGAATCCGCATCCGCGCCAAGGTCCCGCCCAAGCCAGGTGATCTCTCCTGGCGTCGCCGAGAGGTGCGGAACAATGGCCGGCATCTTGAGGTCTCCGAGCACCGGATGGGAAACCGTGGCAAGCGTCCCGCGGGCAGCGAACTGCAGGTCATCGCAAATGTCGGCGATGGCGTTGATCGGGCTGCTCGGAATTTCCGACCGCTGCACGGCTGCCATCAGCGGCGCGATGTCCTGCCGGGTGGTCCAGCTCTCGATGATGCGGTCGATCTCCTCGCGATTGGAGACGCACTCCGGGACCTCCACCTTGACGACCTCTGCCCCGAACTCCGCCAGGATGGTGCCGCAGAACGGTGCCGCTATGAACGTTCCGAGATCGAGGACGCGGAGACCGCCCAAAGGTCCATCAGGCATCGACCGTATCCGCCTCCCACTCTCCCAGTTTCGCCTCAAGGGCAGCATAGTCCGAGAACCGCAGGACCCTGTGATACTCTTCCAGCGTCGCCAGATGCGTCATGTCGACCATGCGCCCCTCACGCCGAAGCTCCGCCATCGCCGCACGCACGCCATAGGTCGCCGCGAGAAAAGCGGTTGCCGGATAGATGGCGATCGCGAATCCCAGTTCGCCGAGGCGCTGCGCCGACAGGTAGGGAGAGCGTCCCGTCTCGACCATGTTCGCCAGCGTCGGCGCGTCGATGCTCGACGCGATCTCACGAAACTCCGCCTCGCTTTCCGGCGATTCGACGAAGATGACGTCGGCGCCCGCCTTTGCATAGGCCTGGCCGCGGCGGATAGCTTCGGCCAGACCGTGGGTCGTCCGCGCATCGGTCCGCGCGATGATCAGGGTTTCCGGATTTTGCCGTCCGTCGACCGCAGCGTGCAGGCGCTGCTCCATCTCCTCGGTGGAGACGATGCGGCGGCCGAGCTCGTGTCCGCACTTCTTGGGGCTCTCCTGGTCTTCGAACTGTATTGCACTGGCGCCAGCCGCCTCGAATTCGCGCATCGCCCGGCGCAGGTTGATCAGGCTGCCGTAACCGACGTCGGCGTCGGCGATCACCGGAACCGTCGTCACCGCCGTCGTGCAGCGAATGCGTTCGGCCATTTCGGTGAGGGTGATGAGCCCCACGTCAGGCAGGCCCAGCATCGACGCCGCCTGCCCGTTGCCAGTCATGTAGATCGCATCAAATCCGGCCTGCTCGATGAGCAGGGCCGAGAGCATGTCATAGGCGCCGGGCGCGGTCACAACAGTACCGCGCTGCAACAGCGCCCTCAGCGAGGTCGCGACATGACTGCTTTGGTCCATGGAGTTCCTCCTGTTGTCCTCATGCGGTGCGACTGCGGGCAACCCCGTAGAGCGCGACGGCGGAAATGATTACGGCGCCCTGGATCACCATTTGCCAGATCGCCGGAATGTTGATGAGGGCCATGCCGTTGAGCAGCACGCCGATGAAGATCGAACCGAGCGCGCCGACCAGCACGCTGCCGGTGCCGCCGGTCAGGGCGACGCCTCCGACGACGACCGCCGCAATGACGTCGAGCTCGTATCCCGTCCCCTGATAGGGGACCGCGAGCGCCACCTGCGACGTGATGATCACGCCCGACAGGGCCGCGCACGCTCCCGAAATCGCATAGGTCGCGGTCCGGATGGATGCGAGCGGCACCGCACAGAGGCGGGCCGCCGCCGGGTTGCCGCCCAGTGCATGAATCGATCTGCCGATCGTCGTTCGGCGCTCCAGCAACCACAACCCAGCACACAGAGCGGCAAACAGGAGCACCGAAATCGGGATGTGCCCGACGTGCCCCCGTCCAAGGACCAGGAAGCCCGAGTCGTCGGGAATGTTCACGTTGTACTGGTTCGAGATGATGTAGACGATTCCACGGACCACGCTGAGCATTGCCAGGGTGGTGATGAAGGGGTCGATGCGCATGCGGGTGACGACCAGCCCGTTGACAAGGCCGACCACAAGGCCGGAAAGGGTACCGAGAGCGATCGCCAGGAGCGGGTCGGCGCCGAGGTCCCTGATCGACATCGCCGCCACCATGCCGCCGAGACCCAGGATCGAACCGACCGACACGTCGATGCCGCCGGCAAGAATCACCAGCGTTTCGCCGACGGCCATGATGCCGATCGTCGACGTCTGCTGGAGTATGTTGATCAGGTTGGTCACCGTCAGGAACGCCGGCGACAGCGCGGCGAACACGATGATCAGGATCGCCAAGGCCGCGTAGAAGCCGAACCGTCCGAGCACCAGCGCCGGCGTCAGACGGGCGCCGTGAAGGCGGGTGCCGGGCTCGGCCACCTGGCTCATGCCGCGCCTCCGGTCGCCGCTTCGAGAAGCACGACTTCGCTGGCCTCGGTGCGATCGACTTCAAGCTCGATGCGTCCGTCCCGCATGACGAGGATGCGGTCGCTGATTCTCAGCACTTCCGGAAGATAGGAGGACACCACGACGATCGCCGTACCCGCCCTCGCGAGGTCATCGATCACACGATAGATCTCCTCCCTCGCACCGACGTCGACACCGTGGGTCGGCTCGTCGACCAGCAGCAATTTCGGTTTCTTCGCCAGCCACTTGCCGAGCACAACCTTCTGTTGATTTCCGCCGCTGAGATGATTGGTCCGCCAGCGCGGAATCGGCGGGTCGATCCTCAACTCACCCATCATCCGTTTGGCCAGCTGCGTTTCCCGCCCGCGATCCAGCCACACGCCCGCCGTCGTGACGAGATCGTAGTTCGGCAGCGACAGATTCTCGCTGACCGTGAAGCCCGGCACCAGACCTTCGAGTTTCCTGTCTTCGGGTATGAAACCCACGCCCGCGCGAACCGCGTCGATCGGCGAGCGCGGCGAATACGCCTTGCCGTCGAGCGTCATCTCGCCGCCGTCGATGCGATCCGCCCCGAAGATGGCGCGCAGGAGCTCCGTCCTGCCGGAGCCGACGAGGCCTGCGATGCCGACGATCTGGCCGGCCCGCACGCTGAAGGTGATGCCGTCGATCACATCGCCGCGTCGCAAGGCATTGACCGAGAGCACCTCCTGCGAACCCTTGTTGATATCGGGCCGGTCCCCTTCGACGATGTCGCGGCCGATCATCATGCGGATCAGGCTTTGGCGCGTCACCTGGGCAACGGGAAGCTCGCGCACCAGCTTGCCGTCGCGCAGGACCATCACCCGGTCGGCGATCTCAAAGATCTCCTCCAGGTCATGGGAGATATAGACGACCGCGGTCCCCCTGCGCTTGAGGCCGCGAATGATCTCGAACAGCCGCTGCGTTTCCTGCTGGGTCAGCGCGGCAGTCGGTTCGTCCATGATGACGACACGAGCGTCGAAGGCAAGGGCCCGCGCGATATCGACGACCTGCTGGATCGACGGGGCCAGTTCACGGACGGTCGCTTCGATCGAGGCAGGGCTGCCGAGCAGCGCCCATATCTGTTCGGCTTTGCGACGAAGGGCGCTGCGGTCGATCAGGCCCGGCAGCCGGTGTGTGGGCTCGTGGCCCAGCATGATGTTCTGGGCCACCGTCAGCTCGGGGACGACTGCACGCTCCTGGTAGATGACGGCGATCCCGCGATCCTGGGCGGCGGCCACGTCGTGCAGCGTCACGGGGCTTCCGTCGATCATGATCTCTCCGCTGTCCGGCGCAAGCACGCCCGAGAACATCTTGATGAGCGTGCTCTTGCCGGCGCCGTTTTCGCCGACGATCGCGTGCACTTCGCCGGCCTGGACGTCGAAATCGATGCCGTCGACCGCGCGGATCTCGACAAACGCCTTGTGGAGGCCCGAGGCCCGAAGCACCGGGACCCCGGGTTTCGGCGCCGCTTCGACATGCTGCACTTTCTCCAGAGTCGGCTCGACGGGCGCGGTGTCCAGAAGCCGCGTCCAGCGAATCCGGCGCGGCGCGGCGATGCCGCGCTGGCTGAGCACGTCCAAACCCACGGCGAGCAGGATGACGATCCCGCGGGTGAACGACTGATAGTTCGACGGCACGCCGATCAGGGTTTGCCCCTTGGCGAGCACCGTGATGAACGCTGCGCCGAGCAAGGTTCCGATCAGGGTGCCGCGTCCGCCAAACAGGCTTGCCCCGCCGATGATCGCCGCAGCAATCACATCGAATTCCTGGCCGAGGCCGGCCTCGGGGGCACCGGTCTGGAGCCGTGACGCCAGGATGACGCCGGCCAGTGCGGAACAGAAGCCCGCGATGACGTAGCTGATCAATTGAATGCGCGTGACGCGGATGCGCGTCAGCCGCGCCGCCAGCTCGCTGCCGCCCACCGCATAGAGATAGAGCCCGAAACGGGTACGTCGCAGGAAGAACGTCCCGACCGCCAGGAGGACGGCGAAGATGATGAACGAGACGGGCAGGCCGAAAACATCGCTCTGCCCCAGCACCAGGAAGTTTTCGTCGGATATGACCGCCGCGAGCAGGTTCTTGACGTCGGCGTGGTACAGGGAAAGGCCGACGCCGCGGATCATGTACAGTGTGGCCAGCGTGACGATGAAGGCCGAGATGCGGAGCCGGGTGATGAGGAATCCGTTCACCGCTCCGATGAAGGAGCCGATCACCAGCACAATGGGGACGGCGATGAAGGGACTCACGCCGCCGAGCCGGATCAGGTCGTCGACGATGATGCCTGCAATGAGCAGAACCGAACCCACCGACAGATCGATGCCGCCACCGATCATGACGAAGGTTTCACCGATCGCCAGCAGCCCCAGGATCGAGAGATCGCGGAGCATGTCACTGAAATTGTAGGACGTCGCGAAGCCGGGCGCCTGCCAGGCGAAGAAAGCGATCAGCACCACGAGCACGATTGCCAGGCCTTGAGTTCGCGCGCGAGCGAGCGCGACCTCAAGGCGCTTGGCAAACGAATGCGGCGCGGCCGACGTCCCGGACGTAATCGATTGAGCCGCCTTGGCGTCAACCATTGGTCTGCCGCAGGCCCCGTGCTAGGCGGCGGGCCAGGGCACCGAGTCGATATTGTCGATCGTCACGTTGTAGGGCGGCAGCTCGATACGTCCGGCGAGCGTGTTGCCCTTGACGCCGGCCGTCATCAGCCAGCATCCGAGGTTCATCACGGTGTCGGGGACCGCGTTGGCGGCGATTGCCGAAACGCCGTCCACGAGGCCGCTCTTGATGCCCTTGAACATGTCTCGTTCGCCGTCCGCGCCCCAGAACTTGATCCCTTCGCGCCTGCCGGCCTCGACGGCCGCCTGGGCGGCGCCAATGGCCATCTCGTCGTTGACACCGAAAACCGCGTCGATCTTCGGCTGCCCCTGCAGGATCGTCTGGAAGACGTCGTGGCCCTTCTTGCGGTCGAACGCGGCGCTTTGATCCGCGACCACCACCAGGTCCGGATATTTCTTCAGCTCGTCGTTGAAGCCGGCCATACGTTGGATGTTGGCGCCGGTCCCCTGCACGCCCTCGATGACGACGATGTTGCCTTTGCCGCCGAGCTGCTTGGCGATGCCGGCTGCGACATCGACGCCCATGGTGTAGTGGCCCATGCCGACGAAGCCGGTGTGCACGGCGGCAACGTCCTGGTTCAGCGTAATGACGGGGATGCCCGCCTGTTCGGCCTTGCGCACGACCGGGGTCAGCCCGGCGGCGTCGGTCGCCTGCAGGACGAGGAAATTGACGCCCTGGCTGATGAACGCCTCCATCTGGCTCGTCTGCTTCTGCACGTTGCGCTCACCGTCCTGAACGCTGACGTTCATGCCGAAGCCGGTGCCCTGCCGGACGCACTCGTCTCCCCAGTATTTGATCAGGGGGTGCGAGAGCGTCTCCAGTACGACGCCGACATTCATCCCCTTGGTGTCGACCATCTCGCCGCTTGGAGCGGCGACGGCGGAAGTGCCGATGAAGCTCGCCGTTGTCAGTCCCGTGCCGGCGACCAAGGCACCTCGCAGAAAATCGCGACGCTGCACCAATCCAGTCATTTGGCAAGCTCCCTCTCATTGTCGGCCGTCCCCGACGGCTCGTTGATGGATGGAAATTCGGCCTGAAGGTCCCGAAGGTGCGCGCGCATTGCGTCCGCCGCGCCCTGCGGGTCGCGCGCTTCGATCATGCGCACGATCTCGTCGTGCCCGCCCTGCTGGCGGGCCCGGAAAGCGGCTTCAACGTCTCTGGCCGCCCGATCGAGCGAATCCAGCACGTCGAAATAGAGGTGGACGACCGCTTTCAGCAACGAGGCGAGAACCGTGTGGCGAGCGGCGGCGGCCACCGCGAGATGGAACTCGAGGCCGCGTTCGACGTATTGTCCGCGTCGTGCCCGCGCCCGCTTGGCCGCCGCCTCCCGCAGCTTGACGATGTCCTCCTGGGTGGCGCGCTCCGCCGCCAGCGCGGCAAGGCGGACCTCGACCATCAGCCGCGCTTCGATCAGCTCGGCGAAGAGCCGCCTGGGCGGCGTCTCGTAGAGCGTCAACGGCGACAGCAGCCATTTGCCGGATTCGCCGATGAAGAACGTGCCGACGCCATGCCGGACCTCGATCAGCCCCATCGTCTGAAGCCCCTGCATGGCCTCGCGCAATGATGAGCGCCCGACGGAAAGTTGCTGGGCCAGTTCGCGCTCGGAGGGAAGGCGCTCCCCGACTTTCAGGCCCCGCTCCACCAGAACCCGCTGGATCTCGGCCATTACAGCATCAGGAAGCGACTTCGGTCGACGCATTGGCTCCCCATAATCGGGCCATCAGGACATCAGACCACTTGATAGTAAACGCGGCATTCCACGCGGGTCAATGCCGATTCTCGGGACGCTTCGATGACGGGCGGGTCGATGTTCGCCGGATGATGCCGCCCGCGCCGCATGCCGCTTGGCTACCCCGGTCGCCGCGGGAGAAGACCGAGCCGCTAGTCCGTCTTCAGGGGAGAAAGCTGCGCCAGCCAGTGCGCACGCGAGCGCTATGCCTGCGCGCCGGCCGCGCCGGCGACAGCCGGGACGGTCGCCTCCGGTCCGCCGAGGTGAGCGATGACCGCTTCGGCACAGCCGCGCATGCCACTCGTGCCGCCGACGTCGTGCGTTCGCGTCGCCTTGTCGGCCACCGCTTGGTCGACCGCCGCGCGAATATCGAGCGCCATCCCCTCGATCGCGCCGCTCGCCGTTCTTTGCGCCAGCCAGTCGAGCATCATCGCGGCGCTGAGGATCGTCGCGACCGGGTTAGCTTCATCCTTGCCGGCGATCGTCGGAGCCGAGCCGTGCGACGGCTGGAACACGCCGTGCCGGTCGCCGATATCGGCAGAGGGTGCGAGGCCGAGACTGCCGACCAGACCGGCGGCGAGGTCGGAGATGATATCTCCGAACATGTTCTCCGCGACGGCGACGTGAACGGATGCCGGATCGAGGACCATCTGGGCACAGAAGGCATCGACATACACCCGGCGGGTGTCGACCTGCCCGGCATACTCCGCGGCAACGCCGTCGAAGCGTGACCGGAAGAACGCGTAGCTCCTCAGCACATTGGCCTTGTCGACGCAGGTGACCGTCGGCTGGCCCGCCGCGGGCGGGTGCGAGAGAGCATAGTCAAAGGCGAAACGCGCGATGCGGTCGGTACCACGAGCGGTGACGATCAGCGTATCGGTCGACACGGTTCCGGCAACGCCGGCGCCGCCGCCGCGCGAGGCATAGAGCCCTTCGGTGTTTTCTCGGATGATGGTGAAACCGAACGGACGCGTTGTCGCCAGCGGTCCGGGGATGCCGGGATAACGTCGCACCGGCCGGACGCCGGCATAGAGGTCGAGGTCGAAGCGCAAACGAAACTGCAGGTCCGGCCCCGCCTCGGTCCCGTCGGCATGGAGACCGTCCGGCAGACCCAGCGCCCCGAGCAGGATCGCATCCGCCGCCCGGCAAAGGGCAAAATCCTCCTCGGTGTAGACGACGCCGCTCCGGGCGAAGCGGGCTGCGCCGGCGTCGACCGCCTCGGTGACCAACCGGACGTTCCAGCGCTCGCCGGCGGATTTCAGGACGTCCAGTGCGGCACCGACCACCTCCTGGCCGATGCCATCGCCGGGCAGGACTGCCAGCTTGATCTCGATCATCGCAGGTCGGCCTCATGCTGCGTCGGACTACTAGAGTCAACCTTTACCGGCCGCTCGGTCCAAAGCCAACCACCACGACTGCACCGCGCGGGGCGCAAGGAGTGTTGCCGGCAGCGACAATCCGAGCTCAGAACCTGTTCCCAGCCGACTAATGAAACGTCCGTCAAACATAGAGCCGCTCGCAAAAAGGCTCCTCCCTTCTTTCGCTCCGGACTATCGGCGTCGCCAGCGGCTGGCAGCAGCCCTCCACCTATGCTGCCCCTGCCCTTCGGCCCCCAAAGGACGCTCTGACCGAGAACGACAGAGCTGAACAGGCGGTCGACTGTCCGCCATCTCGCGGGCGTACTCCGCGGCTATTGAGCAGCGAATGCCGGTGCCTCGACGGCCTCGATGGAAACTCTGGCTGCGCAACTCGGCGCTTCGGCGCCGGACCTTTACCAATCAGCGATGGCCGCTGCCGGTGCTCAGTGCCTGATGGGCATTGCGACAGGACGCATGGGGGCGCCGGTTGCCCCGCGCAGCCGCAGGCCGGCGCCAAAGAAGACGAACTCGTAGAGTTTCTCAGTAGCGATCTCCTCCAGATTG
>Ga0210086_1001403_pt1 | contig 12360 bp, 9 predicted proteins | sample China_Galinas_PW_3_FD_184867 | JGI IMG/M metagenome (GOLD analysis project Ga0210086, IMG submission 184867) | Wetland microbial communities from San Francisco Bay, California, USA, that impact long-term carbon sequestration - China_Galinas_PWB_D2... | ecosystem: Environmental > Aquatic > Marine... | reverse complement strand
GATCCGGGTGCGCTCGTATTCCCTCCACACGCGTTTCATGAACGGAGCCACGAGCGCTCGCCCAATACTCCCCAATAGCAGGAACCAAACCACGGCAGAGTGCACGAAGTCTATACGGTAGAAGCGCACTCGTTCACAGAGATACCGGCACTCTGCCGTGAGCGTTGCTCTTGCTAGCGAGACTCCTTCACGCATCATTCGGAATCCACGTCGCGCGTGGGCACAGCTCGTGAACAGTGTCCAGGGCCTCCGTATGTCTGGGTGCTTTCCTAGACAGGTGTACTCGTACCCGGCCCAAACGAGATCGTTCGCGGCCTCTGGCCCGAGGATACCCCGGTCATCCCTCCTGGCTTTCAGCGCCTCTTTCATATGTTGTAAGGCACCGCGCAAGTCCCGCTTCGTGTGGCGATGGTGTGCAAGGACCCGGTGGATCTGCGCTCTGGCGTTCTTGTCGTTCTTCGAGAGCTGAAGCAGGAGCCACTTGGCGAGACGCTCTCCGAACTGTCCTCGGTCTTGCAGCAATCTCGCTACAGCCAAGGCGAGTTCCGTCGACGCCTGTCCATCGCTGGGCGGGGAGTGGCTCGTTATCTCCGTCCTCGGTCCAGCAACTGGTGTGTTTGCTGGAGGCGAAATCCTGGGATGAGAGCCTAGTCGGCGGGCAACATCCGAAAGCAGCGTGGCGGTGTCACCGACCCAGAGTGTTACCTGACCGCCTTCCTCTCTCAGCCATCGCTCCGTGTTTTGAATCCGCTGTCGATCGCGCTCTTCCAAACTAGCCCTCCAGCGAGGGGGCGCTACACTCGAGTGCTGAATCCAGTGGACCACAAGCCGAGAAGCGTGCTCGTGGATGACGGGAAACACGTCCCAGTCGTTGCCACTGTATCCGCAGACTAGAAGATGCCCCGATACGTCGAGTGCCTCGAGCAGAGTTCGTCGCGTTCTTTCGTTAACCCAATCTCCGACTTCTTTGAGCGTGGGAGCCAAGAACCGGAACGGATCTTCGCCAGCTAAAGCACTAGGAGCGATGCTGCCATGAGGTTTGACGACGCGTACCACTCGTCCTCGCCCGGCGGTCATTTCGATGTCTGGACCCTGTGTTAGAGGGCAAGTGATGCGGGACCCGATGCCGTGGTCCCTGAACGCATACTCCTGCAGTAGGTCGAAGTTCATCGAAACACACGCTCGGACATGTCCATCCTGAGCGAGCGACGCGATCGCTCCGTGGTTGTCGTTCCAGAGCCGGCTCTTGAAGATGTCGAAGATTTCCAGGATCGCCGATCTTCCGAGAGCGGTCTGGAGTTCGGCGAGAAGCCTCTCCAGAGTCATTCCTCCGACAATTTGGCGAGCGGAGTTCTCACCTTCTACCTGCGGGTTTGCCTCGACGAACGGCCGCACACCGCCCCATAGGCGCGCTACGATCGGTTTGGCCATCTCGATAGCTGTGGGCAGGCCCGAGTTCCGGGAGACTCCCGCACCGAGAAAAGGAACCACGCCATGCGTGCGAATCTCAGCCGCGAGTTCGCCAACTGCGGCCTCGTATTCATCGCAACTTCGGACGTAGACGGTCCTCAACCGTGTCCCCCCTCCTTCCTATCGCAGAAGAGCAGCGACCGGCAACTGTAGTCACGAATCGCCTCGCACATACCCTCACGCAATCGTGCACGAAGGCGATCGCACGTTCAAACTCCCGTTCGCGAAGCCGTCGGCCCTTCCTCCCTCGACAACACGACGACCCGCGTCGCGAGCGCTTGCACCTCGCTGACGAACCGACCCTCGCTCGCGCGTCGATGTGCGAGCACGGGGTCGGTCACCGTTAGCGGGTCAGACTCTGATTGACGATCCAGCCGAACGGTTCGATATCGGCTCGCCGGAGGTCGTCTTGGAGCGCGGCTGCCTCGTGGACGGGCGTGGCCTCGGGGAGCGTGACCAGGAGGATCTTCGTGAACGCAGGGTCGCGAAGTCTCGGCAGCAGCTGCGTGACCTGCTTCGGCGCGTTGCCGGCCGTGCGGAGCACTTCACGATGATACGACTCGGCAGCATCGAGTAGCAGCAGCGTGTGCCCGGTCGGGGCCGTGTCGATGACGACGAAGCCTTCCTCGGCTTCGTCGACGAGTCGGGCGAACGCGCGGAACACGGCGATCTCTTCGGTGCACGGACTCCGGAGGTCTTCCCAGAGCAGCGCTCGACCGGCTTCGTCGAGGTCGGCGCCGGCGTCGCGCATGACCTCGGCGGCGTAGGCCTGCGTTTCGGCTTCGGGGTCGATGCGACTCACGCGGACGCCGTCGCCTAGGGCAAGCTCGATTCGTTCGCTGAAACGAGAAACCCTCCTCCCGGAGGATTCGGCCAACCGTCGTAGCGTAGATCTCCTTGACGACACCGCAGCCAACCAAGTGGTCGGCGAGTTTCCGAAGCGACCACACGGTGAACGGCAATCCAAGGTCCTGCGGTCTCGTCCCCGCCAGTTCCAGCATGATGCTGATTTCCTCGGGCGCGAACTTCGACGGTCGCCCCGGAGACTTCCTTGGTCGCAGCCGAGTTCCACGCAGCCCCACCGCTGACCGATGCCGAAGTCGCCGAGCTGACGCGCGTACTCCACCACCGCATCCTACGTTGGTTGCGAAAGCAAGGTAGGCTCCCCGAGACCGAGGCCGACGACTGCGAACACGACTCGCAGCTCGCGACGTGCTATTCCGCTGCCGTCCAGGGCCGCATCGCGTTCGGCGAAAACGCTGGCGCCTGGGTCCCCCGCGTCGGCAAGAGCGAGTTCGGCCCCGAGCTTCGACCGGGGAAGCTGTGTGCCAACTTCGAGGGCTTCTCGCTGCACGCCGGCATCCGCGTACCGAGCTCGAATCGAAATCGACTCGAACGCCTCTGTCGTTATGCAGGGCGTTGGTGCACGGATCGCAAGGATGGCTGAGACGTCCCCGACTTCGTGGAATTCAGCTTCCGATGGCGATGGAAGGCTGGCCTTCCGATCGCGGTCATTCGGTTGAGGGCGTTGCAAGCGAGTCGTGCCTCGACCGCTTGGGCTCTCCGATCACGTGCGCGGAGCCGACCCCGGTGCAGGCGCAGGGATGGTCGCGCATCGCGGCGGGGGGCACGCGCTGCTGCTGGCCCCGACGGGCAGCGTTCAGAGAGGACGAAATGGCGCTGTCGAGGCCTTGATTCCCCGCCTAAGCCGGAACGTCGAGTTGTCGTCCGCGGCGAGACAGGGTGGTGTGGTCAGGTGATTCGAGATCGATGCCCATGATCGCGAAGAGCGAGCCCAGGAAGCCCTCGAGTTGTCGAAGCGGAAGATGAAAGACGAGCGCAGTGTCGGCGCCGTCTCGATCGCGAGGTCGGAGTACTTTGCCTGGCCGCCTCGACGGCCACAGGGCTTCGCGTTCCAGGACGCAGCCGCGGTCGGCGACAGCCACCGGGTGACGTCCCCGCGTTGAACGAGTGATCGGTCGTACTCGGGCCAGTTCACGACCCGGTACTTCGTCTTGTACTTCGGGTGGACGCGGGACCGCTTGCTCGACATCGTTCTCCTCTCCTGCCGACATCATGTCGACGGAGGCGGGCACGGACCGTACGATTCATGCACTAACGCCGCGCATTGGCAAGCTATCCGTAACAGTCCTCTCTCCCTCGGCGAGAGCGGTTCCGACGTATCTCGCTCGTGCAGAGCAGAGCCCGCCACGTGTCTTCGGAACCACGGTGCCAGTTGCGAGCAGGACGCAGAGTCACGAGCGACCCGGATCCTCGAGGCACCTAGAACGACCAACGAAACAGGAGTATGATCTTTTCTGCCTGCCAGCCCTCACTCACCCATGGTTCTCAAATACATCGACTCGGACGGCGGAGAGCGCAACTGCGAATCACTCGAAGAGATCGTCGCCGATCTTCAGGCCGGGCGGTTGACAGATGACGCGATGGTGTTCGATGCGCGCGGCGGGCGTTGGGTTCAGGCTCCGGAGCACCGCGATTATGTGCTGGCGCGTGACGCCTACGCTCCGAGCACGCGAGAGTCGAGCCCAAGCGAAGACAAGCCGGACTCCGAGCCGGATCCGATGCTGGATGTCAGCTCGGATGCCCCACCTCCATCGACTCAGTCGCACAATCTGAATCGCCTTCTCGGCGTCGTCTCGCTCCTGGGCTTTGTCGCGTATACCGTCCACATCGCCCAGCGCTGCGAGTGGTCTGCGACGCAGATCGCCGAGTTCGTCGGCGGATCCGCTGGCACAGCGTTCGTGATTTGGGCCGTGCTCCGCATGATCGTGGCCCTCGTGCCGACGATCCGCACGGCGCGCTTGTGGATCTATCCCCACGTACTGGTGTGTGTCGCCGCCGTTCAAGGCGGCAAAGAGATCGACTCGTACAAGCGGATCCGCCAATCGGTGCGCGCGTCTGCCGATAACGCCGTTACCGACCTGGAGGACTACCTCGCGGGCCGTCCCCCGAAGCGACGTCCGAAAGCACACCTGGAGCGAACGACCCCAACCGCTGAAAGCATGGCCGACGCGGCTCGCCATCTCCAATTCACGTCCGAGATGCTGAACCGAGCCGCGGTTCAGAGCACGGAGGACTGGACGCAATTCCAACGGGAGTTGACGGAGCTCGGGATGGAGACCCTGCTCGACGAGCCCGGGAACCTCTCGAAGATGCGCGCTAGCCGACTATGCATCGGCCAGCTCCGGAAAGTCGTCGACGACTTCGAGAAGCTCGTCGCGTCGCGCCGGCTCGAACAGATCGAGTGGGTGCGACGAGCCGAGCTCAGCGGATTCGAACGCAGCAAGCTCCTACGCTCCGTGAACGAAGGTCAGCAGGCCTCGCAGCCGCTCCTGAAGGAGTTCTTCGAGATCGAGCGCGCGATTCTCGACGCAGTGGACGACATGCTCGCGTTCTTGATCCGCAAACACGGAACGTACGAGGTCGTTCTCGGCCAGCTCTTGTTCGCCGACGACGCGGGTCTCGCCGCTTACCAACGACATCAAAGCCGGGTTGCCCGGACGGCTGAGAAGGAATCGGACTGGTTCGTTCGTTGGACCTCCGAGGTGCGAAAACGAACTGACAAACTCAAGAAGGCCACAGGCAAGCTCAAGCGATAAGCCGTAGCCACAGCCCACCGACAAAGGGCGTGGAATCATGACGGACGTCAGCGCGATTCGGGGCATGGTTCCCACGAGGTGTACTGGTCCAGCGATTCTCGGCGGACCGGACCGGCAGCCGTGCTCTGTGCGACGATCTCCTGCACTTTGCTAACGAGTTTCGTCGCTCCAGGTGTGGGAACTGAGCGCGGTGCGGGTGGCGTTGGTGCACGGATCGCAAGGATGGCTGAGACGTCCCCGACTTCGTGGGATTCAGCTTCCGATGGCGATGGAGGCTAGCCTGCAGGATTGCGCCTTTAGCGCATTCCTGTCAGGCCCTAGCGAGGGTCGACCGCTGTTTCTATGGCGCAGACTCCTGGCCTTCCGATCGCGGTCATTCGGTTGAGGGCGTTGCAAGCGAGTCGAGCCTCGACAGCTTGGGCTCTCCGATCACGTGCGCGGAGCCGATCGCCCACGATCGACTTGTACCTGAAGAAGGCGTTCTCGACTCGTGCTTGCCGGTGGTAGCCGGACTCCTCCTTCCAGCGCCTTCGGCCGACCTTGTCCACGCGACGAACAGTCTTGTCGCGGGCCGGACATCGTCGCCGAGTGACAGTCGCTGTCTTGGTCGGGGGCACGACGACACCTGCGCCTCGGTCACTTCCCGCGTTGTAGAAGGGGCGCGTGTCGTATGCCGCGTCGGCGATGACGGTGGCGATGCGCCCGTTGACTTGCCCGATGAGATCGACGCCCGCGGTCGCGTCATCCAGGTTCGATTCGGTCAGCAGTTGAGCGACGATGAGTCCCGCGTCGTCAACGGCGAGGTGGAGCTTCCTCCACCCCCCTGGATGCCCTTGCGGCCGTGTTTGGCCGCGGCCCACTCGCCTTCCCCGAAGATGGCAAGGCCGCTGCTGTCGATCACGAGGTGGATTGGTTCCGCGGTCGCGCGAGGACGGAGCGGAGCGTCGAGTTGTCGTCTGCGACGCGACAACGTGGTGTGATCCGGCGTCTCGAGATCGATGCCCATCATGTGAAAGAGCGAGCCGAGGAATCCCTCAGCCTGCCGAAGCGGAAGATGAAAGACGCGACGCAGGGTCAACGTCGTCTCGATCGCGACGTCGGAGTACTTCGGTTGACCACCTCGACGGCCAGAGGGCGTCGCGTTCCAGGACGCAACGGCCGCCGGCGTCAGCCACAGGGTAACGTCGCCGCGCTGAACGAGTGACCGGTCGTACTCGGGCCAGTTTGCGACCCGGTACTTCGTCTTGTACTTGGGATGGACGCGGGATCGCTTGCTCGACATCGTTCGGCTCCCTGCCGACATCATGTCGACGGAGGCGTGCAGGGTTCGTACGATTCATGCACCAACGCCGCTGATCGGGCAGGGGCAGGGGCAGAGGCAGGGGGGTCTGTGTGACAAATGCCTTGCGGCATTTGTCACACAGACCCTAGCGACCCCGCAGCCGCACGACCCAGTCGAACGCCCCCGCGGGGACGCGGATCGCCGGGAAGAACCCCAGGACCGGACGCACTTCGACGTCGACGGGAGCGTGCGAATGCGCGTTCCTGACTTCGACTCGGAACGCCCACGGCAACTTGGCGAGCGTGTCCAGAACGGCGCGCTCAGTGACGAAAGGCAAAGGCGCCCACGGCAGCACGAGCCATCGCTCCTGCTCGACGCTGCCTTCGACGTTCCAGGAGTAGCTGGGTCGGCCGTCGGTCACGAGGCCGGATGACTTGACGCGGAGTCGCTGGCCGGAGACCGGCGCCGCGTCCGTGCCGGTCGGCTCGAAACCGTAGTTGAGAGCTTCGATCGGGCCTTGGCTCGTCAGGATCGAGCTCCACGCGAGGAACGGGTCGGGAAACGGTCGGATGCCGGTCGCGTACCACGCATCGGGCGCTGGCTTTCTTTGGCTGAGCTCCGCGAGCGTGGTCTTCCGCAACTTCCGCCCATCGAACTCGATGAAGCTCGACGCGCTGGTCTTCGGGAGCGGAATCCCCTTCGGGAACACCATGTACTTCGAGTTGCCGACGAGGTAGAGGTTGTGCCACTTGCGGGCGTCGACGTCTCTTCCGAACCGCAACGTGAAGGCAGCGAGATACTCCCAGGGCACGTTGAGCAGCACGACCGACTGGCTGCTGGGTCGCTCCGGCATCACCTCGTACGTCGACGCGAGCACCCGGTCGGCCTGGTGCAGGTAGCGCGACCAAGGCTGCTTGTCGGCGATGCCCATGACGATGAACCAAACCCCGATCACGGCGACGATGAGCCTTCGGGACCGAATGCTCGAGATCGAGTTGACGACAGCGCCGATCACGAAGCCCGCGCCGATCGCCGGCAGGTAGGCGTGGTGGCGATGCGATTCACCGAGGAACAGAGAGGCCGGGACGTTCAACAACACGAAAACCACGACCGCGGCCAGCACGGTCATGCCCGAGCGCTCCCGCGAATCTTCGGACAACAGCCACAACGACCACAAGAACGCCATCCCCAGCAACACGACGCCTACCGTCGGCCAGTCGTCCGCGAGCCCGATGCCGTGAGCGAAGAACCGTCCCATGTTCTCCGTCACCCCCGCGAGCCAGACGAACGGCCCGGAGCCGATCTGGGCGGTGAGCTGATGCAGGCGGCTCGCAGCCGGATCCGACGACTGGGGCAGGAAGCTGTGATGCAAGAGCCCCAAAGCGAGGCTGATCACGAACACGATGAACGCCGAGCGCACGCGCGGGCCCGAGATCACGTCGCGCGGCAGCACGATCACGAGCATCGGGAACATCAGGATCGCGAGATAGAAGTTCTCGCTCGAACCGAGGCCAGGGATCAGCGAGAACCCGATCAGCATCAGCACGCCGGTCCAGTCCCGCCGCCGGCGCAAGATCCACGCGCCGATCGCGAGGAACAACAGCGTGAACGCCTTGTTGCCGGCCGGAAGCCACGACAGTGCACCCGAGGTCCCTGGAGCGATGCCGGCGAACGCGACGGCGGTAACGCCGAGCTCGATCGGACAGCCGAACGAGCAGAGCAGCCGGAACACGATCAACAAGGCCCCGACGTGCGCGGCCAACACTCCGACGTGAGCCAATCCACCGGACAGCCCGAACATGTCGCAGAGCTTGAGGTACGCGTGCCAGAGAGGGCGGTAGTACGGATAGTCCCCGAACGGCAGCAAGACGCCGAACAGCCCGTGCTCGCGCAACCGGACCTGGTAGGACCAGTCCTCGGGCGAGCGCGGGAACGTCAGCACCCAGATCGACGCGAGCACGATGACGACGGCCAGCAGGATGCTGGCCGCGCGCCGTTGCCTTGTTTGCGTATCGCTGCTGTTCAACGCCCGTAGAGATATGCCGTGTCGACGCGCCGTTCGCCCTCGCTGTCACACACGCGGAACCGACTCGGTCGCATCGAGGCCGCGCCGAACTCGCCCTTCTTGTTGACGGCGTAGAAGTTGAGCCCGAACGCCGGCTCACCTCTGTTGTTGAGCAGCCGCGGAATGCGCGTGTAGTGGGCAACGCGCTTGATCGTCTCGAGGCAGGCATCCTTCGGGTGCAGGCCCCGCCGCATCGCCTCGACGGTCAGGTGCGCACCGTTCGAGAGAATCGCGGCTTCACCGCGTCCGGTGCTCCCGGCCGACCCGACGTCGTTGTCGGTGTAGAGACCACACCCGATCAGCGGCGAATCACCGACGCGGCCCGGGATCTTCCACGACAGCCCCGAGGTCGTCGTGCACGCGCCGAGGTCTCCGGCCGCGTTGAGCGCAGACAGGTGGATCGTGCCCCATTCACGCTCCTCCCTCCGGCGCGGCTGGTTCGCATCCCCGGGATCCAGCGAGTTGCCGCCCGGCGGGATGTAGTCGTCGTGGTGCGCCTCCTTCCACGCGAGCCACCGCTCGCGGGCCCGATCGGTAAGGAGGTTCTGCTCCTTGAACCCGTGCTGCTTGGCGAACCTCAGCGCCCCCTCTCCGACGAGCAGCACGTGATCGGTGCGGCGCATCACGACGAGGGCGACGCGGCTCGGGTGCATGATGTTGCGTAGCGCACCGACGGCTCCCGCGAGATGCGTGGGTCCGTCCATGACGCACGAGTCGAGCTCGACGACGCCATCGGCGTTCGGCAGGCCCCCGTAACCGACGCTCATGTCCTCGGGATCGGCTTCGACGACGTTGACCCCGGCCACGGCGGAGTCGACCGGCGACTTGCCGGCCGTCATCTGCTCGACGGCGATCTGCAGCGCCTGCTTGCCGTTGCCGCTCGAGACAGCGACCGGCCCGACTGTCTTGCGGATCAAGAGCTCCGGCCCGCGAACTCCGGCGCCGGGCTCGGCAGACGCTCGCAGCGACACGCCGGCTACAACTGGAATCGCCGCGGTCGCGGACAGAAATTGCCGACGAGTCGTCGCGCGAGATCGAGTCCCCATGGGATATCCTCCTGGATCAACGGAGGAGTGAACATACAACCTTTCCGGAGCGGTTGAAGGGGCTCGAACAGCTGGTACCCGATGAGCCAAGACACGAAGACAACTCTTGCAATCGATGTCGGCGGATCCGGAATCAAGAGCTTGCTGCTCGATCCGCACGGCGAGCCGCTCTGCGAGCCGCTCGACCAGTCGACACCCGAACGCTCGACGCCGGACGCGGTTGTCGAAGTGATCGTCGATCTCGCGAGACGCATCGGCGAGTTCGACCGGGTGAGCGTCGGGTTTCCGGGCGTCTGCGTGGACGGGCTCGTCTATGGCGCCGTCAACCTGTCCGAAGGCTGGGATTGCTATCCGTTGCAAGAGCGGCTCGAGAACATCCTCGACCGCCCGGTGCGGGTCGCCAACGACGCGGACGTGCAAGGCCTCGGCGCGATCGAGGGCAAGGGCGTCGAGCTCGTCTTCACGCTCGGGACGGGACTCGGATCAGCGCTGTTCCTCGAAGGCCAGCTCCTGCCCAACATGGAGTTCGGGCACCTGCCCTACGCCGACAACTCGACGTTCGAGAAGGAAGTCGCCGACCGCGTGCTGAAGCGGATCGGCGCGGATGCATGGCGTTCGCGCGTGCTCGACGTGATCGCCAAGTTCCGGCGAACGTTCAACTATCGACAGCTCTTCATCGGCGGCGGCAATGCGAGGCTCTTGACCGGGGTCGCGGACTTCGAGCTGCCAGAGCATGTCACGTTGGTCAGCAATCGCGCTGGATTGACCGGCGGTATTGCACTCTGGGAGGGGATTCCGAAGGATCGTCCAGTACCGCTCCTCCACGCGCAGGAGTAGCATGATTCACGCGATCGGCAGCGACCTCGTCGACCTCGAACGGATTCGCGGCATCCTCGCAACCGATCCAGAGCGGTTCATGAAGCGGATCCTGACGGATGCCGAGCGACGCTACTGTGAGCGACTTGCGGACCCGGCAGGCGCGATCGGCGCGAGATTCGCGGCGAAGGAAGCTGTCATGAAGTGCCTCGGCACGGGTTGGGCACAAGGGCTGTCGTGGCGGGAGATCGAAGTCGTGCGTGACGAACACGGCGCTCCGTCGATCCGACTCAGCGGTCGCGCTGCGGAAATCGCCGAGAAACTCGGCATCGTGCGGATCCTCGTCAGTCTCAGCCACACCCCCGATCATTCCCTTGCCATGGCGGTCGCGGACACGAGCGAACGCTGACTCACACCCCTTGTCCGGACACGCGCCAGCCGGACGTCAAGCCCACGTAGCCGATTGCCGACATTCCCTACGGCCAGGGGTGTGGTTGTCGACCTTCCACACAGGTCGATCTTTGACTCGGGGGGAAACCGGACACGATGGGGAAACGTGCGACATTGCTGTGCATCAGCACGCTGTGGATGTCGTCGTGTGCCCTGATCCCCGGTTCGTTGGGATCAGAAGAGTCAACCGAGGTCTACGAGCTACGTTCGATCGACGCGGCCTGCCTGCTCGCCGAGCATCTGGCGCTGCAGTTCACGTCGATCGACCCCGACCCTCGCCATCCGAAGGCCCGCGCGCTGGATCGCGGTGACGGATACTACAAGATCCTCTACCAGCGCTCGAAGGGCCGGAGCTTCCTGCCCGAGGCCAACGGGCAGTTCATGCGCGACCACTTCTTCTGTGCGGCTGAGAAGACCTTCGGCGAGCCGACGCGCGAGGTGTTGCGGCACGTCAGGTTCGTGCCCGGATACTCGACCTCGGTGATCTCCGGATGCCTCGAACGCGTGACGGTCTGGATCGACCCCATCGGTGACTCGAAGTGTCGGGTCACGTTCGAGTTCCTCGGTGGGACGCCGCGTGGTCGGGAAGCCCATCGTTTCGCGATGGTGAGGCTCCTGAAGTTCACGGAGCAGCTCGCATTGGCCCATCGACTGCTCGCCGACAACTGTCGCTACGAGGCGCTCGCCGTCCTCGACCGCGCAACGAAGGCGAACCTGCGCGGGTTCTCGTCGGCACACAATCCGCTGCTCGCTCAGGCCTTCGTGCTGATGTCGCGAATCCACGCCGCTGACGAAGACCGTGTGGCGGCCGAGCAGTCCATGCACTACGCGCGTCTGACGACCCCCTCGTCGATGGAGATCACGGTCCAACACACCCGTCTGCTCGAGCAGCAGGCCTTGCCACAGGCGATTCCCGACAACCTTCGACTCGCTGCCCGGATGGCGGAGCCCGCTGGCCAACGGGAACAGGAGCTCGTCCTCAGCCACATCCTGTCACAGAAGAACGCCAATCGCTTCTCGTCCCTGCAACAGACCTTGGCTCGCGCGCGCGAGCTGAAGAAGGAGCGTGACTGGCTCGGAGTCAAGGCTTGGGCACAGCGGGCGCTGGATCTGGAGCCGGGCAACGGGGAGGCCCGGAGCTTGATGGCGGACTCGCTGCAGGGCACCGGCCATGCACGCGACGGCCGCGACACCCGGTTGCTCGCCCTGGGTTCGGGTACTGTGTCGTCCACCCAGATCCTGGCTCTGGCCGAGGCCGAGTCCGCGCTCGGCGACCCGGAGCTGGCGCTGCGTTGGATCTTGCGGTTCAGCAAGGACTTTCCCGAGCTGCTCACGGACCCGAAGACGGACGAGCTGACGAAGAAGCTGGGCTGGGAACTGACGTTGCGCGCCATGACGAGCGAGCGGCTCGAGCCGCAGGCACTCGAGTCGATCGTCGCGTGGATGAAGCAGAACCCGGACAATCCGCGCAGGCGGTTCGTCGCGAGCGCGTTGCTCGAAGCCGTGGAGTCGCGGCTCGGCGAGCACCTCTCCGAGCGTGGTCGCGTGCGCTTGCCCGACGGCATCGGCGCACCGTCTGGGGTTCGGACCCAAGCGCCGGTGGCGCGGCCG
>Ga0210086_1001400_pt1 | contig 12378 bp, 9 predicted proteins | sample China_Galinas_PW_3_FD_184867 | JGI IMG/M metagenome (GOLD analysis project Ga0210086, IMG submission 184867) | Wetland microbial communities from San Francisco Bay, California, USA, that impact long-term carbon sequestration - China_Galinas_PWB_D2... | ecosystem: Environmental > Aquatic > Marine... | reverse complement strand
CGTTGCTGGTGGTGAGTCGCTCTGTCGCTTTCGAGGTTCTCGTGTCACGGCAGATCGACGTTCGGGCGGACGCAGGCGGGCTGGAGCCCGCCGAGGGAGCACGACGCCGCCAGCGGCGTCGCAGCGTCTCGGATAATGGCGAAGATTTCTGCACCACACCACTAGTACTAGTGTCCTCTGCAGTGGACCCTCAACCCCGGTGCGATCGCAGCCGTGTGCTCGTCCCGATCGCCTTGCTCGGACGCTCGGGCAGGCCCGGATAGGAGAACACGCCGGCGAGGTTGGCCGTGTTGAACAGGATCGACGTGTCGGCGCTCTTGCGCACGTGCAGGCACGGTCCTTCGAGCAGGTGAGACAACCACTTCGCGCGGATCGCACTCGGCACGGACTTGCCCAGCGCCCGCACGGGGGTCTGACCACCGAGGCTGTCCTCGAGGACGGCCAGCGACTCGTAGATGCCGCCATCGGCGAGCTGGAGCTCGCTGTGCTCGATCCTCCGCACCTCGTTCGCACGCGACTCGAAGTCCTCGAATGAGACCAGTCGGATCTCGTCGAGGCCGGCGGCGAACGGCCATGCCGGCAGGTGTGGCGAGCGGAGCTCGACGCGCAGGATCTGCCGGGTCAGAAACGTCGAGACGTGATGAGGCCCGCCGATCGTCCAGGTCGTGTCGGTGAACACTCGTTCGGGTTCGATGCGAGCGAGGTTTTCGACCACCACCTCTTCCGGGTCCTGATCGTAGACGTGTACGCACCGGTTGGCGAGGTGTACGGTGATGGTCAACGCCGGTGAATGCGCCATGTCACAATCATATCCGATTGCGCAGATCGCGCCTGCGCCATGCCTCGCGACAACCATTGGGACAGGCGCGCGAACGCACCGTCTCAGAGATGGACTCCGGTTCCCGAACCAGCTGTTTCGTTCTCATCGCGGTTCTCAAGAACCGATTCGCCGGGGACGACCTTGACGTTGACTGGAACAGGAGTTTGGGTCATGAACAAGTCTCGATCGAACCGTCGCCTCTCGTGTCACGCAGCCAAGACCCCGGCCTGGAAGGGCTGGAGAGCACGATTGCTGGCAACCCCGCTCGTGCTCCTGAGCGTCGCGGGTGCCGGCGTCGCGGCCCTGAGCCGCACCGGCGATGACCAATCCGAAGAGGTCCGGGCCCGGCTCGCCCGCATCGCCGAGGCAGCCCTGCTCAGCGACCGCTCGCAGATGTTCGCGGACCCGCTGCACGTGATCCGAGACCTCGACGATGCAGGGTACTCGTTCGCGTACGACAAGAACCTCGACGCCTACGTGACACGCCCCATGCGCCTGCTGACGAACGATGACGAGTTCCGGCCCACCTATACCCTGCAGGTGCAGTACCTGTCCGGAGGGCTCGAGGGCCGCACGGTCGAATTCTTCAATCGCTCGCACCCCGAGCACAAGCGATTCGACACGATCCGGGTCGTGTGCGCCGTCGAGCACGACGGCCACGAGCCCGTCCACGCCACTCGCTACGTCATGCTGCAAGGCGTGGCACGGCGCTAGCCCGGGCAATCAGAACTCGACGACGAGCGTGCGCGTGTCGTCGAGCTTGTCGGCCCGAACTCCGCGGAACACCTTGCGCGCTTCCCCTTCTCCGACCTCGATCGTGTAGCTCCCGACCTGGAACACCTTCGGGCGGAACCGGGTGCCGTTGATGCGCAGCGCGTAGACCCAGTCGCCGGTCTCTTCGTCGACGATCTCGACGACCGGGTTGGTCGTCCCCTTGATCTCGAGCGTCGGCAGATACGCGAGCGGCTTGCGCCCGTAGTTGTCGGTCTGATCGATCGTCATCGGCCAGCCCGGGTACTGCGATGCGTTGGGATCCGTGACGTCGACGTTGCGCGGCCAGCACTCCATCGTGATCTTGCGCGTCTTCTTGTTGAGCCGCAGCACACCGAACCCGGCCGCGCGTGTGTTCAACTTGCCGCCCGAGCCGCCGGGCTCGGGGTTCGCAACCGCCCAGCAGGTCAGGTGGTTGCCGAACCCGTCGAGGTGGTCGCCATAGATCTCCGCCTGACCGGGAAGACGGTTCTTGCCGGGCTCGAGCGGCGCCCACCAGCGGAGGTAGAGGTTCGCAATCGACGGGACGCAGAACGAGAAGCTGCTGTCGCGCCACGAGTTGACTCCTTGGTGAAAGATCGTCGCGAGGTGCTGGTCGCCGGCGATGTGGATCGCGAAGCACTTGCGAAGCGCGCGGATCGCCCTGTCGCGCCCGGACTGCGGCCAGCCGTTGGAGTCGAGGTCGGCCTGGAGGCGGCCACCGATCTTGCCGTGGATGTGGGCACCGCCGCAGAAGATCGACTGCGACAGCGCGACCTTCATGTCGGCGTCGTGCCAGTCCTGGCCCCACACGTCGAGGAAGTGCAGCTGGCGCTTGCCGAGCAGCACGGCCTCGGGCACGTCGAGCGACTTCGGGTCGTAGTCGGGAGTGCGAATGTGATCGGGGCGCGGGCCTTGCTTGGGAACCACGCCGGATGGACCGGTCTTGAACTTGCGGTCTTCGAGGATCGCGAAGCTGATCCGACCCCAGTTCAGCGACGTGTAGTAGACGCCGATGCCGCGCTTGACGGGCGTCGGATCGAACGGATCGGGCAGGTGGCTCGTCTGCGCACGCTCGACCATCTTGACGTATTCGACCGGCCGGAAGTACCCGCCGTCGTCCCCCGCGGGGATGTGCGACTTCTTGCCGCCCTGGCCCCACAGATTGGGCTGCCCGACGTCGTGGTCATCGGGGATCGTAATCGTCGGCCGGTCGCGGATCATCTCGCCGAAGTCACGCCCGAACTTGAGCCACGCCGCGTAGTGACGCGTGTGGTTGTAGACCTGATCGCCCGAGAAGAACAACACGTCGGCATCGATGCGCTTGATGTTGTCGACGATGTCGGTCTTCGGGATGTCGCCGCCGTGCGCCGGACGAATCGAGTTGCCCGTGAACCCGGCGACGACGATCTCGTCTTTGTCGACCGGGTTGTTGCGGATCGTCCCCGTGTAGAACGCCGACTTCCCGTGGGCGACGCGGTACTCGACGGTCCTCGTGTCGTCCCAGTTCGGGACGCGGAACGTCGCGAGCCAGCCGTCCTCGTTGACGTCGGCCTTCGCGATCTGCTTCCACACGCCGCCGTCCTGGATCTCGAGGCGCACGAACCGGTCCTCGCCAGACTTCAGCGGATACAGCTGCGCCGACATCTTGAGGATCCGGTTGCTCACGGTGTAGAGCGCGAAGCAGATGACCTTGTCGCGCGTGACCTCGGGGATCGCGAGCAGGTCCTGGCGCCGGCGGTTCCTTTTTCTCTGGTTGCCCTGACCGGGCAACGGCGGCAGCAGGAGAACGACAGAGAGAGACGTCCACAGCAGGGGTTTCACGAGCTTCGGCTCCATCGAGACAGGGCCGCACAGTGTAGCCGGAGCAGCGGATCAATCCCCGAACAAGAGCTCCAGGTAGGCGCGGTAGTGGCGGAGCTGATCGGCGAACACGCGGTTGCCGCCGATGCTGCGCGAGACGACGAACGCGCCCTCGAACACGACGGTCACCATGTCGGCGAGGCTGTCGAGGTCGACCTCGACCTTCGGCGCCCTCCTTGCCGCGGCCTCGCGCAGCTTGGCGCCGACCACCTCGCGCCACTGCAGCATCGCGTCGGTGACGACCTGCGTCGTCTCCCGCTCGAACAGGCCGCTCTCGTAGCAGTAGGTCGCGAACAGGCAACCCGGCTTCGTGACCTCGTCGAGCTCCTCGCCGACTTCGATCAGCAACCCGATGAAGAGCAACAGCTGCTGGATCGGGTCGTCGCTGAGCTTCTCGGCCCTTGCCATGCTGGAGCTCAGGATCGCCTCGTCGGCCGCGGCGAAGCGTTCGATCAGCGCCCGGGCCAGCTCCTGCTTGGTCTTGAAGTGATAGAAGAAGGTCCCCTTCGTCACGCCGACCCGCTCGATGATCTGATCGATCGACGTCGCGGAGAAGCCTTGCAGGTTGATCATGTCCTGCGCGGCGTTCAGCAGCTTCTCGCGTGTCCCTGTCGCGGCTCTCGGACTCATCGGCGGCGCCTCTCTTGGTTCAGGTCGATCTATTAAACCATCCAGTCAGTATAAAATCCACAAACCCATGGCGCGCTGAATCAGCTCCAAGCTCTATTTTCAAAGCAAGTTAGAGCGATTCGACTCCGCTGCTAGCGAATCTTGACGAATCGCGTTGACGTCGATACGTTCCTATACCGACTGATTGGTATAACAAAAGGAGCCTCTGATGACCGCCGATTCCACCACCCGCTCGGCAGCGAAGCGGGTCCCCGCCACCGTGTTCGCCGTCCTCGGATCCATCGTCTGGACCCATGCGCTCGCGGGTGTCGTGCGCGCCACGGCCGACCTGCCGGTCGCCGACCTCGCCCCTGCATCGTCCGGCCTGACGCTCGCGGCGATCGCGACGGCAGTGTTCGCCAGCTTCGGTTTCGCGTCTGTGGTCCGCGCCGCCGGCCTCGCGCTCGCAGGCGGCTGGATCTCGGCCACGATCGTTGCCGTGCTGCATCCCGCGGCCATGCTCCCGGCCCTGGCCGTGATCCCGGTCGGCGCCGGATTCGCGGCCTTCGGCGCGTGGATCGAGCGCTCGATCCCGGAAAGCTGGGGCGAGCTCGCCTCGCGACGCCCGAAGCTGACGCTCGCGTGGCTCGCCGTCGTGCTCGTCGCGATCGTCCAGGTCGGGCGGCTCGCGACGCACATGACCGACACCGAGTCCGACTGGTTCGTCAGCACCCGCCACCCGTTCTACGCCAAGCACGAATGTGCCAACGCGTACTTCTACGCGGCCGAGCTCAATCGCAACGGTGAGCCGAACGTCTACGACGCCAGCCACTATCCGGGCCTCGACCCCAAGGCCAAGCCGACCACCGAGATCACCGGCATGAACCCCGAAGACCCGTTCCAGTACGCGCCCCAGTTCCTGCTGTGGCCACGACTGGCGATCGCGCTGACGAGCGACTATGCGGCGATCCGCGCGCTGTGGTTCGGAGTCAACGTCACGCTGTGCATGGCTGCGGTCTTGCTGCTCGCGATGTGGGTCGGTGGACGCGTCGGCACGATCGCGGGTCTGTTGTCGCCAGCCGTCCTGGCGTCGTTTCCGGTGCTGCACGACTTCCAGTACGGCCAGTTCCACTTCGCGACGATCGCGCTCGCGGTCCTGGCCATGCTCGCGTTCCAACGCCGGCGCTCGGCGCTCGGCGGCTCTCTGCTGGCCGTGTCGATCCTGTCCAAGCTGTTCCCCGCGCTGCTGCTCGGCGTACTCGCAGCCCAGAAGCGCTGGCGCGATCTGGCATGGACCGCGGTCGCAGGTGTGGTCCTGACGGCCGTCTCCGTTGCCGTGGTCGGGACTTCGCCGTTCGTCGCCTTCTTCGACTACCAGGTCCCGCGCCTGGCCGACGGCAGCGCGTTCGCGTTCGGGGAGGCCTGGCCCGATCTCGCTTCGCTCGTCACTGCCGGTAACCAGGGGGTCTACGGAATCGTGCACAAGCTCGATGCGTTGGGCGTGCCCGGCATGGACGCTGCCGTCGCCAATTCTCTCGGGCGCGGCTTCGGCCTCGTGCTGTTGCTCCTGAGCGTCTTCGTCGGGGTGCGCACGGCCGCCGCAGGGCGCAAGCAGCGCGCGGTCGCCTGGCTCGGCCTGCTCGGCCTCGGTTCGCTGGCCGGCGCCGGCGCATGGGCCGACTACGTGCCCTTGACCTGCGTGTGGCTGCTGGCGTTCGTCGCACCGATGGTCTCGGGCAGGCGCGTCGCGCTGGCCGCAGTCGGCGTCTGCGCCGTGATGCAGGTGTTCCTGCTCGGGGCCGTGCCGCTCGGCCCATGGACGGGTGCTTCGTGGATGATCCCGGTTTCGCTGTTCGGCGCGGTGTCCATGTTCCTCGCGTTCGGCTCGGCGATGGTTCCGCTGCTCGGCGCCGCTTCGAGCGACGTCCCGGCGGTCGCCGGCGTCGTCGAGGACCAGCCGGCGTCCTGAGGGCTTCCCCTGCCGGCGGCCACGCGGCAGGCTGTGGCGATGGACCCCAGCAACTACAACATCAACCTCGACATCCGCTACGGCTACCGGACGCTGATCGACATCCCCGACCTCGTGGGCTCGTGCACGGAGAAGTGGTTCAACCAGTCTCTGACCGAGGTCAATGACAGCGTCGTCCGCATCGGCATCCTCGAGGGCGAGTTCCACTTTCACAAGCACGACGACGAGGACGAGTTCTTCCTCGTCCTCGAAGGCCGCATGCTGCTCGACGTCGAAGACGAGACGATCGAGCTCCTGCCCCACCAGGGCTACACGGTGCCCAAGGGCGTCGTCCACCGCCCGCGCTGTCCGGAGAAGGTCGTCGTATTGATGGTCGAGAAGAGCTCGGTGACGCCGACGGGCGACTGACTCCCTACTTGTAGGCGATCGCGGCGCTCGACGGACCGGCGAGATGGAGGACCTCGCATCGCGCGAAGCCGACCTCACGGCACCACTTCTCGAAGTCGGCTCCCGTGAAGTCGAATGCGTCGCCGAACTCGATGAGCATGTTGAGCGACATCAGGAGTCCTTGGACGTTCTCGCGCCGGGCGTCGTCGATGAGCGCTTCGATCGCCACGAGTGCGCCACCGGGCGGCAATGCGTCGTACGCCGAGCGGATCAGGTGCATCTTCTTCTCCAGGTTCCAGTCGTGGAGAATCATGCCCATCGTGATGACGTCGGCCTTCGGCAGCGGGTCCTCGAAGAAGTCACCGGACGCCGTTCGGATGCGGTCCTCCAATCCGGCGGCGGCGATCTGCTTTCTCGCGACCGGCTCGACCTGCGGCAGGTCGAAGCTGACGCACGTGAGCTGCGGGTGCTTGTTCGCGACTTCGATGCTCAGCAGGCCGGACGCGCCGCCGACGTCGCAGAGCGTCTTGTATCGCGAGAAGTCGAACTTGTCCGCGAACGCCTCGAAGTTGATCCGCGACAGGCCCGTCATCGCGCCCAGGAACTGCTCGAGCCGGGGCAGATCCGAGTACAGATCTTCGAAGATGCCCTTGTGCCCGTGCTTGGTCTCGTTCTGCGGGTGACCCGTTCGCAGGGCCTCGGGCAGGTCGTTCCAGAACTTGAACAGCCGCGCGTTGAGCATGATGAGGATGCCCCCGATGTATCTCGGGCTGGCTTCATCGAGGAACAGCGAGCCGTCGGGCGTGTTGAAGTACACTGACCCCGGCCCGTCTCCGTCCCGCCCGAGAAACCCCATCGCGACCAGTGCATCGAAGAAGTCGGCGATGGCCCGCGGATGGAGCTCCAACTCCGCACCGAGCTCGGCTCCGGTGAGACGTCGGTCGGCGAGCTTCGAGAACACGCCGAACTCGACAGCGGTGAGCAGGACCTTGGAACCCCAGAAGGAGAACGCGGTTTGGAGAATGGCATCGGGCGTGTGTAGTAGTGTTTGCATCGGGTAAACAATATGCCTGCGACCCTATGGTGCAAATCAGGATCTCCGTTTCGTCGCTCTGACCCTATCACGCCGTCAGTGCTCGGTCTTTCGGACGAACCACGAGCGGGACGTAGACCGATAAGAAACGCACGACCGGTAGCCCTGAGTCTCTTGGGCCAGCGGGCTACTTCGGGAACTCGCGGGCACTCCGGCCGCTTGGCCTCGCCTACGTAGCTCGTCCCGGGCGCGGCCCGGCGACCGTTGCAGAGCGGTGCATCGGTTGCTCCAGGTTGCCCGAAATCGGTTCGTGGTCCGGTCGAGTCAAGTCGCCCGACCGAGTCTTCCGAAAGGCGAAGCACCCCTTCACTCTCGTCGAGGAAGCATCGATGTCGCCGGCAAACCACCGCACTCGGACCTCTGTCGTGAAGCCGCTCGTACTCGTTGCCCTGCTGCTGTGCGCCGCCGGAGGGACCTCGGCGCAGGGTGTGCGCGCGGATCTGTTTCTCCAGACGGGACACGTGGCCGAGCCGAAGGTCGCGGACATCAGCCCGGACGGCAGGGAGATCGTCGTGCTCGGCTTCGGCGCCGTCCCCGACATGCTCGTCTGGGACATGGCCACGGGCAGGACGCTCGCCAAGATGCCGGCCGATGGCGCCCTCGATCGCCTGTGCTATGCGGCCGATGGTCGGAGCATCGTCGCACTGGGGTTCGAGAGCAAGCTGATCGACCGGTCCAACAGTCGCGTCCTCGCCCGCTATCCGCTTCCGAAGGACTATGCGTACCAGTCGGGCGCGGTGAGCCCGGACGGCCGTTCGGTCGTGATCGCGTGCAAATACGAGAAGCTGGGCGGCCGAGGGAGAACCGCTCCGCGTAACAGCCTGGTCCTGGTCTACGACCTCGCGTCCGGTCGCCTTCAAAACCGCTTCGAGCTCGGCTCGCGCGTCTGCATCCGCACGTGCAGCTTCGGCCCGAAGAGCCGGCGCGTCCTGGCCGCCGCAGAGACCGGGTACGTGACGGTATGGGATACGCAGAAGAACGCGCGTCTGCTCCGCTTCAGCCCCCTGCCCGAAGCCCCGCAGGAGCACGTGAGCTACGGCATCCGTGCCGTGTTCCATCCCAGGCTCGACGAGATCGTCGTCAACCACTATGGGGACATCAGCATCTGGGACGGAAGCCGCGGGCGATGCCTGCGACAATGGCACGGCTTGCATCTGAGCCGTATCGAGATCAGTCGCGACGGCACGAGGCTCGCCGCGTTGCTGCGAGGCTGCCGCGTCGCCGTCATCGACTACAAGACGGGCAAGACGCTACGCGAGATCCGACACCGCCCTGGCGTCAAGGAGTGCGTCTACCGCTTCGCAAGCAGCGCTCCCGTTCTCCTGACCTGTGATGCATTCGCGTCGAGGGAATACAGCGCGGCCACGTGGGACCTCCACACCGGCAAGCTGCAGCAACGCATCCCGCTGATGCCGTTCAGCCGCGGGCAGGTGCCCAACTGGAAACGGCCACGGTTCAGCCCCGACGGCAAGCGCCTGCTGCTGACGGCCAACGGCACGAAGTCGCACGTCAACGTCGTCGACATCTTCAGCGCAGTCAAAGCCGACGTCGAAACCGCGCTCGTCTGGGACCTCGAGAGTGCGCGCCTGGTCCACGCGAACGAGCTCTATCCGGACAAGACGCTACAGAGCAGCGACTACAACTCGATTCAGTGGGCGGACAAGGGGCAGGCGATCGCGTCGGCGGAGCCGTGGAAGGGAAAGATCACGTTCAGAAGTGCACGCACGGGCAAGGTCGTTCGGGAGATCGCGACCGGTCACAAGGACGTCCTCTGTTTCGAGTGCAGTCCGAACGGGCGCCTTACAGTGAGCGGCGGCCGCGATGGCGTCGTGCTGCTCCATGAAGCCGGCAAGACCGCACGGCGCTTGACTGTGCTGCCCGGCGAGGTCCGTCACATCGCGTTCTCGGCCGACGGCCGGCGGTTCCTGGCCGTCACCGACGGCAGGAGCAAGACGCCGGGCAAGGCCGTGGTTTGGGACAGCGCGACTCTCGCACCCGTTCTCGAGGTCTCGGGCTTCCCGAACCACCTGCACCTGCCGGTCTGCGCGATCAACGCCGACGGGACCCGCCTGCTGACCCAGACCGAACGCGGCATCGAGCTGCGCCCGGTGGCGAAAAACGGCCTGATCACGCCGTTTCCCAAAGGCGCCGAAGCGAAGTTCGCGAGCTTCAGCCCCGTGGCCGACCTCGTGGCGATCGCGTTCGAGGACAACAGCATCCAGCTGTGGGACGTCGCCAAGGGCGCTCTCCTGCACACCCTTCGCGGTCACACGAGCCATGGCATGGCCGAGCTTCAGAAGATCTGGCTCGAGTTCAGCCCGGACGGCAAGCGCCTGGTCTCGTCGACGTGGAAGGACGGCGCGATTCTCTGGGACGTCGCGACGGGCCGGCAGCTCGCCCGCTTCGTTGCGCGCAGCCAGGGCGCATCGTGGTTGATCGTCACCCTTCGTGGCTACTTCACGGGAACCGAGGACCTCTTGCCGTGGGTCAGCTGGCGCATCTCGGGCCAGGTGTTTCCACTCGAGCTCTACCGCCAGAAGTTCGAGGATGCAGGCGAAGTGTCACGGATCCTGCGCGGCCTGCACGAGCGCGCCGCGAGCCGCCCGGCGAGGATCGCAGTGCCACCGAGCGTCGACCTGTCGATCGAGTCGCTCCAAAGCCGCACGGTCAAGGTCCGTGTCACCGCCAGCGGCAGCTCGCCGGACGCACCGGTTCGGCGGATCCGGCTGTTCATCAACGGCCGCGACGTCGAACGACTGGAAGCGCGAAAGCTCACGCCCGAGATCGGCAAGGACGGCGTCATGAGCGTGCACCACGAGATCTTCATCCCGGCCCACAGCACCAAGTCGGTGATCGCCGCAGTCGCCACGGATGCGCATGGAACCAACAGCCCGCCGGCCGCGCGCGTGCTGGTCCTGCCCGGCAGCAACTCGGCCGCCAGACGAACGCTCTATGTCCTGTCGGTCGGCGTCAGCAAGTACCGGCGCTCTTCGTCCAACCTCCGCTTCGCCCACGCCGATGCGATCGCGCTCTGCGAGGTCCTGAAGGCCCAGAAGGGGCTTGCCTTCGACGACGTCAAGACGCGCGTCTTGACCGACGAGCACGCGACCATTCCGAAGATCCGCGACGGCCTGCGCTGGCTCCAGGACAAATGCACGCGATCGGACACCGCGGTCGTGTTGTTCACCGGCCACGGCGCACGGCTGAACGGCAAGCTGCTCTACGTGCCCCACGAAGCGGACGGTCACAGCATGAGCACGTATCTGCCGTGGAACGACGTCGCGCAGGCGCTCCAGAGCGTCAAGGCCTCGCCGGTGCTGTTCCTGGCGGACTGCTGTCACTCGGGTGCGTTCGGCAGCGAGCCGCTGAGCCAGAACGAGCTGGCTCGCCCGCTCCTGCGCAACTCGCGCGTCATGGTGTTCTCGTCGAGCCGCGGCACGGAAGCCTCACTGGAGAAGGCCGCTCTCGGTCACGGAGTCTTCACGCGGTGATCCAAGGTCTCGCCGGCGGAGCCGATCTCATCCACGACAAACGCATCACGATCAGCGAGCTGCAGCTCTACGTCTCGACGCTCGTGAAGAGACTCACCGAAGACCAGCAGCACCCCCACATCCCGCTCATGAACGACTTCGACCCCGACGCAGTGATCGCGCACGTGCGCGAGGGGTCGGCGGCGCCGCGTGCGGGGCGATGAGGATCTCGCCGAATCACACTAGCGGTGCGAACCCAGCCGTTCGAGCGTGGGGTTCCATCGGATCTCCTCCTGCCCCGGTCGAAGCACGAGTTCGGTGCGCGCTCCGTACCCATTCGTGCTCGCCGCGGTCAACAGGATCTTTCCCTGCGGAAGTCCGTCGAGCCGAAACCCTCCCATGGGGTCCGTCCAGCAAGAAGCCACGGCTCGCTCTTGGTGGTAGGCCCGCACCAGCACTTTCGTCGTGCCGATGTGGCTGATCGCACCCGTGACGACGACTTGCCTGTGCAGTTCGAGGAGTACTCCATCGCCGCTCGGCGCGTGGCCAGCGCCGTCGACCTTCACTTGGCTCGAGAGAAGTCCGTACCCACGCGCGCGGACGGTCAAGAGGACGACTACTTCCGGGACGAGGCCAACGATCGAAAACCGGCCGTCACGGTCCGTGCGGGCATGGTAGGTCGGGCGGTGAATGTCGAGCGGTAGAAGGCCGGTCGCGATGCTCCGAAGATCGACCTTGAGTCTGGGTGGTTTTGTCAGAACCGCAGCCGAGAGTGAGGCACCTGCAACTGCGGATCCGTGTTCGTCTACGACTCTCCCGTGAAGCGGCACACCGCCTGGCTGGAGAATGACGACCAGCTCCTGTGGACTCGAACCGTCAGAAACGAGGCTCGCCACGTCGGTCGGGCCCCAGGGCAGGAACCCCTCGGCGATAATCGCGACCTTGCTGACCTTGCTCAGACCCCGCACTGAGAACTTACCGTCAGCGTCGCTCCGGGTGGAAACCGCGCCGTTGGCTATGTCGCCTTCGAGCGAAGTCCAGATGCGGGCTTTCGCGACGGGCTCGTTTTCCTTCGTGACCACCCGTCCGCCCAGCACGACACCGGGCTTGACCTGCACGGAGACGATGGCCCGGCTACCACTCTTGACCGTAGCGGAGGATCCGATAGGACCTCCAGCGACCCGCAGCTGGTAGTACCCGGGCAGCAGTGGGCCCGCGACCACCGTGCCGCGGCGATCGGTGTGCCGTTTGATCACGAGCGATCGACCGCGAGTGGAGATTTGGACTTCGACGCCGGCCGCTGGCAGGCCGGTCTCGGAACAGAAAGCGCGCACCTCGAGGCTGCCCGACTTATCGGTGTTCGTGTCCGCGACCTCGGCGGGTCCTTCCGGACCCGGGACGGCGTTCCGCTCCGGCT
>Ga0210086_1001396_pt1 | contig 12411 bp, 8 predicted proteins | sample China_Galinas_PW_3_FD_184867 | JGI IMG/M metagenome (GOLD analysis project Ga0210086, IMG submission 184867) | Wetland microbial communities from San Francisco Bay, California, USA, that impact long-term carbon sequestration - China_Galinas_PWB_D2... | ecosystem: Environmental > Aquatic > Marine... | reverse complement strand
CGCACGACAACTCACCAGCCGCGAGGGAGGTCCCGACAAGGATCCTCGCTTCGAAGAGCCGGATGTGCGACCCACAAGTCCGGTTCTGTGAGAGCTGCGGGGGGGCAACCCCCCGCGGCTACTCGGCTCAGCGGCGTCAAGGACGGTCCGTTTCTTGCCTTGCTCGGAGCTCGAGACCGAGTTCACACCCCCACGCCAAGCGCACACGCCACGCCCCAAGAGCAACCCTACCGCTTGAGCGCTGCTGACACGACTTCGTAGGTGTCCTTCGACAGGCCGGGCTTGGCGACGATGCGCTCGAGTTGCTTCTGCATCAGTGCGCGGCGGGCGCTGTCGAAGCGCTTCCATTGGTTGAAGGCGGCGACGATGCGTGCGGTGACCTGCGGGTTGAGCTCGTCGAGGGCCATCACCGTGTCGGCGAGGAACTCGTAGGCGCGTCCGTCGGGACCGTGGAAACGGACCTGGTTGGCTGTGCTGAACACGCCGATGAGTGCGCGAACACGGTTCGGGTTGCTCAAGCGGAATGCTGAGTGCCTGCTGAGGTCCAGCACGCGGTCGAACGTGTTCGGCAGGCTCGAGCCTGCTTGCAGGGTGAACCACTTGTCGACGACGAGCGGGTTGTCCTGCCACTTGTCGTAGAAAATCGCGAGCGCCGCTTCGCGGTCGGGGCACTCGAGGTCGCACAGCAGGCTCAACGCGCATTGCGAGTCGGTCATGTTGTCCGCCTCGTCGAACTGCTTCCGCACGAGCGCCGTAGTTTCGTCGAGCTCGAGCATCGACAGATAACCGAGCGCGCGATTCTTGAGACGGCGGCGGTCGATCGACTGTTTGTCGTGGGTGTACGGCCCGGTCGTGCGATTGGCGTCGAACGTGGCAAACAGCGCGTCCTTGTGGGCGTTCGCGAGCTCCTTCAGCATGAACGTCCGTGCTGCAAACAGCGCGTCGGGATGGATCGTCTCCATGCGTTGGGCGACGACCCGTTCCGCGGGAAGCGTCATCGTCAGCGACTTGATCGACCCATCGAGGTCGTCAGCGCTCAAGACCTTGCCGAATGCCTCGATGAACAGCTCGTCCAGTTCCAGCGGCTGTCCTGCGCTCGACTTCGCAGCAAGCTCGAGCATGAGGTTCTGCGCGAGGGTCTGACCTGCGTCCCAGCGGTTGAACGGATCGCTGTCGTTGCCGAGCAGGAACGCGAGCTCCTCGCGCCCGCGTTCGATCGAAAGCATGATCGGCGCCGAGAAGCCGCGTGCGAGCGACGGGACCGGCTCCTCGGGCAGGTTCGTGAACACGAACGTCTGCTCGTCCTGTTTCAGCTCGATCACGCGTTCGGTCGGTCCGTCCGTTTCGCCCTCGAGCACGAGCGGCATGTCCTCGCCGTTCTTCCCGATCAGGCCCATGCGAATCGGAACGTGCAGCGACTGCGGCGCCGGCAAGCCCGGGATCTCGGGGAGCATCTGGCGGAGCACGAGCTCGTATTGCCGCGCATCGGCCTTCCACTCCCCGGCGGCCTCGATCGTCGGCGTTCCGGCCTGCAGGTACCAGCGTTCGAACTGAGTCAGATCCACGCCGTTTGCATCCGCCATCGCCGCGCGGAAGTCATCGCAGGTGACGGCGTCGCCGTCGTGCCGCTCGAAGTAGAGGTCCATGCCCTTCCTGAACCCGCCGGCGCCCAGCAGCGTGTGGTACATGCGGATGACTTCGGCGCCCTTGTTGTACACCGTCGTGGTGTAGAAGTTGTTCATCTCGATGTACGACTCGGGCCGGATCGGATGGGCCATCGGCCCGGAGTCCTCGGCGAACTGCGCGAGCCGCAGCACCTTGACGTCGTTGATGCGCTTGACGCTGGGAGAGGTCTGATCGGCCGTGAACTGCTGGTCGCGAAAGACGGTCAACCCTTCCTTCAGCGTCAGCTGAAACCAGTCGCGGCAGGTCACACGGTTGCCGGTCCAGTTGTGGAAGTACTCGTGACCGATGACCCCCTCGATGCTCTCGTAGTCGGTGTCGGTCGCCGTGTCGGGGCGGGCAAGGACGTACTTCGAGTTGAAGATGTTGAGTCCCTTGTTCTCCATCGCGCCCATGTTGAAGTCGTTGACCGCGACGATCATGTAGATGTCGAGGTCGTACTCGCGCCCGAAGACCTCCTCGTCCCAGCGCATCGCCTTCTCGAGCGACGCGAGCGCGTGCTCGCACTTGTCGATGTTCTGAGGCTCGACCCAGATCTCGAGCCTGACGTCGCGGCCCGACATCGTCCGGAACTCGCCGGCATGACAACGCAGGTCGCCGGCGACGAGCGCGAACAGGTAGCTCGGCTTCTTGAACGGATCGACCCACTTGACCCAGTGGCGGCCGTCCTCGGTCTTGCCTTCGGCGACACGATTCCCGTTCGACAGCATGACCGGATAGGCCTGCTCGTCGGCGACGATCGTCGTCGAGTAGGTCGCCATGACATCGGGACGATCGAGCGAATAAGTAATACGGCGAAAGCCCTCGGCCTCGCACTGCGTGCAGAAGTTGCCGCTCGACTCGTAGAGGCCCGAGAGAGCCGTGTTGGCCCTCGGGTTGATCTTGACGACGGTCTCGATCTCGAACGCCTCGCCGACGCCGGAGATCGTCAGCGTTTCGGGCGTGGTCGTCAGGCGGCCGGACTCGACCTCGATACCGTCGATGCTCACGCGCTGGAGCTCGAGCTCTTCGCCGTAGAGCACGAGCGGCATCTCCCCGACACCTTCGCGCCGGCGCACACGCATCATCGTCTTGACGATCGTGGCCTCGGGGTCGAGCTCGAAGTGCAGGTCGATCGTGTCGACCCAGTAGTCCGGTTCCCGGTAGTCCTTCCGGTAGGTCCGCAGTGGATCGCTGGTCTTCATCAGAATCCCCGTTCGTCTCGCATTCCCGTCGTGAATCGCCAAAGATAGCCGAAAACTCCGCCCCGGACATTCTCCTTTCGTGGCATGAAGCTCGAAGAGGTCGTTTACGCCAATCTGCTCCGGATCGCCCAGGCTGACGGCAACATAGCAGCGAGTGAGGCGACGATGCTCGAACGCTATCGCGTCGCGCTGGGAGTGACCAGGCGCTCCGCCGACGAGCTCGCCGATGTTCGGGATCTGCCGTGTCCGAGCGAGTTGACCGAATCCCGAACGGAGCGGATGCACATCATCGAGATGATGATCCGAATCGCTCACGCCGACGGCCAGCTCACGTTGCGCGAACGCCGCTGGCTCGAACGTCTGGCTGTGTCCCTCGAGATCGGGCCAATCGAGCTGGCCAACATCCTCGTGCGCGCTGTCGGCGAAAAGAGCCTCCGGCGTTCGATTTTCGTTTCACGAGGGATCGGTGCGATCGTCGTCTGCGGTTTGCTGCTCGTCGTGTGGATCGTGCAGTCGGGACTGCACCATTCGTTCGACGAGCGTTTGAACGGGGCGACCGAGACCACGACGCGCCGCGAAACCGAGCTGCTCGGGCGGATCGAGAAGCTCGAAGCCGACTTGCTCGAAGCCGACAGTGCACGCGCGGAGCGGGACGCGGAGAAGGTCCGCGAAACACGGCGTGCGATGAAGCGCAGCGAGGCGTCCCTCGCTGCCCGCCTGCAGCAGCTCGAAGCCCAGCGGGCCCGCACTCCGGCAAGCGCACAGAAGTCCAAAGCCGCGCAGACGAACGCGAACGCGGTGATCGCCGACCTGCGTCGCGAGTTGGCCCAGGTGCGCAGCATCAACGCGGTGTTCCAGGACATCGAGCGCGAGTTCGCGAGATCCGTGCTCCTGATCTACTCGCGCTACGAGCTCGTCAAGGGCCGGCATCGTGTGCGGCGCTGGACGAAGGGCACAGGCTTCTTCATCTCCAGGACCGGGTACATTGTTACCGCCAAGCACGTCGTGCAGAACTGGCTGTTCAGCGCCGAGGCGCTGAGGATGAAGCAGCAGGGCTACCGCCTCGACACGAGCAGGTACCTCCTCGCCGCATGGCCGGCGGGAAAGATCGTCAAGCAGGAAGACAACCACCTGGACCTCGACACGGCCTTCCACACGCTCAACAACAGCCTCAGGGTGTTCAAGCTGGCGCCCGACAAGATGGTCCTGACCGACCGCAGGCTGTCCGACGGCTCTCGCTACACCGGACGCTTCCATGCGCTCGACCATCATGACATCGCGATTCTCGAGGCCGAGGTCCATGGCGAGGTCACACCGGCGATGCTTGCGCCGAACGGGCACCGCATGAGCAAGCTCGACCCTGTGATGGTCCTGGGGTTTCCCGGCAGCATCAGCGTGCGTGAGTCCCGGCGTGCAGAGACCGCGCCGTCGCTCGGCGAAATCCGCAAGATCGAAGACAGCATCTTCGTCACGGCTCCGATCGTCCCCGGCAACAGCGGTGGGCCGTTGATCGACTCTCGCGGATACGTGATCGGGATCGCATCCGCCTCGTACGGGGCATCGACGGTCGGGGGTTGCATTCCGATCCGTCACGCGATCAGCTTGCTGCCGGTGAGCGTCCTACGCCAGCTCAGAAGGCGACGCTAGCAGCGATGCACGGATTCCAATACGTAGACGGTCGACTCTATGCCGACGGTGTTCCGGTCGCGGATATTGCGCGAGCTGTCGGTACGCCCGTGTACGTCTACTCGGCGGCCAAGATCCACGAGCGCCTGCAGGCGCTGCGCACGGCGTTCCTCGACGTTGCCCTGAACATCCGCTATGCGGTCAAGGCCAACAGCAACGGCAGCATCCTCAGCTACATGGCGCGCGAGCACGCCGGCTTCGATCTCGTGAGCGGTGGCGAGCTCTTGCGCGCCCTGAAGGCCGCCGCCGAACCGAGCCAGATGGTGTTCGCCGGCGTCGGCAAGCAGGACTGGGAAATCCAGCTCGCGCTCGAGGCCGGGATCGGGTTGTTCAACGTCGAGAGCGCATCCGAGCTCGAACGCATTCAGGCCATTGCCGAGCAGCTCGCCGCCGAGACGCGGGTCGCGCTCCGGCTCAACCCCGATGTCGACGCGGGGACGCACGAGTACATCGCGACCGGGAAGAGCGAGAACAAGTTCGGCGTCGACTTCGCGACGGCCGCAGGGCTCGTGGACGCGATTCACGACGACCCCAACATCGAGCTCGTCGCCTACCACGTGCACTTGGGATCGCTCCTGCTCGAACCGAGTCCCTACCTGCGCGCAGCGGAGGCGGTCATGGACTTCATCGACGCCGATCCCGTGCGAAAGGTCGATGCCTATGACATGGGTGGAGGGTTCGGGATTCGCGGACTGTTCGAGGACCCGCTTCCGCTCGACGAGCTCGCGGCCGGAATGTCCGAGCTACTGCGCCCGCGCAACATGTCGCTGATGATCGAGCCGGGCCGGTACCTGGTCGGCAACGCCGGGATCCTCGTGACGCGAGTCCTGCACCAGAAGTCCGGTCCGAGCCGTGACTTCGTGATCGTCGATGCCGCGATGAACGACCTGATCCGCCCGGCGCTCTACTCCGCCGAGCACGAGGTGATCCAGGTCGAGCGCAGTGGCGAGCCGCGCGAGCGTCCGGTCGACGTCGTCGGTCCGATCTGCGAGAGCGGCGACTTCCTCGCTCGCGACCTGCGGCTGCCCGAGCTCGAGGCCGGGGACCTCCTGGCGGTCGGAAACAGCGGCGCCTACGCGGCGAGCATGGCCAGCAACTACAACTCGCGTCCGTTGGCGGCCGAGGTCTTGACCGGCGACGGCCCGCCGCGGCTCGTGCGCAAGCGGCAAGGGATGCGGGCGCTGTGGCAGGACGAGGTCGACTGCGATCTCGATCTCGGCCGCGAGGCTCGGGAGCCGCGATTCGATCCCGACGAGTTTCGGCCCTGATCCGGCGGGGATGGTGCTCCTGAGAGGCGGCTTCTAGAATCGACGCTGTGAACCGCAAGAAGCTCCTCACCGTCCTGTTCGTCCTCGCCTTCGCCCTGATGCTGCAGTCGTGCAAGTTCCTCATGGACGAGTTCTTCACGCTCGGCAAGGCCAACCCGGATCTCGAACGACTCGCCCAGCGCCACGCAAAGCAGTAGGCGTGCAGTCCGGCCTGCGTCACCACGTCACGGCTCCGGTCGGGACCGGAGACGTCGAGAACCCGTCGGCGACGGCCGAAGGCGAGAACCCTGTCTGCGGCGACCGACTTCGGATGGCTGCGAGCATCGTCGACGGTCGCATCCTTGCATTGCGGTTCCGCGCGACCGCGTGCCCGGCTTGTGTCGCGGTCGCGAGCGTGGCCGTCGCGGTCTACGAGGGTCACGCGGTCCCGTCCGGGCCGCCGTTCGTGAAGCTGAGGAGCGAGATCGAGCGGCTCGGCGGTCTGAGTCGCTTCGAGCAGCACGGACTCGCGCTCGTCGAGCAGGTCCTGCACGAGGTATTGTGCTGAGGGGCGGTCGCCCGGGCTCCGGTTTTGGTCCGGCGCGACTGGTCCGTCTATACTCTGGGAATGTCCGAGCAAGAGCGAGTCGAGGTCGAACCCGTGGAGCCGGCGCCGGATTCGGCCGTCCAGAGTGCTCTGAGGGTCATCGACGCCGAGGCCGAAGCACTGCGCTGCCTGCGGCGGCGGATCGGTGAGGAGTTCAGCAGGGCCGTCGACCTGATCCTGGCGTGCAAGGGCCGGGTCGTGACGACCGGGATGGGCAAAGCCGGGTTCATCGCCAGCAAGGTCTCGGCGACGCTGGCGAGTTGCGGAACGCCGTCGATCCATCTCCACCCGGTCGAAGCCGTGCACGGAGACCTCGGTCGGCTGGTGCGCGGCGACATCCTGCTCGCGATGTCGAAGTCGGGGGAGACCGAGGAGCTCCTGCGCCTGCTGCCGTCGGTCAAGGCGTCGGGCGTCGACGTGATCGCGATGACCGAGAGTCGATCGTCGACACTCGGAAGGCTCGCCGACCTCGTGCTCGAGCTCGGTCCGATCAACGAAGCCGGCTCGCTCGGCCTCGCGCCGACCGCGTCCACGCTCGCGATGCTCGCGCTCGGAGACGCCCTCGCACTCGTGGTGCAAGAGCGCAGTGATTTCGGGCCCGAGGAGTTCGCCCGGTTCCATCCGGGTGGACAGCTCGGGCGCAGCCTGATGCGGGTCCATGAGATCATGCGCAAGGGCAACCGGAACCCGCTCGTCAGGTCGGGGACGACCGCATTCGACACGATGGCGTTCTACAGCAACTGCCCGGGACGACCCGGTGCCGCGCTGATCGTCGACGACGGCGGGAAGCTGCTCGGGTTGTTCACCGACGGGGACCTTCGCCGCCACCTGCGGGCTGGCAGCTCGGAGTTCCTGCACCGGTCGGTGGACGACGTCATGACAAAGAACCCCAAGACGGTTGCTCCAGGCAAGCTGGCGGCGGAAGCGCTGGCGATTCTCAAAGAGCACCAGGTCGACCAGCTACCCGTCGTCGACGAAGCCGGTAGGGCGGTCGGACTGCTCGACGTCCAGGACCTGCTCGAGCTCAAGATCACACTCTGATGGGCGAGGTTTCGAGAGGGGAGCACGAGACGGGGGCGGACGAAACAGCGGCGGAGGAGACGGCACCTGTGGAGGGGAGAACAACGACGAGCCAGCGGCTCGAACAGCTTTCGGATAGCTTGCGGGAGAAGCTCGTGCGGGCGCGTTTTCTCCTGCTCGACGTCGACGGCGTCTTGACCGACGGGAGGCTGTGGTTCGATGCCGACGGCCGGGAAGCGAAGGTCTTCCACGTCCACGACGGCAGTGCGCTCGTCTACTGGAAGCGATGCGGGTTTGGCTCGGGGCTGTTGTCGGGGCGGGATTCGGCTCCGGTCAGAAAGCGCGCCGAAGAGCTCGGTGTCGACGAGGTCCTGCTCGGTGATGGACAGAAGCTCGCGGTGTTCGAGAAGCTCGTTGCGAGAATCGGGCTCGATCCGGCCCAGGTCATCTACGTCGGAGACGACCTGCTCGATCTTCCGGTGCTGCATGCAGTCGGGGTTCCGATGTCCGTCCCGAGCGGGCGCGACGAGGTCCGACGTGATTGCTGCTACATCACCGAGACACCGGCTGGTTGGGGAGCGGTCCGCGAGATCGTCGAGCTGGCGCTCGCGGCCAAGGGCATGTTCCAACGCATCGTCGATTCGGACGGACGCCCGTTTCCGGACACCGGCGAAGTGCAGAGGGGGCTGTGATGTTGAAGCGCGTCGCAGCCTTCGTCCTGTTGGTCGCCGGCGGGATCGCGATTCTGTCGCTTGCGATCGGCGGAGAGAACATGTTCACCGAGGCAGGAGTCGACGGCGAGGTCGACCGGCTCGATGCTCCTCCGGAGGCCGGCAACATCAAGATCGCCCAGGGCTCCGAAGCGATGCCGGGGGCCGTGCGGCTGGCCATCAAGGATCGGCTCGCAGTCTTCGGTTCCCAGCGCCAGTACCGTCGCCCCGACGGGACGTCGCTGAGCTACCCCGCCTACGAGTTTCGAGCCCTCGATCCGATCTTGCGTGACGACGGCACTTATGACCTGCGCAGCGTCACGCTCGCGTTTCCGCAGCCCGTCATCGACCCTGCGACTGGAGCCATCGTCAAGCACGACGTCGTCAACCTCACGGCCGACACCGGCAACGCCAAGCTCGCGAGCGACGCCGACGGCAACTTCGAGATCGACTCGACCCAGACGATGCGCCTGCGCAACGTCGTGATCACCGCCTCGCCAGGCAATCTCGGAAGCAGGCCGCGGGCAGCCGGGACCGGCGGGCGGGTGCGCGTTCGCACGGAAGAGCTGTTCGTCGAGTCCTTGGCCGAGAGCATCCGACTGTACACGCAGAACCTCAGCCACCGGGTGTGGATCGGTATCGAGTCGGGACGCATGCCGATCCTGGTTTCCGGTTACGGGCTCGAAGCCAATCTCCAGCGCGACCTCGAGAACCCGGACCCGAAGCACAAGCCGTCCTCCCTCGTGTTGACCCGAGACATCGACATCTGGGCGATGCACGGCGACTTGCCGTGGGCGGAGCTCGACAACAACCCGCCCGCAGGTTTCGACCGCGCTCGCGACTCCTACCATCTCCAAGGAGGTGGACCGTTTCGCCTCGTCACGCAGCGGACCGAAGCGGTCCGTTTCGAGCTCGAGAAGCGTGTCCGGCTCGTTGGCGAGTTCTCGGGTTCGCAGCAGGGCGGGGTGCGCGGTCACAGGGTCGACGCGCACGGCTCCAAGCTGCTCATGTGGTTCCGTCGTGGCGTCGTTCCCGGTTCGGACCCTTCGGCCCGCTACACGTCCGCGGCTCTGACCGAGCTCGCGCTGCTCAGTAGGGAGCCGAGCCAGGCCGTCGTCCGGGTCGACGAGCATTCGCTCTACGGGGACGAGTTCGACGTGACGATGGATGCGTTCGGGCGTCCCGATGCGGTGGTTGCCCACGGTTCGCCGAGCGTCGTGGTTGCCGATTCGAGCGGGCGCGCGATCGGGCGGGTCGGGGGACGCACGATCGAGTGGTCGACCCGGGGCGGCCTCGGCCTCAAGGTCCTGGCTACGGCCGGGGTCGACCTCGGCGCCCACGAGCTGTCGTTGCCGGTATGGCCCGAAGAGCGCCTGGTCATCACCGGACCGGCGGAGTTCGTGCCGGAGCAGGGTGTGGGCGACCACGCTCGGGAGGCAGCACTGACGCGCGCGGTCGCCAAGGGCGGAATCGTCGTCTATTCGATGCGTCGATACGGGCGCCCGGACCCGTTCCTGCTGCTCGGCTTCGGCGATACCGAGCTCTACGGTCGGCTCGGCGGGCCCGACAGCGATTTCGTCGCGCGCGGCAACCGGGGCTTCCGCTCGCTGCGGCTTCCCGGCACCGGGCTGTTCGACGGCACGCTCGGCCCGGCTTCGTCCGATCCCGAGCACGTGTTCTCGTTCACGACCGCGCGCGATCGCATCGAGGGAAAGGGTTGGCTGTCGTTCGAGATCGAGGCGGACAACGGCAAGCGCCCGCGCCGGTTCTCGGTCCAGTTCTCGGCGGCAGTTCGCGAGCAGCTCTACTGGAAGCAGAATCATGAAGGCCGAATTGCGAGCGTGCGAGGCATCAAGTCGGCACATCTCGTCGATGACGGCAAGGATCACGAAGAGCTCAAGCTCTACGGCCTGCCGCTCGTGCTCGAGCACGAGCGGATGACTGCTCGCGGGCAGACCTTCGTGCGCAAGCTCGACCGGCCGTGGCTTCTGGAAGGCGGGTCGGATCTGGCCGAGCTGAAGATTCCGGCGGAGTCTCGCGGCGGACCTCTGGAGCTCCGGGCCAAGCGGGTGGAGATCGTGCCCGAGGTCGGGCTGCTCGGTTCGGTCGAGCCACGGGCGTGGGTGCTGGCGACCGGCCGGGTCAAGGCCGTGCGCCGGACACCGGAGCGCATGATCAGGCTCGAGTGCGATGAGCTGCACTACGTGCCGCGGTTGTTGAGCGTGCCCGGGCAGTCGCTCCTGCTCGATGTCGTCGGTCCCGCGGCATCGATCATCGGGCCAGCGGTGTTCGGCGGTCGTGATGGCGTGTTGCTCGCGCGTGAGCACGTCGTCGCGCACGTGATCGACGAGTTCCGGCAGGGAGAGGAACCCGGATCGGCGCTCTTGGGGCAGTTTCGCGCCGAGATGTTCCTCGCTACCGCCGACGGGCAGAACCTCTTCATGCGGCCCGCCCCGGGTACGCTGATCACCGCGAGGCTCGCGCGCAAGGACAAGGGCACGATCGATGTCCTCGGCGACCGCTGTCGCGTGTACGGGCGCCACGTCGAGGTGGGTCTCGGGGCGGGAGTGCCGACCACCGTGTATCTCAGCGAGGAGCTCGTTCCCGGCCTCACGGCGGCGGCGACCAAGCCGGCGCCGGGGTTGCCGCAGAGCCGAGTTCGAGTCCGCTCCGTCGGTCCGCTGAGCTACGACGCCGAAGTCCTGCGGTTTCCCGGGCCGGTCGACGTCGAGCTCGTCGAGCCGGTGCCGGGTGGTGAGCGGCCGGTCGACCCCGGGTTCTTCCTGCACTGCAAGAAGACGTTCGAGATCTACGTCGACGAGGGCTTGATCGCACAGAAGCGCTCGCGCCGGCGCGAGCCGCGGGACTTGTTCCCGCCATTCCTGAGCGGCTTTCGTGCTTCGGGCCAGGTTGAGTTGGGTTTTCGCGGGCTGCGCGCCTATGGTTCGGAGCTCCGGTTGGACACGCGCAGCGGGTGGCTCGAATTCGAGCGCGAGGGGGACTCTCCTGTCGAGTTCTCTCAGGGCGAGGCGAGCTTGTGGGAGTATTGGTCACGCGTCACTTACAACCTGTGGTCGGGCGAGATGCGCAGCGGACGTGGGCGCATCCGGGTCGGGAAGCTGGAGCGAACCGCGGTGAACACGGGATCCTTGCCAAACCGAGACCCACGCTGACGGTGCGCCCGACGACGTGGGCCGTCGTGGTCGCGTTGCTCGCGTGCGTCGGACTACCGGCGCAACAGCGGGCCGCCGAGAGCTCGAAGAAGGAACGTCAGGTTCAGGGATATACAGCGAAGCACGGGCCCATGGCGACCCCGACCAAGGGCGACCTGACGTACTTCATCTGTCGCGACTACTTCGTCTTCGAGTGGGGGCGGATCCGCGTGCGCGGCGACGAGGCCGTGGCCGTGTTCGACCGGGACGACTATCAGGCGTTTCTCGCCAGGTCACGGCCGCGCAACCGAGCGCCGCGGAGAGGTCTGATCGCGCCGACACGCCCAACGCTCCCGCATCGCAAACTGGCCGAACGTGTCGACCAGATTGCGATCGATCTCTCGGGCAAGTGGCGCGAAGACAGCGCTGAGACACCCCTCGATCCGCGGCTTGCGAATGCGTTGAGAGGGCTGAGGGTGCGTGGCAACGTGTACTTCGAGGACGACGGCGTGCGCTCGTTGCGTTGCGAGTCGCTGTTCCTGTCGACGTTGTCCGATCGCATCGTCATGGAGAACGTGTCCTTGCGCCTGCCGATGGGCACGGCGCTCGCACCGAGGAAGACGTCGTTCGTCCTGACCTGCCCTCGCGCCGTCCAGCAAGGCGACCGGCTGGTGGCGTACGACGCGGTCATGAGCACCTGTGATGCCGGAACGCCGCACTTCTTCCTGCGCAGCAAGCGACTGACCGTGCTGCGCCACAAGGGCTTCGTCGAGTACGTCGGGGAAGGCAACTCGCTCAAGATCGGGGATGTGCCGGAATTGCCTCTGCCGGACTACCGACACTACTCCGACCAATCGAACTGGGTGCCGATCCGAGGCGCGCATGCCGGCAACTCGGACGACCTCGGTGTGTTCGCCGGGATCGAGTGGGGCGGCCGGTGGAACGACATCGGGCAGGGGATCGTCGATCTGTTCTCCGATACCGAGAAGCGATTCCGCGGCGAGTGGCGGCTCGGGACGACCTATACGAAACGGCGTGGGTTTCCGCTCGAGCCCAAGCTCGAGTACTCGTTGCCGGGCGTGTTCGAAGGCAACATCGACGGCTTCTATGTCCGTGACGATC